>ENA-OQIH01000071-OQIH01000071.1-human-gut-metagenome-genome-assembly--contig:-NODE-71-length-95581-cov-25.756712_pt1 | contig 95581 bp, 91 predicted proteins | sample MGYA00242575_ERZ504740 | MGnify/ENA primary metagenome ERZ504740 (study PRJEB26092, sample SAMD00036192) | human gut metagenome | host: Homo sapiens | study: EMG produced TPA metagenomics assembly of...
GTGGAGATGCGTGTGGAGATGCGTGTGGAGCTGGTTATGCTGAAATTAAAAATTCCGCTGGCATTCCTTTTCCTCCTCTTTCTCCTTCTCCACATCCTATTCCTAATCAATCCAAGCCTATTGTTTCAACTCCCTCTCACTCCCTTTCATAACCTCTAGTTATACCCTCATAACTATTATTTATAACCTCATAGCCTTTAGTTATATCTTCATAACTATTAGTTATATCATCGTTGTTAGTATTAGTTCCAACTCCCTTTCCCATATCATTATAATCTCTAGTTATATCACTATCAGTTTCAGTCATATCATTATCATCTCAATCTCATTGACGTTCGTCATGACGATTAGTCATACAATCGTTATTAAGACTAGCTCTAACAGTATTACCAAGTCTAATAAGACTTCTAGTCATAATGACTAATAGCATTAGTTCTAGCTAATAATAGTACTATTAATATTATCAGTATTATAATGACTATTAATACTAGTCATGCTAATATTATTGGTGATATTACTAATGATATTCTTAATATTCTTGATATTACTGATTTTCTTTATACTAATGATACTTTTGATACTATTGATATTTATTATACTCGTGGTAAGTTAATTCCTATTGCTATAACTATTTTAGTTATTTTAATATAGCTATTGATTATTAGTTAGAATTATAGTATAAATAAATTATAATATATTTGAAGTATTATATTTAATTATTATATTTGTCGTGTTGTTCAGTAGAGTAATATTGCTACTGATAATAATATTAATCTTAAACTTATAAGTGTTATGGTAAATTTTGATAATGTTACTAGTAATGTTCAATCTAAGCCTAGAAAGAAAACTATGGCTGAAAGTTTAGAAGAAGCTAAACAAGAAGGTAAACTTGTTGTTCCTGAAGAAGATACACAAGTTAATGCTGTTGTTAGTAGTGAAACTGTTCAGCCTAAGAATAAAGCTAGGAAGAAGAAACAAAGTAAAGTTCGTAAACAGGAAGAACAAACTACTGTTGTTAGTCAAGCTAATGAAGATAATGATTTTAAAGATGCTAAGACTGATAAACGTGGTGTTCCTGTTGGAATTAATGTTCCTCAACATATTCTTGATGTAGTTTGTATTGTTAAATTCAATGCTGCATTTAGACGTCATACTTCTCTTAATATTCTTCATGCTCTTGAAGATGATGGAAGAATATGTAATTCTAAAGGTGCTTATGTTGACTTCTTATGGAATAAGTTTAGAGTTACTGCTGATGGTGGACTTCGTAGAGAATATAGATATACAGATGATTTATTCATTGATGGTTTAGTTAAAGCTCATGCTGATGTTGCTAGTGATAGTCAGCGAGTTATTGGTATTATGATTGATACTGAAACTGAACTTCATAAAAAGAATAAAGATTCTGAAGCTAGTTAAGTTTGTAGTATAGACTCCCCGTAGAGGATTGATAGTGCTGTTGAGCTTGTTAAAGCTAATTCTCATTTGCTTGTCATTTTTATCCATTTTGTTTATTAGGTTTGTTATAGTTAACACGTTGATGATAACTATCCTCTACTCGGAGTTTATTTTATATATAAAGATATGGAAAGAACTGATATTTATTTTGTTGAAGATGATACAAGTTTCAATAATAATGTTGAAGGTGTTGAAATTCATGCAGAATGTCTAAGTCAAGATTTTGACGATATTGATTGGGAACCAATAGTTGATGATAGTCCTATTGTTGACCCTGATAATGATATTTTTGGTTATTATGATTAAATAAATAAAATTATGGAAAATATTAATATTAAAGTTATTCTTGATGAAATTTTTGGTAAACCTTGTGATAGTATTACTTGTGGTACCTGTAAATATAAAGAAGATTGTGATCTTATTAATAAATTCACTAATGCTATTAAAGATAAAGGTTTATCTCCAGACCAATATGTTAGAGGTTTAGATTTATTTGTATATATTCTTAAAGAACAAAAATATATTAATGATCTTGGTAAAACTCAAGAAGATATTATTAAATTTGTTACTAAAGATGAATTTGAACTTGATTGGCTTATTAATCGTTGGGATGGTGTAATTGAAGATAAAGATATTCTTAAACCTATTATTGCTGTTTTTCCTAAATATGCTAAAGATATGATTATTAAAATTGTTGAAGCTAATACTAAAATTAATAATTTAATTGCTCAACATATTATTGATACTTCTAATGCAGAATATAAGGAAATGATTAAAATGGTTAATCAATCTGTTGATAATAATAAACAGAAGAATAAGTTTAAGAATATTAGTGATGATGAAATTTATGCTGAACTTAAACGTAGAAAAGCAAATAAATCTACTAAATAATCCCACATAAGTTTTTGATTTTATTTCTAATACTACTGTCTGTGAAGATAGTAGTATTATTTCACTTGCTGATGATGGAGGAATTGAACTCCGAAACTATGATATTGTTATTATCCGTTTTAATTTCTAAAATTGTAGGTTTTGTAATAGTACGGTCTGTGAAGATAGTGCTATTAATATTTATCATAGTCCAAGTGTTATATGTCATATTTGATTTGGTGTTAATTATTCTATTATTATTGATTGTGAAATTAGTAATAATGATGTTTGTGTAAAACATTTCGTTTTATATGATTTCGTATTTGTAGTTTTGCCTAGCATTGTCTGTGAAGATAGTGCTAGGCTTTTTAGTATGTATATTATTAACTTTAAATATATAATTAAAATGGATAATTTTGATTCTTTTATTTTTGATGGTCTATTAGATAGATACATTGAAGAACAAGCTAAGTTTGAAAAAGGACAGGTAGTATATATGGAATATACTTATCAATATCATAATCAAACTAAACTTGGTGTTTGTGTTGGTATTGTGACTGAAGTTGGAATTACTAAAGTTGAACGTACAGTAGGTAATAATAAATACATTGATTATCCTATTGTATATACTGTAGCTCATGCTAAAGGTGTTAGTCGTTGTGTTAGTGAATGTAAACTTGGTTCTGTTGCTGAACATATTCTTAAAGAACGTCTTAAACGTGATGGTAAGAATAATGAATAGAATAATGAGTCTGCTACGAATGACTAGCTATTTACGTTCATGATACATTCACAGATATGATTCTTTTGCTCTCTGTTGAATTTTCATATATAATCTGATTAATCTATCACGATTAATATTGAGTTCAATATAGGGCAAAAGAACTAGCTAATAAATGTTAAACTAAAAATTTAATACAGTTCTGTTATGAATTATATTGCTTATAAGAATATTGATGGTACTATTACATCTGGATTTAAAGTTAAACTTTATGATATAGTTACTTTGAATGTTGGTTATTGGAAAGATAAACTGGCTATTGTTCTATATATTAATGAAGATAAAAAACAAATTAAAGTTCGTATTATTGAATGTGGTATGAACTTAACTCTTAAAGTTAAAGATGTTCAATTTGTTAATCATAATAATAGAACTGCTGCTCGTTCTTATATTGATTTATGTAATAAACTATCTAAAACCTTTCGTGATAAATATACTGATAAACATTATATAAAAGATAATTGGTTTACTGATAAGTTTATTATTAATGATATAACTGCTGATACTATTGCTAAAGGTATTGGTCAATATATTACTAATACTGATAGTGATAGGTATTCTGTTAGTGCTATTATGTGGCTTAGTGATATTAAAGATTATATAGATGCTTTACTTAAATATGGTGATTTTGATTTTGTTGCTAAAGCATTTAAAATCTATAATATTACTGATACTAGATTTGAACTTATTCGTAAACTTTATCATTATTTTTATGATTGAAAATGTTACTCAATATGTTCTTGGAATTTGTATTGGATGTATTTTATATCTTATTTATGAAGTATTTAGTCTATATAAAAAGATTGAACGAATTAATATAGATATTAATAAACTTCAAATTAAAGATATAGAATTTCATCGTAATATTGAATTTATTATTAATGATAGTGAATATAATAAAGAAGCTCTTGAATATTTTATTGATAAACTTAATAAACTTAATGATAGTATTAAAGCGAAAATTGATGATTAGCTTGCTTCCATCCTCTACGGGGGGTCGCCACGGAGCGTAGCGTAGTGGCTCTACTAATCTAACTATTATTGAATTTATTATAGTTTTAACTATTAAATATAATTGTTTTATTAATCTTTAAAAATGTAAAGTACTTATGGGAAAGTATGATGAAGTTTCTGTTGTTCGTCAACTTAATAATGTTGGCGCTGTTATTGGAATCAATCCTGCTAGTAAAGTTATTAAAGTAGCTAAAAATAGTGCTATTGGTAATGGAACTAGTGGTAAGATTGATTTTCTCACTCATTATTGTGGTTATCATGTTGAGATTGTTGATGTTATTCAACAACAAAAAGAACGTGATGAAGAAATTGCCGCTAAGAAAGCTGCTAAAAAGGCTGTTCGTAAAGCTAAGTTTGAAGAAGATAATACTTTTAAAGGTATTGCTCGTGCTGTTGATAAACGTATGCGTACTATTAAAAGAAAGTAGTATGTTATGGTTAGTTTTAAATTCTCATTTGGCGTTGTAAGTAAATCCAAAGAGAAATCAATAGCTAATAAATATGTTATTATAGTTGCTAAATGCGAAGGTATTATTAGATATATTGATGGTACTTATAAAGTAGAATATAATGGCAAGCTATATAGCATTACAGGTGAAAGTTACAAAACTAAAGGAAAGAAAGTTGTTTATGCTCGTCGATTAGATAAGTATAATCATAGAATTAAAATTATAAGAGATAGTGAAAATAGAAAAACTGTTGATACTAGATTTTATATTCCTTTTGCTGCTGGACTTATAGCTAAAGGTAAAATTGTTAAAATGCCTTTTGCTAAGGAACTATTTCATATTACTACGTGTTATAATCGTAGTGATAGTGAATCTACTATTTTAGCTTTTCAAGAATGGAAAGAATATGAAGATAAAGTTAAAAATAATCTTATTGATGTAAACAACGAATTGTAATGATTGGTAATCTTAATATTGCTAATAGTAATAGAAAAGATACTAACATTAAGTTTACTAAAGACCAAGAAATAGCTGTGCATGAACTTATTGAGTTTCTTGCACAGCCTTGGGATGATAAGAAATATATTAATGCTCTTTGTGGTGCTGGAGGTACAGGTAAGACATTTGTTATTAAATATGTTATTAATAATTGCAAATGGTCTGGTGGTGTTATAGGCTGTACTGCTCCTACACATAAAGCTTGTAGAGTTCTTAGTAATTCTATTGGTGGAAAAGAAGTTAATACAATTCAATCATTGTTTGGTTTTAGACTTGATGTTAATATTGAAAATTTTGACCCTGAAAATCCTGCCTTTAATCCTGTTGGAAAAGATAAACTAGATGGTCTTAAAGTTTTAATTATTGATGAAGCTTCTATGCTTAATGCTAAACTTGTTAAGTATATTAGTAATAAATGTAAGAAGCTTCAAATTAAAGTTATAATGCTTGGTGACTCTAGTCAGCTTCCACCTGTTAATGAGAAAACTAGTCAAGCTTTTCTTATTGCTAGTAATACTTATTATCTTAAAGAAGTTGTACGACAAGGAGATAATAATCCTATTAGTAAACTTCTTAAACTTCTTCGAGAAGATATAGATAATAAGAATGGATGGAAGTTTCTTGATTATATATCTAAGAACAGACAAGATTATAATGAAGAAACTAAAGGATTTTATGTTTGTGGTCAAACTGAATTTTCTGGTTTAATTGATACTTGTTTTAATGATGAAGAATATACTAAAAATATTGATTTGTATCGTATTATAGCTTATACTAATAGTCGTGTTGCACAATGGAATAACCATGTAAGACATATGATTATTCAAGATGCTGATAAAAGTCTTATTACTCGTAATGATTTAATAATGAGTTATACTACTGTTGTTAATGTTTTTAATGATATTATTATAAACAATAGTGAAGAATATATTGTTAAAGATATTGTTGATACAATTGATAATGATTATGAGTTTAAAGGATTTCTTATTAAGTTTCAAGCTATTCATGGTGGTGCTATAACTCAACCTTTATTTGTTATTGACCATTATGATAACTATACATTTCAGATGTATTATAAGAAGTTGACTAGTCTTATTGATGATGCTAAAAAAGCTAGTGGTTCTGAACGTGGAAGTAAATGGAAACAGTATTTTGATTTTAAACGTAAATATCTTATCGCTTCTAATATTACGAATAGTAATGGTAAGATTTTATTTAGTAGAGATTTAGATTATGGCTTTGCAATTACTTCTCATAGAGCACAAGGTTCTACTTATAAAAATGTATTTGTAGATATTAATGATATGATTTATGATAAATATGGTCATCCTTATACCAATAGAGATGAAATGCTTCGTAGATTATATGTTGCTTGTTCTCGTGCTAGTAATCAATTAGTGTTATCTTATGGCAAGTAAAACTGTGGATGAATATCCTGATTGTGCTAGATGTCCAAATCGTATATTTAATACAGGTAGATATATACAAGGTGGTAGAGGAAGTATTCATGGAGATATTGTTTTCCTATTTCCTAGAGGTGATAGAGCTTATTGTGATGATTATCAATTATTCACTGATATTGGTAATCTTTATGATGAATATTCTGGACGTAATAATACTGAAGATGTGTATATGACTTATAGTATTAAATGTGCTTGTTCTAATAATTATAATACATATCTTACCGCTATTGATAAATGTCGTAATATTCTATGGAAAGAATTAGCTAGAATTAATTATAAGTATCTATTTGTATTTGGGGATGCTTATCGTAGTATTAGTGATAATCCAATTCCTAGATTTATGGCTACTGGCGGTAAATATGTATTTAGTAATTATTCTCCTCTTATTAAATTTAAAGATAATAATCTTTATCATGTATTTAAACAGCGTTTTGCTGATGATATTAATTGGGTTAATGAAAATAGAAATAATTATGGCATAAATTTTATAAATGATTAATTGTATAGCTTATGATGTCGAAGTATTAAGAAACTTCTTATCTATTACTTTTGTTAGCATTAATAGCTATCTTAAAGTTTTTAAAGATTGTGTTGATAGTAATGGAAAAGCTATTCCTTTAATTCAAAAGCTATCTGTTGAAGAAATTAAAGCTCGTCTTGAAACTGTTGAAAAATATAAATTTTATATAACAGATAAAGACGATAGTCAATTACTTTCTATGATAGGTTATATTAATAAGACTAGATGCTATAAAGATTCTAATGGAAATATTATTCGTACTGACTTGTATGGATTTAATAATTTCAATTATGATAATCTTATGATTGCTGCTTTACTTAGTTTTTATATGCGTACGAATAGTACGAAAGAACTTATTAATAAGTTATATGAAACTAGTAAAACTATTATTTCTAGTCAAGATGATAAAGATAAATTTAGAACTGATTTTTATCTTAATAGTCTTAGAAAATATAAACTACCATTTACAGGTGTTGATGTAATGCGTATATTTGCTCTTAATAAAGCAAGTGTAGTTGTAGATAGTAAAACAGGTGAACGTAAACCTGTTCCTAAAGGTTTAAAGCAAACTTCTATTAATCTTCAATGGTATGAACTTCTAGAATATGAACTTCCTGACATTAATGAAAAAGAAGCTGAATTATATAATGAAATTCCTAGTCTTAAAGGGATGAATATTAATCAGCTTAATAAACTAGTAGATAAATGGGATAGATTTATTCTTGATGAATATATTGAACCTATGATGTATTATAATCTTAATGATGTTTTCATTGTAGCTGAAATAGTTCGTCTTTATCCAGAAGAAATTAAATCTCGTTATGCTATTAGTAAAGCATATGATGTTGATGTTCTTAATTCTAGTCGTAGTAAAACTGCTGATATTCTTTTTGAGAAATTTTATAGTAAGTTTAGTGGTCTTGCCCCTGAACAATGGAAAGGTAAGAAAACTGAAAGAACTGCTATGAGTTTTAAAAAAGTTATTTTTCCTTTTATTAAGTTTAAAACTAAACCTATGCAAGACTTTCTTGATGAATGTCTTAAAACTACTATTTATAGAGTTAATAAAGATGCGTTTAGTAAAGAAGTTAAAATTGGAAATGTAACTTATACTGTTGCAACTGGAGGTTTACATAGTCAAGATAATCCTGTTGAACTTTGGAGTAGTGGAAGAGAATTATTTCCATCCTCCACGGGGGGTCAACACGATGTACTTGGCAATGATGACTATGTTTATATTCATGCTGATATTAATAGTATGTATCCTAGTATTATTGCTGCTCATAAAGTAGCTCCAGCTCATCTTGATACTAATGCTTTTTGTAATCTTATTGATTGGCTTAAAAATAAAAGAGTTGAAGTTAAACACAGCGATGAAGATACTGTTGACGGAATTGATAGAGATACTTTAGCTTTAGTTTTAAAGATTGTTATTAATTCTGTTTATGGTAAACTTGGATTTGAAAATGGTAATCTTTATGATAGATTAGCTGTACTTAAAACTACTATTAATGGGCAGTTAATGATGCTAATGTTGGTTGAGGAATTAGAGTTACACAATATTCATGTGTTAAGTGCTAATACAGATGGTATTGTTATTAAACTTTATAAACGAGATATTGATGTTTATAATCGTATTAAAGATGATTGGGAACAAACTACTAAACTTAAGTTTGATACTGATTATTATCATTGTCTTGTTAGTAGAGATATAAATAATTATCTTAGCCAATTTAGAGTTATTAAAAATGGTGTTCATAAACTTAAACTTGAATCTAAAGGTGCTCTTAATCCTATGATGTATTCTCTAGATTTAACTAAAGGTTATTCTATGCCTATTGTTGCTCAAGCTATTGAAAACTATTTTCTTAAGAATAAACCTGTAATGGATACTCTTCAAGAAGCTACTAATATTCTTGACTTTTGTCTTACTCAAAATGTAGGTAGACAATTTCATGTAGAAGAAACTAAGATTGAAAATGGACAAGTTACTCATGTTATTTGTCAAAGATATGTTAGGTTTTATGTTTCTAATAGAGGTTATATTATTGAGAAAGTTCATAATGATAACGGTTCTCGTAGTAGAATGGCAGCTGGTTCTGTTGTAACAGTTATTAATAGTCTTGATGATAAAGATATTTCTCTTAGAGATATTAATTTTAAATTTTATTATCAAGAAGCTATGAAAGTTATTAATCCTATCAAACTTAAAATTTCTCCTAAAGGTAAAGGTAAAAGTAAAATTAAAAAATATAATGGTATGTATAATCCTATTTTTAATGAAGATGATTTTGGATGAGAAATATAGTTGAAGAAACTTATGATAAACTAATTAACAAATGGGGTTCTAAAGAATATAAAGGTATTGGAACTATTAATTGTGTTCCACCTGTTGATTATTGTGAAATTATAAGTAGAATTATTAGTCTTATGAGAAATAAGAATGATAATATTAAAATACTTATTGTTACAGATAATTGGAAAAGAAGAACTGAAATTGTTGATGGTCTTAAAAATCATAATATAAATATAGATACTATTAATATTCTTACTCATACTTATGTTAATAGTAGATATAATTATAATTATGATATTTCTATTGTTGTTGGAGTTAACGAATGGAATTTATCTTGTAATACAGTTTTTAATCATGCTAGATTTAAACTTATGATTTTAACTGAAAAAACTATTGATACTTCTACGTTAACTAAGATTTATAATAATATTCCACCTATTAATAATATTCTAAATTCTAGTGGTATGCGAGCTATACTCCCCGTAGAGGAACACAGAGAGCAGATTTTATTTACTAGTCAAGAAGATATTACTAATTATGATAAATATACTGAATTTATTACTCAGACTATTCAAGTATTTGGTAATCTTGATAATATTAAATGTGCTCGAAATGGTACTCAAGACGGACGTAGTGCTATGCAATATATTACAGAAATAGCTGAATATAATGGATGGAGTGCTGATATGGATATGACTAATCCTTTTAGTAAACAAATTGATGAATGTTATAATCCTCTTGTTCTTGCTGAACGAGTTAAGACTTTTTATAATATTGTTCGTGAACGTATGCTTATATGTTCTGATAATGTTTGTAAGCTAGAAAGGATAGTTGAAATTATTAAAGATAATCCTGACAAACGATTTCTTATTATTAGTAAGAGAGGTGAATATGCTGCTACTGTAACTAAATATATTAATGATAAACTAAGTGAAATTTGTGGTGATTATCATGATAAGATTGAAGATAAAGTTCTAGTTGATAGTAATGGTATTCCTGTTTTGTACAAGTCTGGAAGCAAGAAAGGACAGCCAAGAATCATTAAATCTAAGGCTATTTCCACGCTGAATTTGAAGTCTTTTAATGATGGCTTATTAAGAGTATTATCTATAAAAAATAATTCAACTGACAGCCTAGAAACAAGCGTAGACGAATGGATTTTAACCTCACCTTTATGTGATACAATAGATGAACTTATTTATCGTTATAATAATGTTAATTGTAGTCAATCAAAACTTAAAGTACATAAACTTTATATAGTTGGTACTATTGAAGAAGCAAGTCTTAAAAAGGAAAAGTTATCAGCTAACCATGAAGTTATACAGAATGTTAATTCTGATATTAGTGCTCAAGATTTTGATGATATTATTTGCTAGTATAAATATAATAGTTACATTTGTTGTGTAATCAAAATCGCTCTTTGATAGAATGGACGAAGATAAAGAAGTTAAAGTTAATGATACTACTGTTGCTGTTAGTAATAGTGGTATTGAAAAACAACATGGTGTTCAACATTCTGTTGCTCCATATCAGCTTAATTATATGAGTGAAGCTGAAATTGCAAGTCTTGAAGTATTTATCAAACGTGTTATGCGTAGTGATAAATGCGGTATTAAGTCTGTTGAAGATGGTCTTGCTATTGCAATGAGAGCTAAAGACCTTAGACTTCCATTTTCTACTTGCATTGAACATATTCATGTAGTTCAAGGTAAAACAGGTGTTGATGTTCACATTATTAAAGCATTACTTGTCAAAGGCAGCGTGAGTTGGGAAAAAGTAGATAATTATCGCGCTCTGTACGAATATACAGATGGCTTTAATGCTTATGATGAAGATAAACTTCCATTTGACTGTATTAAGTGTCTTACTCCCAAAGAGGCACAAACTAAAAATGCAGAAGATAAAGACCATGAACATATATATGTTTATCCTGTTAAATACTATAAAGATTATAATGGTAATATATATAAAGAATATCAACTTAATGGTAAGTTTGAAATAGCTACTAATACTGCTGAAGCTAAACAAATTGCTTCTACTGGTAAAGTTCCTGTTTATAGAATACCTGCTGTTCCTATTGATTATATTACTAGTTATCGTTTTTATCGTAAAATTGGAGAACGTAATATAGTTGCTACTGGTGAGTTTACTTATAAAGATGCTATTGTTGCCGGATGTTTTGAAAAAGATACTTATAAGAAATATCCTAAAATAATGATAAGTCATAGAGCATTTGTTTATGGTGCTCGTGAAATTGCTAATGATTTAATTATGGGCTGTCTTAGCATAGAAGAATTAAAGACTATGCAAGGTATTGATTTGAGTAATGAAGATATTATTGATATTACTGAAATTCAATAACATAAACAAACTAGAGAAATTATTATTAAACAAAACAGTCGTATGACTGATATTATTCACTTTTAAATTACAAAAATTATGAAAGACTTTAAGAAAGGTTTGAGTTTTGGTATGGGTATTGTTAATGCTGGTCAAAGAGCAGTTAGTGAAGAACCTGAATTGATAGTTGTTTCTACTCCCGGTAGTTTCCGTATGACTGCCCAAGTTTCTAAAGCTCTCGGCATTGCTCATGGTGAATATGTAATGTTCATTAATAACTGTGCAAATATTGATAATGCTATTATCAATAAAGTACCCGAAGTTGTTGCTTTCTGTGAAGAACAAGGTTTGGATATTGAATCTCCCGAAGCTGCTATGGCTGTTCATGCTGAATTTGATATTTGGGCTTTGGCTAAAGGTATTGCTGAATTAGACAAGAATGGTAATCCTTGCACTACTCGTGTTCGTATGACTAAGAATGATAAGATTAAGTATGTTAATACTTATTTCCAAGAAACTCTTGAAGGTGCTTTATCTTCTTCTAATGAAGAACTTAAAGCTGCTCTTGGTCGTGAAGGTATTACCGAAGATGAACAGAAAGAACTTTTGATTAGCTGTATTCAAGGTGATGAAATTGCTAAGATTAAAGGTTCTAAATGTGCTAATACTGCTGCTTTGTCTGGTATTGGTGTAACTCTTAACTTTACTGATTCTAATGTTTGGAAACAGTTGAAAGCTAATATGACTGATGAAGAAGCTACTTCTAAGAATCGTGTTTATACAGTAGATATTGACAACTTGCAAGAAGCTGTTGTTAATAACGGTCATAAAGATATTGTTGTTAAGATTGCAATGCTTACCGAATATAAAGATGAAGAACCTATTCGTATCGGTAAGAAAGCTGAAAAAGAAGAAACTGCTGAATAATCAAATCTTCGTCCTAGAAATATAGTATCTTGAACATAGAGCTGCATTGTTAGTATTGCTAATAGTGCAGCTCTTATTTTATCTAATAATTCTTTTAATTACTTTAATTATGTCGACAGAAAAAGAAATTAAGAATGAAGCTACTGTTGTAGCAAGTGCTGAACAAACTGCTAATGCAGAAGTACAAACTCCTAAAAAACGTAGAGGTAGAGGTATTAATAACGATTTACGTGATGTAACTCGTAAAAAGTTTGATGAACGTACTGATTGCAACAAAGCTAATGGCTTGTTTATTGGTCATCTTGAAGATGTTAAAGTTGATTGGGCTACATTGAAAGATGATGTTCAAGGTATGCCTTCATTTGCTGGTATGAGTATTCCTTATCTTACATTTACTTTTGCTAGCAATCATGAAAATATCAATGAACGTCGTTATGTAACTCAACGTCTTCTTCCTGCTGAAAGTAATGTTGAAACTATTCCCGGTGGTAAAGGTGCTTGGAAAGTTGATAACATTTTCCGCTTTATGAAACATATATATAATGTATTTGTTCTTAAAGGTCGTGCTTTAACAGAAGAGGAAATTGATGCTCTTACTTTGCCTTTTGAAGATTTTGATGAAAATATGCAGTATGTGCCTGTTGAGGCTGAAGAAGTTATAGCTGGTTATAAGACTGTGTTTGAAAATTATGTTAAGTTACTTAACAATAATGGTAAACCTGTTTATAATGATGCTAAAGGTAAACCTATTACTATTTGGATGAAGCTTCTTCGTTTTATTAAGAATGATGGTAAATGGCGCGCTGTTGTTGGAAGTAAATCTTCATTTGGTGATTTAGGATTTCCTACATTTATTAATGATGGAGTTATTGAACTTTATAAAGAACAATCTGCTCCTAGTTTGCATATTGACCCTTATAAAGAAAGTATTGTTTATCAAAAATCTGCCGAACAAGCTAAACAGCCAAATGTTGCTATGCCCGGTGTAGGTGTAATGCCCGGTGTTCAAACTGCTGCTCCTATGAATCCTGTTGGTGGATTTAATGGAGGTGGAGATTTTAGTCCATTTGGTGGTAATGATGCTGCTGGTGCTTTTGTTAATCCAACAGAAGATTTACCATTTTAAAAAATTAAAGTTAGTTAAATAGTTGTATGTAAGAGGATTGGGTACTATTTTAGTACTTAGTCCTCTTTTTTTATATGTTCACGATAAAGGTCAAATTAGAAATATTATGAAAAGAAATATTAGTAATACTATTTTAACTAAAGATTATATTTTCTCTAAAGTTAGTCAAATTACTATTTTTAGCACTTATACTGGAATTAGTGTTGAAGATATACAACATTGCATAGATACAGGAGAATTTATATCTAGTCCTTTTCGTGAAGATACTCATCCTAGTTTTGGTTTTAGATATGATAATAGGAATAAACTTAAAGGAAGAGATTTTGCTGGATATTGGTGGGGAGATTGTATAGATGCTGCTGCAACTGTACTCTCTGAAATTGTTCATAAGCAAATTGATATTTCTATTAAAAGTCAATTTCTATTTGTTCTTAAACATATTGCTTATACTTTTAGAAATATTATTTATGGACAAGATAAAGATGAAAACAACGATTATAATATTGCTAGTGCTATTAGTAATGTACGTAATCATAAACCTATTATTGAACTTGTTACTCGTCCGTGGAATAATTTAGATGCTAAATATTGGGGACAATTTGGTGTTAATCTTAATTTTCTTAATACTCATTTTGTTTATCCTGTTGACCAATTTTATATTAATCGTTCAACTAATCCTATTCCTAAATATTTTTATGATAAAAATAAAACAGATTTATGTTATGGTTATGTTCTTGGACAAGATAAAAGAGGAATAGTTAATGTTAAACTGTATTTTCCAAATAGGAATAAGAAAACTGAAGTTAAGTTTATAACTAATAGTAATACTATTGAAGGAGTTATTAATCTTGAATTAGATAATTATGACGTTATTATTATAACTAAATCTACTAAAGATAGATTAAGTCTTGAATGTTATCTAAAGAGTATTAATCATTCCATCCTCTACGGGGGGTCTACCCTTGAGTCTAAGGCTATTGGTGTTGTAAATATTCCACATGAAACTTATAAACTTCGTCAAATTGAATATGATTGGCTTCGTAGTAAACTTAATCGAAATGGTTTTCTTATTAGTCTTATGGATAATGATAGAACTGGTCTTATGGAAGCTGTGATTCTTAAGAATGATTATGATATTATACCTATTATTATTCCTAAAGAACTTGGTGTTAAAGATTTTGCAGAATTGAGAAGTAGTTATTCTACAAATGTTATTAATGAATTAACTCAACAAGTTGTTAAATATATAAAAGATAATTATGGAGAAGAAACTGAATTTACTTGGGATACGGAAGAAAGTGATACTTTGCCATACTAAAAGTCTAGTGGGTATTACATATACTGTTATGCGTCCAATTACTGAAGAAGATGAACAAAATCTTGATAAATTTGAATATCTTGATATAGATAATAAACGTATTGATAAAAAAGATATTTATTGTTATGGAGAAATTAATCTATCTTCTAATGATGACGTTGAATATATCAAAAAGTTTAGCTTACTTGATACTGATAATGGTGGAACTGTTCATAGTAATTTTAATTATCAAGAAGGTTATGCTCTTGTTGAAGGAATAGCTAAAACTTATCCTACATTTGATATTATTGAATGGTTTAAATATAATCATTGTCTTATAGGTAAGCCAGCTCGTATTATTATTTATAAATGTAAGAAAGAAAATCTATGATAATAAAAGGATATGAAGAAAAGCTAGATGATAGAGATATTAGATATATTAATTATGTTATTGATAAATCTACAATGGCTGATGCAATTGAATCTTATATTAAAGATTTAGATTGTACTATTATTTATCCTGATGGTTCTCGTCCTATACAAACTATTAATTATGGTTATCGTATTATTCTTTCTAGTATTGAATATATTCTTGATAAACTTTATCTTGTTCTAGAACATCATCCAGAAAAAGCTCAAAGTTATATTGATTATCGTAATAGTATTATTAAAAGAATTATTGATATACATGAAAAAAATCTTGATTTCGAGAGAAGAAACCCAGTACGATATTATAGTAAAGAACCAAGGAAATGCACTAGAAGTGCTAGCAGAGTTAATCAATCAAAAGATGTCTTTACAGGTAAACCCATTGATGTTAGCACCGGTATTGCAAAGGCTATTAAGCCTAAAAAGGAAACGATTGCTCAGCGTAAAGCTAAACTTCTAGGTGGTAAAGCTGTTAGTTTTGTATTTAATGGTTTAAAAATAAGTGAACATAATGAATAAACTTTATCGTAGAAATAATAATGGTGTGCCTACTGTTTGGTGGGCTGAACTTGACAGTGGTACTAATAGTATCACTGTTTTTTATGGTCTTGTTCGAGGTAATATTCGTAAAGAAGTTTATGCTGTTACTCAAAAAGATGGTCAAAAAGAACTTGAGAGTAGATATAACGATAAGATTAAAAAAGGATATACATATCTTGATGAACTTTGTGATATGCAGGGTTTACCCCCCGTGGAGGATGGAGATAATGATACTCTATTTAATTTTCTAAATACTTATCTACCTAAAGACCTTAGTAATGGAAATACTAATCTTCTACTTCCAATGCTTGCTAAAACGTATAGCGGTAATGTTTGGAAAAAAGTCAGTTGTATGTATGGTCAGTATAAGATTAATGGTCTTCGTTGTATTGTTACTGCTTATACTCAAAATGATATGTTTAAACCTGTTAGGCTTCGTTTCCAAAGTCGTGAAGGTCTTATTTGGCATACTCTTGGCTATCTTGAAGATTATCTGCTTGCTACTATTAATACAAATATTATCGACGATATGATTAATGGATTTGCAGCACTTGATGGTGAAGTTTATCTTCCGGGTTATACTATTAATCAAATTAATCATTTTGTTAAAGATGCTAATTGTGTTGAAAATAAACTTCTTCAGTTTTGGTGTTATGATATTATGATGGAAGGTAATCAAACTCATAGAAATACATATCGTTATAATATTAAAATGCCTACTCGCTTTAATAATATTAAAGAACATTATAATAATAAAGAACGATTAATTATTCTTCCTAGCGGATATATTACTAATGATAATGAAGCTATTGACGCTAGAAATCATTTTATTAATTTAGGATTTGAAGGTCTTATACTTCGTAATGCTGAAACTGATTATCAATATGGTAGACGTAGAGCTAATTATATGGAGAAGTTTAAAGATGCTACTGAGGGAGATTTTATAATTCTTGATATTTATAAAGAAAAAAAACGTGATTTACCTATTCTTCTTTGTAAAAATGATATTAATAATGAAAAGTTTGAAACTCGTTTAAGCACTAGTCATGTCGTTCAACAGGAAGTTTTATTTAATTCTCAATCTTATATTGGTAGAACTGTTCATATAGATTATGGTGAACGAAGTGGTGTTACTAGAGTTCCATCTCATATTAAAACTGTTGTTATAAATGGAGATACTAGATTATAATGTAATTAAGAATAATAATTTTGATAGAACTAAATCTTATTTTAGTTGTTATTATAAATCTATTATTCTATTTACTGATTATGATGCTAAAAGTTATAATTTTGCTGTTAGATATAATGACATAACTAAAAGTAATGAACTTTATGTGATTTTATATAATGATAATAGAATTAATAATAGTGTTCCTATTATTCGAGATGCTAATACTGGATTTAAGTTATATATTCCTAATATAGTTATTAGACTTCTCGATAGAAGATTGCGTAATGCTTTTGTTGTGTCTAAAGATGATTTTAATATTAATGTTAAATTTGTAGAAGAACGTAATGGTTTTTGTATTATTTATCATATAGATATTGAATAAGGTGAAGCCTAGTACATAATATAGTGTGCTAGGCTTTTCTATTTGTTAGAGGTCTAAAACTATACAGAACACGCTCGTAGATATGATTCTTTTTGCCTGTATTCAATTTTATATATCAGAATGATTAATCTATCACGATAAGATTTGCGTGTCATGTTGAGCTTTAAAATGCGTCATTCTCACTATGATGTTTAACATTAAATTCAGCATCATTATTACTAGTAAATTCCTATTATATTTTTATATTTGTCTTGATAAACAAAAACAAATTATTATGGCTATTAATAAAGTTACTATTGTTGGTATTAAAGGATTCAAAGGAAGTGGTAAAGATACAGTTGCTTCTATGATTAGTTATATCCTTCATAATGGTATTATGAAAGCTAATTATGATACTTGGCTTCTTTATCATAAAAATGGGTTTGTTGAAAATGATGAAATAATTATTCATTTTGCTGATAAACTTAAAGATGATATTGCTGCATTTTGTAATATTGACCGTAAGCTTCTAGATAGGCAAGATATTAAAGAAGAAAATTACTATAATTTTAAAACTGGTATTGTTTCTACTAATATTAAAGAAGCTATTTATGTTGTGGATAAATGGAATGATGCTATATTAAAATATAATGACTTATCTTCATATCTTGTTTTATATAATAATAATGTTAGTATTAAAATTAGAGTTCTTCTTCAATATTATGGTACTAACATTATTAGAAATCATTTTTGGAGAGAAGCTTTTATTCGTTATACTATTAATAAAGCATTTGATATAAGAAATAGTAAAGGACAATGTATCATAGCTGATGCTAGATTTGATAATGATGAATGTAAAGCTATTAAAGCTTGTGGAGGAATGATAATTAGAGTAGATAGAAAATCTAGTAATGATAATCATGAAAGTCACGAAAGTGAACAAATAACAATTAATAAAGATGATTATGTTATTGATAATACTGGTACTCTTGTTGGTCTTTTTTATAAAGTTCTTAAATTTGTAACTGATTATATGGTATGAAATTACATCCTATTTTTGGTATAAATGCTCTTGCTAGAGTTTGTATATGTTGTGGTAAAGTTATTGGTTATACTCCACTTGGAAATTCTGTTGAAGAAGATGCTAGTAAGAGTAAACAAATAGCTGAAGCTATTGTATGTAAAGAATGTATAGATAAGCTTGATAGTGAAACTTGCTTTATAGCTTGTGACATGGATAAAGATAATTATATAACTGCTACTTATGATACTTTATGGATTAGAAATAAAGGTCTTAAAGAGTTTTTTAAAGAGCTTGATTCTATACAGCCTATTAATATTATACCTAAAGAACATTTTTATAGTATATTTGGAAATGTAGTTAAAGATTTTTATAATAATAAAGAAGATGAAGATAATAGAACCTAAAGTTGAACTTTGGCAACAAGGAGGTGATGCTAAAGCTCATGTTGCTAGATGCGCAAGAGTTTGTTATGGTAGAGAAATAGGTAATGATCAAGCTACTATTAAAAGACTTATAGATAGTGAACATTGGAGTATGTTTCGTCATGAAACTTATTATATAATAGCTAATGATAGTGATAAAACTTTAGAAACTATTATTATTAATTATGCTAATACTATTGGTTTTAGTTATCATTATGAAAAACATGTTTATTATATAACTGTTAATGGTAATTGGGTTTTAGACCATAAAACACAATTTGGTTATCTATCTAAATATATTGTTCCTATTGAAGATTTTTGTAATACTGAAATAGGATTTCATATGATGAGATATACTTTTTGTGTTGATACACAAATTAGTACTTCTCGTGAATTAAATCGTGTTAGTCCTAATAATATTGCTGAAAAATCAACTCGATATGTATATGAAGATGGGAATATTTGTCGTCCTCATTGGATGACTGATGAAGAAGTAGATTATTTAAATAATGAACCTATTTTTGAAGAATGGTGCAATTTTCATAAAGCATCTATTTATAGAAATAGTTGTAATGATTCTTTTAATAAATATAAACTTCTTGTAGATATTGGTATGCATCGTCAAGATGCTCGTGGTGTTCTTCCTCTTGATACTGCTACTAGATGTGTTTATACATATTCTATTAATGAATGGCGCCATATTATTGATTTACGTTATTATGGTATTACAGGTAAACCTCATCCAAATGCCCGACTTATAGCTGGTATGATTAGAGATAATTTAATGGAACTTGGATATGACTTCAGAGATTGATAAACTTAAACATTTTTATATTAAAGATTATAGTAGTATTTATTTTACTAATGAGTTAAATAACGGTGAAGAATTTCTTTATACCACAATTGGAATTAAAGATGATAAAGAAGTAACATTTCTATGTAAATATATTAAAAATAAACATATTGAGGCTTGTCCTAATTGTGTATTTAATAACTATTTTTGTCATGGTCTTTTATGTAATATTGTTGTTCTTAAAGTAGTTAAAGATGAAGAAATGAGAAATAATAAATAAATTATTAACTATTTAAATATTAAAGTTATGAGAATAAGATTTTATGGTTTTAATAACCGTTTTAGAACTACTAAAAATACAGAAGCTATTGTATTTGAAAATGGTGGATTTGTTGGTAATCTTGGTTTAGTAAAAAACTATGGAAGAAATATACTGAAGCTATTTATAAATATAGAACTAATACAGGTAAAATGACTGCTAGTGATTATACTCATTTATTTGGTTATTTAAATCCTTATTATCGTTCTGCTTATAATATACCTAAACGTAGAAAATAATGGCAAATATTTATAATATTACTGCTGAACTTGAGGATATATTTCTTGAGTTAGAAGAAAATGGGGGTGAATTAACTCCTGAACTTGAAGAACGCCTTGCTATTACACAAGATAATCTTAAATCTAAACTTGATGGTTATCGTAAAGCATATACTATGTTTAATCTTGAAGCTGAATCTTGTAAAAAAGAAGAGCAACGATTAGCTGTTCTTCGTAAAACTAAAGAAAACAATGCTGAAAGACTTAAAGGAGTTATGCTTGATGCTGTTATTGCTTATGGAGATTTAGGTAAGTCTGGTAATAAAGTTATTAATTTAGTTGATAGTAAACTCTATACTAAGAACAGTAAATGTGTTGAGATTGATGAAAATCTTAATCAAATATTTATTGATTTAGTTCTTGAACATTTACAATCTCTTTGGGATAATGATATGATTGATAGTAATTTCTCATTTAGTAGAGATGTGCTTCTTGAACAAATTAATGATAAATTTACTGAAAGATATCCTGAACAATCTGCTAGACTTAGAGAAGAAACTGGAGGTTATTTTACGCTTGATGACTTAGATTGTATTAAAGTTAAATTTGAGATTGAAAAACCTGTTGGTGATTTAGCTAATAAAATTAATTTTGATTTACTTAATACTTTCTTTAATCATCAACATGAAATGACTAGAAGTAGTAGTATTAATAAAACTACTATGAAGAATATTCTTAATGATGGTAGAGATATTAGTATAGCTAAACTTGTTGAAAATACTAGTCTTATTATTAAATAACTTGGTTATACTCACCATAGAGGGTGGAATTAAGTCCATCCTCCACGGGGAGTCAACACTGCTAATCTTGTTAATTATGGAACTAGAAGAAAAAGTAAAAGAATTAATAAAATGGTATATGGATACTTATGGTGTTAATAAAGACCAAGCTGTTAGAGATATTGAAAGTGTTATGTTACGTATAAGTCATAAATAATATGTATAAAGTAAAAGGTAAACCTTGGGTTTATTCTGGTGCTATTGATGTATCAGATTGTGCTACTGCTAAAGAAGTTATGCTTAAAGCTGGACTTAATTTTAATGTAGCTAAATGTGAACTAGTTGGTAAAATGCCTATTAAACTTACTGGAACTGATGAAGAACTTGACCGAATTATTAAAGAACAAAAAGAAGGCGCTCATGTTTTTGGTACTGACATTTATCGTAAGTGTGATAATGCCTTTGCTACCTATCGTACTGATTTCAATATTCCTTTAGGTGTAGTTAAAAGCAAATATACTATTGTACAAAACAACGATGCTTTTAATTTCTTTGATGGTGCTATTGGTAAAAATTCTGCTATTTGGCAAACTGCTGGATTTTGGGGAAATGGTGAGAGAATATTTGTAAGTGCTAAACTTCCTAATAATATTCTTGTTAAAGGTGACCCTGTTGAAAATTATCTAGTATTTACTAATACTCATGATGGTAGTGGCGGAGTTAAGATTTTATTTACTCCTATTAGAGTTATTTGTCAAAATACTCTTAATGCTGCTATTCGTACTAGTAGTAATTATGTTAGTTTTCGACATACAACTAGTGTTCATAATAAGATTTCTGTTGCACAAGAAATACTTGGAATTAGTAAAATTAAATCTGAAGAATTTGGTCAATATTGTAATTTACTTGCTGATATTAAGGTTACTGATGAAGATGTAATCCAATTTATTGGAGAAAATCTTCTTACTAGTGATGAAATTCAACGTCTAAAAGATACAGGACATACTATTAAAGATATTGCTTATCGTAGTGGTTTAGCTTTAACTGATAGTAAAATAAGTAGTAGAAAAATGAATGTTATTTCTGATACTTATAGTTATTATTTTGATGGTCCCGGCCAAAGAGATATTCTTGGTACAGCTTGGGGTGCAGTTAATGCTATTAGTGGATATTATTCTAATATAGATAATATTGAAGGTACTAAGCGATTTGATAGTATTTGTTATGGTGATAAATCAAGAAAAATAGAAAATGCTTTTGCACTTGCAGAAGCTCTTTTAATTTAATAATTTAATTGTATATGGAAGTAAAAGTATTTAAACTGAAAGAGATTAAACTTCTTAGTGGAGATTCTTTAAATGTAAAGCAATGCTGTATGGTTCAACCCATTCTACCTACTTATGGTAAAGAAGGTGATGCTTGTATGGATATTTATCCTATTTGCTATGAATATGATGTGGATAAAGATAGATTTATTTATCATACAGGTTTAGCATTTAATATTGGAGATGATGCTAATGGTGAACCTAATGAAATGTCTTTACGTCCTAGAAGTAATCTTACTAAATCTGACTTTTATATGCCTAATGCTCCTGGTACTCTTGATTGGGGTTATCGTGGAGAACTTCTTATTATTTTTAAGAATCGTACTTCTAGAGATTTAGTTCATGCTGTATCTACTCTTGCTGAAATAGTTGATAAGTTGAGAGAACATATGCATTTACCTGATAGTATGATTGGTAATGCTAGATTTAAACTTAATAATGTTAGAGCTACAACTACTAATATTCTTGGTAAACTTTCTACTCCTCCATATAATTGTGATGGTAAAGATAGATGTTGTCAACTTATTATTAATAGTGCTCAGAGAATTACTTGGAAAGAAGTTAAATCTATTGAAGAATTAGGAGAAAGTGAACGTGGAAACAAAGGATTTGGAGAAGGAACAGGAGGAGCAGCTAAAGCTTAAAGTTGGTGCTCGTTATATTCATAATAAAACGTCTAATGAATATATAATTATTAGTATTACTAAAATGAAACATCCAGATACAGGTGAATGGATTCCTGCTGTTATTTATAAACTTAATAGACTTGAACCTTTATGGTGTAGAAGTGTTGAAAGTTTTAAAAGTCATTTTAGTGATGCTAAAGTTGAAGGTAATGAAGTTTATCTATGAAAAAGTTAATCTTATTCTATTTACCTGATTGTAATGTTAGTAAACTTTTTGAAGAAAGGCTTCACAAAGCTCTTGCTCTTCCTGAGTTTGCCGGTAGGTTTAATCTTATTAGGTATAATCTATATACTGATACTGGTAGACAAGAAGCGCGTAGTACTGGTATTAGTGATGCTCCTACTACTTATTGTAATGGTGATATTTTACGTGGTGTGCAAAGCGATTACACTATTAGAAAATATCTTCGCAAGTTGTTAGGACAGTCATAGATATAGTTCTTTTGCCCTACATTGAATTTTAATTGTTATTGTGATTAATCTATCACGATATGAATATCATTCAATGTGGGGCTTTAAAATAGCTAATTTTATAAATTCTCATTATATTATACGAATACTATGGTTAAAATTGAATTTTATTATAAAAGTGCTGATAAAGATAAAACAGAAGCTATGAGAGAAGCTATTGATATAGCTTTATTTGGTACTAATGTTCAATGTAATTTTAAAAATCTTCCTGACCATCTTATTCTTGAAGATATGATACTTGAAAAGGCTGTTGCTGGTAAGAATATTACTGAATATCCTACTTGTATTATATATCGAGATGATACAGAATATAAACGATATAGTAATTCTGTTACTTGGGAAGAACTTCGTAATGATATTAATTATCTTACTGGAGATGAACCTACAAGACAAACAAATAATATATTTGTTGAAGCGTTTATTGATGAACATGATTGTATAACTCGTGCTAAATGTGCTGATGCTATTGCTTGGATGTGGAAATATCAAAATACTAAAGTAGAATATATTCAAACTAATGTTGATAATCCGAATAAGTTTGCTGTTGTAATTAAAGATAGTTGGAGAACTTATACTACTTATGTATATTCTGATAGTCTTACTACTGAAATGATTAAGAATACTCTTCTTAGAATTCCTAATACTATTAAAGAAGCTGTTAAAAATAATGCTATTGTGTTATGATACATATTGATTGTTTTACTAGAAATGGATGTGATGCTTGTAAAATTGCAATTAAGAATATAACTGAAGCTATTAATGAAACTAATTGTGATATTACTCTTAATATTCGTAATACAAATCTAGATGATATTCTAAGAAAAGAAATTACTAAATTTCCTACTACTGTTATTACTAAAGTCGATAATGATTATAAAAGAAAAGAATTAGCTCGACTTGAAGGTAGTTTTCCTAGTGATTATATTAAAGATATTATTAATAAACTTGAAAAAGAATAAGCTATGACAGTTAAAGAACTTATTAATAAACTTCAACAATTCGATTTAGTTGAAGATATTGAATATAAAGAATTTCAGGCTATTGATGTTGAACCGGTAGATGATAGATTTGTAATAATTACTACTACTATTAAATAAATAATTAAATTTTAAAATTATGGCTAAATTTATTGGAGTTAAAATGATTGAAGCTGTTCCTATGACAGCTCGTGAAGCAAATGACAAAGGTCATAGAATTGGTAATTATTCTTTTGAAGAAGATGGTTATGAAGTAACTTATCCTGATGGATATAAATCTTGGAGTCCTGCTAAAGAGTTTGAGAAAGCTTATTATAAACTTGAAGACCCTGCTGGAGATGTTCTTAAAGAAAATGATATTAAGAGATTTATTAAAGATATTGAAAATGTAAAAGTTGGTACTAAAACAACTAATACTACTCTTACTTGTCTTACTGGATTTGAAGTTCATGGTCAAGCTGCTTGTGTAAAACCTGAAAACTTTGATTTAAATATTGGTGCTAATTATGCTCAAATTAAAGCTAAAGATAAAATTTGGGAAGGTCTTGGATTTGTTCTTCAATGGGCTAAATATGGACTAAAGAAGTAAATAGTATTAATGCTAATGGTTTATATGTTATACGTAAAGCTAGCTTTAATAGAGCTGGCTTTATTTAATTTAATGATTAGCTTGGAACCGCTACGAGTGCTACGCACTCTTCGCTATACTCCCCGTAGAGGATGGAATGGTAGTTATGCTAGTAATATTAATATAGTTATTAATGATAATGATTATATTGATTGAATGAATACTAGTCTATTCCATCCTCTACGGGGAGTTGAGCGTAGCGAAGCGGAGCGTTCTACTAATCCTTAAACTTATAGTCGTTGGCATGACTGAAGCCCTGGTAGATAAGCTAGTCTTACTACTGGGGCTTATTTTTATCTTATTATTAAACTTAAACATATTATAATTATGGTTGCATTTATTGTTCTTCTTGGTATTATATTTGGTGGTGTTAAATTATTAGCTGTTGCTAATAATATTAGTGATAATGAAGCTATGGATAAGTATAGTGGAAAACTATTTATTATTGGTATTATAGTTTTTGTTATTCTTATGTGTGTTATTGGTAATAATGATGATGGTTTTAATTAAGATATTACTAATGGACAAGCTTCTTATCGTATATATCTTAGATAGGGTTAACATTTTTTGTTGTTGATAATCAAGTAGTTATAAAAATATTTACTGCCCTTTAGAGGCATATTTAACATAATTTTTATGAGAAACTATGCTCCATATAGGCATATTTTTTGTACATTTGTTGAAGTTAAAAGTAAATATAATGTTGAATTTAAAAATGATTTTATGGCTACTTATCGTTTTAATACTAAACTTATTAAAAAGTTTGTTGATGCTCAAAAAGAACGTATTGCTGAAGTTGCTAGTAATATAGCTCCAACTGTTTATGATACTAACAAAACAGTTGAGGTTATGGATACTATGCAAGTTATTTCTATTACTAATACTACTTATAATATTAATAAGTTAGGTATTAAAGGTAGAGATTATGTAGTGGTTGCAATGGAAATTCTTGATAAAGAACGTTATTTTAATGAAGCTACTCTACATTTATTTAATTATATATGTAGAAATTTAGCTTATATGAGTAATGTTATTGAATTTACTGAAAGTGCTATAACTGAATATTATGGGATTAAATCACATACATTTTATAAAGCACTTCAAACTCTTTATACAGCAAATGTTATTAAACCTACTACTCGTAAATCTGTTTATATAGTTAATCATAATTATATATTTAGAGGTAATTATACAGAGTTTATACAATTATATAAAGAAATGTATAATGATAAAGATGTTATTGTAAATGAAGACGGAAAAATAGTTCTTGATTATTAAGTTATTAATGATAAAAGAAATAGGGCTTGTCTAGGTAGTAATACCATAGGCAAGCCCTTATTTTTTACTAGATTCAAGTCCAGCTTATTCAAATATATCTTTAGCTATATCTTTATAAGGTATAATACTAAGTATATTTTCATCAAGTTTATAATAACTATTATTATTAGGTAAATCAAGAACACGATTAATACTACGAATAACAGGTATATTACGTATAGCCATAACTTCAAACTTGTTCATACCTTTATATCTACCAGTAGTATATTCCTCAGTAAAATCTTCTTCAATAAGGAATCTAGCAGCCATAGCAGTAGTACCAAGTAAGTCATTAATAGTTTGTCCAATAGCAACAGGACTAGACCATAGCTTTTTACCTTCAGCATAAGCACCAAATGGAGTAAATGAAGCAGCTTCAGAAGCAAGACGGTCAGCGTGATAAAGCATAAGATTATATATAATACTTTCATCATCATCTCCACCCATACCAGTTATAGCAATCGCTCCAATAATAGCAGCACCTACATAAAGTAAATCACCTAAATTACGTCTAATATTTGCTTTTTCATGTTCAGGAAGAAGTTCATAATTAAGTTTGAAATTAATAGCAAATGAAAGCAAATTCTTACCATAAGTTTGAAATGCTTTAAGAACATCACTTACATTATTAATTTCTCCTATGTTAGTTTCTTTAAATGGAATGGTCAAATAATCATAAAGACTAGTATAACTACCTTTTTCAACAGTACCTAGAGTTTCATTATAATAACCATTCCAACGATAACGTTTCTTAAAACCAGGATAAAGATGTTTATGATATTGCATAACCATACCACCCCACCAATGTTGTTCAATATTAGCAGAACCAAGTTTATCATAAACACCATGAACTTTCTTATTTACTTCACGAACTTTATCAATAAATTTAGCATATTCTTTAAGAGTAAGTTTACTATCAGATTTTATTTGAGCAATTCCATCTTTAAGTTCAAACTGATTATAAATATCTGGAAGTTTAGCAAACTTTTTATCGATATTCTTAATAAGTTCTTTACGTTTAGCAATATATTCTCTTTGTTGTTCTTCATTAAGATAAGTCTTAACAAAATCGAATATAGGATTAGCTTTAAATAAATTATATTTAGCTCGTTTTTTATTATCAGCTTTAGCATCATCCATAAACTTATTGAATTGTTCAAGAAGAGATTGGTTCTCTCCTCTACGGGGAGTATTAATTACTGACATAAGAGCATCTTGTTCAGCTTTACGATGATACATTTCTTTACTCATTATATCATAACCGCCTTTACCATTATCAACAAGTCTATGAGATTTAAGCATAGCAAATAACATAGTATTTTGCATATAATGTTCACCAACAGATTGAGGACTAAATAGTAATCCACGAACTCTACGAATATTTTCTTTAAGACCTTCAGCAGTACTAACTTCAGTTACTCTATCAAAATCAACCACATGACTAAGTTTAATAATAGCATCTTGAAGTGTACTACTATTTTCACTATACATATTAGCCATATAACTAACAGTTCCTTTAATCCATTCAGATTTACCATCTTCCCAATCTTTAAGATTAATATATTCACTAGCAGCTCGTTCCATAAAGATGTTACTAGAACCAGTAAGAACGTTAGCAATACCACCAGTAATATTCATCATCATATATTTACTGCCGGCAATATTTTGAGCAAGAGAACCAAGTTTAACTAGATTAGGAGTTTTATTATCTTTATATTGTTCAAATACAAGACGACGTATAAAACTTCTAAGATGTTGACTAGTCCTAGTTTGTTGTTCTTGTTTATATTCAATTTCTCCACCGGCACTAGCTTCTCTATTTTCAGTTATACTACCTTTATAATTTATATCATAAGCAGTATTGCTAGTAATAATTTGGTCGGCAGTATAAAGAAGATTTTTAACTGTTTTAATAGCATTATATCTATTACTTTCAATTAAGAAACTATTAAATACTTCTTCCCAATTACGATTAAGAATATCATTATGAATCTTATTATTCTTTTCAATAATCTCATCTCTAGCTTTAATAGCAGCAGCTTTACGTTTACTAAATTCTTCATCACTTTCATTAGGTTCTTTAAATTTAGGTATAGTAGGAAGTTGTTGTGTATCTTTATTAGCTAATTGAGATAATCTAGGATTAGGAATATCATAATCTTTATCAAAAGTTAAATCTTCATTATTTCTCCATCCAGTATTATTAGGAACATTAGCAGTCCAACCAAGAAAACTAAGAGCTTGTTCAAAGTAATCTTTAACAGTCATATCTTTAGATTTAGGTAAAGCTGGAAGATAACCCATATCAACATATCTCTTATTACTATTAGTAAAACAATACTTTTTCATAAGTTCATTTACTTTATTCATAAGTTCAAGTTGATATTCATTAAGATTTGTATAAGCATCATTATCATATCCAGTTCCTACTTTATACTTATTAACAAAACTACTATATTCTGGATTAACAAGTTCTTCTTTAGGAGTAATGTGCATTTGATTAATACGAGGTTCATAATTACCAACAACAGCAGAACCATCATCTTTAATCATTTGCATAGTAGTCCAAATACGAATAGGCTTAATAGTACGAGTATAAGGATCAAAATAATGATTATCTCTATACCATTGTTTATATTCAACACTATCAATACCATATTTGTCAAGAACTTCTCTTTCTTTCATATAATAATATTGAGTAGTAGTTTCTCTAGTTCTTTTTTGAAGAATATTAATTGCAGCAGTTTTATCAATGTCAGTCCATTTATCTAAATCTTTAGGTTTAATAATACCATAAATAGTTCGATTAGGTCTTTCTGCAATAGTTCCATTTTCTTCAACTTGTTCACTAAATACTTCTAACCATTTATCATAATACTTTTTACCTTTAGCAAAAGCTCTATTTTTATCAAGTTCATATTGTTTCCAATTATAAGTAACATCACATTCACTTTCAATAAATTCAGCAACACGTTTTGCTTTAGCTTTATCAGTACTCTTTTCTCCTCTAGTAATTTCATTAAATACTTCAAAACTAGTTTTAAGTTGTTCTAAATCTTCTTGACTAATATCAGCAGTATTAAGAGTTCTAGTAGCATTATCAAAATATTTTTCAAGTATTTTATTAATAGCTTCTCCTACATTAATTTCTTCTTCGCTCTTAGATTTATTACCTGTAAGATAATTATAGAAATCAGCACGATAAATTCTTAATTCATCTTCAGCAGAACGAATAATACCAACATAAGGCATACCATTACCTTTAGTATATTTATATTTTCTAACTGTTTCAGCTTTTATAAGAGCTGCACGTTCTTCAGGTATTTTACGTCCATCAACTACATTAAATTCATCTTTAGCTTGAAATTCTTTGATAGCAAGATTAAGAACGCTATTACCTTTATTAGCATCTTTAAGTTCTTCAAACGCCCAATTTAAATCTTCTATATCTTTAATATCAAGAATATATCTAGTATTCTTACGAATCCATTCTTTAGCTTCACGATATTCAGGAACTTTCATAAGTTCTTCCATACTAATAAGAAGATTACCATTAGCATCACGTTGACTTTCATATTTACTAATAATAGAAAGTTGTTCTTTAAGTTTAGAATCAAATCCTTCTTTAGCTTGCTTATCATAAAACATTTCTTTAACTTTACGAATATTAGTTTGATAAGCACGAAGTCTTTCAGCTACATTCAAGTCATGACCAATCTTTTTATTACCATCTTCATCATAAAGACTAGTAAGGCTATTCATTTGAGCATAGATACGTCCAAGTTCTTCATCTTGATTTTGTGTAGTAACATTATCAGTAGCTTGACTTAGAATATCTCGTATTCTACCATTAAGTCTTTTATATTCAGCAAATTCTTTAGGAATACCATCATCTCTTTTTTTAAGACCAAGAAGACTTCTTTCAAGATTTATAATATAAGTAGAATATTCAATAGTAACATCATTACCATCTTCATCTTGAACTGTAATTGGTTTAAGCTGATGAATAGTAGTCATATCAATAAATTTAGCTTTATTAGATAAAGCAATAAGATGTTCAACACTATTTATACCAAATTTTTGTTCAGCTTCAATAGCAGCATCTCTATATTTCTTCATCTTTTCTTCCCAAACAGGATTATTAGGTTGAATTAATCTACCATCATCATCAATTATACTATCAAGACTAACAGATTTACCAGCTTTAGCAGCTCTAGTCTTAAGCTCTTTAAGATAATTTCTAAAGTCATTAGACTCTTTAATACCATTAAGACGACCTTCTTCAACAGTACCCATTACATCTTTAAGTATATTTTGCAATACAAAGTTACGATTAGCACGAATATCTTGTATCCAATAGTCCATAAATCCAGTATCTCCATAAGCATCAAATTCTTTCATAAGACCGCTTATATAATTAGGATTGGTAGTACGTAATTGAATCCATCTTTCAAACCAATCTTTTCTAGCAGAATGTACAGTAGTATTGGAATCAACTTGATTAACTAGTTTTTGAATCTTTCTAATATTTTCTTTAGTTTTATCATCAAGATTTGTACTATCAATATCAATTTCGCTAATAAGTTTATATTTATTCTTAAATGTATTAGCACTAAGAATAACATCTAAGAAACGATTTTGAAGTTGTTCATCTTTAAGAACTTTACCAATAACATCTTTATCGTTAATAGGCTTATCAATACCATTAATTTTAATAAAACGATTAATGTCGTTAAGAATATTATTAGCTTCAACATCTATATAATTAGCTATAACTGACAATGAAAATTCAGAATTATCAGAAAGACTACTACTATCAAGATAATTAATTTCAGCATTATTTAAAGCATTAAGAACACTCTGGGCAGCAGGTTGTCCATGACGAACAGCTCTTGAAATAATTAAACTTGCATTTTTAGCAAATCTACCAATAGGAGTTTGGTCATCAACACTACTATATCTATCAGTATTACTAGTAACTCTATCTATTTCATTTTCATTAATTTCAATAAATAAACCAAGTTTATTATTTTTAATATTAGGATATTTAGCTTTATATTGTTTTAAATCATCACTTAAATTAATAGCAGTAGTTCCATTAATATTAAGATAAAATTTATCATTAATAGTATATATAGTATTATTCTCAAAAGGAGTATTCATAAAAGGCTGGAAATACTCATCAGATATATATTTACTATATAGTTCAGGAACTTCTTTATAACCTTTATTTACAGCTTCATTAATATTATCTTTAATACCATCAATAAATTTATTTCTTTTTTCTTGTTGAGTAAGACCTTTATAAAGAAGAACAGCTAATGGTTTATGAATATTATTATTAGCTATAATACTAGGCTCAATACTATTATAAGTTTCAAATGATTCAAGTCTATCAATAGGATAATAAGCTAAAGTTCCATCATAAGTTCCTTTAATATATAAATTTCTATTAATTCTAATAACATTAACAGCATCTCCATTTCTTATTATTCCTACATTATCAAGATTTTCTTGACCATTAAAAATAATAATACCACTTCTTTTTAGACTATAATTAATTTTATTATTAGTAAGTCTTTTAAATGTATAACTAGGACAATTAAAACTATTATAATTCTTACGAATAAAACCAATTATATCTTCAACATTATCTTTATCAACAAAACCATAACTATTAATACCTTTCATAGCTATATCTCCAATAGCTATTCCATTATCGCTCAATCCTCTAAGGGGAGTATTACTTATAAGTCTACTAATATTTCTAGTTCTAAATTTATGACCTTCAACAATAAAAGCATATTTAACTAAATCAAGAGCTGTAAGTTTAATAAGAGGATTAGGATGATTCCAAGCTCTATCAAACAATCTATGGGCTTCATCATTAGTAATATCACCTTGTATGTAATTAATATATTGAATATTTACATTACGACGATTATTTCTTTCATCATTAGCAACTATTTCAATATGTTCAAATACACTACCATCTTGACTAAAATTACGTTTAATCCAATCAACTTTCTGAGCAGGAGTAAGTCTAGTAAATACATCAATTTCAGTTTGTGTAGGTTCAAATATATTTTTAACTATAACATAATCTGTTTTAATATTAACTAATGTACCACTTACTCGTCCAACTTCTAAAGCTCTAGATTGTCCAGTACCATATTCTTTAATATATTTAGGATGAACAAAATTACCATTAACAACAGTAACAGGTAAATTAAGATAAGAACTACCATTATTACCTACTTCTAGTTTATTAATAAGATAATCTTTATAGTCATTATATAACTTTTCAGTCATTATTCCACCTTTAGTCCATTCTGCTATTCTATATACATAATCAATAAATACAGGATTAGCAGTTTCAAATACTTGTTGAGTAGCTTTAACACTAAGAGCAGTACTCATTTGTAAAAATGCAGCTAAACTAGGATAACTACTTCTAGATATATCAGATTTAATAAATGCATCTATACCACTACTAATATCAGGAAAAACACTCTCTAACAGCAAGGTTTGACCCCCCGTAGAGGATGGAGCATAAATATTACTATTCTTAATAACAGTTCTAGCATCTCTAAATACTTTATCACTAGCATAAAAACTTTGTTTAGCACCATATTTATCAGCACTAAGAATATTAAGATTATTACTTATATCCTGCCCGATTGAGTTTAACCGATTGAATTGTGCTAGAACATAAAGGTCGAATAAAGCCTGCTGAACCCCATTCATTTCTCCTCTAAGACGAGATTTATATGCGTCTGATGAAAATATAAGGTTGGGTGATGAAAATGCCTCAGAAACGCTTAAATTGAATAATTTCTTGAAAGTTTCACCATAACTTTCATTAATAATATCAATTAGCTTTTTACGTCCAGCAAAATTAACTTTTTCACCAAAACCAAGATTATGAGCAACTTCTCTAATAGCTTCAGTAAGAGGATTTTTAGTACCTTCCGCAAGAACACTATTGGTTTCTTTCCATTTACGAACTAGTATATTAATAGCAGGTTGCCACATAAATCCAATAGCAGTATCATAATTACTTCCAAAGTCAACAATAGTTTTGAAAGCATTAAACGTATAAGTATTTTCATTATGTATAGCCCCCTCTTTCATAACATCGAGAATATGAGCAGTAGTCTGAGAACTATAAGGATTAATCAAATAGCCATCAACATTCTTATCATCTCCAGACCAACCAAAATTCTTATGAGTAATACGAATATATTTATTACCAATAGTTTCAACATTTTCTTTACCATATCTATTAACAGCTTCTTGTTCACTAATCACATCAGTAGTGTACATAACTTTAATACCTTCGTTATGATTAGCTTTAGTAACATTACCAATACTCATAAAAGTATCTCTATTAACACTGATACCTTTAAGTTTAATACCAGAAGTAGCAGCATCAAACCAATCAAGTTGAGTAAAGAAATCACTAGGAGCAACAGTTGTTTTATTAGCACCAACTATTTCTGCATAAGTTTCATTAGCTTCTTTGACATTTTCAAAATTAGAAGTAGTAGTATTTTCTTCAAATGCAGCAGGATTATTAAGTATATCAATAAATGATTGAATAATAGCATTAGTTCTAGCAGCTTGACTACTTGTATCCTCCACGGGGAGTTTCAAGTATGATTCGTAAGACTTAAGTCCACCATCATTAGCAATTTTTTCAACAACTTTAAGATTGCCATTATAACCTTCAAGAGTAGCATTAATACCATCTTCGCTATTTTTTAAAGAAGCTCTAATATTACCTTGTTTATTATAAGTCTTACCAAGAATTTTACGACTAGCTTTATCTACATTATCTTTAACATAATTAATATATCCTACTTCATCTTTAGTATATCTAGCATGAGTAATTTTAGTTGGAACACCTTTAACAAGATTAAATATTTTAGACATACCATAAACACTATCAACGTCAAAGTCAGAACCAGTTTGAGTAACCCATTCATCAGGAACAACAACAGTACTACCATAAGCATCTGGAAGAAACTCCTTAACATACATAATACATATAGATTGTTTACCTTCAGTAGGAATACGATAACCAATCATAGTACGTAAACTATCAGGAACTTGTTTAATATTTAATCCTTTAAGTTTACTACTCCATCTAGGAAGTTTAATTTCAGTATAATAAACAGGAGTGCCATTAACTTTTCCAATCTTTTTATATTGAAGTTTACTATCTGTTTGAGTTTGTTTATCAACTTTAAATCCAAAATCAGATAACTGAGCAGCATGCCAACCACTAATAAGTTGTCTAGTAATATTAGTATTAAAATAACTATTAGCAATACTTTCAAGTTTACTATTAATATTAGATAAGAATAAAGGAAGATTATTAAATCCAGCACTATCTAAATCGAAAAACTCAAGAAGAGATTTTTCAACTCCTTGTTGTTGAGCATTTTCTTTAAATCTATCAAAGAATACAAAACGATTAAGATTTTTAATAGTACCATTAGAATTTAAATCAATATGACCATTATCATCTAATCCAATACCAAGTTCAGCACAAGTTTTTTCAAAACTATTTCTAATATTAGCTACATAGTTATTAAATACTTTATCTTTAAGTTCATTAAGTTCAGTTCTATTAGGAAGATTATCAAGCATTTTTTTCATAATCTGAATAGCAGCTTTATTACTAGCATCAACCATATGTTGAGGAACTTCTTGCTGACGATAAAGATAATTATAACTAAATAGTTCAGAATTATCAAATACATTATTATCAAATTCTTTAAGAGCTTCATCAGTTAAAACACCATCATTATTCCAAAGTGTCATTCTATTATGTTGCGCAACTTTAACAGTTTCAACAGTATTAATTTGATGAACACCTCTATTAGTCATTATATTATAAACTTTTTCAAGTTCTGTTCCTTTAATAAGTTTAGGAATAAGAACAAACTCAGCATTCTTTACTTGTCTAGGAACTTCAATACCAACAGTAGTATCATAATATAAATCATAATAGAAATTCTTTTGAATTTGAACTTTATTAGCAAATTTAGTCCAATCAATTTTATCTATTGGAGTATCATCTGTAAGACTTTGAATAAGTCCAGCATATTTATCTAATTCACCAGCAGCAGTAATACGACGAATCCATTCTTCAAGAGTAATATAAGATTGAGCATCATTAGCATTAACACCACCTTTAAATGGTTCTAATATTCGTTCTCTGTCTTTTTTATCAAGCCCAGCTTTTTTAAGTTGATTATCAAGTCTATCAATAACAACTTTATCAGAAGCTTTAAAAGTATTATAAATAGTAACACTCCTAAATTTATCTTGAAGAACTACTTTTTTACGTTTAGTAACTCCATTAACAGTATAAGGAACAGTAACAGCATTACCTTTGATAGTTATATCATATAAATCAGTAGCTATATCTAAATTATTTTTAGTAAAATCAGTATTACCAAAAGGATTACCACTAGCTTGTACTTCTTTAATACGTTTTAGAATAGCTTGACCATTCTTATAAAAACTTTGGTCACCACCATACATATCGTACATACTATCTCTAACAAGATAATCATTAACTAGAAATTCAGTTAAAGATTCATTATTAATCCTATCATCAATAAATATACTATATTTATTTTTAAGTTCTTTATAACCATTAGTTATATATTCATTTAACCAATCAGCAACAGCATCTTCAAGAGCAACACGTTGTTCTACATTAAGAACTACTTGATTATTAATATAGCTAAGTCCATGTGTAGACCCCCCGTAGAGGATGTCAATAGTTTTACCATATCCAATTAGTTCATTAAATGCTCCATTACTATTAGGAGTAATTTTACTAACTAAACGTTTAAAACTAAATACTCTACCAGCTAAAACTTTGTGTCCATCTTTAGTAGTAAATACATTACCTTTTCCATCTTTATGATATTGATTATAAAAATGTTCAGGTTTATTATTATAAATATCACTAAATTCAAAATCTCCATTAGTTAAAATAGGATTACCATTAGCATTAGTCTTAAACATTACATTAACAGCTTGAGCCATATTAGTAAGTTCTTGAATAGCTATATTATAATATTGTTTAAATAATGGATGTTCTTTATTTATAATTTTAGTTCCATCTTCTAGTTGACTACGTAATCCAGTAAGACTATATCTAGGAGCAGTAATAGTAAAGTTTTTAGGAGCATCACTAGGTATAGGAAGTAAATAATTAGCAGTAGGAGTTTCAGAATTATTAATATCAGTCATAAATAATCCCATAGCAGTAATTAAATAATCACCATCACTCATACTACGATATAAGTCATTATTGTTATTATCTAATTCGCTAATACCATTAAGAAGAGAAGTTTTAAACATACTACGAGCATATTCAGTAAGTTTAGGAATTCCATTTCCAACTCTTCTAAATAGTCCATAATTAATTATATTACCATTAGTATCTCGATGCTCAAGAAGTAAATTACTATAATCATATTGATGACTAGCAAACTTTTGTCTAGCATAAGCTTCAGCCATAGCGTTTTGCTCTTCAACAGTAGATTTATCATCATTGATTATTTTAGCAATATTAGTAATAAAACTTCTATTAATAACATCAGAACTTAAATTACCTTCGGGATTACGAGAATTAAGTTCAACAGGAATATAAATAATATCTTTAAAAACATCAGCCATTTGATATATAATAGAAGTATCACCTCTATTAATAAAACTATCAGGCATTTTAGTTTCTTTATCATTTTTAAGCGCTTCTACATATTTATTATAGTTTTCAACTGTACGATTAATAACATTGGCAAAATTAATAAGATTATTAGCCATAGCTACACGACCAATCTTAGCAATAGCTAAATTAAAACTAGCTTGATTAATATCTGGAAATATTTCTTTAAAAGCATCATATAAATAAAGATTAGCACGAGGAGTATTTTTATATCTATCATATATACGAAACTTTTCACGAGCACTAGAAACACAATTAGTAATAATATTATTCTTAACATTATTATAAAAAGTATTTTGTAAAATAGTACGAGAATCAGTATTAGGATTAGTTACACGAGCACGAACATAACTATTACCATTAGAATCAGTTTGAATATAAGTTTCAATTTTAGATATAATAGGTTTATTAAAAACCATCATATATTTATTAGCAAATACTTTATTTTTGCTAAGTAAATCATGTAATTGAATCAAGCATTCGCAATTTGGAATAGTTTCAGATATACGTTTAAGACTAGCTATAAAATTATCTACATTACTAGTATTAGCACTAGCATATAATATTTTAGATAAATAATTAGCATCGGCAAAAGTAACAACACCTAATTCATTATTAGTATCAAAAGAATAATTTCCATTATCAAGTTGAGAAGCAGCAGTAAGTTTAGGTAAACTTGCAAGATGATATTTAATAATTTCTTCTACGTGTTTATTAAAATCTTTAACTTCATCAATACTTAAATTCCAAAGTTGAGTCATTAAATTAATACCATCATCTATACTATTTTCATCACCTTCAGTAGAAGTTTCATCAAGATAACCGCCTAATTCTTCATAATCAGTAGTTTGATATAACTCATCTCGTTTAATAAGTTTAGCTACATTTTTATTATTAAAAATAGCTTCATTAAATTCAGTATTAGTTAATGAACGTAGTAATGCACCATAATTAAAATCTTGAGCATCACCATATTTACGAAGAAATGCACCAAGACCATTAATTTTAGTAGCAGGATTTGGATTATTAATAAAACTATTAAATTCATTATTTCTAGTTTCATCATTTCCGACTAATTTTTTAGCACGTTTAAGTCCAGCATTAATAACAGTTTTATTAGTACGTTTTTTAATTTCATTAAAATTTAATGGAGCACCATTATATAGAAAATTAAAACTAAGTTTATTCATAATATCAGCCATATAAGTAATAGCTGTATCTCTAGCTTTAATTGTACTAAACAAACCACGTTCTTCTTTTTCAGCAACAGAAGCTATATCATCCATATTACGAAGTTTAATAGCTCTAGCTTCAAGAAGAGCATTATAAGCTTGTCTTCCAGAAGTTTTAACATTAATACCTCTATCAGCTATAATCTTCTTAAAGATTGGGTCTTCAACCATAGCTATAAGACTATAATAATCTGCATTATTAGAACCATGTTCTTTAATAATAACATTATTAAGATTATTATATCCTACAAGTTTAATATTTCCACAACTCATAAGTTTATATTTAAGTTTAAATTCATTAATAGTAATACCTCTATGACTAATGTAAAGTAAAATTTCATTACATCGTCATAGAGGCTGTTTTCTTTCGTTTTAAGCGACTTTTATCTTTACTCGATTAATTCTACATACAGCTAAAACTGATGCGCCCTGTGTCAAGTAAAGTGGCAAATTCGGGCTGTTGGTCTATTGGTAAACGGCTAGTCAATTCAGCCATATTCAGCACTATATCATCATCAACACTACTAAACATATCAAGTCCATCATTAAGATTATCATTATTATAATTATAATCTTGACTGTTATCTTCATTAGGATTTTCAGTTTGTTCTGTACTAGCAGTTTCTTCTTCAAACTGAAAAGTTTCTTGAATAGCCTCTTGATTACTTTCTTTAGGCATTTTCTTAATAGTTTTATAAGCATCTCTAGCAGCAGCTAATAAACTATCTTCATTAATATTAATACCTAACATATCAGCAATAACTTCAAGAAGTCTACTAAATAAAGTCTTATGTTTATTAACTTTTCTATTATCATATTTAATTTCATTAAGTGCAGTCATAAGAGCATTACTAGTAATACTTTCAACTAGAAATTCTTCAAGAGCTTCACTTGTATTAAAATTCTCAAATAGATAAGGTTTAAGTCTTTCTTTAGTAGCATCATCTTGAATATCAAGCCAAGCTTTAAATTTATCATATATAGGCTTAACTAAAGCAAGAGCTTGTTCAGTATTATATTTAGTATAAAGTTGTCTATGTAAACTTTCATGAAGTATAATATTAACAACTCGATAAACTCTTTGACCAGCAATAGCAGAACGATTAAGTTCAATAGTATCTGTATCACGATGATAAACAGCATTAACTTTATTACCATTATTATCAGTAATACTATCTACAACTTGAATATTTTTAGGTAAAATACCAATCTTTTGAAGAGCATTAATATAATCAATAGCAGTTTGGTCATTAGCAAAATACTTTTTAAGTCCACGAGTTAAATTCTTAGCAGTTATAGCAGATTCAAAAGCATTAAAATTAATAGCATTAAGAGTATCATCTAACATGAACTCTGATAGCTGTTCAGGTATTGCTCCATCCTCCACGGGGGGTCTACCCTCAAGTTCATAAGTAATATCGAGTTTAGAATGAATATCTATTTGCCAATTACCAGCAGTTTCATTAGTATTAGTATTAGCTAATTTAGTTCTAACTAAACCATTACTAATAATAAAATCTTGATAACTATTATAACTATAAGTTTTACCATCAATATTTATAATAGTTTTACCATTTTCACGATAAATATATTTATTAGTTTTATCATTAGTTTTTGTACTATCATTAATAAAATCTTTACTAATAGCAAATTGAGCATAGTTAAACATTTCATCAATAACAGGACGAAGAGCATTATCTAGTTCATCAATAGTACCAACATTAATTCCATAGCTTTTACCTATTTTAAAAGCACTATTAACAACATAAGGAGAATTAATAATAATATTACGTTTATAATTACCAGCATCAGAATTAATAGTAAAAGCATAATCTTTACCATTAAAATGTGCACCTTTAACATAGAAACCTATATTAGTAGGATTAATACTAATTTGAAGTCCAGTATTTCTATTTCCGTTAATAAGTTTATTATTTCCAAATATATCTCCAAGACTTTGTTTAAGTTCACCAAAACTTATTTTTCCACTAATATAATCTCTACAAAGATTATTAACTTCATTCTTAATAGAATTAATAATACGTCGAGCATCACCTTTAAGTAGATTACTATTTAATGGAACTTGTTTACAAAAAGCATATAGAGAAGTACCATCACTACTTGGAATACTAATAACAGGCATACCATTAGTAGTAAGATTTTCAATAATAGTAGGTTTACTTTCTCCATTAAGATATACTTGACCTTGTACAACTACACCAAGTTTATTAACATCTTCATTATAATTAACTACTGTTTCTTGTACATCATTCCATTCGTCATTAGCATCATCAATAGTATTAAGAACTCCATATTTAACATTAACAGCTTTAACTTTACCTTTAAAATCACCTTTAACTATTGTAATAGCTTGGTCATAACTATTAAGAAGATTATTAAACCAACGATTAATACTAGCTTCATGACTATGCTCATAAGGCTGATTAAATATATATTTAGTAAGATTAACAAGATGTCCAGCTAAATCAAAACTTGCAACAGGAGTAGTAAAGTTTTTAACAATATCAGGATATTTAACTTCAAATTCTTTAAATAAAGTATCAAGTTCTTTATTTGTAACTTCTTCTTTAACAGCAAGTTCATATAAATGACCAATAAATTCTTCATCAAATCTGTCACCGTCAAGAATACTAATTAAAGCATCTTTAAACGGAGAAATAACTTGACCATTTTCAGCATGAATATTATATTTCCAACCTTGATTAACCATATTATAATTACCAAACTTATCAATATTTGGAACTCCTATATAACCAATAATTGTATCATTAGCAAATATATCAATACGTTTAAGTTTAATATTATATATAGCTTCTAAATAATCACCTTGTTTAATACTAGTAAATGCTTTAACATTTTCATTCTCTACTATATATTTAAGATTAACATTATTAGTATGCTCAACTTGAAGTCTTTCAAGACGTTCTTTAGCAATACTGTTAACGTATTGAACAAATTGTCTAGCATTAAGTTTTTTAATAGTTGATTCATCAGTAGCACGATATTTACCTTGATTATTAGTGCTAGCATAAAGATAGTTTTTTATTTGATTAAACAAGTAATTTTTAATAATTTTATTACCTGTAATACTATCTATATATTCAACTAATTGACCAATACTAAGATAGACTTTACCATTAACAATTTTACCTCTAGTGTTACCTTCACTATCAACACTATTAGCAAAATCATCCATAATAGCTTCTATATTACGTTCATTACCTGTAACAGTAGCATAAGTAGCATTAAGTAATAAACGTCTAGTGCTATCATCTTGAACAGAACTATATAAACTACCTCCTGTAAGACCATCAATAATATTATTAACTATATCACTAGCTTCTGTTTGTTCAAATCCAGCTTGACTAAGTTTATCAATAAAAGATTGTCTTGCATTAAGTAAATCACTACTAGTTGATTCATGTCCAAGAGAATCTTCTAAATCAGCAATACTTTCATAAACTAAATCAGTACCTATTTGACCACGTTCAAAATCATCATCAGGAAGAGTATTATTAACTTCAGGTTTAGGAGTACTAATAGGTTCTTGAGAAACTGGTTGTTCAGTTTGAGATTGAGGTTGTTCAGTATTAGTAGACTCACTAGGAACCGCTTCGCTTCGCTCCGCTATACTCCCCGTGGAGGATGGAGATGAGTTAGTATCATCTACATCAGTTTCATTAACTTTATTAACATCAGGATTAACAGGAACTATTTCTTCCTCTTTAGGAGTATTATTAACATCATTTTCAATTTCAGCAATTTCAGCTAATTGTTCTATTGTATTTTTAAGATGTTCATTACCTTTAGAACTTAAATCAAGTGCAGCATAAGCATCTCTAATAACTTTATCTATATTAGGTTTATTACCATTATTAGCATCTTTAATAACAGAATTGACATATTCTTTACCATATTGTTTATAAGCATTACGTAAATCGTCCATAGCTTTATTAACAATTTTTTTACGACTATTATCAAAGAAGTTATTAAGATAAGTTATACGAGATTTAATATTATCATCAGATAGATTAAGTTGATTTTTATTAACTTCAACATTAATCTCAGCATTAACAACTTCTGCTAAATCTTTAAATACTTCATTATATTGTTTTTGAAGTTGAATAGCTGATTGAACATCATTTTTATTTTCAATATCAATAGGAATATAAAGTTTATTAATAGCATCTAATCGCTCATTTAATTGAGCAATACGTTCTTGTTTAACAGAATTATTAATTGCAGCGTTATCTTGAATAGTTTTAATATCTCTTTGAATACTATCAATAATATGTTGATAAATACCATTTTTAACAGAAGTAATATCAACATCTTCAATATGATTATTTGTAATATCTTGATTTAAAACATCATTAGCCCAATTAAGAAGATTATTATAATTTTCTTGACGATTACGAGCATGAACCATTTGGGTAGCTATAATACGACCAACTTCAAATCCGCCACCAAGTCTATTAACTTTATTTAAAGTAGTATTATATTCATTTTTAAGATTATTAATTTCAGTTTTAAATCTATTAATAAGTTCATTACTATCTTGTTGTTGTAATCCAAGTTTATTAGTAATACTATCATTAAATTCTTTACTATTAATAGAACTTTCAAGAAGTCCTAAATTACTAGCGTTCATAGAATTAATAATAATATTATCCATATATTCTTTTTCAGCTATATTACGAAGTTCTTCTTCAGTACCAGTAATAATATCTGGATTAACCTGTTGACCATTTTCATCAGTAATAGTTATAAATGGATTTTTACCATTAGCAATACTATTAAGTCTTTCTTGATATGCTTGAAAAGTAGCAGTACGACCAAGAATTTCGTTTTCTCTTTGTTTTTCAGCAGAAGTCCAATCTTTATCAAGACGTTTATTAATAAACTCTCCAGCTTTATTCATAACACTACTAAAAGTAACACCACCAAGAGCACCCCAAAATGCTTGTTCCCATAACATTGGGTCTTGAAGATAATCTTTAATAGTTTGTTGAGGAATATCTTTATCAAATACTTTTTTACCATTATATAAACCATCTTGACTAGCTATATAATTAATAGCTTCTTCAACTCCTTCTGTCCATTCAGCTCTAACACCATGAAGAATATCATCGCCTACATCTTTTAATGTACTAGTAATTGCTTGTTTAGTCGTTTTATTACTTAAAGCGTTAGTAATTGCAGCAGCATCATCAATATTACTATTAAATGCAGTATTTAAATTTCTAAGTCTAGAACTAGTTGTATTACCACTTAAAGCATTTTTCCATAAGTTTTTTAAACTATAAACTTGCCATACATCAAAAAGAACATTAGCCCAATCTTCTGCAAAAGTAATATCAGCACTATTTTTAGCAATATCTTTAGCTACTTCTTCATCAGACATATCTTTATATTTAGGATTATTATTATAAAACTCTTCTCTTTGTTTATCATTCATATTAGCAAGTTGAGTTTTAGAATAATCTTCAATATCATTATAAGTTTGTCTAGCTTCTTGATAATTTTCAAGATAACGAGAAGGAACTCCAATAGCAGCAGCCTCTGCTATTCTACCAGTAATGGCTCTACTCTTTTGAGTCATATTAATAGCATTAGCCATTTTATTAGCTAATTTATTAAACTTTATACCTTTACCTAATAAAGAAACACCTTTAGCAAGACCAGTACTAGGAACCATAAGAGTTAAAGAACTAGCTATACTAGGAGCGTTACTAGCCCACCAAGCAAAATCTCCAATATCAAAAGCAGCATTAGGATTTTCTCTATATATAGTTAAACGCTCATTAATAGATTCTTTTAAAGATTCAAGTTCAGAACTTATTTCAGATTGATAATCATTAGGACTATTACTAACCATATTATAGAAAGCATCAGCTAAATCTGCAAAACCAATAGCTGTTCCAACAGTAATTTCATTACCAATTTGCCCAATCATTCTTAATCCTTGTTCCCAATTACTTTGATTAACAGCACGTTCTTTATCAAGTTTTTCTGGGTCATCAACAGGATTAACATAAACATCATAAGGAGCATATTTATCTATATCATATTGATTAAGATTATATGATTGTTCAGCAATACGACTAAATAAATGACTACGACCCCGGTCACTAATAGAAGTGCCGGGGTTGTAATCAACTAAAGTAGGAGGCTGTATAGCCCCCTTTTTAGTTTTAGGATTATATTCAGGATTAGGTGTTTTATTACCACCTTGTAGAAACTTTAATACATCCATATTAATATAGATTATTAGTTAATTCATTATAGTAATATTGAATAACATAAGGGTCTGAACTGCCACTGAGTTGGGCAAGTTTAGTAGCAACATTTTGTTGAATAGCCTTAACAGCATTTTCATCTACTGCCATACCAGCTTTAACAGCAGTTACAGTTTGTTCCCATTGAGATAAATTATCTACAATATCAACAGCATTTTCTTTACTTACTAAACCAATAGTTTGATTATTAGTAGAATTAATTAAATTAAAACCTCCACCATTAGGTACTAATTTAAATTTATCAATTCCAGTAAATGCAGCATTATTAGTAAGAGAAATAGGTCTATTAGCATTATAGTAATTTTCTACTTTACCAGTAGCTCTCCAACTAGTATCTTGATTCCAAGATTGAATAATAGAACTATCAATAGCACCACTACCTACAAGTAAAGTAATAGGTTTTCTTTTAAGTTTACCTTCTGTATCATAGTAACCTGCAATATTAATTTGAACTCCAACATCCCCAGTTTTTGGGTCACGAACAATAGTAGGAGTAATCTCATTTTCTTTAGCACTTCTAAAATAAGCTGTATAAGCTTTTCTATCTTCAGAAGTCATAGGTTCAAATACTCCATTTTCACTAGTAATATAAGCTTCACCTTGAGTTAAATCAATACCGCTACGAATAGCCATCATAGCTTGTTCTTCTTTATTCTTTTTATAAGCTGAAAGTTTACTAGCTTCTTCAGGATTAGCGTTCATCATAAAATTAATTTCAGCTAATTCTGGAGTTAAAGCACTAATACCAATAGTAGAAGAAGTTATTTGACCACCATCAAGAACAGCATCATTTTTAGATTTAAGAGAATCAACATAATCAATTAAACCAATATAAGGTTCTTTATTACCTGTTGGTAATCCAGCATGATGTTCTTCACCATTAGAATCAACTCGAACAAATTTATCACCATAACCAAAAAATCTAGTCTTAGCAGAATTAAGAAAAGCATTTAAAGGATTCCTAGTATCTTCAGCTTCTTTAACAGCTTTACCAAAACTATAAATAGATTTATGATAATCTTTTGGTAATTCAGCATATCTATAACCATTACCATCAGAACCAAATCTTATTCCAAGACTAGCAGCTTTTTTCTCTCCACCAAGAGCATTAATAAACGAATTATAAACATCATCATTATTAAAATATTGTCTAATAGAACTACTATCTCCAAATATCTGATTAACATATTTACTATATGTATCAGAATATTTATTATTAGGCAAATCACTTAAACTAATAATAGAATTATATGTATCAAATCCGTCAATGCTATCTTGCGATTTACCAACTTTAAGACTATTAATATATTCTTGATTATCAATAATATCATTAAGATAACTTAGAGCATAGGCTCTATCAGATGGATTAGTAATATTAGTCATAATACTAGTTCTAATATCATCTGGATTAGCAGTGTTTAAATTAATATTAATATCAGGATTATATTTACTAAGTAATCCAGATATTGATTGTCTATTGCTAGTAATTTCAGCTTGAGCTTGAGCAGGCATAAAATTATCAATACGAACAGGAGTACCTTTATAGGTTAAATTATCAATAGCTTGTTTTCTTTGATTTGTACTTCCTAGTCCAGCTTGTTTAGCTAAAGCTAATTGAGCTTTCCATGCTTCACCATAAGTAGTATTACTACTTTGATTATAAAAAGTTGCAGCATTATAGAAAGGGTCAATACGTTTAGCAAGATACTGTTCAGGAGTAAGCAGAATACCATTTTTATCTGTTATATCAGGATTACTACCATTTTGGTCATATTTCCATTTAGCAATCTTATAATCTTGTTCAAGACTAGCTTTAGCACCAGGAGTGTTTTCAATAACAGCTTTAACAGCTTCAGCAAGTTTAGCTTTACTTAACCTTTGCCAATCACCTTTAGTATGAGAATAAATCTCTCCTGTAACAGATTTAGTAATATCATCAGTAACTTTTCCATTAGCATCAAGCCATCTTGTTTGACTACCACCACCTTGTTCTTTGGCAGCCCATTGAAGTGCTTGATTAAGTATTTGGTTCATAGGAATTTCAGAAACTTCTTTATCAATAGGAGTCCATTTACTTCCACCAATAACATTACCATTCTTATCAGTTATATCTTGATAATTATATTTATTAACTGTACGATAATAATTCTTATAATCTTCAGATAAATCAGTACGTTTATCAAGATTATCCATATATGCTTTATAATCTTGTTGAGCACGTAAACGACCAATCATTCCGGGACTTGAAGTTATATCTCCATAAGTTCCAACTATATCATCAAGACTAGAATAAGCATTACCATATTGCATATTTTCGGTAAGAGCATTACGAACTTTATTAAGTTGTTCTTGACGCCAAGCATCTTCGGCTTCATTTAAATCTAATTGAGCAAGTTGAGCATCAATTTGAGATTTAGTTTGAATAGCTTGTTGATGACCTTGTTCAAGAGTATTATAAGTTCTAGCTAAGACATTTAAGTCAATAGGATTAACTTGTTGTCTAAAAGTAGGAGTATAAAAGTTTATCGGCATGATTGTTTTCCTCCAAGTTTTCTACGTTTACGAATAATAAATTCATCATAATCAACTCCAGCATCTCGCATAATTCTATCATCTACATTAGGAGCAGATGCCCTCATAGCACCAATAGTATTATTTAAAGCTTTACGATTTTCATATCTACTAATCATATCTTGAATACCAGCATTAATACCGCTAAATAAATTATTAATATTAGTTACTTTAGCTTCTCTAATACCATTATCAAATGCTGCTTTTCTATCTATATATTGATTATATTGTTGAGCATTAAATTGACGAACACTTTGTTGATTACGTCTATCTTGATTAATAAGATTAGTTTCTATATTTTCCTTATTACCATAAAGTTCATTAGCAGCTTGACCAGCAGCATTACGAACTCGTTGCTTACGAGCTAAACTAACACGACTACTAGCAGTATTAGAATCAATATCACGATAAGCTTCAAATTTATCTTCTCTAATTCTATCAAGTTGAGGATTAATATTATATTTAGTTTTAAGTTTACTAGCACTAATAAGAGTAGGTTGACTTGGACCTCTCATTTTATTAATAGCTCTTTTACTAGCAAAATAACTAGCTAAACTACCAGCTACATTACTACCTAGTCCAATCCAATCAGCAGCAGTAAGATTTTTAAATCTACCTTGACCTTTACCATCAGAAGATGTAGTTCCTTTAGCAAGTGTACTAGTAGAAACAGGTAAAGTAGTTGGAATATTAGCTTCTACTTTAGGTAGATTGCGATTATAAACAGCAGTAGGAAGTGTTTTAGTAGGAACAGATTGAGTTGATTGACTTGACTTACTACGTCCTCCACGGGGGGTCTTCCCGCTAGATTTAGTTGTAGATAAACTTGGAATATTAGTATTATTCATACTAACACCTTTGTTATTTCCATGACTCCAACCAGCTCTAACTAAACCACTAGTAATACCAGCACCATCTTCAAATAAAGGAAGTCTACGTTCTGCATAATATTGAGGACGACGATTTCCATTATCAACATTAGGTTTATTAGTATTAGTATTTACATTATTATTTTTAGACCATCTTCCATTTCTAAAAGTATAATCGCTGCCAATAATAGTTTCTCCTCTAGCAGATTTATTAATAGGATAAGCAGAAGTTCTATTAATAGTTCTATTAGTAATAGGAACATAAGCTCCAATTTGTTCATCATATTCCCAAGTTCTTCCATGACGATTAATACGATTTCCACCAACAGCAAATTTATCGCGTAGACCCCCCGTAGAGGATGGAGAATGAATTAATCCATTCTTAACATTACCATTAATACTAACAACTAATCCAACATTACCTTTTTTTCTAAGTTCAGGATATTTATTATAAACTTTAGCTTTAACATCGCTACGCCCATGTAATCCGGCAAGTCTTAAAGCGTCAACAGCATCTGCTTTTGTAGGAATAGGATAACTTCTATGTCCACTAGCAAAATCTTTTTTAGCTACATTAGGATAAGGTTTCTTTTTAGAACCATAATCTTTATCTCTACTTAATCCACCCATAGCTTTTTTATTTTCATTTATATTATTTTTATTTATATAATCAATAGTTCTAGGAAGATTACTACCATGTTTACCAATAGTTGTTCTATAAACTTCTTTAATTCCTTGATTAATCCAAGTATTATCAATTTTATTAGCTAAATCATAAATCTTTTGTCTACCTAAATTAATAAAATTAGTAGCAATTCTACCTATTCTAGAAGCTTTAGTTAGACCTTTAATAAATTTATAATTTCTATTACCAGCTATTGTAGGATAACCACCAATAATTATCGAACCACTTTCAGTGATTTGTCTTTTGTATTCATCAGGTGCTTGATAAATTTTACCACCTTCTTTATATTTAGTACCATCATCATTAATTCTATTTCTATCTTTAAAATCTTCTTGAGCTTTAAATACTTTATTAGGATTAGCTCCACCCATAACTAATTTAGCAGGACTAACACCATTAATAATAGGTTGTGCAGAATAAACTTTAATTTCATTACCATTAGTTTCAACAACTTCACCGTCTTCTACTTCAATACCAGTTTTATCACTAGGACCAATATCAATACCACCTTGACTATGTTTTCTTCCATTCATATAAAAGAAATTATTACCAAGAGGTTGAGCAATACCACCAGCAACTACATTTGGTATTTTACCACCAACAGCATATTGCTTTTGAGGAAGCTTTTTTCCATTACTTCTAGGAGTTTGAATAATATTAAATGGAAATGTTGGTCCAAGTTCATCATCACTAGGAAAAGATTCTTTATTAAAATCTTTAACATAATTAATAAGTCTACTAGCAGTATTATTCATTAATTTTTCTCTATTATCTTTAGATACTAAATTGTTTATACCATTATAGAGAAATTCATTACCAAGTCTTATTAAACCAGTAGATTTAGCAACTTTATCATAAGCTCCACCGAGTGGAGGAATACCATTTTGAATAAATCTTCCATTACGAGTAACATTACCTCTAAATGTACTAGGTAAATTACTTATATGAATAACTTTATCTTTTCTAGGCATTTTATATAATATAATGAGAAATTATAATTTGATTGATTTTAAAGCTCTCTGTCGAACGATAGGTTATTAGCCGATTAATAGTTCATACCTATATATAATAATTCAACAGAGAGCAAAAGACTAGCGTTTATGACCGCCACAGCGATATACATTTAGCCTATCTCGATATACTGATTGAGGCATAACAGGTTGTTGAACAGTACCATTAGTAATCCATTCAGGACGTTCAAGACCAGTTTTAGGAGCACTATAACTAGCTTGGTCAGCTTGTTTAACTTGAATTGGTTGTTGTCCTTTACTGCCAAACATACCACCAATTAAACTTCCAGCAGCACCAATAGCAGCACCAATCCATGCTTTTCTACGTCCACCACATTTATATTTATTAATAAAACTAGAACGTTGATACATAGTCATTGGATTAGTCATTTTATCAGAAGTAATATTAAGTTGCTGTTGACCAGTTTGAAGTTGTTTACGCTGTTCAGCTTCTTGAGCAATACGTTTATTTTCATTAATTTGTTGATTAGCAGAAATACCTTGACCTATTGCAGTACCTAATTCACCAAGTCCTTGAACTCCTGTAATAGAACTAGCAAGACTACCTAAACCTGGAAGAGCTTGAGCAAACTCAGTACCAAAATTAGCTTTACGTCGAATTCTACCACCACATTTAAGAGTAAGCTTATCATTATATTGACCAACATAATCTTGATTAGCATAAGCACTAGTTAAAGCTTGAGCATTTTGTAAAGCATCTTTATGGTCTTGTGCAGCTTGAGCTTCAGCTTGAGCTTTTTCTTGAGCTTTCTTTTGCTTATTACCTTTAATAATACCACCAGCAATACTAGCGGCTGCACCAATAATAGCACCAATAAAAGCTTTTTGTCTTTGTCTATCTCTATACTGTATCATAATTTTCTAAATTGAGTTTGAGCACATTCAAGACTTTCAAATTCAATGCGCTTATTATCTGAATTATTAAATATGAAACGAACTACAAAATAATTACCATATACTCTACGAAGTTTATCACTTACTGTATTAGGATGTTCTTTAATAGCATTACGGAAATAATTAAAGTTATATTGAGTAAGTTCATACCAAGGTTTTTTATACTTATTAAATTCATTAAGTTTATCAATATTAATATCTATATCATCAGTATCATTATCTTCATTAAATATACGAAGTATATCTCCAGCATAAGGATGTTCTCTTAAATCAACAGGATTATTAATATTATCACTATAAATAGGAATATATATCTTATGTACTTTATATTTAATAAATTCAAGAAATTTAATAAGTTCATAAGATTCATTAACCATGATATCAATATAACTATTATGAACTAATATAGGTTCATCGCCAACTTCTTGTTTAGATACTAAATATAGACTTCTACTATCATCACCCATGTGAGTATTAAATCTACCATAATTATATTCATGAGTAAATACATGAAGAGGGCAGTTAAGTCTATCATTGTTATGTTCAGTTTGAAAATAACATTTAGTTTTAGTAGACCAAGCATTATTAAAATAATAATCATGTAAACTAATAAAACTACCTACTTTATAATTAAAACTAATGACTTCATTATGCGATTCTATAATAGATTCTTTAGTATTAGGATTAATATTATTATAAGTATAATCAAATTTAATTAGAATACGATTATTAAATTTATCATGAGCAAATCTAACTTTATTAGGATGATATTTATCTAGCCATAATTTAATATCTTCATCCATTATTTTAAGTTGACCATCATCAAATTGATAAAGTTTATGAAAATCATCATTATAAAAAATATAACCAAATTCTCCAACTATATATGCTAAATCATCTTGCAGTCCACCATAACCTTTATCACTAGTAAAGACTTCTTTATAATCAACTTCAAAAGCATCAGGTTGATATAATTGAACATTTTCATCTCTAGTTTTAAGTGCAGCACTTATATCAAACATAAACATACTATGTTGAGTATGAACTAAAAGATAATATCCAATACCAACTAAATTAGTTATGCTACCTTTATTTTCAGTAATATTTTTATAACCTTCAATAGGAAATATTTTCCAAGCGTTAACTTCACTCTCATCTTGAATAACATTACTGCGTCTTATAGTTTTATCAAAACGAGTAATATTAATAATATCATTACGATATTGAGTTAATAGTTTAGGAACATATTGGTCAACATTTCCAATAGGGGCTTTAAATAAATCAACACTATTCTTAGGTTCTACAAATGTACCAAAAGCAACACTTTTCTTATTAGTATCTTCTTTAATACTAAAAGCTATCTTACTAGGTTCATTATTAAAACATTTACTTTCAAAGAATTTATCATTATAAAGAGGAAATTGAATATAAACATTAAATGGAATATCAAGCCAACATGGTTCATCACCACTATAATAATATTGATTATTAGTAGGAGTATATAATTTATAATTACCTTCATTCATTATAACTCCATTATCATTATAAACAAGAACGCCATCGTAAGTCATTCTACCATTATATCCATGTTCAATAGAATAAGTTCCACCATTATAACAAACATCATTAAGTCTTATAAGTTCTTTTTCTTTACTAGTATAGATATTTTTAGTACAATTAAGAACTGTTGCAAGAAACATAGTTTCAGCATCAAGCAGTAATTCCTTATAATCATCCATTTCAAGCGCAGTTCCTTTTCCAGCTCTACTATCAGTAACACTATCAGCAACTACTAGTTTATAATCATTAATAGGTTTATATTCATTTCTACTAATAACACCTATAACTGGCATATTATAACTATAAGGATAAGTAGTATTAACTACCATATCAACTACATCATGTTTTTCTTTATAAGGTTCAAATTTACATTTACCATCAATACGAATAATATTAAAATCATATTTAATACTATCATCAATATCAAATTGACCACTATATAAATAACATTTATCACTAGTAAAATTATTAGCTACAAAACCCGGTTTAGTACCCCAACTATTATTTTGCCAAGTAACATTACTAGCTATATTACAATAATCTTTTCTAGTTAATAATCCAGTATATCTAGTAATAGGTTCAACTTTCTCATAACTAATAAACCATCCAATATAACCAAGTTCTTTAATTTGATTCCATAAAGTAGTATCAATATTAGCACGAATATAAAACTTATTAAAAGTATTATTCATATTATATATAAAACTTCTAGTATGTTCACCACCAATAACTTCAGAATCAAATATTAAATCAGGTATTCTAAATAATTCATCGCCATTAATATTTTCATAATAACCAAACTTAGCTTCATTATCAACGCCAATAGCACCTATTACTTGATTACTACAAGGAGTATAACTACCACTATTTATAACTTGATAAACATATAAATCATTATATTTATCTTTATCTTGATAATCAATAAAGTAATTAGATATAAGAGTATATAGTTCATCTTTATTAGTAGCTTCAAGTTCTCCAGAACTATTAAGTAATATATTAGTGGTAGGATTATTAATAGGTTCAGCATTATAAACTACAATTTTATGATTAGCAATATATCTTTTAACATTAGTACTAATACTAGATATTGAAATATCCCCACTAATAACAGCCCAATATGGAATATTACCATTACCTTGATTATTCCAATTAAAAGTAATTATAGTACAATGAGAACCATCATTAACAATATTATTTATATACTTATCTTTATTAGATAATTTATATCCTCTACTAGCATCACCATATTTATCAACAAAATGAATAAAAAAGTTATATACTTCTCCTGGAATAAGAGTATCATTCTTTTTACGTTCATTAAAATCATAACTAGGTTCAATAATAGAATGAGTAATTCTCATTTTACAATTATCAATATCAAATATAGTATCTCCAAATAATACTTGCCCACTAGTAAATACAGCATCTTCTGTAAATCCAATTCCATTATAAACATAACAAGCTATTTTAACTGTACTTGGCATAGTGTAAACAGTTTGATTATTTTCATATTTATAACTTGTAGGAATAATAAAACAATGACAAGCAAGATATTCTTTAAGATTATGACTACCTTTACTACCTACTTTTATTTTAATATTATAATTAATCTTTAAATATTCATGTGCTGCAATACCTTGTATAACTGTATCATTAAATAAAGTTCTAAAAGTACGAAAAGGATATTGATTATTATTAAATACTTTATTAATATCTTTAATTTGCCAATCAGCAGTACCAGTAATTTGAAGGCTAGCCATTTTAAAATAAGGACCTTTTTCACTAACCGCATTTACAACAGTATAATCATTATAATAAGCGTTAACAGCTTTATTACGAAGTTTAATAGTAATATCTTTAACAGCCTCTTCTAATGTTTTACCATTATTTAAAGTTCTATCATCGTTATCAGTTTTTTCATTATAATTAGCAATATATATTCTATTCTTATAATTAATGATATTACCAACATTATAATAATTATAATAGTCAGTAGTTAAATCAGCAACATTATATTCAACAAGAGCATCTCTACTAAATTTAAAAATATTATTATTTAAATCATCTGTTCTAAACGCTTGAGTACTATCTTTTTTACATACAATAAAACCAAGTTGATAAAGACCAGAACGACCTCTACTAATATTTATTTCAAAAGTTTGATTACATATATCTTTAGAATCACTAAATGAATCTGTATTACCATAACAATAACCGTTTGATTCATCTTTCGGTTCATAAACATTAGTTTTTCTAAAACAAACTTTATTAATAACTTGTGGAATTATAACATCATTAAAAATAGGAAATCCAATACTATACCATTTAGTATAATTAGTTTTATCTATCTTATATCTAATAAATATAAAATAAAATCCTTTATAAGCTCCACCACTAACATAATTTAAACCACTAATAGTAGGTAAAGTTATTTGTGGAATAACAGACATTTCAGAATCAGGACGGTCAGAATCTAAATCAATATTAATAGTTTTAAGAGGAACATCAATAGAAGTATTACTTTCAGCAATAGCTATAATAAGATGATTTTTAACATTATAAGTATATGTTCCTTTAATCTTTCCACCATTATACTTCCAATTACTATTTACTCTATAACAATTATCAGCTTGTTCATTATATCTATAAATATAAGACTCATTAGAATCAGTATTAACAATAAATAAAATAAGTTCAGTACTAGTTGGAATAACACCAACTATTTTAAAATTATTAATACCATCTTCATGAATAGAATTGGCAATTGCTTTACAATCTTCAAGTCCTTCTTCATTAACAATCATCCTATCATCATTACTTACTTTAACGTTCTTAGCAGCAACTAATGAATAAGGTACACAATCACCTGGATGTTTATTAAGACTAAGTTTCTTTTGTATATTCATAATTATTTAGGAAAAGTAAAGTTATAAAAGAACTCATTCCAACCACTATCATCATCACTTTGTTCATCTAATAGAATACTAGTCTTAATATCTTTCTTCATACTTTCCCATAGATAGAAAGGATTAGTTCCATATTGACTAGCAGAAAGATTAAACACAGGATGTTTATATCCTCTCATAAGCATACGAGCCATACAATAATAAGTAAGACCTTGAATTAATTTACCATTAGCAGGTATAACAGGAACTTCACAATGATAATTATCACTATATTGAGTTTCAATATCTTTATAAACAACTGTTATACAAGTATCATTAAAATTAAGTTCAATAGTATTACCTCCAATAAGAATATAGTTATGATTTGACTTATCATATCCTCCACGGGGGGTCTGACAATGAGAATGAACTTCATGCTGACATCTTGGACATTCAGTATTGTTATGAAGTGTATAAACAACAGGATTACATCCTACTTTACCAGTATCAATAACCTCTCTAGTTCTAGAACCATTAGGACAACAATCATCAGGCATACCAAGATAGTCTTTATCAGTAGCACGCTCCGGACTTTCGTCCTCCGCTTGACCCCCCGTAGAGGATGGAGTAGATTCAGTATCACTACATCTATACTTACTATTATCAGCTCTAGGTACTTCACAACCATTACTATCATATACTTTAAGACCGTCATCAATAAGACAACATTTACTTTTAGCTATCTTATTAATGACGGTTAGTTTCATTTTCTTATCAACTTTACGAAGAACTTTAAGTTCATTCATAGCATCAACACACCAAGCAGGAACTCTAGGAATCCAATCACTTCCATCAGGATTGAAATCATTATCAAGTTTACCAATAATATGTTCTATCGTAATCGTTTTATTATTTGCCATAATATTAGTTTTTATATCTAGTTTTATTACCATTATTATGTGCTCCACGTTCATACTTTTGTTGATTAACATTTCTAATATATTTAAATGGAGCATTAGGTTCTCGTTCAAGATAAACAAGAAGTTTACTTCTTAATCCCAGTTTAAGATTAAAAATATCATCAACAGTTTTACATTCAGAATTAAGTTGTTTAGCATCTTTACCACGAAGCTCTCTATTAATATAATTAGCATACTTAAATTTAATAGCACTATAACTATGAGTTCTATTATTAATAAGTTGTATTTCATAAAACTCTTTATTAGTTTTATAAACTACATAAGGAATACCATCATATTTAAGTCCACGAATTTTATATATTTCTGCTTCTTCTTTATCATAAGGTTTAAGACCAGCATCAATAATTTCTTGTTTTTTAAGTCTAGTAGCGTTCCAATCAACATAAGTATCTCTAGGTTTATCTTTATATCTCCAGAAATTAATAACTAAATCACCAATTTCATATTTAAAGTGATAAGCGTAGCCTTCAAGAACACATTTATGAACACCATAACTATAATATCTATGAATATACTTTTTATAATCAGAAAGACTTAATTCAGAACGTCTTGTAGCAAGTTTAAGAGCAACAATATAATCATTTGCTTTTTTAGCTAAGTTACAATAACGCAAAAGTTGGAGAAGAACAATACGTCTTTCTCCAACTGTATAACTAAGTCGATTATTAATTAATTGTTCTAACTTATTAATTAATTCAACATTATCATTAAGAAATTGAAATCCATATTCATTAAGATTAATTTTTAAATCATCTTTAATAACTTGATTTTTACTTTTAATATAAGCACGACAATCAGCTTTAATCTTATTTATAACTTCAAGTTCTTTATTATATTTTGCCATATCGTCATTAGAAGTTTCAATAAACTTTTTATAGTAATGACTAATATCTATATCTTTAATCATAGTTTATCTAGTTAAAAGATTATCAATAGGAGTTTCATTTGTTTGACGAGGAACTTCAACAAGATTACGTTTAAATACAATCTCTTTAAGAGTTCCAATCATATCTTCAGGAATAAGAAATTCATCATCATCGTATTTAGCTTCATCATCAATAGGGTCATAATTTACATCTTTAGCTTTTTCAACAGTTTCGGTAGGAATAAGATAAGGAATTTCAAATGGAGATTCAATAATAATAGAACCTATATTTTGAAACCAATCTTTATTATTACTAAAGAAATAAATATAACCATTAATATAATCATAAACAGGAAGATTACACATACCTGCAAGATAATGATAAAACTTAGCACTAGCTTCTTTTGCAAATGGTATTTCTATCCCAGTATGTCCGGTAGTTCTAATTGATTGGAAAGGTAAGTTATTAATAAGTCTAACTGGCTTTGGAACTTCTTGTTTAGTACGTTTAATTGCAGGAAGTCCAAGAGTTTGACTATTATATAAATCACCATCAGGAACATTAACAATAGAAACACGAATACGTTGTTGCAAACCTTTATCAACATATTTATGATTTTCATAACTTTTACGAATTAGTTCATTACGAGCATGAAGAATAGCATATCGAAGATTACGTCTAAGAGGAATACTATTAGGATTGCCAACAGCATGAGCAAATTCACTAACTAATTGATTAAGACTAGCCATGTTAAGATTGACTTGCGTTTTCTAATTGATGAACTCTTTCTTCAAGCTTATTAATCTTATCAGAATATGTTTCAACTTTAGCTTTAAGTTCATTAACTGTATCAACTAATTCATTATGCTTTTGTTCTATAACTTTAACTTTTTGTTCAAGTTCAGTATTATTAGTATAATCAACAATAGAATTTAATAATTCAATTAATAATTTTCTATCTTTATTAGATATATCACTATTTAAACAGCATATAGTTCTAATAATATCATCTTTAAGTTTATTTTTAGCCATAATATATTATATTTGAGGTTTAATATTTTCTTTTCTATTTTTAGTATAAATACGCCAATCATATTTAGTAATTTTAAAATTAATAGGAAAATGATTAAGTCTATGTATAGAATAAAATAGAGTTTTATCTCTACTATCAGCATAATAAGCTTTGCCATTTCTAATAAAATTAATTCTAAAATACTTAGCATAATTAATAACTTGAATTATTCTAACATATTTACCATAATATTTAGCAATATTAGTTCTTTTACCATTCCAATTAGAATATCTAACACCTGTAAGACTTTGAATTTTATAAAGAAGATTTTTAGCATCAGCGTGTTTAAGCCATCCATAATAAGCACACATTCTAACTTTAAATTCTTTTTTATCAATTTCTCTATTTAAATAACTATTTACTAGTCTTATAATTTTATATTTAATAGATTTTCTAATTAGAGTATGAGTATGATAAAATACATAACCAACAAAATTAATTTCTCTACTATCAACAGGATATATTTGATAATTATCTTTAACTTTCAATCCAATAGTATGAACATATAACTTAATATAAATAAGAACTTTATGAAGAAAATCTTTATCATCACTTAGAATAACTATATCATCAGCATAACGATAATAGAATTTACATTTAAGTTCTTCTTTACATAAATGGTCAAGTTCGCTAAGATAAAGATTAGCAAAGTATTGAGATAAATAATTACCAATAGGAACTCCAATTCCAATTTTATTGACTGAACTCAATTAGAATTAAAGTTACTAGAGCTAGCTTTAGAACTGTTATTAGCGTTACTGCTAAGCAGAAGCACTGTATCTAAATGTCAATCATCTTAAGAAATATAACCTTTAATATTATTATAATAAACTGTTGCAGGAGTAGTATCGAGAAATACAAAAACAGAAAACAAATTAATTAACCAACTACTCCTAGCAACAGTTCCACGTGGACTTATTTAATCAAGCTTAACTGTGGTAAAGAAGCCGACAGTAGCATAAGGATCCGACCGAACCCAATGCGAAGTAAAGTCACTAGATCCAGCCCGAGAACCGCCAGCAGCGCGACCGCCAAGCAGAAGCACACGAATAGTTTTATCTGTATCTTGTTCATTATTATCTATTGTCCAATTATAATCAGCTTTTTTATTAGTTCCAACTTTATTAGGAATAAAATAAGGACCAAATCTAAAATCAAATTCAGTAATAAAATTATTACTATTAGCTTGGTCACCTATAAAATAACATTTATCTTGAATATTATCTATTGTAATATCGGCATGATTAACACCTTTTTTAAGAAGATAAACACTATTATAATTTGCATTGCGATTTACAATAACTACATCTCTAATAAATGTCCATATATCACCAAAAAAGTTTAGAATACCACGATAAACAGCAGGATAAGTATTAAAATTACTACCATCTGTATTATAATTTTCTAGTTCATAACGGTCACCATTTGTACTACCATTACCAATATTATGTTCAGCAGTCCAATAAGTTTGTACAATAGGATTATTGCCATTAAAAGCTGTCCATCTATCCCAAGCTAAATTTGTAACACCAACACCAAGTCCTCCTTGTTTAAATCCATCACTAGTTAAATTAGTATTTAATGCAGCTTGATTATCAAAATTTGCATACTCAATATAACAAAGAGCTTGTATAGCACAATATTCAAGATAATCAATCATTGTAATCCAATCGCCACGATTAGCACAAAATTCATTTGCTTTATCATAATTAATTCCAGTTCTAGGTCTACCTTGTAATTTAGTAGCAACAATAGAAGAACTTTTATTTCCTCCTAAATATCTAGTATCATTCTGTTTAATACAAGCACTAAATACTTCTTCTTTATCATCTTCTCTAGTTCTAGTCATAGTTTTGGTATGACTTATAATAAAAGGATGAACTCTAGTAAATGTTCCATCAATATTAAAATCACTTATCCAAAGTTGATATTTAGTACCAGTATCTTTAACACATATATAAAATTCTGGAACTCTTACCCCAACATCGCCATCACTTCCATCAAGAGGAGGAATAAGACCATTTTCAAGAGGTTTAGCCCAACCAGTAGGATTAAGGAAATAACTTATTTTCTTTTCATTATAGACACAACCTTTAAGTCTATTTTGAATAGGAAGTTCTCTATGAAATTTAGCATTACCAATTCTGATTATATCATTGTCATCTTTAGTCCATTCAATACCATACGCAGCATTTTCAAAAGTAGGAATAAATGCAGCAGAACCCCAAGCTGGATTACCTTGTTCATTAATAATTAAACTATCTCCTTTAGATACTCCATCTAAATTAGGTAAATGTTTAAGTCCTTCTGCAAGTTCATTTAGTATATGCTTATTAAATCTTAATAAGCCATTATACATTTCTACTAAATTAAAATTCATATTAAGCTTGTTCTAGAGCATCAACTCGACTATCAAGAGAATTAATATTATTAGTATTTTGATTAACTTTAGTTACAAGTCCTTGAAGAGCAGCAATTATAGCATTGTTCTTAGTATCATTACTAGCTTTCATATTATTAACGGCAGCAATTAAAGCATTAAACTTACCTTGTAATGCACTATTCATATTCTTTATATTTGTATCAATAGTAGTAAGTTTATCACTAATAGTAGCTAAATCAGAATGAACTAAATCAAATTTTTCAGTAAGAAGAGTTTGAGTTTCATCTGATTCACTTTTATGTTGATTTTCAAATTCATCAAATTCAGCTTTAACCATTTGATGTAATTCAGTAATCTTTTGACTAATCTCATCAAGATTAACTATAACATTATTTTCTCTAAACTCATCATGTTCTTTATTACCAGAAATACTAAGTTTAAGATTATTAATAAGTTTATTAATAGCATCTAACTTATAATTAACTCTTTTATCATCTTCCATATCTTTAAAATTTAGTTTGTTACAAATATAAATTATACTGTTAATAACAAGTAGTTTAACTATATTATTAACATTTTTTTAATTAAGCAGTCTTAGAACTATTAATACCTAGATATTTAGTCCAAGTATAATGTTTACGTTCACTAATATAATTAAGATTATCATCATTAATATGAGCTTCTTCTTCAAAACTTACATCTTTATAAGTATCATGTTGTTTAATATGAAATAATCTTATAATAAGATATTCAACACCATACCATATATAGAAAAAGATATATAACATCTCTTTCATTTGTTCTGTATGAATAGCCTCATGATTAAGTTCTTTATTACTTAATTCTCCTTTAGTAAATATAACACCAAAAAGATTAATAGCTTTATAACCATTAAAAGGAAAATGTTTAGTCTTAATAACTCTCATAACTTTACTATTTTGAAATTTAATATTGTAAATATTTATGTACGTCCATAAAGCCACTTTTTAGGCTTATAGTAAGACTTTTATTCAATCGTGTATAACTAATCAGCTAGGCTTAAAACTAGCCAAATTCGGCAAGCTATACTCCCCGTAGAGGATATAGCAGGCCTGAATCAGTTAGTCTAGCCTAGCTAATAATCATCATACAATATCAACCAATAACATTATCAATATCTTTATAACCAACTCCAAGTTTCTTTAGAATAGGACTAACAACCCAACCCCAAAACACAGGAGCAAGTATAGCACTATTAACAAGCATAATAGTATTATCATAACCAGCTGTAATATAAATACCAATCATAGCAGCAATACTTATAACTAATACACATCTTTTTTGCCAAGTAGGAACTTTATTATCACCATTAAAGTAATCAATAACTTTAATAATAATATAAGTTAGAACATTAACAATAAACATAAATCCAAAATCAAAATTACTAAGGATTCCATCTACAATTACATCAATAAATTTGTCCATACTAAAATTTAGATAAATAAAAAAGTTTACGGATATCATCATCAGCGTCACGAGTATATTTGTAAAGATTAAAATGGTCAGTGTTATTTTTCTCAATAAGAGCATCAGTACGATTACGCCCGTCAATATAAACACCAAACAATTCACTATTAAGACGTTCTCTATCTTCAAAACGTTGATTCTGTTGAGTCAAAGCCCATTGATAAAGACCACCTTGAAGAGCTAAAGTATCTTCACAAGATTTTCCCATGCTTGAAAAGCAGTAGGAGAACCGCTTCCACTATCAGCAGTAGCACCAAGAACATTAATGTTAGTAGAACCATTTCCTAACATTCCACCACTAGCACCACCTAATACACTAGAACGACGATTACCAAACAAAGCCCAAGCACCAAGTGCAGTACCGATAATACCAAGAGTTAAACCTGCATTAGCTTTACCGTTTACATCACGACGATTACAACCGTCATAATTCATTCCAACACCATTATAGCCCTCTGGAACAACTTTCACTTTTTCAATTACTTGCATAATAAATTAAGGTTTAAGTTAAAAAAATAGATTAATACTTGTAGTTTGAACTACATAATCTATAGCACTTAAACCGTTATCTTTGTTTGGTCATCAACATTATTTTAACTTTCAATAGGACTATATATTGTCAATTCACCAATTTTGTTAAGTTTAGTATATTTTATTTCACCTATTGAAGTCTTACCATCATCAGCTTTACCACCTTGTGTATCTACATAACATTGAATAGTTTGTTGTCCTCTAAATTCAGAATTACCTGCAATAAAACCAAATCTAAATTTATAGTTATCAGTATAATTATCATTATAAACAGTGTTATCTTCATTTAGCAAAACTGTATGATATTCATAACTATAATTATCATCGCTAGTTATATTAAGAGTTGGCTTATCAAGAATTATAGGTGTACCAGTTGTATTGACTTGATTATTCCAAACTTTATATTTATCATTAGGTTTATTTTCATACCAACAATAACCATTGTCATGAACAAGTCCACCACCATAACGAATTATTTTAATATCATCTAAACCAATAACTTTATCATTAACAGGATTAACTCTAAAATATTTTATTTCATTATTAGTTTTTGAAAGTCTTTTAACAACTTCACCATACCAACATTCTTTATAACCACCATGTCCATCAGGCATATTAATAGTTCCATCAGCCAAAGGAAAAATAAACATTCCTCTATTATCAACATCAATTTCATTATTTATTAATTGCCAAGCATAAACAATAACTCCACCTTTATAAGCAGTACATTCAACAGTAACATGACCTCTACTCAAACTTCCAAACCAATTAGCACAAAGATTCATTTTCATTATATCAGGCATTTTATCTTCAAGGTCAATCATAGATTCAATATTAAACATAACACATTCAGCACCTGAGTTAGTATTATCACCACCCCAATATAGATAAGGAATTTGACTTAAATCCCAAGACCAACCAACAGCTACATAGTTTAAGCTATTAATAGGAGAATTAACATAATATGATTTAGTATCCAAATCTCGACCATCATCACTACCCCAAATATATCTAAGTTGGACACTAGTAAAATCACTAAAATGAATAACAGAAGTAGGCCAAATATGATTAGCACCATCATAAACATGAGCAATATTAGTTTGACCTACTGTACGCTTCTTAAGAGGTTGAGCAATTCCTCCTTGACGCCCAAGAGTTAAACTCATTATTCATCAACAATATTATAAGTCATTCCAGCAACCGGGGTAATAGTTGCATATTGGGTAGCAGTACCTGTCCAAATTGGAAGACTAAGTTTATTACTATTTGCGCTAGGCATAGTCATATTAACTCCACAACCATCATTAATAGCTTTTTGAATCTTATCAAGATTAACACTATTAGTAATAGTTTGATTTATTTCTTCTTTAAAATTATTAAATGTATTATTAGTAACATAACCATTAAGTAAATTATTAACTTCTTCTTTATTATAAGTTTCAGATTTAGTATAATAATTTTTAAATAAGTTATTAATTTCTTGTTTAGTATAACTATCAAATGAAGAAGTATCTCCCATTACTCTCCATTCAGTACCATCCCAATAACAAATCTTTCCATTACGATATTCAATTTGACCAACAGCCCAATTACTACAAGTTACATTATGAAGATATTCAGACTCTTGACCTATCATACCTGCAAGCTTACAACCATTTAAATTAATAGTACCATTTTCAATAATACCACCTTCAAATACAAGTTCACATCCAGTAGGCATTGTAATAGTTTTACCACTTAAACCAAAAGCATAACGAATAATATAACGAGTATTTTCTTCGTTAAGCATATCTTGAGTAAGAATAGCTTTATAATTAAGATAAATATTATTCTTAACTTGAACTAAAGTTTCTTCATTAAAATAATATTTAATATTATCTACTGAATTAACATATATAATACCAAGTCTTGGACGTTCATCAGAAAGACAAGTATTATAAATATTATAATCTTCACTATTTCCATAAACAGGAGTGTTGACTCCCCGTAGAGGATGAACCCTATCAGTAGGTTCTACAATAGTCCATCTAGTATAATAATTATAGAACCCAACTCCATCATGAATAGTCTTAACTCTAAGAACAAATAATTTATGATAAGTATCATAATAAATACCAGCAGTATTACCTAAATCTGTTCTAACAACTTCATAAATATTAGTATTAAGAACTATTTGACCATATTGTTCACAATAAGTATCATCAAGGAAACCATCAAATAAAAGCTGTTCTGCATTACTAGCATCATCCTCCACGGGGAGTAAGACCTTGCGAACTATTTTATATCCTTTACCACTTTTATATTCAGGTTCATAAGGTCTATCTTTAAGACTAAGACGATTAACATTACAACAACCTGGACTTAATCTAATAGTAATATCTTCTTCATCTGGATAATTAATAATATTAACTTTACCATCTCCAGTAATCATTTGTTTAAGAGCTTCATTAAGCATATCCCAATCAATAGTTCCATTAGCAATAGGAATTTTAGCTCCACTTTCTTCAAGATATTTCTCACTAAGAATTTTAGTCCAATTATCATCAGAAACCCAACTAGTTTCAACTCCAGCTTGAAGATTACTACCTATATAACTTTCAGTTACAGATAGATTATGTTCAGCATCATAATAACTAATAGTAAGACTATTACGTCTAAAAATAGCAGGAACAGCTTTACGAGTATTAACTCTAGTTCCTTGATATGGAATCCATAAATGATTAAACTTAGAAAGAACAACAGTTAAATCATTATTTGTATCTTTGTCAAGAATATTTTGAAGATAAGTAATAGGAAATACTTTATCATAACTATTCTGACCTAGTTTTTCATATAGTTGTTTATTGTTCATAATTATGTGATTAATTTAAATAACTTTAATGAGTAAATAAACAATATAAGCATTAGTAATATTGTTATATTAAATGGTATTCTTATCATATTAATTACCAATACCTTTAGCTATAAATACTCTAAAATTTAGTTTAGCATATTTAAATGTAACTTTACATAGATTAATAGGCAATGTTTGAATGTAACTTGTTACAGATGTTCTTATAACAGTGTTATTTTCTTCAAGACCAACACTAGTTTTAGTATGTATATTTATATCAGTAAAATCAATTAATTTACAAACATCATTAGGATTATTATTTCTTATTAATTTTATAGTTATACTTTTACTAGTCATCATATTTGATGTACTAAATAGATATAAATATTGTTCACCACTACCAGCACAACCTTCAGTTATAGTATTATTATTATATAATTTTGTTCTAGTAATATTATTAACATTAACAGTAAAAGGTTGGTTTTTTTGTTCAAGAATTTCATTACACCATATTTGCCAATATAATCTAGGACGTCTAACATATAAAGTAATAATTATATTATTATTAGTTATATATTCTGCTGAATATTCTTCTTCATCAGCATTAGCTTTAGATATTATACTAAAACTACCGTAATAAGAATTATCAGTATCTTTATCTAATAAAGTACTAGTATTGAATGAAGTATCTTTATGACGGTCAATACTACCATAAGATTCAGAAGAAATAGTATCACCTGTATTATTCCATTTATAGCTTTCAGTAATAATAACTTTAAATCGAATATTATACTTAACTGCTCCATTACGATTTCCATTATTATCTCTAGCATTATTAATATACACAGAATTATTAATTGCTTCAACATAATCACTTGCCCCGTCATACAAAAACAATACTTTTGTAGAAGAAGTTATATTTGTTTTAACACCGGCAGATTGTGTAATATTAATTGATTTACTAACTCCACTATAAGTTGCAGTAACAGTTGTACTTATACTTGTTGTAGCAGTTCTATTATCGTAAGTAAGTTTACTTCCACTAGTAGTACCACTTAATGTACCATCACCAGATTTACTTAAAGTTGGGCTACCATTTTCAGTTTCGGTATAAGTAGTACCAACTCCATTCCAAGTATAATTTCTAGTACGAGAAGCATAACAAAGAATTGTAGAACTACCACCACTAGCAGCAATATTCATAGGACTAGCAGATATAGTTACTTGCCAAGATGTCCAACTTCCAGTAACTTTATTACCACCATATTGCATAATATCGCAATAATCAGTAACTCCATTATAATTAGCAGTAACTCTAGTTGTTCTAGCATCAGGAGATGTATTATTACTAAAAGTTAAAGTATTACCACTTAAAACTCCAACACCACTTGTAACAGAAATACTAGGAGTAGCACTATCAGATTCAGTTCCTCCCGAACCTGCAACACCATTCCAAGTCCAAGTTCTATTTCTTGAAGCACTACTATAAATAGTTACTGAATTACCTCCTCCCCAAACTTTATAGCTACTAGCACTACAACTTACAGACCAACTAGACCAACTTCCATAAATTTTAGCTCCTGCTGATTGACTAATAGTTATATCTTTAGTTACACTATCTATTGTTGCTATAAATACAGAACTACGAGAACTAGTAGAAGTGTTATTTCCATAACTAACAGTAGAATCACTTAAAGAAGCAGCACCATTAACTTTACTTAATGTTGGAGAACCACTAGCATTTTCAGTATAAGTTGTTCCTGTACCATTCCATTGCCAAGTACGACTTCTAGTAGCAGAAGTAGATAATGTAGCATTTCCACCAGCAGCAGCAATAGTTGTTACATTAGCGCTTAAACTAATAGACCATGCTCCCCAACTACTATAAGTTTTAGCACCGGCATTTTGAGTTACAGTAGTATCTTTAGTTACAGAATCTATTGTAGCTCTAATAACTGTACTTCTAGCACTTGTAGAAGTATTATTATCATAACTTACTTTATTACTAGCAAAAGAACCAGCTCCACTAACTTTACTAAGAGTAGGTGTTCCAGTTTCTGTTTCAGTTCCACCACTTCCACTAACTCCGTTCCACGTCCAAGTTCTTGTCCTACTTGCAGAAGTAGTTATATTTGAGCTACCACCACTAGCATCAACATTTCCACTATTAGAAATATTAACTGTCCATGCAGACCAAGCACTATATTGTTTAGCTCCAGCAGATTGACTAATAGTTATATCTTTAGTAGTAGAATCAATAGTAGCACGAATAACAGTTGATTTACTACTAGTACTAGTATTATTTCCATAAGTAACTTTAGGACTAGTCCAACTACCACTTCCGCTAACTTTACTTAATGTTGGAGAACCGTTTCCAGTTTCAGTACCACCTGAACCAGTAACACCGTTCCATGTATAACTTCTAGTTCTACTAGCACTAGTTGATATAGTAGCAGTACCACCTGTTGCACCAATACTAGTTTTATCAGCACTAATATTAACTATCCAAGCTGACCAATTACCATAAACTTTAGCTCCAGCAGATTGTGTTATAGTAATAGACTTAGAAACACTATTGCTAGTAGCAGTTATAGTTATACTACGACTATTTGTTGTAGTATTATTACTAGCAGTAACAGTTTTATCATTTAAAGTAAATCCACTAGCACTACCACTAAGTGTAGGTGTAGCAGTTTCAGTATCAGTATGTGTAGTACCAACACCATTCCAAGTCCAAGTACGAGAACGACTAGCATTAGTAGTTATCGTAGCAGACCCACCGCTTGCAGCTATTGTTTGCGTACTTGCCGAGATAGAAACAGCCCAAGCAGACCACGCTGAATACACTTTCGCGCCTGCCTGTTGCGTTATCGTAACCGTTTTGGACAATCCTACATAACTAGCTGTAAGTGTCGCTGAACGGGCTGAAACGCTCTCGTTTGATGTAAATTTTATTTGATTTCCACTAAGACTAGCACTACCACTAATACTAAGAGTAGGAGTAGCAGTTTCACTATAAACAGTACCAGTGTTATTCCATTTATAAGTTCTACGAGCAATATTAGCTGTAACTGTTCTAGTACCACCTTTAGCTTCAACACTAGTTCCATCAGTTTGTAAATCTAGTACCCAATTAGTATAAACTTTAGCTCCAGCAGCTTGATTTAAAGCTGCACTAACTTGTTTAGTTTGACTATTTTCTAAAGTAAATACAGCAGTTAAAGTACCACTTTTAGTATTAGTAGATTCATTATTAGGTATAGTTAATACATTATTACTTATACTACCTAAAGTAGTAGAACTAGTAAAACTAGCAGTAAGATTAACAATAGTTTCAATCCAAGTTCCAGCATAAGTAGAACCTTTGGTTATACTCCCCGTGGAGGATGCATAGTCAGTTCTCTTATATCCATTCTTAACAAAACTAGTCGGAAGTTTTAAATCATAACTTCCACCTGTATTTGCAATAGCACTATCAACTACTGTTAATGTACTAGTATCATATGTACTAGCTTTACTACCTTTAAATGTAACAGTATAGCTATCTTTAGCTTCTGTATCATCAATTAATACAACTAACTTACCATTAGTTATAACTCCTTTTTCTATTCCATCAAATAAAACTTTAACTCCATCCGTAGGAAAAGTAACAGTATAAGAAATAAATCTTTGTTCCCATTCTAATTCTACATTATGAGTTATAGATAAATAACCACTATTGCCGCTAATAGTTTGAGATTTATAATGTTCAGCAGTAATAGTAGCAGTATAATCAGTCTTGATAGGAATAGCAAATACAAATTTAGTATTGTTTTCGCTTATAATAGGAGTATAACCATTAATAGTAACAGTTCCGGAAACATTCAATTTAAACGTAATAGTAACTTCAGTATTCTCTGGATAAACAAGTTTAGAACCTTGATATATTTCAAATACATCTATACTACCAAGTTTAATATCATGTATTCCAATATCTCCTTGATATATAGCCATAATTTAAGCATCCGATTTAACTATATAAGTAGTATTATTATCTTTTTGTGCAATAGCTGCATATTGAGTAGCAGTACCAATCCATATTTTAGGATTAACTATTGGTTCAATAGTAAGATTAGATAATCTATAAAGAGTTTGGTCAACTATTTGAATAGTATTATAAGTATAAGCTCCTGTGTTATCAATAGTAACATGTCCTATATATGTATCTGCATCCCATACTATTACAATTACACTACCACTAACTCTAACACTATATTTTCCATTATCATCATAAAATATAGAATTAGGTTTATTAATAGCAGAAGTAAATCCATTAAAATTAGTAAATATAGAATTTATAGCAGTTAATACTTCTCCTTCAGTAGCACTATTAAGTATTTTAGTAATTATAGCTCCAATATTATAATTATTAACAAGAGAAAGACTACCTATAGCTACAAAAGTATTAATACTTTTTGTTTCTTCACCACCAACTCTAGCTATACCTTTATCCCAACTTAAATCAATTTTATTAATTCCACCAGCAGAAAAATAAGTAATTGTAGCACTAATATCGTTACTACCTACAACAATTCTGTCAAAATTAATTCTACTATTATTGTTATCAATAGCAATAATGCTTCCACCTTTTAATAATATTTCTTTTACTTCATCAAAAGTTTTATCACAAGTAAATTCTTTTTGTCCATTAGTATATATTCCAGTAGGAACAGTTATAACTACACCATAAACAGGAATAAATCCTTCAGGAGTATCTTTTCTTTCATATAATTGTTGATTAATATCTTGCATAACTTTATAAACTTTAAATGGTGACACTTATTCAGTGCCACCATGATTAACATTAAGTTGTTTTCTTTTTAATAACAAATTCATAACCAACAGGAATTAAAGCTTTAATAGCATCAGCAATAGCTTTATCAACTTCGGCTTTAGTATAAGTTTGTTCTATTGTTGGAACATCATTGAACTTATTATCAATTTCTTCTTTAGTGTAAACATTATTAGCAAGTTCAGTAATCTGATTAGGCAAAGTTTCGTCAAGTTTAACTTTATCAGCAGCAGACATAACACCAGCCTTAGTTTTAGAAACAACTGGTAATTTCTTATTTAGATTATTTTGTTTCTGATATAGTCCACTATCTTGTTTATTATATGTATTAACATTATACTGAACGGTAGTTTCATTTTCTGCTATAAAATCAATACTGTTTACAACTATAATATTAGGTAAACTATTAACAGTATCAGTAGTTTTCTTACCTTTACCACCATCATAAGCTGTACCTGTAACTTCACCTAAAGCTAATGTTTCAGATATAACTGTATATTTAGTTCCAGACCAACGATAAGTTTTACCACTATATTCAGTATCTTCACTTATATCAACATAAATTTTACCTTTTTCAGGAGTATAATATACAGGAACTTGTTCTATATATTTTTCAGCAAAATGAGTATCATCAACATAATATCCTTCAAGAACATCATCAACATAACTAGGTAATTGACTTGCTGGAACTTTACCATCTCCATCAAGACTAGCAATACCATTTGCTACACCACGTTTAGCTTCAATAGCTTCATTACATAATCGAATAATCTTCTCTTTAATAATAGGATAATTATCTATATTACTAAGTATATATTCAACTGTAGATTCAACCTTATTCTCAATAACAACTTTAAGATTAGGATGATTATCAATATTATCAAAGATATTTTCTATATTACCTTTAATAACATTAAGCAGTTCAGTAAAATTATTAATATGTTCAAATATATAAGTAACTCTAGCTTCTACTTTAGTTTCAATAAGATTCTTAAGAATAGGAAATCTATCAATATTATTAAAAATATAATCAACTCTGCTATTTACAGCATTATTAATACAAGTAACAAGAGCTGGATAATTATTAATATTAGCAAATATATTCTTAACACAATTACAAATTAAATCAGAAAGAATACCAATGAGTTCAGGATAATTATTAATATTATTAAATATATAATCAACTCGTTCATTAATATTATTCTGAATAGCTTTCTGTAATTCCGGATATTGATCAATATTTTTAAATATATCAACTACTTTATTAACAGTATTAGTAATAATAAGATTCTTAATTGCAGGATAATTATCAATATTATTAAATATATTACCAATAGTAGTTTCTACATGAGAATTAATAGCATTAGTTATGAATTGATTAAAAGCAGGATAAGAAGAAATATTATTAAAGATAGATTCAGTCCATTGTTTAATATATTGATTAAATATCTCTTTAAGCTCAGGATATTCATTAATATTATTAAATATATCTTTAATAATAATAGGCAAACTTTCAACTGTACTATTCTTAATAATTTCAACTAGTTTAGGATAATTATTAATATTATTAAACACATTAATAACAAAATCATTAATAAAACCAGTAATAATATCAAGAAAGTCTTTATAATCACCTATATTAGTAAATATCTTTTCAAGTGCTTTTGCTAAATCTTTAATAACAGTATCAAAAGACCATCCTTCCCAATTAGCAGGATTAGTCCAAGCAGCATCACTAATATCATCACTATTATATCGTTGTGTCCAATTAATATTAGTTACATCACGATAAGTAATAATATATCCTTTACGACGATAAATTTTATCAAGTTTATTAACAGTATTAGCAAAAGTACCTTCCCAAGTTAAATAAACACTATTACAAGCAGCAAGTATTCTATCAAGTCTAGTACCAGTTAAAGCATCAAATACAGCTTGTACAACAGTTAAAGGATATATATTATATCTAGTATCATTTTCTTCACAATACTTATCTAGTATATGAATTGGCATATTGCCCTCTTTATCACATTGAACTTTACTAGGGTCAAAAGATTGACAATTAGTACCAACAAAAACATTTTCTTCTTCAGCCATAATTACCACGGATTAGAAACACGTTTAATATAATGTAAAGCAATAGTAGGCATAAGTTTATTAATAGCAAGATAATTACCTGTCCATCTATTACCACTTATTTGACTCCAAGTCATTTCACCATTATTACTAATATTAGGCCCAGTCATATACCAATTAGTAGAACGATTAATACCAAGATTATCAATTCTATTTCGGTCAGTACCATAAGGCCAACCATTTTTAAAATCATGATCTAAATTACCTGATATAAATCTCCAGTTACTTGGCGTTATAATTTGATGGTTATTATCACCGGATTTAGTTTTACCAACAGCAACAGCATGTTGATGTAGAGGCAAATCAGCACCACCAATATAAAATCCATATGCACTTATATTAAGACCAGGAGCAGCAGGGTCATATGTATCTTTAATATTTTTAAGAACAGTTTTCCAATCAAGATTTCCTTGTTTAGGATTATTATAAATATTAATACCGTTAGGTATATAACCCATAACAAAACGTCCTTGTGCAGCAGTATAAACTTCCCAACCATTAGGAGGAGTTGAAGTATCCCAAAGCATAATAGAACCAATAGGAACAACGGCAGCAATCCAAGCTTGAATTTGACTAGCAGCAACTCCACCACCTTGTCCACCTCCACCACCTTGTCCAAATCCGTCTCTAACTAATTTATTTTTAATATCAGTATAGAGAGAATTAAAATCTACATCAAGTCTACTAGGTTTAGTTTCACTGTCTGCAAATTTATTCATAACAAGATATTTACCAGTTCTAGCTTCACCAAGTTGAGTAACAGACATAACATTATGAGTGCCATCTCCACCAGAGCCACCATCTCCTTTAAGACCAGCAATAATATCATTAATTTCTTGCTTAGTATAATAATTATTAAGTATAGAATTAATAATATTACGTACTTCTTCTTCGGTTAGTCCGCCACCGCCAGAACCTCCACCAGCAGCATTAATAGTAATAGTACCATTAGAATTTTCAACAAAAGTAATATTAGTACCCGGTCTAATCTTATTTTTAAACATTGATACATAATTACTTTCAAAATATTGTTTATACTCATTACTGATATTACTACCACTTTGGTTTATTTTATTAAGAATTTCTTTAATCTTATTATTAATATATTGCTCAAGATTATTAATACTACCTTCAATATTATTATTTAAATCTTCAATCTTATTATAAATATCTTCAAATTTAGCATTATATTCAGTAATAAGATTATCAATTCTAGTATTAATATCAGTTATATCTTGTTGTAATTTAGATATTTGTTGGTCATGAATTTCAAGATGGTCATTAATCTTTTTAAGTTCTGCAAGAAGCCAAGCATAAAGCTTTTCCATCTCTTCTCTTAACTTCTCTAAGAAAGCTTCAAATTCAGCACGAGTAAGATATACAGATAAATCAAAACCCATACTTACCCATTTTTCACCATCCCAAAACCAATAAAAATCATTAGTATAAGTTCCACCCCAACCAACAATTTCAACTTGTTTATTATCTTCACCTAAATCAAGAGGATGATAAAGTATTTGACCAACAGCCCAATTTCCATCAAGAGATATAGATTCTTTATCAAACATATCTTCTTGACGATAATTACTAAGAAGTCTACATTGATTTAATTTAACTGCACCATCATACATTCTACCACCTCTCCAAAGAATAATACTATTATCTGGAAGTTCAATAGTTTGTCCAGCTAAACAATAATCATATTGAAGTATATAAATAGTATTAGGTTCGTTAATCATATCTTGAGTAAGAGTATTAACACCACTAATCATATTCTTACGAAGATATTTACGAGCTTTTCCACTATAATCATTTGTATTATAGTCTTTATCTGCAAATTTAAGAAGATTATCAACAACTGTTAAATCTTCTTCATCAGCTGCATTAGTAATCTGTGAAGCAGTAAACATTTGTTTAACAGATTCACTAAGCATTTCAGGAGTAATCTGACCTTCAAGTATTTGAACAGCATTATCTTCAAAATACTGTTTAAGCACTTGTGCCATATAATTAACTACAACATTACGACGAAGATAATTATCTTGAATATTAATACCAAATTCATCAGCAACAGCACGTTCAGCAATTGCTCTTGGAAACATACCACTAAATGATTCTACAAATTTAGAACCAATTTCAGAGTCAGCTTCAAGATGCCATTTCTTTGCATTAGCAACAGGAGTTATTTCATCAAGAATATAACTCTTTTTAGTTTCAATAACATAAACTTCACAACCTACTCCAATCTGTTCCCAAGTAAGAGCATCTCTATCTTCCATTGTAGATACTACAATTCTAGCAGCTTTAAGACCTCTTTGAACAACAGCAATAAGTTCTAGTATTTCTTTCTTGAAAGTTTCATAATCAATAACTAAATCTTCTCGAAGTTTAGCAATAGGTTGCCAATACTCTTCATTAGACAAAGGAATACCAGCAGGAACAGCTTTACGAGATATATAGCTAGCATAGAAACCGTCATGAACTATACATAGTCTTTCATAAGGTCTATCATTCCATTGACCATTACAAGTAAGACTAACTTTACCAAGTTCTTCTTCTATTGTTTTCATACATTCTCTAGGTTTACTAAATTCATAGTGTAGACCCCCCGTAGAGGATGGGATACATTCACATTATTCATTATCATAATCAACATTACTAAGACTATAAGTTTCATTATATTCTTTGCCTTCTTCTTTCTTCTCCCAAAGTTTACCAGTTTCAGGGTCAACATAAAACTTAGGAGCATCTCCACAACTAACTATTGCATGAATTTTACCTTCTTCATCAACAGGAAGTGTAATAGAACCACTATACTGAACTTGTTCACTACCTTCATAAATGATATTAAGTTGACCTTTAATATATTTAAGAAGAGTTTCAGCAAGTTTATCTTGACCAAGTTGATATGCTGCCATAGCAGATTGAAACATATTCCAACAAGTAACAATATTTTTATTATTACCTTTACAAGTAGCAGAACAATCATTAAGCATATCAAGTCCATATTGTGCCATAAGAACTAATAATTTGTGATAAACACAAACATATTTACTAGGAACAATCATATAAACATATTGGGAATTAATCTCAACTTGTTCAGTTCCATCAGCTTTTACATAGACACCATTAACATAATTATCATCTATTTGTTCACTCATTCTATCATCAAGTTATTGTATGAATTAATAATTGATTTTTGTTGCTCATCAGAAAGCAATTCTAAGGCTTCTAGTGCTTGAATCAAAATTTGTCCTTGTGTTAGTTTGCACCAATTTTTTTCGTCCAATGGGAAGCCTAATTCTGCTATTCTCACCTGTTTTTCAGCCATGTTTGCAATGCGTAATTGCATCTCTTTCGATAGCTGTTTTGGATTATTAATATAACCTCTTATCATAATATCATCTTATTTAAAAGCCTTATTAATAATATATGCAGTATAATCACTAACTCTAATATCAACACGTTTATTAAACGCAAGAATACGTTGATTAGAATCAAGATGTTTATTATAAATTATATTAATAATATCGCCATATATATCTTCTTTCCATTCTTCTCTCATATAATGACTAAGATAATCTTCATCTCCACGATACATATTAAGTTTAGAATAAGCATCGTAATAAACGCTATTAACTAAGTGTCGAGCATTATATTCGATTTGGTCACGGTTACTATCAATATTATTAGTAATAATAGTAGAAGCAACAAATTTAGCACATTCTGAAGCTGCATTAACCATAGCAATAGAAACTATAGCTTTAGACTTTTCTCTATCTTTATCAATAATATCTTTAGTAACTATATTAAGAAGTTTGGCAATATCATCAAGAGGGTCTTTTTTATTATTATCAATTATTTTATTAATAATAAGATAAATAACAATAACAATACCGGGAACTAGACCTTGTTCAAAAGCATTTTGTATTAATTCCATTTTTATGAATACGAAAATAGGGACTATCAGTATTAACACTAATGCTAACACCAATAGTCCCTATTCGATTAATATTACCTAATATTTACCTAATCGAGTCGGGTAATAGGTTATGCTTTTTCTTCAGTAGCAATAGCTTTAAGGATAGTTTCAACAGTTGTAATAGCAGCAGCTCCAGTAGGGAACGCTATTTGTACAATCTGATGAACAACTTCATCTCTAGTTTTCATTTCACGTGGAACAGCAAAACGAAGAGTAAAGATAGTATATCCAGCATCTGCACTATCAGGTTGTTTCAAAGGATTAAGTGGATATGTAGGATACAGTTCAGTATAAGTATCTCGATAAGTATATTCTATACCAGCATCAGCAGCAGCTTTATTAGCCAAATCAGTAATATAAGCTGCATCTCCATATGCAGGAAAACCAGTATCTGTAACTGTAACACTAATACCAACTAATTCATCAGCTCCAAGAATTTCATAATCAATACCTTTAGACTCAGCAGTTAGAGTGATTTTAGCATTAGAAATAGATGCTTTAATACCATGTCCAATAGTATTATTATTAATTTGGTTAGCTAATTTCTTTGCTACATCATTAGAAGTAGGATTAAGACCAGTATGAATGGTAGCAGTCCAACGATTACGTTCATTGAACTTTAATCCTTTTTTCACAATCATAATAGAATAATCAGAATAAGCATTTACATCTCCGATAGTAAGATTAGCAGAGAAAGTAGTAGCAACTTGATAAACACCTTTAACAAAAGTAAGATGTTTCTTATAAGCCGGAAGAACTACTGGACCATTTGCTTCACGACCAAGATTAATGTAAAACTTATCGGTAATTTTAGTACCGTTAGCGTCAATCGTTTCTTCGCCATTAGCAAGATAAGTAAAAGCAACCGCTCCAGCAACAAGAGGTAAGTTTTCTCCATAAGCGACTTTGCCCGCCAACAAAAATTGTCTCATTTTTAATTTAATTTAGAGTTTAACTTTGTTTATCAGCTCCATTAGAAGTAGCACCAATACTAGCAAGATAAATCTGTACTGCACGCATAACTATTTCCATATGTAAATAAGGAGGTAAATCACAATTAACCCAATCTTCTTCTCTATCTTCATCAAACTTAACTTTAGCAGGTTCTTTGATATAAAGATATTTAACTAATTGAGGTTTAACTGTATTATTACGTCCAGTATATACATCAACATTAATACCAGATTCATCTCCAAATATAGTAACTATCGGAGCATCTTTCGCAGCACGATTACAAAAATCTCTTAGCGTTTGACCTAAATCTTCAGCTTCAATAATCCTGCAATCATAAATTGTCTTGCCATTATAACTAACTTGAAAGCCTGTATATAGCATTATTCCGTCGCTATTAATGTTAATTTTATAAGGGTCAACTTCTGTTCCACCACCTGTAATATCTCCGCCGTTAACAGTACCCGCTGTGTATAAAGTTCTAAGAGCATTAACAGGACTAATAGAAGCATTTTGTCGAGCAACCTTATCATTATAAGGAACAGGTCCAACGTTTTCTACTATTACATTTCTAGCTTTTTCGATTATAGCAGCATTAAGACAAATATCTATATCTTCCATGAGAATAGCACGAACGGTCTGCATACCCATCTGTTGTGCCAGTTCTCTGAACGTCACGTGCATCTCCCCAATGTTCATAATCAAATGTTTTTAAGTTTATTTTTATAAGCACTAACAAGAGCACTATTGGTAGGATTCTTAAACCATGTAACAGCTTCCTTAACATTAGCACCAATGAACTCACCATCAGGAGTAGTAATATTCTGATTATGAATTGCTCTGATAAATTCTCCACGAGAAATAAGAACCTCAATTAAAGATTTAATAGTAATATCTTTATCATTGCAAAGTTTATTAAACTTAGCAGGTTCATTTGTACTAAATTTATCAAGATGAGTTTGTTTATCGACAGTATCCATAGCCATACCGTTAGGAATATTAATATTATTGGCAACACAGTATTGAATAAATACAGCATCAAACAAATCACTATTCGTGAGAAGTTTAACATAATTGCCTTTAGCAGAATTAATTTCCTGACGATGTTTAGCAAGACGCTCAGCTTCTCTTTGGTCATCTTTAAAATAAAATCTAATAGATGGGTCAGAATTAATAAGAGCAATATCTTTAGCTACATCTTTATACAATAAACAATGACGATAAATTAGATAATCATCAAGAACAATAGGATAACCATATTTATACTTTTCACTTTCAAGAAGATTTAACTTAGTAATCTTAGCTTCAAGAGCTTCTCTAAGTTCTTTAACTCCTTTACGGTCACTATTCATATAAGCAGTTTCAATAGCTTCTTCTTCAGCTCTAAAACGAAGATAATCTCGTTTACGATTCCAAAAGAAAGAAATATCAAAAGTTTTACCTAGTTCATCAACTGAAACACTAATATTATTAAGATAAGCCTTAACCCGTGAAATAAAGTTTTCATTATTAGGAGCAAGACCAATTAAAGCAGGAAAATAAGATTCAATCTCACCTTTATTAGAAGAAAGAGTACGAGAACTACGAACACAACTACCAATCTTATCCATTCGTTTAGGTAATGTTTTATCATTAGCTCTACGATATAATGAATAATTAGTAACTAAATTAATAGTAATAGTTCGTTTTTCAGTATAAGGTTCATCAAGACTTTCATCTCTAAATCCTACTGTATTAGCAGGCTGTTTATCTACTCCATCCTCTACGGGGGGTATAACCTGTTTATCTGTATTTATATTAGAAGCAGCAGAAGTATTTTCTCCTGCTTTATTAGCTTCATTTACTTTGTTAAAATCCATATCTTAAATAGCTTCTTTTAAATGATTATAATACACATTTCAATAAGAACATCTTAGTAGTGTTATCTACCTGCAAACCAATAGAACCTTTAACTTCATAACGCGCCATATCAATTTCAGTAGCTGCATGATTAGTATTAGGCAATCCCCAGCAAGCAGGAATATCAGTCATACCTTCGATAACTTTAGCTTTATAAGCCTGTCCTTTTTGACGTACTATACGAACATTCTGATTACCTTTATAATTACTCATATCAATTAAAGCAGCTTGATGAGAAGTAATAGGCAAACCGGTAGTAGGATGAATCATACCATTTTGCTTAGCAGCTTCAGCATCAGTACCCTTATCGAAATAAGCATTATGAATAACAGTAATAGTATATCCATCTGGAGTTTTATACTTATTAAAGTAACGTCCATAAGAAAGACCATCACCATTATCTTGAATCATCTTTTCACCAAGAGGAGTAATAAATCCGTTTTCTTTAGCATCAGTTCTGATAGCCATTTCAAAGTCACGAATAAATCCTTTACCGCCCATAAGAGCTACATTCTTATCGCCATCTTGAGTATCACGGTCAAGAACATCACCGATTGTACGTTCAAGTTTGTTAATAGTCAGAACTTCACCATAAGTATCGTAATTAGATTCACGACAAATTTCTAACATACCAGCAGTACGAGGAATAGGTTTACCATTATCATGATCTTTCAAAGGAATAGTACCATCAGGTAAACGGTTATATTCAGACTTCCACAAACGTTCTTCGTTCATTACTCTCATATGCAAGTTGAACTGTCGCATCTCTTCGTTAATCCAAAGATTAGAAGTACCGCCATTATCATTTTGGAATTGATATTGAGTAACAACATTAGCAAGATTACCAGCTATTTCTTTAGAATAACGATAAAATTCAAGTTGAGAAGTCATTCCAGCAGGTCCCATAGTATTGCTTCTGTTACCTTTAGAATAAGATTCAGAAACAGTAGGAGCACTCATTGCCCAATACATACCTTTAGCTAACCATTGAGGGTCAACATAAGCATCAGGATTAGGAGAAGTAAGTTTCAAAAGATAAGCATAACCATAAGCAGATTCACCTAAGTCTTTCTGAATACGAACTTGAGTAACACCATCAGGAGCAGTAAGACCATGTTGTTCAATAAACCAATGAGTAGAGAAGTGAACTTCAAATTCACTACCGTTTTGACCGGGTTTAGTAATAGCAATATTAAAGTAAGTTACAAAGTCTGTAAACTTCATACGACCCATAGTCTTCCAAGTCCATTGTACAGTAGCAACGTCTTTAATACCACGACTACCTTGACCTTCAGTAATAAAACTTAAAGGAAAACGGTCATCATCCATACCATAATTATAAGTCAGAAAACTATTAATTTCTTCTGGCTTTTGAAGCTGAAGATAAGCAATTGATTCTTCATTAGAATAACCTCTATCTTCATAACGAGTTTGTCCAATAACACGTAATGTTTTCATCTACAAATTTACTATTATGTTAATAACCAAAACGCTCATCTTTCAGAACGTCTTTTTTACTGTCAGGTTTAGTTATTTTAATAGCTCCTTTTGTAGATTTACGTTGACTAGCAGTAAGTTTCAACTTTTTAGCTTCTTTATCAGAAACAGCCATTTCTATCAAACTATCATAACCTTTACCTGTATATTTAAGCCAAGCCTTAAGCAGTTCTTCATCGCGTCTTTCAGCAGGAGATAACTTCATTAAATCATTTTCATAACGAGAAAGTCCTTTATCATCAACTTGATAAACATAATTGAAGAAATCTTCTGGAGTAGTAGAAATTTGTTTTCCATTACGTTCAATAATAACAGTTTCAGGAATACGATAACCAGCAATTTGTCGTTTACCAATACATTCTTTAACTCCATTCCAAAATTCCACAAGTTGTTTCTCTTCTTCTGCTTTAACTCGCATAGCTTCTTTAGCATTAGCTTCACGCATTTCGTTATCAGCTTTCTGAAGAGCTTCAAGTTCTTCTTTAGCAACATTGAAAAGTTCATTACTATCTTTAAGATATTGAATATACTTATCAACATTACCACGACGATTAAATTCCTTAAACGCCTCACGAACAATAGCTTCTTGTTGACTTACATTATTTTCATCTACTTCAATACCGCTTCTATCTCGAAGTTCACCAAAGCCTTCAAATGAATTACCATTTGCAACATAATAATTAAGAAAATCACCAACAATAGGATAATCTTCAAATAATTTATTAACACCAGCTTGAGCAAATTCGTCACGTTTTAAATCAATAACGGATTGAATATAACTTGCAACTCCTTGAGGAGTATTATCAAAAGCAACTGGTTTACCATCTTCTGAAGTAACAGAAACACCTACAAGTTCTTGAATTGATTTAACATCAATAGTATTTTCTTCTTTAGTATCTTCTACTTCAAATTCTTTAAGATAAGCAGCAACTTCGTTTTTAGCTTTAAAGATATTACCTTTATCGTCAATAAGATTACCGTCTTTATCAACAGTATATTTATTATCTCCATCTTCGATAATAGTACCTTCTTCTAAACCATGTTCAGCATCAGCGTCATTCGCTTTGTCATTAGGCTTACCCCCCGTGGAGGATGAAGATTGGTTATCTTTATTAGCATTAGAATCACTATTCCAATCTCCATTACCATTATTAGTAATATCATCAATAGGATTACCATTAGCATCTAACTGCCCTGTTTTACCTGTATCAAGGTCTGTAATGTCGTCAGTAGGTTTTCCATCACCATTAGATGTTTCACCATTAAAACCAAAACTATCAAAATTAGGCATAATTCTTTGTTTTTAATTAATTACTATATCACAAATATAAACTATAATAATAATACGAGTTTTACTTGTATCGTTAAAATATGTTCACCTTTAAGCCGATTTGCCGATTAACATACTATTGTTAACTAGAATATTTATTACTGATAACCTAACCTGTCGCTTTCAGAGAAGCCGTGTATGAATCAAATTTTATCATAATGATCAATCTATCACGAAATGAATAAAGTGCTTAGAATGAGCTTAAAATAGCTCATGTGATGTAAAGAAAAATGAAAATGGGCTGAACCTACTTTCACAAGCAAGTCCAGCCCTATTATGAACAAAATTTAGAAGTACAGCCGATTATTTACTTTTGCTATCATAACGATTTTTATTCGTTTTTGCAATCTTGACTTTATCATCACTTTCTTTAAGTTTAACAGCTAATTCTTTTTCTTTAAGTTGTGCTTCAACAGAAGTCTTTTGAGCATCTAAACTAAGTTTACTACGTTCAAGATTAAGTCTAGCATTTTCCATACGTTCTTCAGCTTGACTCTTTTCAGCATCACTAAGACCATTATCAAAACTCATAATATTAGCATTTGCTTTCATAGCTTCAATCTGACCATCAAGATATTTTTCAACTCTAATTGTTTCTCTATCTTGTTCTGCTTTTCTATCAATCTTAGCAAGTTCAAATTCTTGACGAAGTTGTTCTGTTTGTTGAGAAACACGTTCAACATCAAGTTCATGCTCACGTTGAATATTTTGATACTTATCAATAAGTTTACTAATTTGAGCAACATTATCTCCACGAATAGCAGCATTAGCCATATCCATATTACCATTTTGAGCAGCACTAAATGCAAGTTGTTTATATTGTTCAAGTTTCTCACGTTCTTTAACAGAAGTTTTACAAGTAACAATATAATTAGCAAATATATGACTATTAACATCAAGACTTAAATATTTAATATCGCCATCTTTAGTTTTATAAGAAGTATTAAGACCATCAATCCAAGCAAGTTTAGTATAATCCATTTCAGCTTGATAATCTCGTTCTCTCATTTTATCAAATATAAATTCAATAATAACAGAACCCATACTTCCACGAATAACTGCTTCGTCAGTAACTCCTTTACCAGCACTATTAGCAATCTCACCATAACGTTGTGGAGTCATATCACATTCCATTTTAGCAGCCTGTTCAATCTCTTGGATAAGTTGTCCAAGTTCAGTAATATAATTATTCATACGACTTTCAAGATAACGAACATTTTGTGCTTTAACAAGATTAGCATCATCTTCATCATCAATATAAAGCACTCCATCAGCAGCCATACGATATATAGTTTCAGCAGGTTTTTTACCAAGAAGAGATTTAGCAATCATAAGAACATTCATCTTATTTTTAGCAATAGCCATTTCTCTATGATAAGAAACTATATTACGAAATACTTGATAAGGAATAACTGTATCTACAACACTAAATCTTCCAAAACCAGGCAAAAGTTCTGCAATACCATTATAAGGAAGTTTACCATTCCTATTGTAAGCAATAGGACGAGCCTTATAAGGATATATGCTTGTAGCACGAGAACCAATTCTAACGCTCTCATAAACTTGTGGACGCCACACCCATTCAATACTAATATCACCATCAGCAGGGTTAAGCTGATAAGTTTCATCAACAATTCTTGTTGTAACAAATGCTCCATTACTATATGTAAGAATACCTTCTTTTATTTCACCTCTCCAAACAGTATGCCAAACTTCAAATAAACCATTATTAGCATCACGAGCCATTATATTAGTGTTCTTAATATGTTGCAAATCATCTTTATTAAATTTACTACATATATCACCAAAATAATACATATATTTATCCCAATTTAAAAGTGCTTTATCACTAGAAGTAGTAGCACTATATTGATAATATGTATCAAGAGCTTCACGTTCTTTTTCAGAAAGATATTCATAAAATTCATCTATAATTTGTTGTTTAGTCAACATACGACGTTCAGCAAACATATCATAATCTTCTGCAAACATATTATCGTTAGGAACAGGAAAAGCATCTCTAACACTAACAACACGTTTAATTAATTGATTACCTACAACATCTCTATATGTATAACAAGTTCCAAAAGCAACAAATTCAAAATAAGCTCTAGCGTATATAGTAAAAGCATCAGTAAGGTCATCAATAACATTAATTAAATCTTGTCCTTGTGCACTAATATCATCAATAAAATTTTCATTAAATTCTTTAATAAAAGCTTCAATATCAACAGCTTGTTCAGGATTAAATTGTTCAGGATTATTACCTTCATTAACAAACTGCATATAACTTTCTTGTATCTTTTTAGCAACAGCTTGTTCAGCAAGCACCATAATTTGTTTACCAAGTTCAGCATCTCTAGCAAATACAACTTCTGGATTATTAGCTCCAACAATAAAATCATGTGGATTTTTGATATATTCACCAATATATCTTCTAATAATACCTTTCATCATATCATAATTACGCATAGTAGCTGGAAAACGAGTTAGATTTTCATCTTTCTCATTATAAGGATTAAGAGTTTTTCTATAATATTCTCTAGGAATATTACCAAGAAGAATATTAAACTTTTCTTCTACATTAAAATCAGCTTTACAAGCAATACCAGCTTCTATAACATAATCACAACATTTAGCATACCAATCAACTTCTTGTTTTTCAGCATAACTAACGTGCTGATTAGGAAAATCAAGTCTACCAAAATTATACATATCTTTATTTGTTTAATCTTAAAACCATTGTCTATTAAAAATATCTGTTTTATCATTCTCTTCTGTAACTTTCTTACGACTAGCAAGTTCTCGCTTACCTTTAATATCAACAGACTTCCAATATATACCTAAAAGTATAAGACTAGATATACGGTCAAAGTTACCTTCGGCATTAAACTTTTTAAGTTCAAGAATTGTTTGATAATCAAGAAATCTTTCAAAAACATAAATATCTTCTCCAAATTCATTCTTACCAATAACTTCATATAAGAACTCTTTAAGAAGTCGAAGACCATCTAGTTTCTTAGGACCACTACTAATATTATAACCATAACTAGTACTAACTTTTTCTTTAACAGCAGAATCCCAAACATATAAAGGTTCATAACCTAGATATTTAGTAGCTTTCCATTTACGAAAATTAGAAACAGTTTCACCACGGTTTATTTCTACAATTCCAGTACCAATACAATTATACCATTTACATAGTCGATAAAACTTTTCATCGGCTTCTTCTAGTCTTTCAGTACGTCCATAATATGAAGCACATAATTTAGGTTTAAATCCATTACGTTCTCTAGGCATTTCAATAACAAATATACTATTATGAGAATGTCTATCAGTAATTTCTTTTTTATCTTTATCAATACCAACAGGGTCATAAACTGCAACATAAGTACCTGGAAGAATACTTCTTACAAGTCTATCATTAATATATGTTTCTTCATATTCTGGGGCAAACCAAACTCTTATACAACCATGAGGATCTTCATTACCACGTCTAGGAACTCCTTGAATATAATCATAAGTTTTCATACCAGGATTTTCAATTCTTATACGAGCATTAGATTTAAAATAAATCTTTTTAGTTCCATCTTCAAATAGTTCACCATCAGTATAAAACTTATAACTATTATCAACTCGAAGTTTATCTTCAAACTTATTAAGAGCTTCACTACTAAATATATTTTCATTAGCACTACTAAAAGATTCAGCAGGAAATAAAGCACGCTGACCAAGATAATTAAGATATTCTGCAAAAGTCTTAGCAGTCCTTTTCTTTTCAGTTCTTTCTCGTGCTGCAAGCTGAAGCCCTATTCGTAGATTACTATTTCCATCTTCATCAAATCCTTTAACTCCATCTATCTCTCCTTCAAGACCCCAAGCATAAGATTTAAAAAATCCACAAACTTCATTACGAGCATCATTATCAAAAACATTTTCAAAAGCCATAAATTCAAATGCTCTAGGATTATAAAAGTTTTGTTCAAATATTTGCATATTAGCAGCAGTAGCAGTTCCCCAAGCCATAAGAGTACCAGTAGTACGAGTACCAACAGTCATTGTAGGTTCAGTTACATTCATAAACTCATCAAAGTTCTGCATTGTAGATAGCTCTTCAACTTTAATTGTAACAGCATCTTTACCAATAGCACAGTCAGGATTATTATTAGCACTAACACTTAAAAGAGAACTAGACCAACTATCATCAGCTTCAACTCCATTTTTCATACGATAACCAAGTTTAAAACTATCAGTAGTAGGACTATATATACCTCTTTTAAATGGAGTTTTTTCTTCAAAGAACTTTAAATTATTAACAGCAAAATCACTTAAACCTCCTTGTTTAATTAAATACTTATTATCAGCTGCAACATGAATAACAACTTTATGCTTAGATAAGTTAACTTCATTAGAACTATCAGCAGCCATAATATAAGAAAAACCTCCACGTCGAGTTTTATCAATAATAAGATGCAAACCATTACGTCTACAAAATTCTATAATTTGCCAAGTCCAAAATTGAGCATCAATAAAACTAGGAAAACTATAAATCTTTTTAGCAGTAGCTCCATGTTCAGTAACAATAACAGATGATTCATCTGTGCGTTCCATACGAGTATAATTAAGAAAATTATAATGACCACCTGTTATCCAAACATCTTCTATACTTCCATCTGGATTTTGCCAACAAGGAGCAGAAAAACCATTACGTCGTCTATCACATTCTCTACGTCTAAATTGTCTATGAGGAATACTATCAACTTTAAATTGTGTATATCTACCTGTAGCTTGATATGTTCTAGCAGCTTCATTAAAAAGTTCAGTATTAACAAATTTGCCAGGTCTAATATTTAAAAGAAAGCCGCCACTATCTCCAATTAAAAAGTTATTATGAGGGTCATACCATCCACAATCACTAGCTTTCTTATACTTTTTCTCTTTATCAGGTTCTTCAATGTATTCTAGAAAAGGATATTTACCATCAGCCATAATATTTTATTTAATTAGTAAACAAACAACAAAAGCGATAGCGCAAACAGCACCACCGCTTACCAAATATCTATTATTACGCTTAATACGTTCAATAGATTTATTTAAATTATCATTTGTTTTATTACTATTATTAAGATTATATTGTAAAGTTTCAACTTCTTTATGAAGAGCATTATATTTAATCTTATGAAGATTAATTATACTGTCTTGTTCATTAATAATATCTTTATAAAGTTTAGCTTTAATAATTTTAGTATTAGCAACCTTAATCATATTAATAGGAACAAGAACAGTTGTATCAGTAGTGTTGACTCCCCGTGGGAGATGCACTATATTATCAATCTTACTCTGACACCAATTTCTTGAATAACTCCCAAGTAGCACTATCATTAAGACTAATAACTTTATTTTCAATATCTTTTTCATGTTCTTTAAGTTTATAAACTATACTTTCTCTTTCAGTTATAACTAACTGTATAGAATCAATCCGAACATGATTAATAGCAGTGTCACTTTTATTATATGAATTGGCTTCTACACTAAAACGACTTATTGATAAATACAGAGTAACACATAAATTAATAATCGCTATTATAAATATTGCTATTAACATCTTCTTCATAATTCTATACAGTATTAAGTTAATCTTTTATTTCTATAAGTTTATTAAGTAAATCAAGATTCCATCTACCAGTTTCTTTAAGACCAAGAACTCTTTGAGACATCTTGATAGCTGCAACTTGACCACAATTCACGTTAGTATCAAATAGTTGTTCAGCAACTCTCTGACTATTAAAATCATCAAGTTTAAATACATCCCAATAACCTATTTTATACTTTTCCCAAACAAGTTTCTGAAGCTGAACATCATTATCAAGCTTAGACTTAAACTCTTTACTACCAACAGTATAATATTTCTTATAAGAATCAATCATAGTCCAACCTTGCCAAGTAGGATTATATTTACGACTGATACCTCTATAAGTTTCTCCACCAGCATCATCTTTATCGTTTACATAACCACCTTCTTTAATAGATAGTTTTTTAAAAGCATCTCCAAAGTAAGCCATAATTTAATTTATATAAGGATTAGTACAATATCTAAAACAATCAACAGCATCATAATAATCATCTCCATCAAATTCTTTAATTGTAATCCAAAACCAAAGAACTTTAATTTGAACTTTATAAATTACAAATGTAAAATCATCATCAATAAAATGCTCACAACCAATTAGTCTAATATTTTTTCTACGATTAACAATATACATAATATTTTATTCTTCAAGAGTTCTACGAATCCATGAACGTAAAAATTTGATATTATTTCCTTTACCTGCAATATCATTATAATATCTAATACGTTCAAGTTTATATTTAGCTACAAAGTAATCAGCACTAATAGTAGTATCAGATTTATAAGCGTTAAGAGAATCTTGAGTTCTACGAAGTAATTCTTTAGTTAAAACTAATTCATTAACAGCAGTAGAATCAGTAACAGGAACATAACGAATTTCAGGAACTGGAGTAATACGTTTAATACATCCGCTAGATAAACAAATAGCAAATATAACTAAAACAATAAAACCAATAATTACTCCAATTAAATTATCTTTATTTAATTTCATATAGCAAGTTTAAATTGAGTTTGAACACCACTAGCTTTAATTTGTAATTCTCTATCTTTGAGAACTTTATTAATATCATCACGTAGATAATTCATAGTAAAAAACTTAGTAGTTTCAATAGGATTTTCTTTAATATGATAAAGACCATCAGAAAATCTTTTTGGCATACCATATTCATTAAGTTCAAAATCACTATCAATATGACATAACCAAATACCTTTAATAGTTAAACCAAGTATATATTCAACAGCAAAAGCATACATACTAAGTTGAAGATTATATATAGCACCATTACAATTAGGAAGATGATTAAGAGGAGCTAAAAGTCGTTCATCTTTATCAACCCAAACATTAGTTTGTTGTACAGGTTTAACTGTTTTATCTTTCTTATAATATCCACTACTAAATCTTAATCCGCCACGATTTGTTTTCCAATCACCTACAACAGCACAATTAGTATCTTCATTAACTAGAAGAATATCAATAGTTCCACTAATTAACCAATCTATAAGAAACATACCAATTTCACTATAAATCTTATATCCTCTTTCAGTGTACATTTTAAACGCATCATAAATAAGAGGATAACGATTATCTGTAAGTTCAATAAAATCTTTAAGATTAAGTAATTTATAATTAGCACCAAAATTTGGTATATCAGCAATAGTAACCATTATACCATCTTCACGTTTATCAAGATAATTAATAGCTTGTTGAAACATAGATGCTCCTTTAACACCATCTTCAAGACCATTGTGAGTATTAGTTCCACGTTCACAAGCTTCTTTAGTAATAGTTGACCATTGTTCCTCTAGTTTCTTCTCACTTATTCCTAGTTCTTTAGACTTCTTTCTCAACCAATAGTTCTTATCGAACTTTGGAGCATAATTATGAAGGATAGTAGTAGTTGAAATATAATCATTACCTAGACTATCATTATATTTATGTTCTTCTTCATGAAAAATAAGTCTAATATCATTATATCTTTTATCTCTAAGTTCCATATTATTAATACCATTAAGTTCAACACTAGCTTGGACCCGCTTCGGCACTACGTGCCTACGCTATACTCCCCGTAGAGGATGGAGTAGATTAGCATCAGCTTATTCTTCAATCATACTACTAGTAATTTCAACTCCACCTCTACCGGCAACATTCTCTTGTTCATACAGAAGATTTTCTTCAGCTACATTAAGAGCTTTAATCGTGTTTGGAAACTGATTAGCTAAATCATTAATTTGTTTCATATAACCAATAACAACTGGAACATCTTCTAGACTAGCACCATCAGATAACTTGTCATTCAGCAACTCATTTAATTTGCTAGCAGCTAAAGCAACATTATGAATACCACGCTTAATATTAAGTACAGCTTCCATACCAGCTCCAGCTTTTTGGTTATAATATCTTTTAATAAGTTTCCAAACAAGAATATCAGGTTGATAATTTTTAGGTAAATCAAAATTTTCAATAGCTTTCTTAATAGCTTCTTTTTCACTAAGACCTTCTTGTAGACATGGGCCTTTAGGGTCACCAAGATAATAAATAACTCCAACTTCTTTAATGTACATCTCTTTATTAGGAGATTTATCTCTAGTATAAAGAAGACTAACATCTCTGTCAAGAAGTTGTTTAAGTGTAGGAGCTTTTGGCATACCAGTTTCATCTATGGTCAGCATCCAATCCAATTCCAAACCGTTCATATATTTCTTCTACTTCTTCATCAAATTCAATAATTTCAAATTTACCCATAGCATATAACCAAAGATTAGCATAAGCAGCACTGTATTTTTTACTTAGTTTAATCCAAGTAGGAAGAAGTTTCTTTTTAAACTTAAGTTCAGTCTTAATCTTTTCTTCTTCTTCATAATGTTTTTGCTTTTCTTCTTCCATAACTTTAGCAGTATATTCTTTATACTCTTCTCTAGTCATAGTTTTTCTAGCTTCTTTAAAGTCTTTATAATGACTAATAAGTTTGGAACGATACCAATTCTTTTGAATAGTACCAATATGAGGAATAGCAACACATTTATCTTTTCGTATATTAATACTAGCTTCTTTTTCAAGACTTTCAATAATAGATTTACAAAGTATTCTATCATCACCTTGAAATCCAATATCATCTAATATATTATTTATATCTTTATAGATAAGAATATAATCATCATCAAAATCTTCTTGAGAACTAGTATTAGCAATATTAAAATTAGTATTAGTCTTAAAATCCATAATTGAAAGTTTAAGAACTCTTCTTAGATTACTACTATAAACAAGAACACAAGTACCTATAATTTTAAATTATACATAAGTAGTTCTAAGAAGAGTTCGATTATTTAGACGAAATGGCTAATTAGCTTTTTCAGCAGAATGATAAACAAAAGGATTAATAGCTTTATGTTTATCAGTAATAGCAGCTCTTAAATCATTAATAGCTATAACTTTAAATTCAACAAACCAAACTTTCTGTCCTTTTTTATATCCTTGATTTTGTCCAAAAGTACCAACAGTAATAGAACGAGTTAATTCTGTATCATTAGTAATAAACTTATTAACAAATTGAGGACTAAGAACATTATGTTTAAGATAAAGATGATAACCACGTTCAAGAGTAGAACGGTCAATAATAATCTTATCCATTTGGTTCATACCAATAAGTTCAGCATCTTCTTTACTAATTTTAGCAATAATTGGCATAACCTCAACTGTACTTACTTTATTATTAATAACACCAAACAAACTTTCATTTTGGCAAAGAGCAACAACACAATAATGTTTAGCAACAACTACATTAGTAAGAACAGCGTCAAGTGCTTCACTTGTTATTTCGCTAATGTCAGTAGGTATTTGAATACCAAAATCTTTAAATTTACTTTCAACTTTAATCATAACACTAAATTATTTAGTTTTAATAATACTATCAATACCAATATTTCCAAGTTTAAGTTTACTAGGAACTTTAACTTCTTTTTTATTCCTTTCTCCACTATGAAATTCTCTAGTGTATTTAGGTTTAGTTTCACTTTTATCTTTACCCATAACTTAATTGTTTTTAGCAAATGTAAGAATTTGAATGAATCCACCAAGAGAAAAACTATTTTTAACATTTGTGTCATAGAGGATTATATGATTATAAATATGCAAGTCATACTCCCCGTGGAGGATGAAGATGAGTTAGACTTGATCATATTAGTATTGATAATATTAATAGAGATAATGATATTGATTAACTTGATATTATTGATACTGATTATATTCATCCTCCACGGGGAGTTGAGCGTAGAGCGAAGCTCGGAGCGGGTCACAGTGAATCTATTAATATTAATGCTGATTATATTAAATATAATATATATAATATATATAATATATATAATAATAATAATAATAATAATAATATATATATATATATATATATATATATATATATATATATATATATATATATATATATATATATATATATATATATAGATACTATTGCTAATAATAATAATAATAATAATAATAATAATAATATATATCTATATAGATACTATTGCTAACTTATAATTATTTGATTATCAATAAGTTACAATATATAACTTGTTCCATCCATGGAACACATTTCGCTATTTATTTGCTATATTTGTTCCATGGGTGGAACACATTTCGCTAATTTCCTAGAGTAATATATTTTTATGTTGAACTTAATAATATTATTGTTATGACTTTTAAAGAAGATTTTAAACCTAGTAAAGTTTATAATAAACTTGTTAATGATGTTTGTTATAATGCTGATTGTCTAGAAGAATTTGAAAAACAAAGACTTGTTGCTGCTAATCCTTTTAGTTATAATAAAAGTACCAGAACTGGTATAGTTGCTGAATTTGATAATGGCTATCATCTTAGTAAAGAAGTTGGTATTAAACGTAATTTTGTTACTATTGGTATGAGAGTTTGGGATATAATAAGAAAAAATAGATATGCTGTTATTATTTCTTTTATTGGTTATATTGCTGAAAATATTAAATTTAATAGTAATGTTATTTATATTTCTCATGATTTAATTAAAGGTTATGGTTTAGTTAAACCTAATCGTAGAGATTATTATAACGCTATTGCGTATCTTGAAGATGAAAATATTATTAAAAGAACTAATTTACAAAATATTTATGTTGTTAATCCTATTTATATATTTAGAGGTGATGTTAACAAACTTATTAATATTATTAGTGAAGCTAAATTAATAAAAACTTTTGATGATAAAGATAGACTTATAATTGATAAATTTGTTTTATTTAAAAATGATACTGATAAAGGTATTGTAATTGCGAATAAAGATTTGTATGCAACTGAAGTTATAGATATTGGCGAGGATTAGTTTGGATATAATGATAATGGTTATAGTAAGAATGGTAATGGTAAAGATTATAATGATAATAGTAAGAATGGTAATGATAATGATAAGAAATATAGAGTATAATGATAAAGATAATATAGAGTATAATGGTAATAGTAAGAATGATAATGATTATAATGATAATGGTAAGAATGATAATGGTAAGAATGGTAATAAATATAATGATGAAGAGTATGATGATAATAATGATAATGATAATGATAAAGAGTATGATGATGATAAATATAATGATGATAATGATAGAGATTATAATGATGATGAAGAGTATAATGATGAAGAGTATAATAATAATAATGATAGAGTATATAATGATATAGATTATAAATGTGATATAGATTATAATGATGATAAATATAGAGTATATAAATGTGATAATGATGATAGTGATAATGATGATAGTGATAATGATGAAGAGTATAAATGTTATAATGATTATAATGATAATGATGAAGAGTATAAATGCGATAGTGAGGTTAGTGAATGTATAAATGTTATAGTGATGATAGTGAATGTGATAGTGAATGTGATAGTGAATGTATAAATGTGATAATGAATGTATAAATGTGATAGTGAGACTAGTGAGTATAACCCCCGGTCATGTTAAACTTGATTGACTACCCCCGCCTAAAGTTGATAGAGTTAATGATAATCCTGCTCATTATCAACATTAAATATTTTTGAGATTATTCATCTCATTATATTACTAACTATTAATACTAATCATTATGAGAACAAACAAACCATTGTTGTTAGTTGCTATCATACTGATGATACCAGCTATCATACTAGCATTGAAAGTAGAACCAACTAGTGATGAACAGATTACTGCTGTTGTATTTGGAATACTATCGGCTATTGTTAGTTATCTTAGTAGAGATTAATCTCTACTAGATGATACTGCTCATTATCAACGTTAAATACTTTGCAGTTGAAACGAAAACAACTGTCAGTAATGCTACTGATTAGCATAATTAAATATTTAATAGTCATGCCAGACGTTAAAGATTTAGCACAAGCTGCACAAGGTGCTGCTGTTGCTCCTGAGAATGTTAATGTAGTTGATACAACTGCTAGTGTTAACCAACCTGTTCAACCTATTGATGCTGTTCCACAGACTCAACAAGTTGATACAGTTAATCAGAGTTCTACGCAAGTGGAAACCATTGATGATGTTGTTAAACGCATCTGTACTGATGGTCATAGTTATGTAATGACTACTGTCATTACTAATATTGATTGTCAAGAACGTACAGGTCGTAATGGCAAGTCTTATCTCAATGCGTTTGTTACTATTGCTAGTCCTGTCAAAGGTGCTCAAAGCATGCCTGATGGTACACATCGAATGGGTATACTTGGTGCTGTTCAGATGCCATTCAATCAGATACTGCTTGTAATGCGCAAAGACAAGTTCTACGGTAGATTCGTCAACTATATTGGCGAAGCTGCTGAAGCCGGTTTTGCTAGTATGTATCTGACTGGTGTTGCCATCAAAGTTCTTTGCCAGTTTGTACCTGCAGGTATACAAGACCGTAATCCATTTACTCGTAAAGATAATCTTTACAATGTTGTGGATTATGATAGATATGTATATCATATTGTAGGTATCGAACAGCCTGCTGACCCTGTTCTTGTTAGTGCATATAATGTACTTATCAAGCAGATTATGGACGATGCTCGTGCTGCCATTGCTGCCAAGCGCGAGGCTAAAGCTAAAGCGGCTAGTTTTGTTGCTACTGCAATGAGCGATGACGATATGCTATTCTAATGAACATGGCGCTACTGACCTTCGGGTTGGTAGCGCTTGTGTCATCAACAATAATTTTGCTGATGCTGTTGCTAGTGTTCAACCTCGAAATGCTCATCATCAACATTAAATATATTGCAGCAAACGAACTTAACAGTCTGATAAGACTTGTCAATCATGAACTAGCTGCAAGTTCTGATAAGTCTTGTCCTAATATTAAACATCATGAAAGTACATCGTATTATTGCTATTATTGAAGTTGAGAATGATAATTCTATAACTTCTGTTGAAGTTACTAATCTTTATCCTACTAATAATGATATTCCTCTTGCTGTTACCAATATAACAACTAATGGTAGTGCGAATAATATAGAACAGGTATATTATAGTATTAGTAAACGTAGATTAGCTATTGCTGATAAACTAAAAAGTATCGCTCGTTCTATTAATGAAGGTCTTGATAATCATGAACGTGATGAAATTACTTATGATAATTCTACTAATGAAATTACTGATGATTTACTCTTATAACATTTTGTTATACTGATATTGGTCATGGAGATTTACTCTTATAACAAAAAGTTATAGAGGTGAAGTTAGAGGTGACGAGAGGTATTGAATGTGGAGAAAGAGGATATGGAGATGAAAGTGGGCATTGTAGAGTTTGTGGAGAATGAGATGGTGTAGTTGGATGCTGTTCAAATAGGGTCAAATTGAGGTTG
>ENA-OQIH01000073-OQIH01000073.1-human-gut-metagenome-genome-assembly--contig:-NODE-73-length-94730-cov-6.145595_pt1 | contig 94730 bp, 72 predicted proteins | sample MGYA00242575_ERZ504740 | MGnify/ENA primary metagenome ERZ504740 (study PRJEB26092, sample SAMD00036192) | human gut metagenome | host: Homo sapiens | study: EMG produced TPA metagenomics assembly of...
GCTGAACCCTATCGAATTAGGCGCTGACGGATTTCCTCCGTTACAGGGAACATATATCGGCAGATACAAAGAATTGTCCGCCATGAACAGACATGGAACAACAGCCCGCGCCATAACACAGAGCATAAGAACACAGCAGAAGACGCAAGGATCCGGACACAGGCCCGTATAATGTAACAGGTGGTACAGCGAATCAGACTTCGTCCTTTTACAGGATGGGGTCTTTTTTTATAAGTGCCCGAAGCATTGGCACGAACAGGTATCTGTGAAGAAACAATCCGCTGTGGCCTTACAGATGAGGCAGCAGCCAGTAATCAGACACAGGAGGTAAATATTGTGTATCGTAAAGTTGACACGAATCTGAATTTTGTTGACCGTGAAAAAGAAGTCGAGAAATTCTGGAAAGACAACAAGATTTTTGAAAAGAGTATGGACAGCCGTAAAGAGGGCGAGACATACACATTCTATGACGGACCGCCTACCGCAAATGGTAAGCCACATATCGGACACGTTCTGACACGAGTTATCAAGGATATGATTCCGAGATACCGTACAATGAAGGGGTACATGGTTCCGAGAAAAGCAGGATGGGATACACACGGACTTCCGGTTGAGCTTGAGGTTGAGAAGAAGCTTGGCCTTGACGGCAAGGAGCAGATTGAGGAGTACGGAATGGAGCCGTTCATTCAGCAGTGTAAGGAGAGCGTATGGAAATACAAAGGAATGTGGGAGGATTTCTCCTCTACCGTTGGTTTCTGGGCTGACATGGAGCATCCGTATGTAACATATGACAACAATTTCATCGAGTCCGAGTGGTGGGCGCTGAAAGAGATCTGGGAAAAAGGTCTTCTTTATAAAGGCTTTAAGATCGTTCCTTATTGCCCACGCTGTGGAACTCCGCTTTCCGCACAGGAGGTTTCTCAGGGCTACAAGACTGTTAAAGAGCGCTCTGCGATCGTACGTTTCAAGGTTGTTGGTGAGGACGCATACTTCCTGGCATGGACAACAACACCATGGACACTTCCATCCAACGTTGCACTTTGTGTAAACCCGGATGAGATCTACTGCAAGGTAAAAGCTGCAGACGGCTATACCTACTACATGGCAGAGGCGCTTCTGGACAAAGTTCTCGGCAAGCTTGCAAAGGATGACGAGCCTGCATATGAGATTCTTGAGAAATACAAAGGAACAGACCTTGAGCATAAAGAATACGAGCCGCTTTTTGCATGTGCAGGAGAGGCAGCAGCAAAACAGCACAAAAAAGCTCACTTCGTAACCTGCGACAGCTACGTTACCATGAGCGATGGTACCGGTATCGTTCATATCGCACCTGCATTTGGTGAGGATGACAGCCGTGTCGGACGTGAGTATGACCTTCCGTTCGTACAGTTCGTAGACGGACAGGGTAACATGACCAAAGAGACACCATACGCAGGTGTATTCGTAAAGAAAGCGGACCCGATGGTTCTCACAGACCTTGACAAAGAGGGCAAGCTTTTTGATGCACCGAAATTCGAGCATGATTATCCGCACTGCTGGAGATGTGACACACCGCTTATCTACTATGCACGTGAGTCCTGGTTCATCAAGATGACTGCAGTAAAGGATGATCTGATCCGTAACAACAATACTATCAACTGGATTCCGGAGAGCATCGGTAAGGGACGTTTCGGTGACTGGCTTGAGAACGTTCAGGACTGGGGTATTTCCAGAAACCGTTACTGGGGAACACCACTGAATATCTGGCAGTGTGAGTGCGGACATATGGAATCCGTAGGAAGCCGCCAGGATCTCTATGAGAAGAGTGGTGACGAGCGTGCGAAGACCATCGAGCTTCATCGTCCATACATTGATGATATCACCATGAAGTGTCCGGATTGCGGCAAGACCATGCACCGTGTACCGGAGGTAATCGACTGCTGGTTCGATTCCGGAGCAATGCCTTTTGCACAGCATCATTATCCATTTGAGAATAAAGACCTGTTCGAGCAGCAGTTCCCGGCAGACTTCATCTCCGAGGCTGTTGACCAGACAAGAGGATGGTTCTACTCCCTTCTTGCTGAGTCCACACTGCTTTTCAACAAGGCTCCGTATAAGAATGTAATCGTTCTGGGACATGTACAGGATGAGAACGGACAGAAGATGAGTAAGTCCAAGGGAAATGCCGTAGATCCGTTTGACGCACTGAACAAATACGGCGCAGATGCGATCCGCTGGTATTTTTACATCAACAGTGCTCCATGGCTTCCGAACCGTTTCCACGGCAAGGCAGTTGTAGAGGGACAGAGAAAGTTCATGAGCACTCTGTGGAACACCTACGCATTCTTCGTACTGTATGCGAACATTGACAATTTTGATGCAACTAAATATACTTTAAATTACGATAAGCTTCCGGTTATGGATAAATGGCTGCTTAGCAAGCTGAATACCATGGTGAAGACTGTCGATGCGGATCTTGATTCCTACAAGATTCCGGAGGCTGCAAGAGCACTCCAGGAATTTGTTGACGATATGAGTAACTGGTATGTAAGAAGAAGCCGTGAGCGTTTCTGGGCAAAGGGCATGGAGCAGGATAAGATCAATGCTTACATGACACTTTACACAGCACTGGTAACAGTTGCTAAGGCTGCAGCTCCGATGATCCCGTTCATGACTGAGGATATCTACCAGAACCTTGTAAGAAGCATTGATGCAGACGCTCCGGAGAGTATCCATCTCTGCGATTACCCGGAGGTAAACGAGGCATGGATCGACAAGGATCTTGAGGCAAACATGGAAGAGCTTCTTGAGATCGTTGTTCTCGGACGTGCATGCAGAAATACCGCAAACATCAAGAACCGTCAGCCGATCGGAACCATGTATGTAAAGGCTGAGAAAGCTATGGATAAATTCTACACAGATATCATCGCAGATGAGCTTAACGTAAAAGAAGTGAAATTCGCAGATGATGTAGAGTCCTTCATTTCCTACAGCTTCAAGCCGCAGCTTCGTACAGTAGGACCGAAATACGGCAAGCTTCTGAACGGCATCCGTACCGCACTCTCCGAGATCGACGGAACCGCAGCAATGAAAGAGCTGAGAGATAATGGTGTTCTCGTTCTTGACATTGACGGAAACAGAGTCGAGCTTGCAGAGGAAGACTTATTGATCGAAACAGCCCAGAGCGAGGGCTATGTGACAGAGACAGACGGTGAGACATCCGTTGTCCTTGATACAAACCTTACACCTGAACTGATCCAGGAGGGCTTTGTCCGCGAGATCATCAGCAAGGTTCAGACCATGCGTAAAGAGGCTGGTTTCGAAGTCATGGATAAGATCATCGTCTATGCAAAAGATAACGATAAGATCATGGATATCATGAAAGCAAACCAGGATGAGATCAAACGTGAAGTACTGGCAGAAAACATTATTCTGGGAGAAGCAGAGGGTTACACCAAGGAGTGGAACATCAACAAAGAGGCTGTAACACTGGGAGTATCCAAAGTACAGGAGGAAAACTAATGATTGACAAGCAGTTTGAGAAAGAGGAATTCAAAAAAAGTGTAAAAGAAAACGTAAAATTCCTTTATCGAAAAACACTGGAAGAGGCTACACAGGAGCAGATCTTTCAGGCTGTAAGCTACACTGTGAAGGACGTGATCATTGACAACTGGCTCAAGAGCCAGAAGGCGTATGAAAAACAGGACCCGAAGATCGTATATTATATGTCCATGGAGTTCCTTATGGGCCGTGCCCTTGGAAACAACCTGATCAACCTTGGTGCATACGGCGAGGTTAAGGAGGCTCTTGAGGAGCTTGGACTTGACATTAACTGCATCGAAGACCAGGAGCCGGATCCGGCTCTTGGAAACGGTGGACTTGGAAGACTGGCAGCATGCTTCCTGGATTCTCTTGCAACTCTGAACTACTGTGCATACGGATGCGGAATCCGTTACCGTTATGGTATGTTCAAGCAGGAGATCCGTGACGGTTATCAGGTAGAGGCACCGGATAACTGGCTGAAGAACGGCTATCCTTTCGAGCTCCGTCGTCCGGAGTATGCAAAAGAGGTTCATTTCGGCGGATATGTACGCGTTGAGTGGGATCCGGTGAAGAGCGAGAATAAATTCATTCATGAAGGATATCAGGCAGTTAAGGCTGTTCCTTACGATATGCCGATTACAGGTTATAATAATGATGTTGTAAACACACTTCGTATCTGGGATGCAGAGCCGATCGTAGACTTCAACCTTGACTCTTTTGACAAGGGTGATTATCACAACGCAGTAGAGCAGGAGAACCTTGCACGTACTATCGTTGAGGTACTTTATCCGAATGATAACCATATGGCAGGTAAAGAGCTTCGTCTGAAACAGCAGTACTTCTTCGTATCTGCCAGCCTTCAGGCAGCGATTGCCAAATACAAAAAAACACACGACGACATTACCAAGCTTCATGAGAAGGTTGTATTCCAGATGAATGATACTCATCCGACAGTTGCAGTTGCAGAGCTGATGCGTATTCTTATCGATGAGGAAGGTCTTGGCTGGGATCAGGCATGGGATATCACAACAAAATGCTGTGCTTACACCAACCACACCATCATGTCCGAGGCACTTGAGAAATGGCCGATCGAGCTGTTCTCCAGACTGCTTCCGCGTGTATACCAGATCATCGAGGAGATCAACCGTCGTTTCATTCTTGAGATCCAGCAGAAATATCCTGGAAACTTCGAGAAGATCAAGAAGATGGCGATCATCTATGACGGACAGGTTAAGATGGCTCACCTTGCGATCGTTGCAGGATACTCTGTAAACGGTGTTGCACGCCTTCATACCGAGATCCTCAAGAATCAGGAGCTGAGGGATTTCTATGAGATGATGCCTGAGAAGTTCAACAACAAAACAAACGGTATCACACAGAGACGTTTCCTTGCTCATGGAAACCCGCTTCTGGCTGACTGGGTAACAGACAAGATTGGACCGGACTGGATCACAGATCTTTCCCAGCTTTCCAAGCTTAAAGTTTACGCAGACGATGAGAAGGCTCTTCAGGAGTTCATGACCATCAAGTTCAAGAACAAAGAGCGTCTTGCAAAATATATCCTGGAGCACAATGGTGTTGAGGTTGACCCGCACTCTATCTTCGATATCCAGGTTAAGAGACTTCATGAGTACAAACGTCAGCTTCTTAACATCCTGCATGTGATCTATTTGTACAACCAGATCAAGGCACATCCGGAGATGGATTTCTATCCAAGAACATTTATCTTTGGTGCAAAAGCTTCCGCAGCTTACGCACGTGCAAAGAAGATCATCAAGCTGATCAACTGTGTGGCAGATGTTGTAAACAATGATGCTTCCATCAACGGCAAGCTGAAGGTTGTATTCATCGAGAACTACCGTGTATCCAACGCTGAGATCATTTTTGCGGCAGCAGATGTTTCCGAGCAGATCTCCACAGCAAGTAAAGAGGCTTCCGGTACAGGTAACATGAAATTCATGCTGAACGGTGCTCCGACACTTGGAACCATGGATGGTGCTAACGTTGAGATCGTACAGGAGGTTGGCGAGGAGAATGCATTTATCTTCGGTATGAGCTCCGACCAGATCATCAACTATGAGAACAACGGCGGTTACGATCCGGACTTCATCTACAACACAGATCCGGAGATCCGTCAGGTACTGATGCAGCTGATCAACGGAACCTTCTCCAGCGATACAGAGATGTTCCGTGATATCTACAATTCACTTCTCGACAAACGCAACATGCCGAGACCTGACCAGTACTTCATCCTTGGCGACTTCCGTTCCTATGCAGAGGCACAGAAGCGTGTTGAGGAAGCATATAAGGATGAGAAACGCTGGGCTAAGATGGCACTTCTCAATACAGCATGCAGCGGTAAGTTCACATCCGACAGAACTATCCAGGAGTATGTAGATGATATCTGGCATCTGGATAAGGTTATTGTGAAAGAGAACTAAGATATAGAAAGTAATCTGCAAAATATTACCATAAAATAAATTTCCACACAAAAACAGGGCGCGTCAGAAGTGGCGACGGCCCTGTTTTTTGTGTGGAAATTATGCCGGATTGATGACGATCCGGTTCCGCCTGGCCAGTGCAATGGCGATATGGCAGCCTTCCGCGATGGCGCAGGCTTTATCGGCAAAGCTGATGATCCAGGCTTCCCTATTGCGTGGAAGAGGTCCCAGAGGGAACATATGTGAGAGTATCGCATCCAGCTCTCTGTCTGTGACATCAAAGTGTGTGGCACTGTTGTCTGCGGCAGCCTTCGGGTGATAAAACGCCTGATGCTCACCGGTTGGTGTCTCCGCCCTGAAGTCATAGGGACAGAAATCGTGGAGAAGCCCTGCCCTTGCGGCGGCTTTCTCGTCACATCCCAGCTTCCTGGCAATGAACCAGGAGAGGTAAGAAACATTGATACTGTGCATGAGCCGTGTGGTCCACTGGTGGTGGGTGTACAGGCTCAGCTTCAGGAACTCTCTGTTACAGAGGATGTTCTTCACAAGCTCATGATATTCCTGTGAGACCTCATCCGACACCGTGATATCCATCGGCAATCACCTTCTTTCTTTTGTTTATAATTTCATTATGACGATTATGGAGAAAAATGCAATAAAGTTTATATTTTTTTTATAAATTAGTTGAGACAAATTTTTTCAGAATGGAATCTTCTGTTTTTCATCTGTTTTCCATGACCGGAGATATGGTATAGTAATGAACAGAATTGGTGTCAGTGAAAATATTATGAAAAGACGGAGGAGAGAGAACGAATATGAAACCAGAAAAACTGATTGAAGTACTTTCTGTTGCAGAACGATTAAAAGATGCAGTGCGTCATTGCTATACATCTGGAGGCAGGCGGGAGAGTGTTGCGGAGCATTCCTGGAGAATTTCTCTGATGGCATATTTTGTCAGCGACGAGTTTCCGGAGGCAGATCTTCTGAAGATCATGAAAATGTGTCTGATCCATGATATGGGAGAAGCTTTTACCGGGGATATCCCAGCTTTTGAAAAAACAGTAAAAGATTCAGAAAAAGAAGCCGATGTGCTGGGTGAATGGGTGAAAACTCTGCCGGAACCATTTGATAAAGAGATGGCAGAACTGTATCAGGAAATGGAAGCACAGCAGACTCTGGAATCCAGAATCTACAAAGCTTTGGACAAACTGGAAGCGCTGATCCAGCACAATGAATCCGACATCAAAACCTGGATCCCACTGGAATATAACCTGCAGATGACCTACGGAAATGAACAGGTGAAATTCTCAGATTATCTGACGGAGCTTCGGGAGCAGGTAAGAGCAGATAGTGTGCGGAAGATTGAAAAATCTGTACACTAATTTGCACATCTCCATCAGAAACATTAAAAAAGAGGGAACCATTTTACGTGGTTCCCTCTTGTAAAAATTCCGATTTTATGCGGATTTCTTATTTACCAAAGTATCTCTTAAGCAGTCCAGCGAATGCTTTGCCGTGTCTTGCTTCGTCTTTAGCCATCTCATGTACTGTGTCATGGATTGCGTCAAGGTTAGCTGCTTTCGCACGTTTTGCAAGGTCGAATTTACCTGCTGTAGCGCCGTTCTCAGCCTCTACACGCATCTGAAGGTTCTTTTCTGTGCTGTCTGTTACAACCTCACCAAGGAGCTCTGCGAATTTAGCTGCATGCTCTGCTTCCTCGTAAGCTGCTTTCTCATAGTACATTCCAACTTCCGGATATCCCTCTCTGTGAGCTACTCTAGCCATTGCAAGATACATACCAACCTCAGAGCACTCGCCCTCGAAGTTAGCTCTCAGATCTGCAAGGATGTCCTCGCTGACGCCTTTAGCAACGCCTACAACATGCTCAGCTGCCCATGAGAGCTCGCCTTCCTGTTTCTGGAATTTAGAAGCTGGTGCTTTACATACTGGACAGGCTTCCGGTGCCTGCTCGCCTTCATAAACATATCCACATACTGTACATACCCATTTAGCCATAGTAATGATCTCCTTTTCTTTTTTGAAATATATTGTTTATTTTTGTTTCTTTTGAATTAATAATAGTAATTATTACTATTTTATAGTATCATATGATCTTTATTTTGTCAAGCTTGTTTTTCTTCTTTTTTCAGGCATTCCTTGCAGATCCCATAGAAGCTTGCGTCTACGTCAAAGACTTTTCCGTGGATAAATTCTGCAGCTGCCTGTTCAAGAATTCCGTTAAGGCTGTCTGACTGCATATCGATCACCCGGTTGCATCTGGTACACATGAAATGTGAGTGTGGTGCGACCCTTCCATCGTAGCGATCCGCGCTTCCGAAATTGGTCAGCTTCCGGATCTCACCGATGTCACTGAGAAGAGAAAGATTACGGTAGACAGTTCCGAGGCTGATGTTCGGGTAGATCTGTCGAAGATTCTCGTATACTGTATCTGCCGTTGGATGATCTGTTCTGGATCTCAGAAATTCCTTGATGGATTCTCGCTGACGGCTGTATTTAAGTGCTGCCATAATGTCCTCTCCTTTCGGTAATAGTAATTATTACTGATATTATAATACATGACAGAGGGAGGTTTGTCAAGAGGTTTTGATCTGATTATCCTGAAATATTTTCATTTTATGAGCTGGATGTAAATAAGTATTTTTACGCTGCAGGTGTAGTGGATATTTGCAACCATGCAGGGGACTTACCTGATTCGGTTAAATGGTGAGAACTGGCAGTCAGATGTCTGACAGAGTGTTTGTTATAAGGAATATTGTGTCCTTAATGATGAGATTTTATCAATAAAGATTTGTGTTGAAAATTTTTAAAAAATAAGTTGACACAGACTAACTATGGTAGTATATTTACAACAGTTAGATAAATCTAACTAACGTGTAAAGGAGAATGCAAATGACTTGTGAAAAATTTGAATCTGTCATGGGTTATCATTGTTCCCCTGTATTAATGGGAATGAAACCGGCGAATCTTGTTTCCTTTTCCAAGGAAAAAATGCCGGAACTGCCGGAGATCATTTCGGATTATGAGGAGAGTCTTAAACGGGAAGGTATCCGTATGGAGATCATCTGTGGATGCAGGAAGCATTATCTTCTTCTGGTGTACCGGCCGGATATGCTTCAGGAATATCTTAAGCAGGATGAAGCCAGGAAACTTTTGCTCCAGGATGGGTATAATATAGATGGTTCTCTGGATGAGATGATCGCTCGTTTGAAGGAGAGATTTTTTCATAAGACGGAGTTTCCTCATGAAATCGGACTTTTCCTGGGTTATCCCATTGAAGACGTGAAGGGTTTCCGGAAATTCGGAGGCAGTGGCTGTAAGATGTGTGGTTATTGGAAGGTTTATGATAATGTGGAGCAGGCTCGCAGGATTTTTGACAGCTATGATAAGTGCCGGGAGTTTACTGCGGCGCAGATCCGTGCGGGGTATTCGATTTTGCAGGTTGTTGGTATGAGGCATCTCTGTACATCTCAGATGTGCGTATAATATAAAGTTTAAAAACAGGAGGTTTTTGAGATGAGCAAGGTAGGAATTATTTACTGGTCTTCTACAGGTAACACAGAGGCTATGGCGCAGGCTGTTGAGGAAGGTGCCAAGGCTGCCGGTGCGGATGTTGAGATTATGGAAGTGGCTGATGCGGATGTGGATAAAGCGCTTTCTTTTGATGTTCTGGCTCTTGGTTGTCCGGCTATGGGGGATGAGGAGCTTGAGGAGGGTGAGTTTGAACCGTTCTTTTCTGATCTGGAAGGTAAACTTTCCGGTAAAAAAGTTGCACTTTTCGGTTCCTATGACTGGGGCGACGGAGAGTGGATGAGAACATGGTGCGGCAGAGCAAAAGACGCAGGCGCAGAGCTTGTTGAGGATGAGGGTCTCATTGTAAACAACACTCCTGATGATGAAGGACTTGCAGCTTGCCGTGAACTTGGCGGAAAACTCGCATAAGATTTGTTAGATTTCAGATAAATAAAAACTGAGCAGAGCATTGGATTTTCAAACACCAACACCATCCGGACAGAAGAGATAGACATCTTTTTTGTCCGGGTGGTGTTTTATTTTGAACAAAAATATCTGCTTATTACTTTGAGGAAATATAGAAGAAATGAATATTAAGACAAAAAATCCTTGTTGATTTTAATATTTACGTGTCCTAAAATAGATAAAAATGAAATAAAGCAGGAAAGTGAGGGATGCCGGATGACGCGGGAGGAAGCGGAACAGTATTTATATTATGCGATGACAATTGGTGAACAGCTTCTTTGCTGCGGAGCAGAGGTTGGACGTGTGGAAGATACCATACGGCGGATCTGCCTGGCATATGGAGCCACCCGGGCAGATGTTTTTTCTATCACATCCAGTATTGTGACGACTATTTATGGAGAGGATTTCGGTATTTGCACCCAGACGCGGCGTGTGCCGGGAATGTCCAATGATCTGGGACGGCTGGATGACCTGAACCAGCTTTCCAGATACATCTGTGAGTATCGGCCGAAGCCGGAGGAGATCCAGAAGGGGCTGGAAAAGATCCGGGATAAACAAGGATATTCTTTTAAAACGCAGATTTTGATCTATGCTGTAATTTCAGGTTCTTTTTCCGTGTTTTTCGGAGGAGATGTCAACGATATGATCGCTTCTGCGCTGATTGGTATCGCCCTGAAGCTGTTTGAGGCTTTTGTAAAAAAGGGCGCATTAAACTCGCTGCTGACAGTGCTTCTTTGCTGCGGGGCCGGCGGAGTACTTTCCAATCTTACAGTTCTGATCGGGCTTGGACATCATGCGGATCTGATCAGCATCGGAAATATCATGCTTCTGATACCGGGAATTGCATTTACCAATTCATTGCGCGATATGTTTTCAGGAGATACCATTACAGGTTTGATCCGATGTATGGAGGCACTTTTGCTGGCATTGGTCGTGGGCCTTGGTTTTACGGTGGCGAATCTGTTGTTTTAACCGAATCAGGGAAGTTCTCTTGAAGGTTGCGAAAAGCAATAAGCAGTGAATGAGGAGTTTAGATACTGCATCAATTGCGGAGTAGCGAAATGCAGCAGATGATGGGAGTATTTGAGAGTAGTTATGATTTTATTCAGGAGGAAAACATGCGGGAAATCATACAGCTGGTCGTATCCTTCACAGGATCCCTCGGCTTTGCGGCATTATTTAATATCCATGGAAAAAAACTCTGGTTTGCGGCATTGGGTGGATGTCTGTCCTGGGCTGTATATCTGGCAGTAGAGTTCATAACGCCAAGTCCGTATGTGTGCGGTTTCTGGTCAACAGTAGCTATTACTTTGTATGCAGAATGTATGGCAAGAATTCATAAAACGCCGGTAACTGTATTTCTGGTTTCTGCGACAATTCCGTTGATTCCGGGAGCAGCACTTTACCGGACAATGAACTGGATGTTGATGAAGGACTGGGCAAAATTCCAGAAAGACGGAATCTATACGATCCTTTTTGCGGTGAGCATGGCAGCAGGAATGACGCTGACAACCATTGCGTTCCGGATGGCGTGGCGGTGGATGTACAGGCAGAGGAGAATGTAATACAGTATCGAAATTCCCCGTTTACAAACCATCGGAAATGTGTTACGATTTTCCCATATGGAAAACTCATGGAAGAAGAGAGTACATGTGTACACCGTACTACAGGGAAATCCCCGGAGGACTTTTTAGATGCAGGCTGTGATGTAGTTGAGGTCATAGATCTGCAGCAGGGTGAATGGTAAAGGTTCACTTTATGCAGGAGTTCTGAGACTGAGAGGGATGTGCAGGCGCAGATGGAAGATGGCTTCGGAGAGGCATTGCTGAACCGGTTTAAACGCGATAAGCGAAGTGTGAATGTCCGATTTAACGGACACCGGCAGGTAGTGACAGGACCGCCTGTTATAGCGGAAGGGTATAGAGCTTGCTGTACCTGATGAGGTTTTTGCCGCGAGGCAGGAACGAAAAGAAGTGGTAACACGGGTAATAACTCGTCTTCTCATATCGTTATGGTATGAGAAGGCGTTTTTTTATGTCGCTGAGAATTACTTGGTAATCTTCCAATGTCCCCGGACAGGAATTTTCCTGTTCTGACGGAATATATTTTCAGTCCGTTATGAGTAAGTACACAATTTATTTTTATATTTATGGAGGAAAGAAAAGATGGAAAAGCAGAGATATTATATCAGCACTGCCATTGCGTACACATCCGGTAAACCGCATATCGGAAATACCTATGAGGTTGTTCTTGCGGATGCGATCGCACGTTTTAAAAGACAGCAGGGCTATGACGTATATTTTCAGACAGGTACTGACGAGCATGGCCAGAAGATCGAGCTGAAGGCTGAAGAGGCTGGTGTTACACCGAAGGAATTCGTAGATAACGTTTCCGGCGAGATCAAACGTATCTGGGATCTGATGAATACATCCTATGATAAATTCATCCGTACAACAGATAAAGACCATGAAGAGCAGGTCAAAAAAATCTTCAAAAAAATGTATGCAAAGGGAGATATCTACAAGGGTCATTACGAAGGAATGTACTGTACACCATGTGAGTCCTTCTTCACAGAGTCCCAGCTTGTAGATGGCAAATGTCCGGACTGCGGACGTCCATGCGTACCTGCCAAGGAAGAGGCATATTTCTTCAAAATGAGTAAATATGCAGATAAGCTTATTGACTACATCAACACACATCCGGATTTCATCCAGCCGGAGTCCCGTAAAAACGAGATGATGAACAACTTCCTTCTTCCGGGACTTCAGGATCTCTGTGTATCCAGAACATCCTTTAAATGGGGAATCCCGGTAGATTTCGATCCGAAGCACGTTGTATATGTATGGCTGGATGCCCTGACAAACTATATCACAGGTATCGGCTATGACTGCGACGGAAACAGCAGCGATAAATTCAACAAATACTGGCCGGCAGATCTTCACCTGATCGGAAAAGATATCATCCGTTTCCATACCATTTACTGGCCGATCTTCCTGATGTCTCTGGATCTTCCGCTTCCGAAACAGGTATTCGGACATCCGTGGTTGCTTCAGGGCGATGGAAAAATGAGTAAATCCAAAGGAAATGTAATTTATGCAGATGAGCTGGTTGAGTTTTTCGGTGTAGATGCTGTCCGTTATTTCGTACTTCACGAGATGCCATTTGAGAATGACGGTGTGATCACATGGGAGCTGATGGTTGAGAGACTGAATTCCGACCTTGCAAACACACTTGGAAATCTTGTAAACCGTACAATTTCCATGTCCAACAAATATTTTAACGGAGTCGTTGAGAACAAGAATGTTACTGAGCCGGTTGATGAGGATCTTAAGAGCTTCATCCTTCAGGTTCCGAAGAACGTTTCCGCAAAAATGGACAAGCTTCGTGTGGCAGATGCTATCACAGAGGTATTCTCTCTGTTTAAACGCTGCAACAAATATATCGACGAGACAATGCCATGGGCACTTGCAAAGGATGAGACAAAGCAGGATCGTCTTGCAACAGTTCTCTACAACCTGGTTGAGGGAATCTGCATCGGCGCATCTCTTCTGAAATCCTTTATGCCGCGTACAACAGAGCGTATTCTTGTACAGCTCAACGCAAACGAGAGAACTCTTGAGGAGATGGAGCAGTTTGGTCTTTATCCTTCAGGAAACCGCGTAACCGACAAACCGGAGATCCTTTTTGCGAGACTTGACCTGAAAGAGGTTCTTGAGAAGGTTGAGAAGCTTCATCCGAAGAAAGAAGAGCCGAAAGAAGAGCCGAAGGAAGAGGTAGAAGAGGAGAAAACAGAGAATGTGATCGATATCGAGGCAAAGCCGGAGATCACTTTCGATGATTTTGAGAAGCTGCAGTTCCAGGTTGGTGAGATCATCGCCTGTGAGGAGGTTAAGAAATCCAGAAAACTTCTCTGCTCTCAGGTTAAGATCGGAAGTCAGGTTCGTCAGATCGTATCCGGAATCAAGGCTCATTATTCCGCAGAGGAAATGGTGGGCAAAAAGGTTATGGTCGTTACAAACCTGAAGCCTGCTAAGCTTGCCGGAATCCTCAGCGAGGGTATGATCCTCTGTGCAGAGGATGCAGACGGAAATCTTTCCCTGATGGTACCGGAGAAAGAGATGCCTGCAGGCGCTGAGATCTGTTAAGTATAGACAGATATGGAATTGAATCATTTTGATAAAAACGGCAATGCTGTTATGGTGGATGTGTCCGACAAACCGGTCACTCACCGTACGGCAACAGCCACGGGTTCCATTCAGGTAAGCCCGGAGATCATGGCCGCGGTAAAAAGCGGAAATGTGAAAAAGGGTGATGTACTTGGTGTGGCCCGTGTGGCAGGTATCATGGGTGTGAAGCGTACTTCTGGGCTGATCCCCATGTGCCATCCACTTCCCATCCAGAAGTGTTCTGTGGATTTTGAGACGGATGAGGATGCGGGAGTGATCCGTGTATTCTGCACGGTAAAAACAGAGGGAAAAACAGGCGTGGAGATGGAGGCCCTGACAGGTGTTCAGGTGGCGCTTCTTACCATTTATGACATGTGCAAGGCAATTGACAAGCACATGGTCATGTCTGATATCCATCTGGAAGAAAAAACAGGAGGCAAAAGCGGAGATTTTCGTTTTGAGGAAAAATAATGATAGACAGGTGCGGAAGAAATATTGATTATCTCAGGATTTCCGTAACTGACAGATGTAATTTGCGGTGTATTTATTGTATGCCGGAGGAGGGAGTGCAGCATGTGGAGCGCTCCCTCATTTTGCAGGAAGAGGAAATTTTGAGGATCTGCCGGGTGATGGCAGAGCTGGGTATCCGGAAGATCAAGCTGACCGGTGGGGAACCGCTTGTACGGACGCGGATGCCTCAGCTGGTGGAAAAACTGAAAAATATGCCGGGGATCGAGAAGGTGACTCTGACTACAAATGGTGTGCTTCTGAAAGATCAGATGAGTGATTTTGCCCGGGCGGGGCTGGACGGATTGAATATCAGCCTGGATACGCTGGATGAGGCCTGCAGCAGGAGGATCACGCGGCGGGATGAACTGGGGCGGACGCTGGAAGGGATTTTGGAGGAAATGAAGTATCCGGAGATTTCACTGAAGATCAATTGTGTGCCTCTTGGGATCCCGGAGCAGGATCTTTGCCGGGTGGCGCTTTTGGCTAGGAATCACAGGGTGCATGTGCGGTTTATTGAGATGATGCCCATTGGGATGGGAAAAGAATTTCATGGGGTGTCGGAGGAGGAACTGCTTCGGATCCTTGGGGAAAAGCTTCCGCGGTTTTCGCCGTATGTTGGGGAGCCCCTTGGGAATGGACCGTGTCATTATTATGATGTGGATGGTTTTTCCGGAAAGATCGGGTTTATCAGCGCGGTGAGCCATAAGTTCTGTGGGGAGTGTAACCGGATCCGGCTGACTTCTCAGGGTTTTTTGAAGACCTGTCTGCAGTATGCGGCGGGAAGGGATCTTCGGGAGGTGATCCGCAGTGGTGGTTCGGATGAGGTGCTGAAGGCTGTGATCCTGGAGGCTCTGGCGGAGAAACCGGACGGGCATGCTTTTGGCGGAGGTCTGAAGAAACAGAAGGATGATAAGACGGAGAAGCTTTGTATGGCTCAGATCGGAGGTTGAGTGATGAAGAGAGTTGCTGTGATCACTTCTAGTGATAAGGGGTACAGAGGAGAGCGGGAGGATCTTAGTGGTCCTGCTGTGAAGGAGATTATGGAGGCGGCCGGGTATGAGGTTGTTTCTGTGGATGTTTTGCCGGATGACCGTGGGATGCTTGGGAGCCGGATGGCTGAGATCGCAGATCTGGGGCTTGCGGAGCTGATCCTGACTACGGGTGGTACCGGGTTTTCTCAGAGGGATGTGACACCGGAGGCTACGGAGGATGTGATCGAGCGGCGTGTGCCGGGGATTCCGGAGGCGATGCGGGCGTTTAGTCTGACGATCACGAAGCGGGCGATGCTGAGCCGGGCTACGGCCGGGATCCGGAAGGGGACGTTGATCGTTAATCTGCCGGGGAGCCCTAAGGCTGTCAGGGAGTGCCTGGAGGTTATTATTGAGGCGTTGGGGCATGGGATTGAGATTTTGACCGGCGATGCTGGAGAATGCGGACGGTAGTGTGCGGTGTATACTTGTATTAACGAACGGACGCCCAACGGAGGCAGGGCCAGTACGGTGACACGCTGCGCGGCCTGTTCGGCTGCGTCGCTGGTTTGCTGCCATTCGCGCCAACTCGCCTGCGGCTCAAACAGGGCGCTCGGTGGCAGCAGCTATACTCGCCTCTCGACGGCCGCTCCGCTAACGTCACCGTACTGGCCCTGCCTCCGTTGGGCTGGTTGTTGAATGTGGTAGGTTTTATGATTAAAATTCATCTCCAGCGATTCATAATTCCTGAGGCTTGAGAGTTACATGTGGTAGGTTTTGGAAATCAATATTGCTGGTGTGATATAGGAATAAATTTGGTAACGATGTGTAATTAATAGGAGTCTGTTATGGGAAAAGTACTTGCGGTTTGTATCAGTGAGAAGAAAGGAACACAGAAGAAGAATGTTGGGTCTGCAGTTTTTGTGGAGGACTGGGGGCTTGAGGGGGATGCTCATGCCGGAAAGTGGCACCGGCAGGTGAGTCTTCTTTCCGGTGAAAAGATCGATGCGTTTCGTGCGAAGGGCGCAGAGGTCGAGGATGGTGCTTTTGGTGAGAATCTGGTTGTGGAAGGGATTGATTTCGCAAAGCTTCCGGTTGGCACCAGATTTCGCTGTGGTGAGGTTGTGCTGGAGCTGACTCAGATCGGAAAGGAGTGCCACAATGGCTGTGCCATTTTTCAGAAGATGGGTGAGTGCATCATGCCCCGGGAAGGTGTGTTTACAAGAGTGCTGAAAGGTGGAAAAGTTTCCGTCGGTGACGAGATGACTGTGGATAAAGCTATGATTTTTGATACCCATGCACATTACGATGATGAAGCTTTTGATGAGGATCGTTCTGACATGCTGGATGGCATGCAGGAGAATGGGATCGGGCATATTGTGGATGTGTGTGCTTCTGTGGGACATTTTGACCGGGTTTATGATCTGGTTGGGAAGTATCCTTTTGTTTATGGCGCAGTGGGTGTTCATCCGGATGATGCGGATAAGGTGGATGCAGCTGTGCTGGATGAGATCCGCAGATATTGCGACATGGAAAAAACGGTAGCCGTAGGCGAGATCGGCCTGGATTATTACTGGCATAAGGAGAAGGAGGAGCATCTTCTCCAGCAGAAGGTATTCCGCCAGCAGATGGACATCGCCCGTGAGAAAAAGCTCCCATTTATGATCCACAGCCGTGACGCAGCAGAGGATACGCTGAATATTGTGAAAGAATATATGCAGGATGGGATGTACGGCGGAGTTATCCATTGCTTTTCCTATAGTAAGGAAATTGCAAGAGAGTATCTGAATATGGGACTTTACCTGGGAATCGGTGGAGTGGTTACTTTTAAGAATTCCCGGAAGCTGAAAGAGGTGGCAGAGTATGCGCCGCTGAATCAGATCCTGCTTGAAACCGACTGCCCCTACATGGCACCTGTGCCGAACCGTGGAAAAAGAAACAGCTCCCTGTATCTGCCGGAGGTTGTGAAGACCATTGCGGAGATTAAGGGAATCAGCTGCGAGGAGGTTGTGGCTGTGACGGAGAGTAATGCGATGAAGGTGTTGGGGTTGATATGATATAGAAATGAGAAAAACCAGTTGGCCTGAAATTTTTGTTTCGGGTTGGCTGGTTTTTTCTTTGATCCAAAATGGGGCTATTAAAGGAAATCATAAATCAATAATTAATGATCCAAGTTTACATTCCAAAATGGCTTGTATTTTTTTATATTATAAATGATATATAGGTAGAATTAAATATATATATGTGATTTTTTTCACTATTAGTACATTATTTATATATTGAAATCCATTGGAACATTAATTATTTTTATATTGACTTTGTATAGAATATGTAGTATTTTGAAAAAAGAAACCTATCGTTAATTATTCAAATACAGAGGGGAGGAACAAGATGAATGAATTAAAATTGGAATTTCAGCTGGAGACAACGGAAATTCCGGCAGAACTGGACAAGGTTTTGGTAAGCTTTCTGAAAGCAACAATAGAGAATTATTCTCCGGCACTTTTTGAAAAGCTTTATAATAAAAATTCGTCCATACTAAAAAAATATACCTGGGCAACATGCCTGCCTGGGGCAAGATTTACACAGGAAAAAATATTACTTAACCAGAAGCGATTTACTATGACATTTTCAGATGCAGACATAGGGGAACTGATTGAATTTTATAATGCATTTATACTTATGAAATATAAGACATATTCTATGAATCAGAACTCTATGCGATTGATGGCAGTAAAGATACGAAACATTCCAGAAATACAGGATACAGAACTTATTATAAAAATGAGGAGTGCACTTATTGTTCGTAAGCATGATTCTATAAATAATAGTGATAAGTATTACACATGTAAAGATCTGGAATTTGGAGAAATGGTGAAGGAAAATCTGAGGATTTTTCTTGAAAAATTGAATTTGGAAATGGATATTAGTGATTTTTCAATAACCCCATTGAAAGGGAAAAAAGTGGTAACAAGGACATGGGGTCGCTTAGTAGATGGAAGTATCGGGATATATAAGATAACAGGAAATTTAGAACTATTGAATTTTCTGCGTGCGGCAGGATTGGGAACAAGAAGATCGATTGGAAAAGGGATGTGGGAAGTCATATATTAGGAGGTAAATTATCATGGAAAAATATGTGATTACTCTTGGTGATTTCCTGAAGAATGCCGGAATTGTGGGATTTCATTACATGCTTGAAACAGCAGGGGCGAGAGAAAATATTGATTTTGGTCATTCCGAGGATGATCAGGCATTGTGGGTCAGCATGGATTTTGCACAGAATGCTGACTGGACGGATATGTATTTTAAAGCCTTTATCAGGTATTTTGGACCATTCAGCACGTATCAGGGAATTAAGGATAAAATTCAAATATGTATTGAAAAAATAGAAGCTGAAAATTGGAATCCGGGAAAACAGGAAAAAGATGATTTAAAATTTATCAATGACAAGCTGCAGTCAAACAGCTATCAGGCTGGTTTTGCAAATATTCAAAAGAAAATTGAAAATCCGGAAATTTATGAGAAATTAAAAAAGAATAAACTTAGTGATAAACTGTCAGCAGAAGAACTGAAAAACAGATTAGAAGAACTTCTGGATTTTATAAATCAGCCGGAATGCAGCGAAACTTTTGCAATGAAAAGTATCATATATACTTATATAAATCGGTTCTGGAATGGAAAATGTTTTCTTTTACGTCCTAATGCAAAAAAAGATATGCGAGAGGTGTTTGAAAAAGATTTTTCCGAACCATTTCGAAAGTATCTGAGTGCGGATCATAAGAAGGCAAAAGATCTCTGTATTGATTGTGGTGATCCAATAGGACCGAAAGAAAAGGTTTCAATAGCATTTATGAATGAAGTTGGAGATGATTTTACAAGAAAACGATCTGCGTTTTGGAATTGTAAAGTAGATGCTTTTCTTTGTCCAGGTTGTGCTTTTATATATGCGCTCAGTCCTCTGGGATTCCGGTTGTATGCAAACAAATTTGTTTTTGTAAATATAAATGATAGCATTAGTACTTTGTTATATGCAAATCATAAAAAAGGAAGAATAGATGAAGAAGGAGAAAAAACTGAAAATAAAAAATATTCTCAGTGGTTTGCAGAGACAATCAATATTTTACTGAAAGAGAAACAGAAGGAATTATCAAATGTCCAAGTAATCTTACGTGGAGTAAGTGCAGATGACAGATATGTATTGAGCATTATTCACAGAAGAATAATAGAAATTATCCGGGAACCAAGAATATCTGATGCATTAACTGCTTTAGCCAAAGCTCCGGTTACGAAAGTTAGAGATAATTTTGTAAATATACATGAAACAGTGGTTATGAATCTTTTACAACATCGGGAACAGTATCAGTTATTAAATTGTCTACTTAAAGAAAATATAAAAGAAGAATCGAAGAATTTTTATATTTTCTGGGTATATGAGGTGCAACTTTGGACGGAACTTGTAGTAGTATATTCTTCGGATAGAGATAAAAGAAGGGAGATTTCTATGAGCTGTGGAGCTATGAAAAAAAGTGGAGCGGATTTGAGAAAAGCAATTATGACTGCAAAGGGTATGACTTCCAGTGAAGGCTTGAGGGGTATTGAATATCAGTTATTAAATGCTTTAGCTGTAAGAAACGTAAATAAATTTATGGATGTTGTAATGCGTTTGTACAGTGCGTATGGTTCCAAGAGGAATGAAGATGGACATGAACTTTTGATACCAACTGGATTTGTTCAGATGTTAAATGATAAACAGAAATTTACAGAATATGGATATGCGTTTGTAATGGGATTAGTAGGATCTTACGAGCCTAAGAAGGAGGAAGCATGATTATGAAAAGAGAAGGTTTAACATTTACAGTAATTTTTCTGGCAGAAAGTGCGAATTATGGGGAAGGAATTGGAAATATTTCATCATTGAAAAAAATGACCAGAGGAAACTATGAAGAGTATTCTTATATTTCCAGGCAGGCACTGAGATACAACATGGTACAGCAGGCAAAATGGGATACAACGCCTGTAGATGGAAAAAGTGGAGTAGTACAGTTTGCTCCCTCTGCAACAATTGAAGATTACCCGGAGATTGATCTGTTTGGATATATGAAAACAACATCCAAAGGAGAAGACCAGAATGGTGGAGCTTCTACAAGAAGTGCAGTTGCCAGACTCAGTAATGCTATTGCGCTGGAACCATTTCAGGGAAATCTTGAATTTTTGACAAATATGGGGCTTGCTTTGAGAGGAAATCTGCCGAATGGAATTGCTCAGAGTGAGATACATCGTTCTTATTATTCTTACACTATGTCTATAGATCTGGACAGAGTTGGTGTAGATGGTGAAATTAATATTGCAGAAGAGGATAAAGCGGAAAGAGTGAAAGTTCTCCTGGATTCTGTTCATTATTTGTACAGAGATATTAAAGGAAGAAGAGAAAATCTCAGTCCATTATTTATAATTGGAGGTAGATACAGCAGAAAAAATCCATTTTTTGAGAACAGAGTAAAAGTAGATGAGAATAAGATCAATGTAAGTACACTGCAGGAATTACTTGAGGATGATAATATCAGAAATTATACGTATGCAGGTGTTACAGCGGGTATTTTTGATAATGAAGATAAATTAAAAGATGTATTAAAAGCAGAATCAGTAGGTGCAGTATTTAATCATCTGAAAGAGGAAGTGGAGCAGTATTATGGAGAGGGCAATCAGGATTAAATGTTTCCAGAATCTTGTAAATTATAGAAAACCCGGTAGCTTTATTATTAAAGAGACATTTCCTCTTCCGCCATATTCTACAGTTCTTGGGATGATCCATGCAGCTTGTGGTTATACAGAATTTCATCCAATGAAACTCTGCATACAAGGAACAAACAGTGGGACGGTATCAGAACTTTATACAAGATATTCATTTTCAGCAGGTACGAAATATGAAGAAGGACGACATCAGATCTGTGTTGAAGATGGAGAAAAATATGGAATTTTCAGAGGAATTGCCAATGTTGAACTGGTCTGTGACAATGATATGGTGATACATGTAATTCCAGAAGAGGAAGATTTTGAGAAAGTATATAATTCACTGAAATATCCGCCAAGATATTTATCACTTGGACGATATGAAGATCTGCTGGATATTGAGCGGGTGGATATTGTGAATATTCATCAGGAAGATGAAGTGGCAATAAAGAGAGATATGTATATACCGGTGAGTTACGGAAGTGAGTTGGGGGCCAGACGCGGAACAATATATAATCTTACAAAAGAATATGAAATTACAAAACAGGGGTTGCGCCGCTGGAAAAAAGAAAATGGAAGAGTAAAGGCTTATTATTGTTCTGAAGGAGTAGTAATAGACGAAGGAGCGTATGTGGATGATTTTGAGAAAGATGCAGCGCTGATATTTTGCTGATTAACAAATAAGAAAGTTATCAGCAATGAGATTGGTTTGGAAATGCGGTGGATTATGGATAGGTTTACAAGGAGGCAGGACAAATATCCTGCCTCCGGAAGGAGAAAGCTATGGAGTATTATGCAAAATCCAGACAAAAGATCTTGACTCAGGGAGAGATAGATAAAGTCAAAAATGAACTGGAAGATCTTATAATGAATCTTGAAGGTGAATTTACAGAAACAGATCTTAAAATTATCAGAAATAATATATCCCATTTGCAGGATACAGAAGAAGAGGAACAGAAAACGTTAAATGAACATCAGAATGACATTGTAAAATGTGCAGAGTTGTTTTTTGAGGAATATGGCGAATATTTTACAGAAAAAGAAAAATGTTTGGTTATAGAAGCTTGTAGAATGCATGATTGGGGAAAAGCGAATCTGATCTTTCAGGGGTTAGTAAATTCAGCTCAGGTTAAAGAACAATATTCTGATATAGAACGGATTACACAGATTCCGCATGGATTTTTAAGCGCAGTTACCATATCAAGAAATGAATTCAAAAAATTATCGGAATTGTTTTCAGAAGCAGATTTCAGACCATTTATTACAGCGGTATATCATCATCACGATAGAGAAGACATTTATGAGGGAGCTGAAATCCAGGAATATGCAGCAAAATACTATGCAGAACAGATAAGCAAATATTTAAAAAAGGATATCAAAAAATTATATTGTAGTAACCAGAATAAATTGTTGTATCGCAATAATTCTTATGCCTGTGAAACTCCAATTGAACCTAAGATGTGGGAAGAGTATCTTTTGATCAAGGGCTTGCTTAATAAATTTGATTACACAGTAAGTGCAGGGTATGAGAGGGCAGAAATTGCGCCAGATTTGCGAGAGAAAAAACTGAAAAAAATTATAGAAGTTTATCTTCAGAATAAAGAATTGCGGCCTGCACAGAAATTTATGATGGAACACAGAAATGAAAATTTGGTTGTTGTAGCACCTACAGGTTCTGGTAAAACAGAAGCAGCATTGTTATGGCTTAATGGAGAAAAAGGATTTTATACTCTTCCATTGAAGGTATCTTCTAATGCGATTTATTCTCGTATTAAAAATAATTATTCTTATGAGAATGTTGCGTTGTTACATTCTGACAGTATGGCAATGTACTTAAAAGAGTATAAAGAAAATGATTTAGACATTAATGAAAAATATGATCGTGCAAGAATGCTTGCACAGCCATTAACCGTTTGTACGGTTGATCAGCTTTTTAAATTTGTTTATAAAGCATTAGGAACAGAAATTTTTGCAGCAACTTTGAAGTATTCTAAATTAATTTTGGATGAAATTCAATCATATGAACCGGCAGTTATTGCGATTATTATATATGGATTAAAGACAATCCAGGAAATGGGAGGGCGTTTTGCAATTATCACGGCAACATTTCCGCCAGTTCTTAAGCATTTTATGGAAGAAAATGGTTTGATAGAAAATAAACAGTATATTTTTAAGGATTTTACAGGAGAAGAATACTTAACAAATCAGGTTGTGCGACATAAGATTCGGATTAGAAAATCAGAAATGGATATTGATGAAATATTAGAGCAGGGCAGAAATAAAAAGATTTTGGTTATCTGTAATACAGTTTCCCGAGCACAAAAGATTTATAAAGAAATGCAGGAAAAATCAGAAAATGTTTATTTGTTGCATTCGCGTTATATAAGAAAAGACAGAGCTTTTCTGGAAAAACAGATTATGGATTTTGCGGAATCAGAAGAAGCTGGCATATGGATAACAACGCAGATTGTGGAAGCGAGTCTGGATATAGATTTTGATGTACTTCATACGGAGATGTGTACAGCAGATAGTCTTTTACAGAGAATGGGGCGTTGTAACAGAAAAGGAAGATATTTTCCGGAAGAAGCAAATGTTATCATATATGATAATAGAAATGGCGTTGGAAAAAATGGCATTTATGATTCGGTTATGTATGATCGTTCGCTTAAATTGCTTGCTCAGTATGAAAATTTAGAGTTTGTAGAAAGCATGAAAACGATATATATGAATCAGGTTTATGATTCAGACGAAATAAAGGGAACAGGCTATTATGAAGAAATTGAGAAATGTCTGAACAAACTTTCGGAGATTCATCCTGTAGATTATAAACTGAAGGATGCTGAAATAAGGAAAATCAATAGTGTAACAGTTGTACCGGAAGAGATTTATCAAGAAAAAATGGATTTATTTGAATGTGGAACAGATTTTCTGAGAAAATCCAATGTGAGTAAAGAAACTAAAAGTCTTATAAGATCTAAGTTGGAGGATATGACATTAAATTTAAGTATTTACAGGAATAAATATCCGGAAAATGTAGATAGAGTTTCTGTTGGTTTTAAAAATTGCAAAAAAGTTACAGATATTCATCGTACAGAATATAAATATGAATTTGATCCTAAAACAGGAAAAGGTCAGGGATTGTTGACATCTGAGATTCTTGAGCAGTGTGGATATTTTATGTAGGAGAAAATGTGTGGATGAGAGAATCACTGGTGTGATGATTTATTATTATTTCGTCTGTAAGCGGAAATTATGGTATTTTTGTCATGATATTCGGATGGAAACGGAGAATGAAGATGTAATGCTTGGTAAGATTCTGGATGAGAGCAGTTATAAGAAAAAGGATAAACATGTAAATATCGATGATATTATAAATATTGATTTTATTAGTGAGCATAAGGAACTGCATGAGATTAAGAAGAGTAAGGCGGTGGAAGATGCTGGAATCAGGCAGGTGAAGTATTATCTTTATTATTTGCAGAAACGAGGGGTGAGTGGACTTAAAGGGAAGATTGATTATCCGTTGCTGAAGAAGTCGATAATTGTTGAAGTGTCGGAAAAAGATGTGGAAATTCTGGAACGGATTATTACTGAGATTACAAATATTAAACATCAGGAGATTATGTCGGTTTCTGGTAATAGTAAATTATGCAAAAAATGTGCTTATTATGATTTATGTACTATATAAACTTTGGATTTGTATCGGGGGAAAAGCATGAAGCAAAGTTTTTACGTTTATAATAACGGGGATTTGAAACGGAAAGATAATACGCTTCAGTTTACAAATTATGATGGTGAAAAGAGGGATATTCCTATTGAGCGGATTTCAGATATTTATGTTATGTCTGAGATGTCGTTTAATACGAAGTTTATTGATTACATATCTCAGTATGGGATTCCGATGCATTTTTTCAATTATTATAATTTTTATATGGGAAGTTATTATCCGAGAGAAAGTCTGCTAGCGGGCCAGCTGTTGGTGAAGCAGGTCAACTATTATACAGATTATGAGAAAAGGCTGGTTCTTGCAAGAAAATTTATAGAGGCGGCAGCAGATAGTATTTATCGGAATCTTCGGTATTATAATGGTCGGGGAAAAGATGTGTCGGAATATCTCAGAGATGTGGATTCTCTTCGTAAACAGCTAAGTAGTGTGACAACGATTGAAGAACTGATGGGAATTGAGGGGAACATCAGGAGAAGATATTATGCTGCGTGGAATGTGATTGTTAATCAGGAGATTCAGTTTGAAAAGCGTGTAATGCATCCACCAGATAACATGATCAATTCTTTGATTTCTTTTGTAAATACATTAATTTATACGAAAGTGCTTGGCGAGATTTATCATACACAGTTGAATCCTACGATCAGTTATCTGCATGAACCTGGAGCAAGACGATTTTCATTGAGTCTGGATATTGCGGAAGTGTTTAAACCATTGATTGGTGACAGATTGATTTTCTCGTTGTTGAATCGAAATCAGATTACAGAGGATAGTTTTACGAAGGAACTAAATTTTCTTCATTTGAAAAAAGATGCTTCTAAACTGATTGTATCTGAACTTGAAAAGAATCTTAAAAAGACTGTGATGCACAAGAATTTGGGAAGGCAGGTTTCTTATCAGTATTTACTTCGGTTGGAGTGCTATAAGTTGATAAAGCATCTGCTTGGTGAAAAAGAATATGAAGGGTTCAGAATATGGTGGTGAATTATGTATGTAGTTTTGGTTTATGATGTGAGTCAGCAGGAAAATGGTTCGAAGCGTTGGTCGAGGATTTTTAAGATTTGTAAAAGGTATTTAACGCATATCCAGAATTCTGTTTTTGAAGGTGAAATTTCTAAGGCTCAGTTGGCAAAGTTACAACAGGAACTTAAGTTCTGTATAGATAAAGAATTGGATTCTGTGATTATTTTTAAATCAAGGCAGGAAAAATGGTTGGATAAGGAATTCTGGGGACGGAAAGATGATGCAACCAGTTTTATTTTGTAATTGTCAACCTACGATACGGGAAAAATCCCGGGAGGTTGACAAAGCCTTTATTTATAAGGAAAATGGAAGTTTTATAGAGTGTTATAATATCTATTTTGTGTATAAAATAATTGTAAATGACAAGGTCGACAGAAAATGGTAAAATAAACGATGTATTATAGGCGAATGTGGAGCACGGGTATTAATAGAAACATTGTGGAATGTAAAGTCGGATATGGCAGAGTTGATGGCTGGTGAAGAAGCCGTATTAATAGAAACATTGTGGAATGTAAAGGTTGACAGCGACGGCAACTATACAGAGTTCCCTGAGTATTAATAGAAACATTGTGGAATGTAAAGTTGTATCCTGCGAAACTAATCCGCTTGAATCTTTAGTATTAATAGAAACATTGTGGAATGTAAAGTTGCAAGTGCGGCCGCCGCGAATGGCAGCATTGCGTATTAATAGAAACATTGTGGAATGTAAAGAGACATCCGCCCTCCCAGGACCATGGCGAAATGAGTATTAATAGAAACATTGTGGAATGTAAAGGTTTCAGCAACTTATCAATTTCTTTGAGTTCTGTCTGTATTAATAGAAACATTGTGGAATGTAAAGAAAAAGTATAATGAATAATCATAAAGCGTCTATCGTATTAATAGAAACATTGTGGAATGTAAAGAGAGGACAGGTTATTGCAACTCCTGTTGAGAACATCGTATTAATAGAAACATTGTGGAATGTAAAGTAGTTTCTCTCAGTGACTTCATGGATCCGTCTTCGGTATTAATAGAAACATTGTGGAATGTAAAGAAGAGAGACGTATACATCTGTATGGACGCATCACTGTATTAATAGAAACATTGTGGAATGTAAAGAAAGAAGAAGCTGCGCCGATCGAGTATACTGCTGGTATTAATAGAAACATTGTGGAATGTAAAGTCCTGTGTCCGGCGGTTTAATCCACGCGAGCAGTCGTATTAATAGAAACATTGTGGAATGTAAAGTTATTTGCTATACAAAAATCTTTGATCTTAGCTTTGTATTAATAGAAACATTGTGGAATGTAAAGAACTGTCCGTCAGCTTCTACGCCCAGCATTGCCTGGTATTAATAGAAACATTGTGGAATGTAAAGCTTGATGAGATTAATCGGTATTCTGCACAGGATACGTATTAATAGAAACATTGTGGAATGTAAAGTACGAAATCAGCATCGTATCTGTACCGGCAGACCCGGTATTAATAGAAACATTGTGGAATGTAAAGCTGGTATCCTCCCCTTTCGATGCTTTTAGCCGGGAGTATTAATAGAAACATTGTGGAATGTAAAGATATTTGTATGCGCCTTCCGGTCCGGCTACGGAATACGTATTAATAGAAACATTGTGGAATGTAAAGTGCAGATCAGTGGTGGTTTGAGATAGTTTAGTTTCGTATTAATAGAAACATTGTGGAATGTAAAGGAGGATGCGGATTCTTTAATGATTTACGACGCAGCGGTATTAATAGAAACATTGTGGAATGTAAAGGTGTATCAGTCAACAGCAGAATTCGGAAACCTGGTACGTATTAATAGAAACATTGTGGAATGTAAAGTGGCATCTGGTTACACAAAACTGGAATCAGACTCAGTATTAATAGAAACATTGTGGAATGTAAAGGCGTATGCAAATCGCATTTATAAGCGTTACGGTCTTGGTATTAATAGAAACATTGTGGAATGTAAAGAATTTACGAGCCCCGAGAAAACTGACCGAAGAGCAGAGTATTAATAGAAACATTGTGGAATGTAAAGCTGCTAAAAAAAGAAGGAGAAAAAATCCGGAAGATTGTATTAATAGAAACATTATGGAGTGTCAAAGATTAAGAACAATTTTTTACATAGGCATTCCCCCCCCTTAATGTTAACCCCACGTTAAATCTTCATTCAACCTTCGCAAAGTCCATTGTATTCCAATTTTTCCATCCCGATAATATACGCAGATAAAGCAGTTTCAGGAGTTGATGAGATCTGAATCTGAAGAAGCTGGCTGGCAGATCAGAGTTCGTGTAAGGGAAGAGAGATGGATAGCAGTATGGACAAAGTTCTGACGGTGATCGTACCTGTCTACAATATGGAAAAATATATCCGGTAGTGTCTGGAATCTCTGGTGATCGGGGAGGCGCTGGACCGGATCGAGGTGCTGGTGGTGTTGGATGGCTCCAAGGATGGTTCTGCGGAGATCGCGTATGAGTTTGTGGAGCAGTATCCGGATACCTTCCGGATCATTTATAAGGCGAATGGTGGTCATGGTTCAGCAATCAACACAGGTCTTATGATGGCGTCCGGTGAGTATGTGAAGATCCTGGACAGTGATGACTGGGTAGAAAGGGATGCTTTCTGCAGGCTGGTGGACTGCCTTGAAACGGAAGGGACGGAGCCTGCCAGACAGGCGGGGCGGAAGATCGATGAAAACTGCTACTACGTTGATGTAGAATTTGTCATGTATCCCATCACTGAGGTAGAGCCGAGTCTGTCAGGCACAGGAAGCATAAAACAGGGGATCCAGAAATCCCGGATCGTATTGTACAGCTTTTACAGCGATTTCAGCACTTTAACAAGCCGTGAATTATCCTCCGGCATCATAATACAGAATCGTACAAATTCCCCGTCCAGGCACTGGAAGGAAGAACAGTCACGGATCATCATGCCTTGTCTGATGCAGGCTTCAAATACGTCATAGGAGGTCAGTCCGTTTTTCAGGATCCGGAGCAGGATAAAGTTTGCATAGGCGGGATAGATTTTGTAGGTGTCTGTATCCCTCAGTTCTCGGATCATCCGGTCGCGTTCGGAAAGGATCAGATTTCTGGTTTCTTTAATATAATCTTCATCCTGCAGCATGATCTCTCCTGCAAAGGCACCAAGGCTGTTAAGTGACCATGGTGTCTGTTTTTCGCGCATTTTTGCAAGAAAGTCCATATTTCCGGTGATGCCGTAGCCCAGGCGCATTCCGGGAGCAGCAAAGAATTTGGATACGCCGCGGAGTACCATGAGATTGGTGAATTCCCGTGTCAGCGGAACTGCGGTGATGGCGTTGATATCCGGGGCAAATTCCACATAGGTTTCGTCGATCATCACGAAGATATTTTTTTCTGCACAGAAACCGATAAGTCTGCGAAGCTCTTCCTGGGTGATGGCAGAGGAGGTCGGATTGTTGGGGTTGCAGAGGATGAGAAAATCATAGCCCTGCTCCAGCTTTCGGCAGAGATCCGGAATGTCCGGCTCGAAATCATTGCTTTCCTGAAGGTGGTAGTATTCCTGGGTACTTCCGGAGAAAGAGAGCTCTCTGGAGTATTCAGAATAGGTAGGCCCAAGGATCAGAGTATGCTTCGGGGCACGCTCCTGGATCAGAAGGGAGATCAATTCGCTGGAGCCGTTTCCCGGAAGGATGAAATCAGCGGGAATATTGCAGTAGCTGGAAATCGTATTCCGAAGGGATGTGTATTCTCTGTCCGGGTAGGAGGAAAGGATATCCACGTGTTCTGCAATGGCTCTGCCGGCTTTTGGGGAAAGTCCCAGAGGATTGACATTTGCACCGAATTTGACGATGTTTTCTTTTTTCAGATTGTAGTAGCTGCAGATCTTTTCTATATCACTTCCGTGAAAAACGGGTTTGGTATCCATTTTTGTCACCTCACATTTTTGTTTTTTTCGTAAAAAATTTATATCCAGTATACACCAGAATCCGGGACAAAAAAAGACGGGATAAAAAGTTTCTGTATTTTTCTATATTTTTTTGAACAGGATATTACTGAAAATTGCTTTCTAGAAATGTATGGGAATATTTGATACAATGAGCAGGTAGTGAATGCGGATTGTGAATATCCATGCTGTTTGTCAATGCGGATCGTGAATATCCACATTTTTCCCGGGGCGGGTAAGTTTTCAGGGAGAAACAGCAGGAAAGGAAACAGAAAATATGAATACAGAAGAGAAAAAGATCGCAGTGATCGGAATTGGTGGTGTTGGTGGTTACATAGCCGGGCTGCTGGCGAAGGCGTATCCTCATGTGACGATGGTTGCACGTGGCGCCAGGGCAGAGAGCATCCGGAAAAAAGGCCTGGTGCTTCACAGTGATTATAAGGGTGAGATCGTGGCAAAGCCAGAGCGGGTAGTTCCAATTCAGGATATGGGACAGCAGGATTATATTTTTATCTGTATAAAAAATTATTCTCTGGCTGAGGTGTGCGAAAGTATCCGGGACATGGTCACGGATGACACAGTGATCATTCCTGTGATGAATGGTGTGGACCCGGGAGAAAACATCCGCCGTCTGGTTGGTAAGGGAACGGTTGTGGATTCGCTGATCTATACGGTGGCTTTTGCCAATGAGGATTTTTCCATTTCCCAGCAGGATACGTTTACGTGGCTTTGTATTGGAATCAAAGATGCGGATGAACAGCAGCAGAAGAAAGTTGCAGAAGTGGCAGAGATCCTGAAAGGTGCGGATATTGACTATAAGGATCAGGGAGATATCGAGGTGGAGATCTGGAGAAAGTATATCCTCAACTGTGCCTTTAATGTGATGACTGCTTTTTATGATAATACCATCGGGGAGCTCCGCAGAGATCCGGTGAAAGCGCAGCAGTATGAGAAGCTTGTATGGGAAGCTGCCAGTGTAGGTCAGGCCAAGGGGGTTGCGCTGACGGATGAGCACATCAATGAGGTGATCCATAAATTCCGCCATGTACATGCAGATAATGCAACCAGCTCCCTGCAGAGAGATTTTCGCATCCGGAGAAAACAGACGGAGCTGGAAACCTTCAGCGGCTATATTGTGAAAGAAGCGAAGAGACTTGGTGTTTCCATTCCGCTTTCCGAAAAAATATATCAGGGACTTATGGAAATGGTAGAAAAATTCTGACCGAAAAGGTGAGTTTTCCTGGTGGAATCCTCTATGCTCTGGTACAATGGGGATATAAAAAATCCTGTATTGCAGGCTGAAAGGTTATCTGTGATATCGGAAGGGAGGAAAAGAGATGAAGAAAATATTTTTTGCTGTTATTGCAGTGATCGTGATCCTTGCCGGAGGACTTATGCTCAGTTACAACGGGCTTGCCGGAAGTAAAGAAGCTGTGGAAACTGCAGAGGCTGATGTGGATACCATGCTGCAGAGACGTGCAGATCTGATCCCGAATCTCGTCAGCACGGTAAAAAGTTACACGAAGCATGAGACGGGGGTTGTTGACAGGGTTCTGGAGGCGCGGGACCAGCTGATGAATGCAGATACCGTGGAAGAGAAATCTGAGGCAGATCAGCAGATGGACAGTGCACTTTCCGGTCTGAAGGTTGTGGTGGAAAATTATCCGGAACTGAAAAGTGATACTACTTATGTGGGCCTGATGGATGAACTGTCCGGAAGTGAAAACCGGATCTCTGTAGCGAGAAAAGATTATAATGAGGCTGTGAAAGCTTATAACACAAGGCTTGTGAAATTCCCCGGGAATGTATTTGGTTCCATGCTTGGCTTTGAGAAGGCGTCGTATTTTGAGGCCGATGATTCAGCAGCAGATACGCCGGATGTAGGGGATATGCTGGCAGAGTGATAAGATCAGACCATTGTTCTGATGAAATGAAAGAACGGATAGAGGGAGAATATCCTATGAAAAAATGGATCGGACGGATGGCTGTGCTGCTGGCTTTTGTATTGACGCTGTCCGGAAGTACGCTGGCAGCTTTCGGGAAGATCCCGTCTGCCACAAAAGAATTCTATGTTAATGATTATGCAGGGGTTTTCAGCGATACCTGGAAGGAAGAGCTTTGCAAGGCTGGTGAGCAGCTGTATGAGGATACCACAGCGCAGCTGGTTGTCCTTACCGTGGATACCACCGATGGGGAAGACATCAGTGATTATGCAGTGGAAACCGGCCGCAAATGGGGAATTGGTTCAAAGAAGAAAAATAATGGTGTCCTGATCGTCCTTTCGGTTTCGGACCGTAAAGTCTGGGTATCTGTTGGCTACGGTCTTGAGGGAAAGTTGCCTGATTCAAAGACCGGACGACTTCTGGATGAATATGCAGTTCCATCCTATAAAGACAATCAGTTTGAAAAAGGTACCGTGGAGCTTTATTATGCACTGCTAAATGAGATCCGTGAGGAATACGGCCTGGAGAAGATAACAGCTCCCAGGTATGAGAAGGTGCAGCAGGATGTGGATGACGATGAGGATGAGGGAACTGTCTGGGAGATCGCGCTGGGGCTTGTGATGATCGTTTTGATCATGGTGGGCGCATATCTGCTGTGCGTGATGCTTCCTGTATTTCTTATCGTAACTATGGTTCTGGTTCTGAAGGGCCTGATAATGAAATTGTCGGGAAAGGATACCGCAGACTACTGGAAAAAGAATTTCAGCCGTATGAATGTACTGCATCGGCTCTTTAATTCCCTGTTTCCGCTGAGCTGGATTCTGGGAAGAGGAGGAAAAAGCAGCGGTGGAAGTTCCGGCAATGACGATGACAGAGACGATGATTATGACAGCTACGACAGCGGAAGCTCCGGAGACGGAGGAAGCTTCGGCGGTGGCGGTGCCGGCAGGGATTTCTAGTGGTGTCGGCATGAAGCGCCGGTTCTCTTGTACAGCACAGGCGGAGCTTTCTAATGCTCTTGACAAAATTTCTCAACTTTGCTACAATGACGAAAATCAATTCCGTGAGGGAGTAATTCGCGTGTAGACGTGGTTTGTCAACATACTGGTGCATGCACCTGGCAAATCTTAAAGAATGAGACTCATGTATATTTTATTTCTGTTACAGAGATAGAGTATACGTGGGTCTTTTTTTATGGCTCCGGAGCGGATGAATATGCAAAGGAGAAGAAAAATGCTGTTATTTATGAAAGTGCTTTTTACCCAGTTTATTGCGGAAATGGGTGACAAAACACAGCTGATGCTGGTGGCAATGACTTCCAGGTTCAAGCTGAAGGATATTTTGCTTGGAACCGGTGTTGCTGTCCTGGTACTCAACGGACTGGCAGTGCTTGCAGGAGGTATTATCAGTACCGTGGTCCCTACCTGGCTGATCCGTCTGATCGCAGGTGTAGCGTTCCTGTTTTTTGCGGTGACAACACTGAAGGGTGACGATGATGAGGAGGAGAATGTTAAGGATCGTAAGATCAAATTTGCACCGCTGTCTGTATTCTGTACATTTTTTGTTGCGGAGCTGGGGGATAAGACACAGCTTACCGCAATTACATTTGGTGCCAATGAGGGACTGAGTTCAGCGGTTGTGGTATGGCTTGCCTGTTCACTGGGACTTTTTGCAGCGGATGTGATCGGACTTCTGATCGGATATCTTCTGAAAAGCAAGGCACCGGAGGGAATCCTCAATACAGTTGCATTTGTTATTTTTTCCATCTTTGGAATCCTGACGCTGAGACAGGGATTTGGCCTTCTGCTCGGGGCGGGCTCTTCTATGATCCTTCCGCTTACCGTAGCGGTTACGGTTGTGTTTGTGATCGTCTGTCTTGTGCTTTATAAGCAGGCGAAAAAGAATTAAATTATTATAAGGAGCTTTGCATAGAATAGGGCTCATACCTGAAAAAGCCTCCGCATACACTGTAAAAAAGCGTCTTCGGGGGCTTGGCAGTGAAGGATTATATTGAAGAACGTGCAGTTGAGATCGCAGGATATATTGTTGAAACAAAGGCTACGGTGCGGCAGGCAGCTAAGAAATTCGGGATCAGTAAGAGTACGGTACATAAGGATTGCGTAGAACGCCTGAAAGTGATCAATCCGGCTCTGGCCATAGAAGTTCGCAAGGTACTGGATGTAAACAAGCAGGAGCGACATATCCGGGGAGGTATCGCTACCCGGGAAAAATATCTCCATGCTCACATGCGGTGAACAGGTGGGCCGGGTTAAATGCTGATCATAAGACGCGTCCATCGAATTTATGCAAGTAATTGAAGATGGACAAAATAGTAATTGTATTAACTAATGAACCATAGTATAATATAAATATGAACACAACATATAAATCAAACAACAATGTCGTCTATTCCTGTAAATACCATGTAGTATGGTGTCCAAAGTATAGACGAAAAGTATTAATTAACGGTGTGGACGTCCGGCTGAAGGAGCTGCTCACAGAGTATGCTGCAAATCTTTCTGTAGACATTCTGGAAATGGAGATCATGCCAGACCATGTTCATATGCTGCTGGAAGTAGATCCTCAGTTTGGAATCCACAAAGCTGTAAAATCGTTCAAAGGCTATACGTCCAGAATTTTAAGACAGGAATTTCCCTGTCTCAAAACGAAAATGCCGACGCTCTGGACAAACAGCTATTTTGTATCTACCGTTGGCGGTGCCCCGCTGGAAGCAGTAAAACAGTATATCGAAAACCAGAAAACATCGCAGAGACAAAAGGATAAGATGGGCTAATGCAAAAAGGGATCAAATTCAGGATCTACCCGAACAGAGAACAGAAAAACTTCATCCACCAGACGCTGGGATGCTGCCGGTTGATCTACAACCGGGGACTTGCCATGCGCAAGGAAAGCTATGAAGAAGGGAAGAAGATTGGATATACCCAGACTTCCGCCATGCTGACCGAACTGAAAAGACAGGAGGAGTTTGCTTTTTTGAAAGCAGCAGATTCCATTGCCTTACAGCAGTCTCTGCGGGATCTCGACCGGAGCTTTGTGAATTTCTTTCAAAAACGTGCTTCCTATCCAACCTTCAAGAGCAAACATAACCGGTTCCAGTCATACAGAACGGTCAATCAAAAAGATAATATCCGTATTGTGGGAAGATATATCAAACTTCCGAAACTTGGATTTGTCAAAATACGCCAGTCGATGGAAGTGGGAAAAATTAATCACGTAACCGTTGAGTACACACCGGCCGGAAAATATTTTGCAGTCTTAAATGTTGATTTCGAACCGGAACCACGCCCAAATGCTGGAGGAACGATTGGAATTGATGTCGGAATCAAAGCATTCTATTCTGACAGCAATGGAAATACGGTATCAAATCCCAGATATCTGGAACGCTCCATGCGAAAACTCATAAGAGAACAGCGAAGACTTTCCCGGAAGCAGAAAGATTCCCATAACCGCGGGAAGCAGCGGCTCAGGGTAGCCAGAGTGCATGAGAAAATAGCCAATCAGCGGAATGATTTCCTGCAGAAACAGTCAACGATGCTGGTGCGCGAAAACCAAACCATCTGTATCGAGGATCTGAACGTGAAGGGAATGATCCGGAACCATAAACTGGCAAAATCCATAGCAAGTGTTTCCTGGGCAAAGTTTTTCGAAATGCTGGAATATAAAGTTGCCTGGTATGGAAATGAACTTCACAGAGTACCAACGATGTATCCGAGCAGTCAGACCTGCAGCTCTTGCGGCTACAGAAATCCACGGATAAAAAATCTGAGCATTCGTATCTGGGAGTGCCCGAAATGCCATGCAGTTCATGACCGGGATACGAATGCAGGCATTAATATTCTGAAAAAAGCACTGCAGATGCAGTCTGCATAAAGATGAAAAGCTGTACCGCAGGGCATACGGGAACAGGATAAACATAGCTTGTGGACACTGTGTAAGACATTGCAGTACCGTAAGGTATTCGTCAATGCAGTAGTGGAAGAAACAAGAATCCCCCTGCTTTAGCTGTGGGGAGTGTCAAGAAGAATGGATGAAAAGCAATTATAGCAAACCTCTTAAATAATGCAGTCCCTTTACAAATGAAGCTAGAAAACTGGTATTGGAGGCCTGGGATAAAACTCATAATGCCAGGGAAATTGCAAAATATTTTTCAGTAAATGAAAGCACCGTATACCGCCTTATAGAAGAGCGTGCACGCACTGGCAGTTATGAGACCAGAACGCAGCTGAGAGGCCGGAAAACAATTCTTACAGAAAAACAGCACCACGATATTCTGGAACTTGTACAAGAACAACCAGATATCACAATGAAGGAATTTGCGAGAAACATCAAAATGGAAGCAGAGTTTCCGAACTCGCAGAGGAATATGCTTTATCGGAAAAGAGCATTCAGCGGATCCTGCGCTGCACAGCAGCAGACGGAAAAAATACGGACTGAGCATTTCAGAAAGATGCTGTTATAATAAGGGAAAGTGAATAAATATACATTACATGAGGAGAGAAGGAGATTATTATGAAAATGAATTTTGCAAAAAAAGCAACAGCACTTGCAATGTCCGTTTTGTTTGCTGTTTCGATGGCAGGATGCGGAAGTTCTGCATCTACCGCAAAGAAAGTAGAAGTAACATCCGTAGAGGATCTGGCAGATCTGAAGATTGGTGTACAGACCGGAACAACAGGTGATTCTCAGGCGAGCGATGCCGTTAATGCAGATTCCCAGATGCAGCGTTACAACAAAGGCGCCGATGCTATTCAGGCACTGAAAAACGGAAAGATTGACTGTGTTGTCATCGATTCCCTGCCGGCAGAAAAATTCGTTGCAGCAAACGATGATCTGAAAATTGTAGAAGGCATTTTTGATACCGAAGAATATGCCATGTGCTTTAAAAAGGGCAATACCCTGCGAGACGAGTTCAACACTGCATTGGCAGAGCTGAAAGAGGACGGAACGCTGGATGAAATCATGAGCAACTACATTGGTGATGAAGTCGGCCAGCATCCGTATGAGTCCCCGGCAGACGTGGACCGTTCCAACGGAACGCTTACCATGGCAACCAACGCAGAGTTCGAGCCGTGGGAGTACAAAGAGGGAAATGATATCGTTGGTATCGATGCCGACATTTCCAAGGCAATCTGCGACAAGCTTGGTTATGAGCTGAAAATCGAGGATATGTCATTTGAAACCATCCTTGCATCTGTCAACAGTGGAAAAGCAGACTTCGGCGCAGCCGGAATGACCGTTACTCCAGAACGGGAAGAAAGCGTTGATTTCACGGATACTTATGCAGATGCAACACAGGTTGTCATTGTCAGAAAGTAATAACATAGTGATAAGGACTGCGAGAGTACGAAGTACGGGGCAATCTGGAATCAGGGGATAGAAACGAGCGGCTGTCCGCCAGACAAAAGGCGCGGTCGCTCATTTTTCGATTGCGCTGTAAGGAAACTGCCGGTTGCAGATCCCGCAGCTAAAAACACAAAGGAGAGATGTGTCATATGGAAAATTTACATCATCAGTTCAACCGCTACTTTGTAGACAATGGTGCTACAGAATGGTGGCTGACCGGTCTGAAGACGACACTGCTTGTCACGGTGCTTGCGCTGTGCATCGGTGTTGTGCTCGGACTTCTTATCGCACTGATCCGCTCGACACACGAGCAGACCGGTAAATTAAAACTTCTGAACATTGTTGCGCGCGTCTATCTGACGATCATCCGCGGAACGCCGTCCATGATTCAGATCCTGTTTTTCTATTCGGTTATTTTTGCAACCGTAAACCTGAACAATATCGTGATCGGCGGAATCGCATTTGGTATCAATTCCGGTGCATACGTTGCTGAGATTTTCCGTTCCGGAATTATGTCTGTGGACAAAGGACAGACGGAAGCAGGACGAAGCCTTGGCTTAAATTCTGCACAGACCATGCGTCTCATCATCATTCCGCAGGCGTTTAAAAATGTTCTTCCGGCGCTGATTAATGAGATGATCGTGCTGTTAAAAGAGACTGCCATCATCGGCTATATCGGAACCATTGATATTACAAAGGCAGCGACCCTGGTACAGAGCCGTACGTACGATGCGCTGGTTCCGCTTCTTTCCGCAGCGATCTTTTATCTGATTCTTGTTATGATTCTGACCTATTTCATGGGAAAACTGGAAAGGAGACTGCGTAAGAGTGACCACTAATGAAAAAGTATTAATCAAAGTTGAAAATCTGCAGAAGAGCTTCGAGGATAATAAGGTTCTGGACGGGATCAGTACAGAGATCCGTCAGGGAGAGGTTGTCGCTGTCATCGGTCCTTCCGGTTCCGGAAAATCGACCTTTCTGCGTTCCTTAAACCGTCTGGAAATTCCAACCGGCGGAAAAATTTACTTCGAGGGCGTTGACATCACGGCGCCGGAAACCGATATCGACCATGTACGACAGAGGATTGGAATGGTATTCCAGCAGTTCAACCTGTTTCCGCATAAAACCGTCAAGGAAAATATCATGCTCGCCCCGGTGACATTAAAGCTGATGACACCGGAAGAAGCAGCGAAAAAAGCGATGGAGCTCTTAAACCGCGTTGGACTGCCGGATAAAGCAGATGCTTACCCGGGAAGCCTTTCCGGCGGTCAGAAACAGCGAATTGCCATTGCACGCGCCCTTGCGATGAACCCGGATGTCATGCTGTTTGACGAGCCGACCTCCGCACTCGACCCGGAAATGGTAGGGGAGGTTCTTGAAATTATGAAGGAACTTGCTGAATCAGGCATGACGATGGTTGTCGTAACGCATGAAATGGGTTTTGCAAGAGAAGTGGCAACCCGCGTGATCTTTATCAACGAGGGAAATATTCAGGAGGAGAATACGCCGCAGGAGTTCTTCGCAAATCCGCAGCATCCCCGGCTCAAAGAGTTTTTATCGAAAGTATTATAATAAAAAACGCTGTTCTGTATCATCAAAACACAGAACAGCGTTTTTGCATCTTATTTGGAAATCGGGCGGGTGGCTCCTTTCAGCCACTCTTTTTCGTCTCCTTCCAGATAAGGAGAAATCTTTTCATATACTTCTTTGTGGTAGTTGTTCAGCAGTTCCACATCTTTTTCGGTCATATACTGTGTGTCAATACCGTCAAGATCGATCGGAACCATGGTAACGAACTCAAAGCGCATGAACTGGCCATACATGTTCTTTTCTGCTTTGCGGCAGAGCATCAGGTTCTCGGTACGGATACCGTGGCTTCCTTCAATATAGATACCTGGTTCGTCGGAGGTCAGCATACCTTCCTCGAGAACGGCATTTTCCATGCGCTCCGGAACCATTTTCCAGCGGAAACCGTTTGGACGCTCATGTACATTTAAGAGATAACCGACACCGTGGCCGGTTCCGTGATTGAAGTCAAGACCTCTCTCCCAGAATGCCTGTCTTGCAAGGTAATCAAGGTTGATACCGATGCAGCCGTGGAGGAATTTTGCATTTCCAAGACGAAGGGTTCCCATCGCAGTGATGGTGAAATGTTCTTTTTCTTCCTCGGTCAGCGGTCCAACTACGATTGTTCTGGTAATATCGGTCGTTCCCTCATAATACTGTCCGCCGGAGTCCACCAGGTACATGCCTTTTGGCTGCAGAACAGAGAAATTGTCTTTCGTTGCCTGATAATGGCACATAGCAGCATTCGGGCCGTAAGCGGAAATCATTCCGAAGCTTGGCTCAATAAAGCCTTCCTGCTCCTTCCGGAAGGATTCCAGTTTTTCAGCAACGGAAACCTCATCCATTGGGATTTTACCGATATTCTTCTTTAGCCAGTATACGAAACGGGTAACGGCAACGCCGTCTTTGATGTGGGCTTTTCGGATGTTTTCCATCTCAACCGGTGTTTTGACTGCTTTTAAAGAAGAAGCCGGGTTCATGACATTGACAATTGTATTGCTACCCATGACACTCTGGCAGATCGTGTAGTTGACTTTGGCTTTCTCCAGAAGAATGGTTTTTCCTGTGATGCCGGAAACAAAATCATAAACAGCATCGTATGGATGAAGGGAAATGCCAAGATCAGCAAGATACTGTTTTACTTTCTCATTTAAGGTTTCTTCCTGAATGAACAGATGACTCTCGGTTTCTGTCAGTACGAGATAGGAGAGGACAACCGGGTTGCATGGAATATCGTTTCCACGGATATTCAGCATCCAGGCGATATCATCCAGTGCAGTCAGAATATGCACTTCGGCACCGTTCTCTTTCATCTTTTCGCGTACTTTTGCAAGACGCTCCGCAGCGGATTCACCGGTATATTTTGCATCAAGGATCCACACGGGTTCTGCGGAAAGTGCCGGGCGGTCCGACCAGATCTCACCGATCAGGTCGCTTCGATAGGAAAGAAAACGCTCCGGAAGTGTTTTCTCCAGTGCTTCGCCGAGCATTTCATTGACAACGCGGCCGTCAAAACCAATGGTCATGCCCTCTTTTGTATTGGCCGCCAGGTATTCCTCTACCGTCGGAACGCCTTCCTGGCCCATTTTCATTAAGGTAACGCCGGTTCCGGCAAGTTCTTTGGCTGCCTGTACGAAGTAGCGGCCATCGGTCCAGAGGCACGCTTCGTCCTGCGTAATCACAGCAGTTCCGGCAGAACCGGTAAAACCGGTAATATACGTTCTTGCTTTAAAGTAAGTTCCTACATATTCGGATTCATGATAATCGGCGGTCGGAACCAGATAAGCGTCCACGCCGTATGCTCTCATTTTTTCACGGAGAGCAGCTAATCTTTCTGGTATCATAGTTTTTTCCTCATCTTTCTTTTCGAAAAATAATGTCGGCATTTTTAAATGGGATGCCAACGTTTTTATTCTATCACATTTTCCAAATCTGTCAAAGTGATGATTGAGAATTTGTCTCACTGTTTTCCTGTTTTTGCGAAAATTTTTGTGCATTTGGAGATTTTTCCTATTTTTCAAGAGCTTTTTTGTACCATTTTCTGCACAAAAGAAGTAAGATAGGAAGAAAGAAAAAGCGTGGTGAAACTACGCGAAGAAGCAGAAACTATGTAAGAAAGGGGGACATACTGTAATGCATACAATATGTCTGAAAGACAACTGGACCTTAACGGTCCTTGGAAAAAATGTTTACGATATTCCGGAGACTCCAATTGAGACAAAGGTTCCGTCTACCGTTTACGGCACACTTCTGGAAAAAGGTCTGATCCCGGATCCGTTTTATCGTGACAATGAACTCGACGCACTGAAACTGATGGAGAACGATTTCGCATACGAGACAGAAATCGTGATCGGAGAGGAAGACAGAAAAGCGGACCGCCTGTTTTTACATTTCGACGGAATTGATACGATCGCGGATGTTTATCTGAATGGAGAGAAAATCGGCTCCGCAGACAACATGAACCGTGTCTGGGAGTACGATATTACCGATCTTGTTGCAGGTGATGCAGCCGATACCGTATATCAGGTAAAAGTGATTCTGCATTCCCCGACCAAATTCATTGCGGAAGAAGATACAAAATGCCCGGTTGGCGGATCCTCCGATGCAATGCCGGGATTCCCGCATATCCGTAAAGCAGCGTGCATGTACGGCTGGGACTGGGGCCCGCGTCTTCCAGATGCAGGACTGTTCCGTGAAGCTTCCGTTCTCGCAGTAAAAACAGCCCGTCTGGCGCAGGTATTTGTAGGCCAGGAGCATCACGTAACCGGAAAAACGGTTCACGGAAACGTTGTTGATTCTGTTCGCCTGACGGCAGATGCTGAGATCGAGTGGATGCCGGGAGTTACCAACGGAAATGTAAAAATTGTCATGACGGTTACTTCTCCGGATGGAAAAACCGTTCTGACCGCAGAAAGCGGCAGCATCGATCCGCTGACCCATTCAGCACCGGCAAAGAATCTGACTGGTCTTACGTGTGAGCTTCGCAGCAACCATGTACAGGCTTCTCTTACCGTAGAAAATCCGGAGCTGTGGTGGCCGAACGGTTACGGCGCACAGGCACTGTATCAGGTAAAGGTAGCGCTTGTTGCAGAGGATACCCTGGATACCTGGGAGAAAAAAATGGGTCTTCGCACCATCACGGTCAATACCAATCCGATGGAAGATGAAGTTTATGATGAGCACATGACCGGACAGGCACCAGATTACGACGACGGCGACAACATGGTTATGACAAACGGTGAGAAGAAAGTAATTATCACCGATAAAGCAGCAAAGACGGTAAAAGGCCGCAACTTTGCATATGAAATCAACGGACTGCAGATTTTCGCGATGGGCGCGGATTACATTCCGGAGGATAATATTTTAACCCGCCAGACGAGAGAACGTACCGATCTGCTGTTAAAATCCGCACAGGAAGCAAACTTCAATTCCCTGCGTATATGGGGCGGCGGATACTTCCTCGATGACTTCTTCTATGATGTCTGCGATGAGAGAGGACTTCTGATCTGGCATGACTTCATGTTTGCCTGCGCTTCCTATGAGCTGTCAGATCATTTTGAGGAGAATATCTCCACAGAAATCCGTCAGAATGTACGCAGACTTCGTTCTCATGCAAGCATTGCTCTGTGGTGCGGAAACAATGAGATGGAGACACAGTACGAAATGATGGCATGGCCGAAATCCAAGAAACAGTATTACGATTATATCCATCTGTATGAGTACATCATTCCGAAAATCGTCAAAGAAGAGGATCCGGAGAAATTCTACTGGCCATCCTCCCCGTCTTCAGGCGGAAATTATGAAAACAGCAATGCAGAGAACGTCGGCGATACCCATTACTGGGGCGTATGGCACGGAAGCGAGCCGTTTACCGCTTATCGTTCCCACCATTACCGTTTCCTGTCCGAGTTCGGATTCCAGTCCTTCCCGTCCCTGCAGACCGTAAAACGGTTTACAGAAGACGGCGACCGCAACATCTTCTCACGCGTTATGGAAATGCACCAGAGAAATACGGCTGCCAACGGAAAGATCCTGAACTATATCTCACAGACCTACCTGTACCCGAAGAACTTCGATGAGCTTCTTTACTGCTCACAGCTTCTTCAGGCCGATGCCATCCGCTACGGAGTAGAGCATTTCCGCCGCTTCCGCGGTACCTGCATGGGTGCTGTTGTATGGCAGCTGAACGATATCTGGCCGGTAGCATCCTGGGCAAGCGTCGATTACTACGGAAACTGGAAAGCCCTGCAGTACGCAGAGAAGAAGATGTTTGCACCGGTTCTGCTTTCCTGCGAGGAGCATGGAGAGATTGACCAGAAACCGTTTGTCAACACATTGCCGCATCCGATCGATGTCAGTGCAGATCTTCACGTTGCGAATGAAACGGGTGAGCCGATTGTTGGAACCGTAAAATGGTCTCTGCGCCGTCCGGATTCTTCCGTAGTCAAAGAGGGAACCTTCGAGGTCAACGCACCGGCCTACGGCGGACAGTGGATGCCGCATCTTGATTTCAACGGTCAGGATCCGCTGGAAGTTCATCTGACGTATGAGCTGGTTGTCGATGGAAACGTCGTATCTTCCGGATCGACGCTGTTCTGTGCACCGAAGCATTACCATTTCGCAGATCCGAAACTTTCTGTATCGGTAGACGGCGATACCGTAACTGTAACGGCAGAGAACTTCGCAAAATCTGTCAGCGTAGAGACCGAAAACGGTGTGCTTCGCCTGGACGATAACTTCGTTGATATGGAAGCAGGAACAAAGACCTTCCGTATTCTGCCGACCGCAGACTTTACCGCCAAGGGAACCGGCGTATCGGGCGCATACCGCGTACGAAGCGTATACGAGACAGCAGAACGATAAGGCATGGAAAAAGGGCACGCAAAATGAATGCGTGCCCTTTTCTGCAAAATAACGTTATTTATTTTTTTCTGCCTGGATTTTTCTGGCCTGTTTCGGTGTGATTCCTTTTATTTTTTTATAACACCGGATGAAATAGCTACAGTCCGGATAGCCGACTTCTCTGGCAATAAAAGAAACATCGTGACTGGAAAAAAGCAGCATGTTTTCTGCCGCATTGATTCGGGTTGCCGTAATATATTCTTTGCAGGTCATATTGTAGCGGCGGTAAAAATTCATGGAAAATGTGGAGTGCGACATGTTGCACATGGCGGCAAGTTTCTCTACGGTCAGTTCTTCAAAATAATGGGAATCAATGTATTCGGAAATCAGGTCAAAACTGATTTCGTAGGAAGGATGCACGCCGGGAGACGGAAAAGAAGTCCCGCTTTTTTGCCAGTTCCGTACAAAACGGCTGATGATTTTCCGAAGATCCGCTGTAAGAATCATGGAATAGCCAAGCTCTTTATCCCGGTATTCCTTAAGAATATCCGAAAAAAGAGGAAAAAGGTCCATTTTCCGTACCTGCTCCGGAGAAAAAATACAGGGGCAGCGGAACGTGTGGAGGCCGTGCAGAATCGAACGCAGATCCAGCTCATCCGTCTTGCAGGTGGGCAGAAGATTGGGGTCAAATTTAATCACATCATACTGCACCGGAACAGACCCTTTTGCAAGCGCGATGGAATGAACGCATTTGGGCGGAAAAAGGATCACGGATCCTTCCGTTCCGATGGATGTCACATTATCAAGGGAAACCTCAATTTCTCCTTTCAGAACGTAGAGAAGTTCTACATAATAGTGCCAGTGAGCAGGAATCGGAAGGGAGTCCCGCGTGCTGTCAAAAAGAAAAGCCTCATAAGGAGAGGCGATGGGGTCGATATATTCGTATAAGTTGGTCATAGATGTCTCGCTTTTCGTTCGTAGTGGATGCTCCATACTGACTGTGGATGGAAACAAACTTCTTTTAGTATATAGTGATTTTATATGATTTGCAAGAAGGAATGAAGAAAGGAAAGGTTACAAGATTATCATCATGCAAAAAACAACAAATGATATGACGCAGGGCAACAGCATGAAGCTGATTTTTCAGTTTTTCCTGCCAATATTGATTGGAAATCTTTTTCAGCAGCTTTACAGCTTTGTGGATTCCATGGTCGTCGGAAAGGGAATCGGCGATGTGGCTCTGGCGGCGGTTGGAAATACCAGTTCGGTGCATTTTCTGATTCTCGGCTTTGCCATGGGACTGACCGGAGGACTCGGGATCTGCATTTCCCACTCCTTTGGAGCGAATGATATTGAAAAACTGCGGAAAGAAATTGCGATGTCGGTTTATATCTGCCTTGCCATTGGAATTGTAATTACGGTGGGCAGTCTGTTTTGGATGCGCCGTCTGTTTGTCTTTCTCCAGACACCGGAGGATATGATGACAGACACTCTGGTTTATTTTGGAACCATTCTGGCGGGCAGTACCGTTACCATTTTTAATAACTTTGCCATGACGCTGCTCCGGTCCGTCGGAAACAGTAAAGTGCCGCTGGCTTCTATGATCGTTTCGTCGGTGGTCAATATTGTGCTGGATCTTCTATTTGTATTTCCGTTTGGCATGGGCGTGTTTGGAGCGGCGCTTGCAACGGTCCTGGCGCAGGTGGTTTCTGCCCTTTACTGTCTGGTATATATCCGGCGCGCCGCAGAACTGCTTCCGCGGAAAACAGACTGGAGGGCAGATGGTGTACTTCTTGGCGCACTCGTTGGAAAAGGCCTGCCGGTAGCTGTGATGAATTCTGTAACTGCGGTGGGCGGTATGGTCCTTCAGGTTTTTGTCAATCAGATGGGAACGGCTTATGTCGCAGCTTATGCTGCATGTATGAAGGTGTGCGGTCTGTTCGAGCAGCCGGGTATAACACTTGGACTTGCACTTCTGACTTTTACAGGACAAAATTATGGAGCCGGAAAATACGACCGGATCAAACAGGGAGTCAGGGCAGGTGTCGTGCTTTCTGTCCTTGTCAATCTTCCTTTTGCAGCACTGGAAATTTTCTGCCCGAAGCTTCTGGCATCCCTGATGCTGAATGATGCGACAGTCATTTCCTATACCTGTATCTTTCTGCCGGTTACCGGAGTTGCCCTGTTCGCCCTTGGCTGGCTGTTTGTCTTCCGAAACGCCTGCCAGGGAATGGGAAAAACAGTTCTGCCGATGGTGTCCGGGATTGTGGAGGTTGCCATGCGCGTCATGGTTGTGCTGCTTTTAGCACCGCGCCTTGCGTTCCGCGGAGTGGCATTTGCAGAAATTTCCGCATGGGTCGGAGCTGGAGTTATGCTTATGATTACCTACTTTTTTTATCAGAGGCGGCTCTCCGGGAAAACTCCAGATGTGAGAGGATAAAAGGAGAAGTTATATATAAAAACCCTGCCTGCACAGCTTTGTAACATAGTCTTTTCAAAGACTGAAAAACTGTGCGGGCAGGGTCTTTTGGTTAAACAAGCGTTCCCATATAGTAGAAGCCGCGGCATTCGTCCAGGGAAACGTTCTGCAGCGTTCCGATCATCGAAGCATCTCCCGGGAAATGAACCAGCGTATTGTTGCTCATACGGCCGGTGACAAGAGAAGCGTCCTGCTCATTGATACTTTCCACCAGAACTTCCTGTACGGTATGAAGATGTCTTGCGGTTACCTCGCGGGAAATTTCCTGAACCTCAGCAAGAAGACGGTCAAAACGGTCTTTTACAACATCCGCCGGGATCTGGTCTTCCATGGCAGCTGCCGGTGTTCCGGTTCTTCTGGAATACTGGAAGGTAAACGCGCTGTCGTAACGAACGCGGCGGACCACATCCAGTGTTTCCAGAAAATCTTCTTCGGTCTCACCAGGGAAACCAACGATAATATCTGTTGTCAGAGAAATATCCGGCACTTTTGCGCGGATTCGGTCTACCAGGTCAAGATACTGCTCTTTGGTATAACGGCGGTTCATCAGTTTTAAGATACGGCTGCTTCCGGACTGGAGCGGAAGATGAAGATGGAGGCAGACCTTCTCGCAGTCGCGCATTGCATCGATCAGTTCTTCCGAGAGATCCTTCGGATGTGAGGTCATGAAACGGATGCGTTTCAGCCCTTCAATCTGATTTGCCTTGCGCAGAAGCTGTGCAAACGTCATCGGCTCCTCGAGATTCTTTCCGTAGGAATTGACATTCTGACCAAGCAGCATGATTTCAACAACGCCGTCTGCAACGAGGCGTTTGATCTCTGCGATGATTTCCTCCGGCTTCCGGCTGCGTTCGCGGCCGCGCACATACGGTACGATACAGTAGCTGCAGAAGTTATTGCAGCCGAACATAATATTAACACCCGACTTGAACGGATATTTGCGGTCAACCGGGAGATTTTCCACGATTTTATCGGTATCTTTCCAGATATCGATCACCATGCGGTCCTCTGTCATGCAGCGGACAAGATACTCGGCAAAGCGGTAGATATTATGCGTTCCGAAAATCAGGTTGACGAAATGGTAGCTTTTTTTGAGCTTTTCGACAACAAGCGGCTCTTGCATCATGCATCCGCAGAGGGAAATAATCATGCCCGGATTTTTCTTTTTGTACCTGCCAAGCTGTCCAAGACGACCGTAGACACGCAGATTTGCGTTTTCACGGACGGTACAGGTGTTGTAAACAACAAAATCGGCATCTTCGGTCTCCACAATGTGGTAGCCGACGGTTTCCAGAATTCCTTCCAGTTTTTCGGAATCGCGGGCGTTCATCTGGCAGCCGAAGGTTGTGATGCAGGCAGTCAGATACTCTTTTCCGTTTTGTTTTGCACGCTCCGGTACGAGCTGCTGTTTTAAAAGTGCCATAAAGTAATACTGCCGCTGCGGTTCTGTCTCCGGCGCCGGAACAGTAATGTCAACATTTGCAAGATCAATGCCGGAAACCTCGGCATCTGGAACGTTTCTGAGATCTATCTTCATAAATGAAACCCTTTCTTTTTCAATATAAAATGCTAAGTACAGTAATCATGAGACGGTATAAAATGCCGTGAAAAAAGACCCGTATAGCCGGATCTTCTTTTTATTTTAGCGTATCTGATACAAAATAGCAAGAAAAACAAGATTGAAAACAGTAAAAATCAGGATATATTTTTTGCGGCAGGAAGCGTCTGCGGCCGTAATCTGGCGATAGGAGATCAGGCTTGCCATAGATGCAATTAAAGTCCCGAGGCCGCCGAGGTTGGTTCCTACAATCAGTTCCGGGATTTCTTTTGTATATCCGGAAAGCAGCATGGCGGCAGGAACATTGCTGATGATCTGGCTTGTGAGGACGGAAAGAAGCCGTTCGTGTCCGGTAATCATCTGTTCCAGATAAATACGAAGCGCTGCCATTTGTTTCATGTTTCCAATAAAAATCATCCTTTCATGAATAAGCAGGACTGATGTTGGAAGATCGAGATGAAAAATCAGGCTGCATATTTCGGATACCGCAGATTATTATATAAAAGATATGGAAAAGATGCAAGAAAAAGGTCAGAAACCGAAAAAAATGCGGTTTTTCAAAAAATCGACAAATTTTTCCAGCCAATTCTTGACAATCAACAAAAATCGCGTTAAAATTGCTTCTGTCGTGTAAAAGCAAATTCTGAGAAAAGAAAAAGTAAATGCAGACAAATCGTTTTCAGAGAGCTGCCGGAAAGGTGCGAGACAGCAACGAATCTGGATTGAAAATCATCTTGGAGAAGGAAAGCCCAACGAATCGGCCGTGTATCGTACTATGTGCCGGAATTCCAGTAGGTTTTCACGGGAGTTTCCCGTTACAGAAACCGCGTATGCTTGTGCGTTGTATTCGTACTTGTTTCAAAGAAGAGACAAGGGTGGTTGCGGGAAAAGAACAGTTCCGTCCCTCGTTGAGGGGCGGATTTTTTTGTTTGTCAGCTGCAAATTCACCCCGGTAATACAGCCTGGCAAAGAATAGATCCTGCTGGAACATTGTACCCGACAGCGGGAAAAGGGAGGAAACATATGAAAGTGTACAAAAAAATCATGAATGGACTGGCATTTGTTGAGAAACTGGTTCTCGTGCTGTCCACGATCCTGATTGTTGTGCTTACGGTGGGAAACGTTCTTTCCCGTAAGGTACTGCATCAGTCCTGGTCATTTACCGAAGAGCTTGTCGTTGCGGTATTTGTCCTGATTACACTTCTCGCAGCAGCGCTTGCTGCCCGTGACGGAGAACTGGTCAATCTTTCTTTGCTGCCGGACCGTCTTTCTGCGAAGGCGAGAAGAATCCTGCTGGTTGTCAACACAGCATTTAGTGTTGCCTTTACCGTAGCTCTGTTTAAATACGGCATGGACAAGGTACTGACCCAGCTTGCCAATGGAAAGAGAACGTTCGTTTTAAACTGGCCGGAATGGATTTTCTGGTCTTTCGTACCGATCGGCGCAGCCTGCATGACGCTGCACATGATCGAATATCTGATTGATACATTCGTAAAAGCAAAAGAGGAGGGACAGAAAAAATGATCAGTGCAATTCTTTTTCTTTCATTCTTTGTTTTTCTGATCCTTGGTATCCCGATTGGCATCTGCCTTGGTCTGTCTTCGATCTGCGCGATCCTGTACTCCGGTACATCCCTGACCATCGTAGCAACCAATATGTATTCCGGTATCAGTAAATTTTTGCTCCTTGCCATTCCGTTCTTTGTATTGTCCGGAAACATTATGGCAAAAGCGGGCATTTCCAAACGACTGATTCGTTTCGTCGACACCTGCGTCGGCCATAAAAAAGGCGGTATCGCCATCGTATGCGTTATCGTAGCCTGCTTCTTTGGCGCGATTTCCGGTTCCGGTCCGGCAACTGTAGCAGCACTTGGTATGGTTCTGATCCCTGCCATGATTGAGCGAGGCGGATTTTCTGCTCCGTTTTCCACGGCCCTGATGGCGACGTCAAGTTCGATTGCGATCGTCATACCGCCGAGTATTGCATTCGTTGTTTATGCATCCATCACAGGCGTATCCATTGCCGATATGTTCACAGCAGGTATCGTTCCTGGTATTCTGATGGGTGTGGCCCTTGTCATCGTTGTTCTTCTGGAGGCAAAGAAACACAACATTCAGCCGACCCAGAAAAAAGCAACAGCCAAAGAAAGATGGGATGCCTTTAAAGATGCTTTCTGGGGATTCTTAATGCCGGTCATCATCCTTGGCGGTATCTATGGAAGTGTTTTCACCCCGACCGAGGCAGCTGCCGTTTCCGTTGTATACGGTCTGTTTGTCGGAATCTTTATTTATAAAGAGATCAAACTGAAAGACCTGTGGGATCTGATGGTAGATTCTGCCAAAACAACCGGTGGAATTATGCTGATCGTCGCAAGTGCTTCTCTGTTCTCCTTTGTCTGCACAAAGTTTGGTATTGCGCAGGCAGCATCGGATCTTCTTGGAAGCGTTGCTCATAACCAGTTTGTATTCCTTCTGATTGTCAATATCATTTTCCTGATTGCAGGATGCTTTATCGATGCAAACTCTGCCATGTACATTTTCATCCCGATTATGCTTCCAGTCTGCAAAGCCCTTGGCTATGACCTGATAGCATTCGGTATCGTGGCAACGGTCAACCTGGCCATCGGACAGGTAACTCCGCCAGTCGGTGTCAACCTGTTTGTCGCCATTTCCGTAAAACTGAAAAAAGGAATGGAAGTTACCATTCAGCAGATTTCCAAAGCCGTTATGCCAATGATCGCAGCATCGGTAGCAGTTCTGCTTCTGATTACATATGTTCCGCAGATTTCCACGTTCCTTCCAAAAGCGCTGGCAAAAGACGGAGCTTATACTGGAACCGTAGCTGCAGCAACGAATTCCGATACTTCCGGCAGCGATGGTGCGGATAGCAGTACAAATGGAACTTCCTCCGGCAATGAGGATTACAACGATATCGCTGATTACAGTGACCTTGGATGGGAAGAGCAGACCTGGAATTTTACCTGCTCCACCACCGAGAACAGTACCTGGGCAGAAGGCGGACGCAAGTTCGGCGAGCTCATGGAAAAAGCAACCGGCGGCAAGATCAAAGTCAATGTATACGCCGCAGACCAGCTGACCAACGGAAACCAGTCCGAGGGAATCCAGGCACTGATGAACGGAGATCCGGTACAGATTTCGATGCACAGCAACCTGATTTACTCTGCGTTTGACCCGAGATTTAACGTCGTATCTCTTCCGTTCCTGTTTGATTCCGTAGAAGATGCGGATGCAAAACTGGACGGCGAGGCAGGCGAAAAATTAAAAGCAATCCTCGATGAGTACGGCCTGCACTGCATGGGAATCGCTGAGAACGGTTTCCGCCAGCTGACCAACAGCAAGCAGGAAGTAAAAACCGTCGATGATATGAAAAACCTGAAAATCCGTGTCGCAGGAAGCAACCTGCTGATGGAGTGCTACAAACGCTGGGGTGCCGATGCGACCAACATGAACTGGTCCGAGACCTACACGGCCCTGCAGCAGAAAACCGTAGAAGGCCAGGAAAATCCGCTCCCGGCTATCGATGCAGCCAGCGTACAGGAAGTACAGCCGTACTGCTCGATGTGGAATGCAATTTATGACTGTCTGTTCTTCTGTATTAACGGAGACATTTATGACAGTATGACACCGGAGCAGCAGGAAGTGATCGATGAGTGCGGTCGTCTGGCAACACAGTATGAGCGTGAAATCAACCGCGCCGGTGATGATGAAATCATGAACCGCTGGCAGAATGAAAATGGTGTTACCATTACCAATTATGAGGATATGGACATCGATTCGTTTAAACAGGCAGTAGACGGCGTAGACGAGTGGTATCAGAAAGAACTGGAAGGACAGGGATATGATGATGCCAAAGAGTTGATTGAGACGTTTACAAAATAGGCAGCTTCGTGAACATCTTTATAATATCTGCTGAGCCAGAGCGTGTTTGAAAAAAACAATGTAACAAACTACATATTTGGTAGAAAATAAAAATCCATCCATGCCTCGGAGGTCTCCGGTGAGACTGTTTCCGGGCGTGGATGGATTTTTTTATTTGAGTTTTCCAGGAAAACAGGTATACTGGATGGTATCAGAAAACGGGAGATTTGAATCAATGAAACAGAAAAAAGAACGGGAAAAAGAAATCAGTCAATGGCCATGGATTTCCATGCTGCCGTTCGGAATCCTGGCGGGATACTGGGGAGATAAGGAAGTGCGGATCACGGCAATTTCAGAATATGGCTTTCAGACCCGTCTTGCGGTACCGGCTACGGCGGAGCAGAAAAACGCACCGTGGGAACTGGCATTTTACGATCAGAAAACGGCATCCTACCAGCGGATTCTTCTTCGTGATGCGACTTTTCTGCAGGAAAAAGAGGAAGATTTTGATGTTGTTTATACCTTCGCCACGGAACAAGAAGATTATCAAAATGCGGTACAGCGCCTTGCCCTGCAATACAGCCAGTATATCCGCTGGAAAATGGAGGACGATGATGCCGCTCTTGCAGAACAGATGACAGGATATCCTGCGGAGCAGGACGCGTTTCATCTGGAAAGTCTGGAAGAGCAGAAAAAAGTATGGTTTTCCGGAATTACGAAGGAAACCTTTGTGGCATTGCAAAATAGTGCTGCCGGATCCGGGCAGCCGATTGAGCTGGCGCTCGAACTGGACCGGCCGGAATGGTATGAGGAGTATCTTTCGATGGAAAGTGCAGTGTTTTTTGATGCTTATTTTCGGAAAAACCAGATTCCAGATCCGCCGCTTTTTCACCCGGACCGGCTCTATATAGGAAATGCTTTCTGTCCGCATCTGGCACCAAAAGAAGAGGAACTGTTTGCACTGATGGACAAAGCCTGTCGGGAGTCATTTTCAATTACGCTTACGTTTCCATTTTTGCTGGAAGAAAATCTGTCGGAAACACAGCAGCGGCTGCAGCGTCTCGCTGAATGGTGCGAACGAAAGAATAAAACCGTTGAGCTTGTTGTAAATGACTGGGGAACCGCTCATCTGGCCGCTCATTTTCCTGTGTTTTCCATCTGTCTAGGCATTCTGCTTAATAAGCGAAAAAAAGATCCCAGGATGGCCTACAAGCTGGGAGACCGCACACTATTTGAGAAAAACAGCGTCCACGCGGCATTTTACCGTAAATATTTGAAAGCAGAATTCCAGATCGAGCGGTATGAATGGGAGAGCTGCGGCAATACCGGTACCGGGAAGTTCCCGGAAGGAAAAAACAGTATGCATCTTCCCTTTTATCAGACCAATACCTCGCAGTACTGTCCACTGTACGTAGCGTGCACCAAAGGAAGCCGCAGCGCGCAGATGCCGGTGCGGGAATGCCCGAGGTTTTGCGAAAAACAGGCGTTTTTATATCCGGAGCATCTGCGGATGATGGGGAGATATAATTCGTTGTTTGGGGTGGATTTGGATGTTTGGAAGAGAATGAGAGAGATGTTAAAGCTGTGTGGAGTGGATCGGGTGGTAGTGAATTTGCTATAGTTGATTGGGCTTTTTGAATAAAAAAACTTGATTTTGAGAAAAGAACAATACAATTAGGCATATGATATACCATCTATTAAAAATATTGTTGAAGCTATTATCTCAGAAATGTGGTAAAATAAACGGGTATTGATTATCGAAATCTTTGCTTGTGATTAATGTTGTATTATTTTGGGCATTAGTATGATAGAGTCGCAGTTTTTGACATTTACGATAAATAATGATGATTACAGAGGATGGCATGTACGATGGTAGATTTGTTTAATGAGAATACTCTTTTTGTGCTTTTCTTTGCAATGGTTGCTATTTATAATTATTCTGCTTTAAAAGAATATCAGCGAATGGCGATTATCTATATTAGTATTTATGCATTAGCTGCCTTATTCTTTTTGAATCTTTTTACCAGACCACGCCGATTTGGAAAAACCTTAAATAGCTTAAGAGTTTTTTTGAAATTGGAACAGATCGAACGCTGTTTGATGGTCTCTATATTTCCCGGAACCAAAAGCTGTGTGAGGAATATATGGGAAAGTACCCCGTTATTTTCCTGTCACTCAAAGGAATTGACGGCTTAACCTTTGAAGCCGCAAAATACCGTTTAATGGAGTTGATCGGGGTGGAAGCAGAGCGATTTGCATTTTTAGCGGACAGTGAAAAACTGACGGAAAATGAGAGGAGCAAATATCGGGCGATCATCCATTTAGTGAATGGTAAATATTCCATGGATGAGGATATGCTTGTCTCCAGCCTGCAGGCATTATCACAGCTGTTATGCCGGCATTATGGTCAGAAGGCCATGATTCTGATTGATGAGTATGATGTTCCTCTCGACAAAGCGTTTCAGCATGGATACTATAAAGAAATGGTTTCACTGATTCGGGGATTGTTCGGACAAGCGCTGAAGACGAATGATGATCTGCAATTTGCTGTACTGACAGGATGTCTCCGGGTTTCCAAAGAAAGTATCTTTACAGGACTGAACAATTTCAAAGTTTATGCAGCAGACGACGTTCGCTATGATGAAGAGTTCGGCTTTACGAATGAAGGGGTAAAAAAACTTCTTGCAAATTACAATCTGCAGGAACATTTCGAGAAAGTGAAAGAGTGGTATGACGGTTATCATTTCGGCGACGCAGATATCTATTGTCCCTGGGATGTGATTAACTATGTGGACGATTTAGTGAGCGATCCAAATGTGCAGCCTAAGTCCTATTGGATCAACAGCAGCGGAAATGATCTTGTGAAACGCTTTATTGAACAGGCTGATATCACGACAAAAGACGAGATCGAACAGTTGATTGCAGGAAATGCAGTTGAAAAGAGAATTCGTTCGGATTTGACTTATGACGAAATTGACAACAGCATCGACAATATATGGAGTGTGCTTTTTACAACCGGATATCTCACACGGCTTGGAAAAGCTGAAAATAGCGTGTACAAGCTGATCATTCCGAATCAGGAAGTCCGCGAAGTTTTTGTTCTGAAGATCCGCGAATGGTTTAATCAGATCGTTGCGAACAACAGGGCATCTACAAATAAAATCAATCAGGGATTTCTGGAAGGAGAGGCGGAGACGATCCAGCAGGAACTGACGATGTTTCTCGGAGAAACGATCCGTGTTTTCGATACAAAGGCACGGAATGAAGAAAAAGAAATTTTTTATCACGGCATTTTACTTGGTATTTTGAAAAATTATTCTGGCTGGGTTGTGAAATCAAACAGAGAATCTGGAGATGGTTTTGCGGATATTCTGCTCAAACCGAAAAATCCGGATGCGGGAATCATAGTGGAATTGAAATACGTCCGTTCTCTGCATGATCTCGATCAGGCGTGTGAAAGAGCGCTGGAACAGATCGAGGACCGCAGATACGATACAGAACTTCGTGAAGATGGACGAAATGATATTCTTGCATATGGAATTGCATTCTGCAGAAAACGGTGTAAAGTGGTGGTTAAAAATCTATAAACAAAAAGCAGTCTATATGGGCTGCTTTTTTTGCTGCGTGCGCCTGGCGGCGCACGTTTCTAACGGGTTAAAGTCCCGAATCCGCCCGGTAGTGGGAAGGATATAGCCGAAGGCCAAGGTGTCCATCGTGAGGTGGAATCTGAAGGAAGCCGGATGTGGGAACAGACTAACCACGGGCAAATCTCTGGTCTGACGAACAGAAATCTCATATAAGGTTATGCATGAGGGTAAGGCTGCGCACCAAGTCAAAGCCCAATAACTACACGGAATCATGCGTGATAGATGAGGCCGATGGATGGAGAGGAAGAAACGTGTGGTACCCGGGGAGGTCTGTGCGGTATGCTCCGAAAGGAGTAACCACTGTACAAAGCAGTGCTGAACGCACAGAAGTCAGCAGAGGTCATAGTAGCCGAAAGGTGAAGGACCGAATCAGTAGGAGTCTTGAGTATGACTGGGAAAGGAGGAATGACTGATTATGACAGAAAACACAAACAGTGGCTGTTCGCAAAGAGATAGTGCGGAACATGAAAGGTATGCGAAAGCGTCAAGGTCATTCAATCGGATATGGAAAGAAAGAGACAGTGCACAGCCGAAACTCCTGGAAGCGATACTGTACAAAGATAATCTAAACAGAGCGTATAAAAGAGTGAAGGCGAATAAAGGAGCGGCAGGTATTGATGGAATGAGTATCGAAGAAACCCTGCCATATCGAAAGGAACATCAACAGGAACTGAAAAACCGGATACTCAGAGGAAAATATACCCCATCTCCGGTAAGGCGGGTTGAAATTCCAAAACCAGACGGTGGTGTGCGAAAGCTTGGCATACCAACGGTGATAGACCGTACCATCCAACAGGCAATAACGCAACAGTTAGTGCCAATCTATGAACCGCTGTTTGCAGATGGTAGCTTTGGCTATCGTCCGGGCAGAAGCGCCAAAGACGCAATACTTAAAGTGAAGGAGTATGCGGAACAAGGATACACATATGCAGTATCCTTAGATTTATCGAAATACTTTGATACACTTAACCATGAAATCCTTATTAACTTACTACGCAAGACAGTAAAGGACGAACGGGTGGTACAGTTGATTAAGCGTTATCTGAAAAGTGGGGTAATGGAGAATGGAGTGGTGATGGAAACAGAGGAAGGTTCGCCACAAGGTTCATTATGCCGAGCTCGGCATAACGACCCTTATGACGAGATAGATGTTATGCCGAGATACATCCGGTATTCGTAGGATTTATCAGTGTTTTCACTTTCTGAACTCGGCATAACACTCTCTATTATTTTAAGGAATTTAAAAACTGTAAAAGATCTTTGTCTTTGTTCCAGTCAGGAAGATTAGTCTCATCAGCAACTTTAGAAGCAAGCGCATTGATTGCATCATTTTTCAGGCGGTTATCAGCTCTTACATAAATCATCGTTGTAGAAATGTCTTCATGTCCGAGAAAGTCTCTGATATAGACGATGTTGATACCGGCCTCCAGCATATGCATTGCCTTCGAGTGCCGAAACATATGGCAATGCACATGTTCCGGAAATGCTGCATCTTCTTTACGAAGTGCATCAGCATATTTTTTGACGATATAAGAAATACCATCACGGTCAATCTTGTGTTGATAACGGTTAGTTATTAGCGGATCTGTTCCAACAGCGTATGAACGATACCGGCTAAGATAGTTTTCAACAAGCTTTGCTGTTGCATCTGATAACACGACTGTCCGGTACTTATTGCCTTTTCCATGTAATCTTACAGTTGTAACAGATCCTAACGCTACATCTGCTATCGTGATATCACATAGTTCCTAGACTCTGCACCCACTGTCATACATAAGTGTCAGGATTACCCGGTGCCTGAATCCGGTGGATGAATTAATATCAGGACTGTTGATAAGACAGGACATTTGTTTTACTGTCAGGAAAGATACTTCCTTTGGTGCAGACTTTTTAGCTTTGATTCCAGATACATTCTGCAGTGGAGCAATGTATTCGATGTTTTCCAGCTGTGCATAATCGCTGAATGCTTTTAATGCAGCCAGTCTTTGGTTTGCGGCTGATATACCAGCTCCACTATTCCGATACCATTCCAGAAATTCAATGACGATCTCACGTTTAAAGTCCTTGATATAAAAGGAGTTCGGTGAAATTCCTTTTTCTTCTTTTAAAAATCGCAGGAACAGTTTCAGGGTATCCCTGTAACTGAGAACGGTATTCTTGGAATAGCATCTGTGATGCGGCAGGTAGTCTGTCAGGAATCCTGTAACAAGACAGGCAAAATCAGTAGAATTCATGTTCATTGATCTCTGTCTCCTTTATCAGGTCGGGAAAAGATTCCTTCATCCGTTCTTTTATATATGGAAACCGTTCTGCCACAGCTTATCAGTCTGTGCACATCAACTATTGAAACCGCCGTGTACCGAACGGTACGCACGGTGGTGTGAGAGGACGGGAGTTAATCACTCCCTCCTACTCGATCAAAGATTAACTGTTTGAAAAAACAGCAGAATATGATTTTATGAGTAATCAAGGATTCTTTGGCAATACAAAATCTAACAATTCAGAAGAGTTGTTCTCTGAGGAAGAGCAGGATCTGTTTGCGGATGAAATGGACGAGTTGGAGATTGCTGGCTTAGATACAATGGAATTATCCATGATGGATGAGGCGGAAAGACGAGAAGCAATAGAAGATACGGGTTTGGATCCAGATGACTATGATTTTGACTGAAAAATACCTAGGATTTCCTAAAAATTATCAAATATAAAATAAAATTTATTTTCGAGTTGTCAAAACAATACATTGCCATATAATAGAATCCGTTATATAATAAAAAGGATTAAGTGAAGATTCGTGTTTATATCGAAGAGAGGTACATACATGGCAGTTTCATATAACGGATTATGGAAATTACTGATTGACAACAATATGAAAAAAATGGATTTGGTAGAACGTGTAGGTATTAGTAGTAGCACGTTAGCTAAAATGAGCAAGGGAGAAATTGTATCACTGACTGTTTTGGAAAAAATCTGTGATGAGCTAAATTGCGATTTTGGCGATCTTATCAGCTATGATCGGAAAGGGGCAAAAAAATGATGGAATACAATGCGGCCAGCGTCAAATTTCTTCTTTGGCATGTTGAAACAAAGGAAACAGCAAAATTGCTGCAGGAACATAGTTTTGACGAAATACGAAGAATGGTATTAGAAGACAACATATATCAACAAAAATCAAGAGAGCGTGCACAGAGTGAATTTAGCTGTATTAAGAAGCGTCTTCAGGCATTACCAGAGGAACTGATTCAAAAACTAATACAGTCAGATATTCAGACTACAAAAATTATTACATTTATTGCCTGCATGGTAACAGATCGCCTTCTTTTTGAACTAATGTATGAAGTGTATAGAAATAAAGTGCATTATGGTGAAGAAAATATCACAGATGCTGATTTGAATATTTTTATGAATGATAAAAGAGATCAGAGTGAAAAAATGGCGGGCTTTTCTGATCTTACGATTCGAAAATTGAAACAGAATTATTCAAAATATATGTTTGAAACAGGACTGATATCTGGAAAGACTTCTGAAAAGAAGATTGAACACCTTTACATAGATACAGATATCAGGGATATTTTGTTAAGAAATCAGATGGAAAAGTATTATTATGCACTTACAGGAGAAATGTGATGGAATTTCAGGATAGATTAGACGGTATCTGGAAGCGAATATCAGATGAAGAGTTCCTTGCAAACCGAGGAACAGGAGGCGAAGTACGCTATTATGTATTTGATTACGATGCCTCTATGGAATTGATAGTACGGGATAAAATAAGACAGTTGCGAAAACAGAATAATCCAGAAGCAGATGGATTTGAGATTGTTGAGTATGATTTATATCAGATGGTACTGGACATTTTAAATGAAAAGGGATATCTGGAAAAATGTATTAAATTCGAAAAAACAAAAGGGCGGGACTACCTTTATACTGCAGTGGCAAAATTATTGCGACTTACATCAGATAATAATTTGATTGTTAATAGAATTGTGCAGCAGACACCAGAACATGCTGTGGTTTTTTTGACTGGCGTAGGAAAGGTTTTCCCATTCGTCAGATCACATAATGTTCTGAATAATCTTCATCAGATTCTCGATTCATCTCCGGTTGTTATGTTCTATCCGGGAAGATGGAGTGGTGAATCGTTAAGTTTATTTGGAACAATAAATGATGGTAATTACTACAGAGCATTTCCGCTTATCGTATAGGAGGACAAAGCAATATGAAAATCAAAGATATGTTTTATAAAGAGATTGACCGTGATATTAAAGGCGTAATTAAAGTCGGTCAGGCAGATGATGAGAATGTATACCAGGAATTAGATGAATATGTTGTAACATCAGAGCTAGAATCCTATATGATGAAGTTTTTTCAGGCATACATAAACGGATTGGAAAATAGAACGGATAAAATGGGTGTATGGATTTCCGGTTTTTTTGGTAGTGGTAAATCACACTTCCTGAAAATTTTATCTTATCTTCTGGATAATAAGCAGGTATATGACGAGGAGGGTAAATTACATAATGCAACCAGTTTCTTTACCGAAGGAGTAAAGGTTCAGAATACTGATTTAAAGAAAGAAATTCAAACAATTGCAGATTACAGCAATGATGTGGATGTCATTTTATTTAATATAGACTCTAAAAGTGAAAGCGATTCCAAGATGAACAAAGAAGCTATTCGTGATGTATTTATGAAAGTTTTCAATGATTATCTTGGATATTGTGGCTCTATCCCATTTCTTGCAGAATTCGAACGGAAGCTGGATGCCGATGGTGTATATGAATCTTTTAAAACGAAATTTGAAGAAATAAATGGTTCTTCTTGGGTAGATACAAGAGAAGACTTCTATTTCATTCAGGATGAAATTATTGAAACGGTAACTGAATTGGGAATCATGAGTGAAAAAGAAGCAAATAACTGGGCAGAAAATGCTCAGAATACATATAGTATGTCTGTTGAAAAATTTGCTCAGTGTGTACACAGTTATTGTGCAAGCAAAGGGAAAAACCATCATGTGGTATTTCTGGTTGATGAGATTGGACAGTATATTGCAGATGATAGCCAATTGATGGTAAATCTCCAGACAGTGGCAGAAGATTTAGGAACAGCTTGTAAGGGAAAAGCCTGGATCGTAGTTACAAGTCAGCAGGATATAGATTCAATTACAAAAACGATGGGTAATGATTTTTCTAAAATCCAGGGGCGTTTTGACACAAGAATCGCTTTGTCTTCTGCGAACGTGGATGAAGTTATCCGTAAGCGTATCCTTTACAAAAAAGAGATTGCAGCTGCTATTTTAAGAGATTTATATGGAGATTCTGAAGCAGTTTTAAAAGGCATGATTACATTCAGCGAAGGAACACCGGATATGCCTTTATATAAAGATGCAGAAGATTTTGCGGAAGTATATCCATTTATTCCATATCAGTTCAAATTACTCGGAAATGTATTGACATCAGTCAGACAGTATAGTTCCAGTGGTAAACATCTGGCAGACGGTGAGAGATCTATGCTGGCTTTGTTTAAAGAAGCTGCTGAAAAATATGAAAATGAACGTGAAGGAATTTTGGTACCATTTAATGCTTTTTACAGTGCACTGGATGATTTTATTGATCATACTCATAGGATTGTTATTTCACAGGCATCCAGAAATAGTCGTTTAAATCCTTTTGATGTTGAAGTACTGAAAGTTCTTTTCATGATCAAACATGTTAATAACTTCAAAAGTAATGTGGAAAATGTTGCTACATTGATGATATCCAGTATGACAGAAGATATTTTGGAACTTCGGAAAAAAGTGGATGCGTCTTTCCGAGTCCTGGCAAATGAAGGTGTAGTACAGAAAAATGGTGACGAATATACATTCCTTACTAACGAAGAACAGGACGCAGAAAATGTAATTCGTACCATAAATATTGATCCAAAAGATACTGTTAATTATGTTGCATCTGTTGCCTTTGAAGAGGCAATCGCATTGACCAATAATAAATATAAATATAACAATCGGTACCAATTTGGGTTTAATCAGCAGATTGATGATCGAGTAATTCGAAGCAATCCGGCAAATCATCTGACTTTGCATCTTCTAACAGCATATTGCGGTAAAGATGACGATCTCAGTCTTGGATTGCTTTCAGCGGATGAAAAGAGTGTTGTTGTCCGTATGTCTGATGATTATGCATATCTGACAGAAACAGAAAGCATGAAAAAAGTAGAGGCGTTTTTAGGAAAACCAGACCTTGCTAATTTGACAAATTATGAAGTCATTCGGATTAATAAGCAAAAGGAGCGTAATGACAGAGTAAAGAGAATTAGTGATTATGTGCGTATGGCACTGGAGTCAGCAGACATCTATGTGCGTGGCGAAAAAGTTACGACGAAAGCAAAAGATGTGGTTGCACGAATTAATGAAGCTTTCGGGAAGTTGGTTGCCAGCGAGTTCAGTAAACTTGGGGATATGGAAACAGCTCCGGAAGCATCTGATATCCAAAATATGCTTAAAAAGACAAAAGCTCAAATGACATTAAATCTTCCTGGTATGAGAGAAGAAAATGCGGATGCACTTCGGGAGCTTTTGACGAAAGTACAGGAAGCAGAGCGTTACGGAAGAATTTATTCTATTAAACAGGCATTAACAGATTTTCAAGATGCACCATATGGATATACAGAACTAGATGTGGAATATCTGATTGCAACATTGTACAAAAAAGGTCAGATTGCATTGAAAATGAATAGTGTGATTTACAGTCCGGCAAGCACTAATCCAGATGATGCATATAAATATATTACGAAAAAGGAATATCGGGAAAAAATCAGTCTTGCAATGAAAGAAATTCCGAAGACTCAGTGGATAAAGTCAGTGAAAACGGTTATTACAGACTTTTTGGGACGAACAGTAGTAACAGATGATACAGATGTGTTGATGCGTGATTTCAGAGGATATGCACAGACAAAAAAAGCTTCCATGCAGACATTACTTCGTGAAGAATACCAAAAAAATGAAAACCTGCCTGGGAAAAAACTGTTGGAGAAGTCAGTTCGCCTGATTGATGATGTCCTGCAGATTAATGATCCGATGACCTTTTATAAGAGAGTAGACGAACTTTATGGAGATTTTGATGAAGCGGCAGAAGGACTTACAGAGCTTACGGCATTTTTAGAAGGAGCACAGAAGGACAAATTTAATAAAGCATGTTTTGTTTTATCCATTTTCAAAAAAAGTGAAAATTATATTTCAGATGCAGACGTGATTGGATATGCAAAGCAAGTGGAAAGACTGATCAATTTGCCTGAACCATATAACTTTATCAATAAACTAGAGGAATTCGCAATCAGATTACAGAATGCAATTACAGAATTATTGGAGAAAGATGCGAAGAGAATAGAACCAGATGTGTACGCAGATCGAAAAATAGCTATGGAAGCAGTGTTAGAAGACCGTCCATATGCAGATATTGTGAGTAAGAAAATTAACCAGAAGTTTGAGGCATTACTGGATAAACTGAAACGGACAAATGATATTGCTGCATTAAATGGAATCCCATCTGAAAGCAATGCTTTGTTGGAAAATTGTTTGGCAGACATCAAAAATGAAGAGGCAGCGTACCAAAGAGCACAGGTTCAGCAACAGCCTTCAGGGGATAAAGCAAAGGAACAACCAGATGTAACGCCTGTAAAAGTAATTCATACAGAACCGATTACTATGCGCACATTAACCAGAGGAAAATCATATTCTATTAAAGATAGCGATGATGTAGAAGCATTCTTACAGGAAATCAGGAGAGAACTGATGGCGAAGCTTGGAGATGACAAGGTTATTAAACTGAGTTAAAAAGGAAAAGAAAAATGGAAAAAACAGCGATAAAGAATTTTGCAATAGAAGCCAGAAAAATTCTGATGCGATCAGCAGAAGTACAAGCAGGGCTTTATGGTGTTACCAAAGATGGATGCTCAAATCCGATTCAAAAAGGAGCTGGATTTGAAGTCTATCAGACAGTAGCTGGTACAGAGAATAGAATCTATGGAGAAGATATCAGCAAACGGCGAGATCTTGTAGATGCCGTTAACGAAATTGGCTTTGACCAGGTGATGGAAAAAGCAGCTTATACATGGTTTAATCGATTGATTGCTATTCGTTTTATGGAAGTGAACGATTACCTGCCTACTCGTACAAGAGTACTGTCTTCAGTAACTGGAAGTAAAACACCAGATATAGTGACGGAATATAGAGAAGTTAATCTGAATTTGACCGACGAGGATTTGGAAAAAGTTCAGATTCGTATTAAAGAAAATAAATATGACGATGCATTTGAATACCTTTTTGTAAAACAGTGTAAGGAATTAAAGCATGTGCTTCCAAAGCTATTTAAAAAGACAGATGACTACATGGAACTATTATTGAAACTTTCATACATCAATGATGGTGTGGTTCGTATGCTTGTAGATACTATTCCTGAATGCAATTTTAATGTACAGGATGAAGGACAGGTTGAAATCATCGGTTGGATGTATCAGTATTACAATACCGAGCCTAAAAGTGCTGCGTTTGGAAAAAAAGGTAAAATTACAAAAGAGGAGATTCCTGCAGTTACACAGTTATTCACACCAGACTGGATTGTACGGTATATGGTCGAAAACAGTTTGGGGCGTTTATGGGTAGAAGGTCATCCAGATACGTGGGAATTGTTGAAAGATAACTGGAAGTATTATCTGGAAGAAGCACAGCAAGAACCAGAAGTGCAGTTGCAGCTTGCAGAGATTCGCAAAGAATATGCACAATTAAATCCGGAAGATCTGACATTTATGGATTGCTGTATGGGAAGTGGACATATTCTTGTCTACGCTTTTGATGTACTGATACAGATATATGAGAGCATGGGATATTCCAGAAGAATGGCAGTACAGGAAATTTTGAAACATAATTTGTACGGATTGGATATTGACGATCGTGCTGCACAGTTGTCATATTTTGCTGTGATGATGAAAGCATTGGAATATGATAAAAGATTTTTCAACAGAGATGAGCAGCCACAACCACAGGTATATGCCATTCAGGAAAGCAATGCTATAAAAAGAGAACAGTTGAAATATTTTGGAGCTGGATTGTCAGAGTCAGAAAAGGCAATTACGTTGGAACAGATGAATGGATTACTGGATACATTTACAGATGGTAAAGAGTATGGATCTATTCTTACTGTTGAGAGTTATGACTGGGAGCTTTTGAGTCAGTTTGCTGGTAATATGGAAACGCTGGGACAAATGAATTTTGATACATACGGTATTCTGGAGACGCAGAAGAAAATGCTGAATCTTATTGAAATTGGCAAAGTTATGGCTCAAAAGTATTGGGTGGTTTCTACAAATCCGCCATATATGGGAAATATGCCATTGAAGTTGACTGCTTTAGTTCAAAAAAAATATGCAGTTGAAAAATACGATTTGTATGCGGTATTTGTAAAAAAATGTAGAAATATGATCAACAGACATGGTTTGACTTCTATGATTACACAACAAGCATGGATGTTTTTATCTAGTTTTGAGCGATTTCGTGAAGATTTGAGTACTGATTGCCTTATGAGTTTAATGCAACTTGGGGCAAGAGCATTTGAGGAGATTGGTGGTGAAGTAGTCCAGACAGTAGTGTTTGTGATACGAAATGGACATGAAGGTGAATATTTATCGACTTGTGTAGATTTAACAAAATATTCGACACCAAAAGATAAAGAAATTCATTTTTTCCAAAGAAAAAATATATATTGCAAACAAAAAAATTTCAAAGATATTCCGGGAAATGTATATGCATATAAAATACCACAAAAAGCATTACAATTGTTTAAAAATAAAAAATTATCTGATTACTCAGAAATTAAATCTGGTATTGTAACTGGAAATAATGATTATTTTTTGAAAGTATGGTTTGAGTTACCATTTCACGAAATTGATTTTTCAATGAAAGAATTTATTGATAATTCTAATATTAATTGGGTTCCAATGCATAAAGGTGGAGGTTATAGAAAACATTATGGACTTCATGATTATGTTATGAATTTACATGACATATGGGATCCAACTAAAACTAAATCAAATGTGAGACGAGGAGATCCACAGTTTTATTTTAAAAAGGGACTTACATGGTCAACGTTAGCTAACAATTTATCGGTCAGAAGAAGTCCGTCAGGATTTGTTTTTGATACAAAAGGTTCTATGTGCTTTGTTACAGATGATTCTTATTTATCATATTTTGAAGGGCTACTAAATAGTAAAGTTGCCTCATACTATATGACATTTTTATCACCTACACTTGATTTCAATCAAGGTGCAATGGGAAAACTACCGGTTGTTATAACAGATGAAGCACTGAAAAATAAAATTGATATGCTTTCAAATACTAATATAGAGATATCAAAAAGTGATTGGGATTCATTTGAAAATTCTTGGGATTTTATAATGCATCCATTAGTGCAATACAATAAAAGGACAAGTGCTACAATAAATAATTGTTCACTAAAACAAAGTTTTCTTTGTTGGCAAGAGGTGTGTCAAAAGCGATTCGATCAATTAAAAGCCAATGAAGAAGAATTGAATCATATTTTCATTGATATGTATGATTTACAAGAAGAGTTGACACCGGATATAGAAGAAAAAGATGTTACTGTAAGAAAGGCGGATTTGAAGCGTGACATTAGTAGCCTAATTTCCTATGCTGTTGGCTGTATATTTGGTCGTTATTCACTTGATATTGAAGGTCTAGCATATGCTGGTGGAGAGTGGGATAGTAGTAAGTATAAGACATTTATTCCGGACGATGATAATTGCATTCCGATTACAGATGAAGAATATTTTGAAGATGACATTGTTGGAAGATTCTGTGAGTTCTTAAAGGTTGTATTTGGAGAAGAGTCTCTGGAAGAAAATCTGAATTATGTGGCACAAGCTCTTGGCAATAAGGGAAACACCAGTAGAGAAATCATACGAAATTATTTCTTAAATGATTTCTTCAAAGACCATTGCAGTACCTATTCTGTCACAGGATCCGGTAAACGTCCAATTTACTGGTTATTTGATGCTGGTAAACAAAATGGATTCAAGTGTCTGATTTATATGCACAGATACGATAAAGACACAGTTAACCGAGTTAGATCAGAATATTTGAAGAAAATGCAGGATGCTATTGAAGGAGCATTGAAAAATGCAGAATATGCAGTAGATAATTCTTCCAGTGCTGTAGACCGGGCAGCAGCGACCAGAAAACGAGATAAATATATTAAGCAGTTGAATGAAATCAGAGCGTATTATCCGGCACTCTCACATATGGCTTTACAGAGAATAGAAATTGATCTGGATGATGGTGTAAAAACAAATTATGCAAAATTCCAGGGTATTGAAACAGTAGATGAAAATGGAAAGAAACAAAAGGTTGATTTACTGGCAAAAATATAAGGAGCAATATGAAATTTACGATTGGAACAGTTTCTGGATATCTGGAATTTACAGAAGATATCAATTTAATAAAGAGTTCATTGCTTTATGCAGATGAAATTGAAATGATTGGGATGCTTGAATATGCGGTATTCAAGTATCTTCCAAATCGAGTCAATGATGCTAAGAGTTTAGAAGAACTGATGACTAATTGGGTACCTTTTTTAGAATCAGTTGAAGTTCCTGGAAGAACTGAAATTTTGACACAAATAAGAGACTTGCAGGATCAATTTACAGTAATAAATCCTATATTAAAGAAAAAGAAAAAAAGAACAAAACAAGAAATATTGGCTCAAATGCAGGCCCAAAAAGTAGAACTTCAAATTCGAGATATGATGACTGTTGCAATGGATGACATTTTGAAACAATCTAAATCTGATGTTTTGAAGCCATTAGTAGATAACAACATAATAACTGTTTTTGATTATGGATATGATGATTTCGATAAAGACAAATTAACAGGAGGCTATTTTGGAAATCTAATTCGTGTGATGCAAGATGGCGTGGCTTATCCATTATTTGACAAAATGAGCACAGACGTTATTAAATATGTATCTACAAGTGGAATATTGGATATTGGAAATATAAATCCAGAAGTATTGCGTCATGCAGGCATAGCTACTAACATTTTGATGACATTACCGACTTTGGAAGCAGCTAGTTTTGACGAATTAATTGATTTGAAGAGAGAACATAATATCGAATTACAGATGTTTAGAAAAGCAGTTTATGAATTTTCAGAAAAGATTGCTTCACTGCCATGGGATAATAATTTCCAATATGACTGTTTAAAATTGTATCAAACAGAGGTTTTTCCAAAAGTACAGGAAATTAATGAGGTGCTGACTGATACTAGCATTCTAAAAAATATGGGACGTAAAGTGCTGGCGGATGAAGAAGTTAGAAAGAAAATGAGGTTTGCAGTTGGTGGACTTATATCAGCTATAACAACCTCATCAACAATGTTGAATGCATTAGGTGCTTTGAAAAATATGATTCTGAGTGCTGCGTTGATTGGAATATCGCCAGCAATGGCAACTGCATTCTTAAAGACTGTGAATCTTGGAGTTGAAGCTAAAATGGAATGTCAAGAAAAAAGAAGGGAAGCTAATAAAAATGTCATGTATTATTATTACCTGGCATCAAAAATAAAATAAATGAGGTGAGATGCTGATGGAATTACAAGACATTCAAAATAAATTAAATATTTTACTTTCTGGAACAGATCGGAAAATTGTCTTCTGGTATGATGATGATGCGGCTTATGAAGAGGATATAGAACAGTTGGAACTGGCTCCTGGAAATAAGAAGTGGATACTTACTACAGATAATTGGTTCGAGACAAAACTACTTTTAGAAGTGCAGGACACAACCTCCAACTACTTAGTTTATGCTCCGTTTTCAAGACCGGAAGACAAAGAAAATTTTTTGGCAGACATTTATTATTATTCGGAACATTTTTATTCGGATAAGATGATTCAGTTATGTGGTGATCTTGGAATACCAGTGGATTGTCAAGATGAAGTAAAGCGATTTAAGAAGTTTTGGACAGCAACAAATACTGGAAAATTCCAGAAATTACAGATTGCAGAGTATACGATTACTAGTATAGATCTTGGTGTTATGTGTGTACTTGCAGGTGTAAAGAGCTGCAATTTTGAAGAACTTATGCGAAAAATTCTGCTTGGTGGTGTAGAAGATAATCCGATCATAAAGAAGTTTAAGACGAATAAGATAGATATGGTGTTCTGGCAGATGTGTGAGAAACAATATGGGTATAAAGATCCATCACCATCTATTCAGAAATTCTTGGTTACGATGATTATGACATATACCGATACTGTGGCAGAGGGAAATATACCAAAAGCATGGAAGATTTTCCTTTCCGGTAAACAAAATGATGTAATCGTATTTGTAAAGAACCTGATGAATAATGAGGAAACAAAGGCGTTCTATGACATTACTGCATCTAATATAGCTAAAGAGCTAGAATTGGAGAAGCACATTATACAGATACCACTTGATAATATCGTAGCAAGTGATGCCTTCGAAGATTTTGACAAAAACATTATTTCATGGATCATTGCCAAACTTGAAGATGGAATGTTGGATGAAAAAATCGGTGGAATGACAATCCCTGAAATATGTGAGAATCGACGGAAGAGTTGTTATCATTTTGCATTGCAATTTGATATGACATATCAGATGCTTTACAATGGGTATAAGATTTTGAAGGAAGTTCCGGCTCACCAGTACCAGCCAACACTGGAAGAAGTTATACGAGATTATACCGAGAATACTTATCAGATTGATACCTGGTATCGAAAGTTTTATTATTGTCTGGACAGAGTTGGCATGTCCGAAAATGTAGAGAAAATCCGTGATTTAGTTGAGAATATGTATACCAATAAATATCTTGGAAGTTATGCGTATAAGTGGAATCAAAGTCTTACACCGGATATATATCAAAATTATACAGGAACACGTCAGGAAGATTTTTATAGTCGATTTGTAACACCGTTTCTGCGGGAAGGCGGCAGGGAAGGACGAGTTATTGTAATCATCTCAGACGCATTTCGTTATGAATGTGCAAAAGAATTACAGAGGAATCTGGATCTGGATGAAAAATGTGATGCTAAAATGAATCATATGCTTAGTGTACTTCCTTCAGAAACAACATTAGGAATGGCTTCGTTATTACCGCACCGGGAAATAGTAGTTCAATCTGGGTTGGATGTAGTGGTTGACGATATGAAATGTGGAAATAGTATGGCAGATCGTCGGAAAATTCTGCAAAATTCAGTGAAGAGAGCGGATTGCTATGATTTTGATATTATAAAAAATGCAAAACAAGCTGAAGTTCGGGAAATGCTGCAGGATAAAGATGTGGTTTATATTTATCAGAATCAGATTGATGACCGTGGAGAAAGTAAAAAATCAGAGAATGAAGTATTTAATGCATGCCAGGAGGCTATAGATGAGATCCAGAAGTTGATTCGTAAGCTGACAGGATATGTATCTGCTACAAGATTTCTAATTACAGCGGATCATGGATTCATATATAAGAGAGATAGATTGCAGGAATATGATAAGATTTCCATGGATAAAGCGCAGATTTCACTTGTAAATAAAAGATATTTGTTGTCATTGGAACCAGTGAAAAACGAAGCATTGGTAAGTAGAGCAATGACATATCTTGGAAAACTTAATCAGTTTTATGTGACAACACCTATGGGCGTGGATATTATTAAGGCTCCAGGCGGTGGACAGAACTATGTACATGGCGGATCATCGTTGCAGGAAATGATTATTCCAGTTGTGAAGGTAATCACTTACAAGGGAAAACAGGATACCAGTGCTGTTAATGTTGAATTATCATATAGTTCAAACCGCATTACAGATATTATGATATATCTGGATTTCATGCAGATGGAAGCAGTGACTGATACAATGAAACCTAGAAAACTGATTGCATTTTTTGTAGATGAGAATGGAACTAGGATATCATATGATGTGCCGATCATAGCAGATAGTACGGAAACAGATCCAAGAAAACGTATGATGAGAGAAAAATTCATTCTTAAGAGTGGCAACTATAGTAGAGGCAAAAATTATTATCTGGTTTTAGCAGATATGGAGAATGAGGAGAAAGAACATCAGAGATACAAATTTGAGATTGATATTGCAGGAACCCTGTAATAAATGAGGGAACAAGAGATGAATGATAGCTATGTTATAAGCAAAATGAATGAATATATGTTCCAGTTAAATCAGAAAATGGGGAAATGGCTTGATAAGAGCCTTCCCCAGATTACAAATAACTGGTGGCAGGAGCTTGTATTGAACAATCTAAGTTCGCTGCAAAAGGACAAGGTTGAAAAGAGTAATATTCGTAATGTTGCTGGTCTTGATCTTGCTTCTCTTTTGCGTGTTTTTGAACGTAACTGGTTTGTGATTACAAGCTCTTTTTTCGTGAATAATAAGGAACGAGAAAAAATCAGAAGAATGCAGGAAATCAGAAATGATTGGGCGCACATCACACCGCAGGATATTAATAAGAAAAAAGTAATTGATGATGTAAATGTTATTATTGAATTGATGCAGACCTTTGATGCAACGATGAAAGAAACCAGAGATATGGAAAATTTTATTTTCGACATTGAAGATGATAAAGAACTTAAAATTGAACCAGAAAAGAAAACTGAACATAAAAGACAGGAAAAGGCAATAGGGGGAAGCAATATTATTCAGGTTGGAAGCCCTGTTACTCTTGCAAATGATGATACTGCAATCGGTGCAGTAATAGCAAAAGATGGAAATAAGTATACCGTCCTGATTAATAATAAATTTGAAACATATTATGAGGAACAGATTAAGCTTGTACAGGAAAAAAAGAAAAACTCACATGTATCTCTTTCAAGGGTAAGAACTGCATTGACAGCTTATCAGATCAGTAATCCTGGTTCCAGCAATTTGTACTCTTTGAATTCAGCAAGAATTGATTTTGTTCCATACCAGTTTCGACCGGCATTGAAGATGATTAAGGCTGACAGTCCAAGACTCCTGGTAGCGGATGATGTAGGTGTAGGTAAAACTATTGAAGCTGGATTGATTCTGAAAGAATTGGAAGCACGTTCCAGTATTAATTCAGTTCTGATCATTTGTCCTAGACCATTGGTTGCCGAACGAAAATGGGAATTGGAGATGAAACGATTCGATGAGAATTTCACACAGATGGATGGAAAAGCTTTAATAGAAGCTATTTCAGAAACTGATCGAGACGGAGCATGGCCTGAGCGACATAGCAAGACGATTATTCCATATTCTTTGTTTAGCGAAGATATGATTATGGGCACTCAGTCAAAATCTGCAAAAAGGAAAAAAGCAATGGGATTGAGTGAACTGGATCCGATTCCACACTTTGACCTTGTGATCGTAGACGAGGCACATAATATTAGAAATTCTAATACATGGATGTATAAGGGAGTTGAAATTTTCTGCCGAAATGCAGATGCAGTTATATTCCTGACAGCAACACCATTACAGAACAGTAATAATGACTTATATACGTTGTTAAACCTTTTGCGTCCGGATATTGTTATTGACAAGGATATTTTCAAGACTATGGCAGAACCGAATGCGTATATTAATAGCTTGTTGCGCATTGTCAGGAACCAAGAGGAAGGCTGGCAGGAGGCAGGAAGAGAAGCTGTCGGTAATATATTGAATACAACGTGGGGACGTAGTGTTATTCAACATAATCCAGACTTTGAGAAAATATATGATTTTTTGGAAAAAGAAAAAGTATCCAGGGATGAGAAGATAGAAATGATGGGAAAAATAGAAGCCCTTCATACTTTCCATTCTATCATTAACCGAACCAGAAGAAAGGATATTGAAGACTTCTGTATTCGGCGTAATCTTACATTAAAAGCACCATATAATTCGGCTCAAAAAGACCTGTACGATGCATTGATGGAGTTTGAATCTACTTCTCTTGCCATGCTGCATGGAAGTCGCAGCGTTCGTTTTATGATGTGTACGATTATGAGACAGGCGGCAAGTTGTATTTATGGGCTGCAGCCATTTTTGAAAGATATTGTAGCCAGAAGAATGGATCAGGTACAGGAAGATGGAGAGTTATATGAATATGATTTTGAACTGAATAGTGATGAAGAGAATTCACTGTATGAACTGGCAGATGAAATCGCAGAGCTGTCGGAAAAATTACCAGAGGATGATCCGAAGTTTGAAAAAATGTATGAGATTATTCAGCAGAAACAGGGCGAGGAGAATAATAGGGTAATTATATTTAGTTCCTTCCGTCACACACTGGCATATATAAGAAACAAATTACAAAAGCGAGGAATCCGTGTAGGTCAGGTCGATGGCACTGTCCCGGATGATGAGAGATATGCATTACGCCAGAGATTTCTGAAGGATCGGGATGATGAACAGGCAATAGATGTACTTTTATTCAGTGAAGTCGGCTGTGAAGGTTTGGACTATCAGTTCTGTGATACAATGATAAACTATGACCTGCCATGGAATCCAATGAGAATTGAGCAGAGAATTGGACGTATTGACCGTCGTGGGCAGAAGTCTGATACCGTTAAGATTTATAATATGATTACAGATGGAACTATAGATGCGACGGTATATGAAAGATGCCTGAGTAAGATTGGTGTATTTGAATCCAGTATTGGCGATTGCTCAGAAATATTGGGTGATATCAGCGATCAGATTCTGAAAATAATGTTTGATCCAGAATTGTCAGAAACTGAACGTACATCAAAAATTGAGCAGATGGCAGATAATGAGGTAAAAAAAGTACAGGAAATGAGAAACCTGGAGCAGGAAGAAAAATCTCTGTATGGTTTTGATTTATCTAATTATATCCAGAATAAAGATGTGCAGGACGCTGAAAACATATGGATTTCACCTACCAGTATCCAGGAAATGGTAGATACTTTTATGAACGATTTACTGGGTGAAGGCGAATATATTCGTGGAAAAAATGATTTGAAGAGTTTACGATTGGCAAGTGACAAACGACGTATGCTCTTAGATAATCTGAAAAATGTAAAGATTGTGAATAGTAACAATGCTTCCAGATTATGGACGGCATATTTGAAGTCAGATAAGCCAACCTTACCGGTTACATTTGACAGCGTATGTGCAAAGGATAACAGAAATGCTGCATTTCTCACACAAATGCATCCCCTGGTAATTCAAGCGGCAGATTATGAAGCCAATGAACTTCCATGTGAAGTTGGAGTAACAGTTAGTACGGATGAAGTGCCTGCGGGAGACTATGAATTTCTAATTTATGTTTGGCGATTTGTAGGACTTCGACCAGATGTTAAGCTGATTTCAGTCAGCGATAATGAAATTGTTCAGAAGAACATCCTAAATTATATTCAGTATAGCTCGGAATATGATTATGGTGATGTGGGACATGAAGCAATATGGGATGCAATGGATAAGCTTCATTATGCAAAATGGCAAAAAGAAAAAGAACAATATACTACAGATGTAAAAAATGAGTGTGAATACCGTTTGGAGCAGCTTGCTCACTCGTTCCATCAGCGAGAAGCTATTTTCAAAAATATGCTGAAAAATGCAGAAGATGATCGAATTAAACGAATGCGACAGTCACAGTTGGATAAACTGACAGCAGATTTTGAACAGCAGAAGAAAAAAATTGATGAAACGATACATAGTGTAGATATTTATACTAACCTTCAGGTTAAAGGAATTCTTCATGTAGAAGGATAAGGTAGCAAATATGGGGAAAATCAATTATCAAAAGATTTATACAACAAATAAAGATGAATGGAAAGCATTGACCAGAGAGCCTCAGAAATATGAGGCTCTCCTTGCGGGACATTATTCAGAAAGTAATCATTTTGTATATGAATTATTGCAGAATGCCGAAGATGAAAAAGCCGATCGGGTTGTAATAGAATACTATGATGACAAGCTTGTGTTTTATCATAACGGAATACCATTTGATGAAAATGATGTCCGAGGTGTATCCTCTATGCTTATGGGAACAAAAGACAGAAATTCAGCACAGACAATTGGTCGATTTGGTATGGGATTTAAGTCTGTGTTTAAGTATACTTATCAGCCAGAGATATATTCAGATGAGGAAGCATTTCGAATTGAGAATTATCTTTTGCCGGTGGAAATACAGAATGGCTGGGATTATCGAAGGGTAATGAAAGAACTGGAATATGGATTGAGTAGTGGTGGAAAGTACTATCCATTTTCTGAGCAGAAACATCTGACGAAAATTGTTATTCCATTTGCTAAGCGTAAAAATGATGGAACAGTCGTTCCGGTGTCTGGAAAAGAAGTTTTACAAAAATTGCAAGAATTGAATGGTGAAATTCTTCTGTTTTTAAATCATATCAAAAAATTATTTTGGATAAATCAAACAAATGGAAAGTATGCGATGATTACATTGGATGTCGATTCAACGGACTGTAATCTGAATAGCTGTCGGATTGAAGGTAGTGCATATCAACAAAAAGAAGAAATTACACGATATTTGAAATTTAAGAAAACCTTTGATCATCCGGAGATGAAAGATGCAGAAGTTAGTGTCGCATATAAGGTGAATAATAAAGCAAATGTGGTTTATGAATTAAAGGGAGAGCCTGTATGGGTGTATTTCCCTACTCGTGATATGACAAAATTGCCATTTCTGATTCATGGATCTTTTGAAACAGCTGTGTCCAGAGAAAAATTGATGACACCTTCTGAATTTAATTCGGCGTTGTTTCAGCTACTAGGGGACTTAATAGCAGATTCAATGGAAGAATTGAAAAAACGTAAATTGATTACGCAAAATTTTATCCGAAAGGTGTTAATTGCTGCCTTTAAGGATGAAACAGATAATAACACAATACCGGGCCTCCGAAATAAAATAACAGAATGTCTAAAAAAAGGAAGCTTGATTCCAGATAAAGATGGTGACTATTATTCAGTAGATGAGCTAGTAATTCCGGTACCTTTTGGTATTGCTGATTTCTTTGATAGTAAGCTATTTCAAACGACATTTGAAGATGTTGGACATTTTGTAGCATACAATAATGAACGAGAGGCGAATTTTAACGAATATCTTGCTTGGATGGTAGACGAGGTGGGAGTTCAAACATTTACACTTTTCGATTGGGCAAAGAGAATGGGAACCTTAAAAGGCAGATGCGTTCCAACAAAAAGTGTTGAATATGAAAAATTAGAAGATTTTTATGATTTTCTTTCGGATAATAGAGAAAGTATCTATACAACGGGACTTCGTTATTCAAGAAGCGGACGTTATGAGCAGACAATTCGCAATAATGTAAGTACAGCGTGGAAAATATTAAAAACATCACCGATAATCTTAAATGCACAAGAAGAACTGACGGCACCTTATCAAGGAGAAACAGAAAAGTTGTATCTGAGTGCAACCAGCGATTATCAGCAGATGGTTTTATCGTCTATTGTACATAAAAATGTGTCTGCGAAATTTGGGCAGCTGTTAAAAGATGGATTTGCTTTAACAGACTTTGATAATTTTCAGTATGTAAAAGAAAAAGTTCTAAAAAAATATATTAAAGGTGAGACAATCAACTTTGATAACAGTGAGAATTATGAAGACGAGTATATAGAAGACTTAAATCAGATTTTATTACTGTTTGCAAAGAATCATAATGTCGATGAAATCCAGAACCTCATTGCAAAAGCAAGTATAATAAAAATTATGACAGATGATAATACAGTAACTTTTGCAAAACCTGCACTTACATATGTGGCTAATTCGGTAGAGGGAGTAGACCTGCGAATTTATTATGAGACGCCTGTAGTAGAAGAAGATGATGAAGAAGATGATGAGTCTTATTATAGAGAATTTGATGATTCCGGTAAATATCTGATTGACGAAGCATTTTATCATAATCATGGGATATCTGTAAAAAAATTGCAGCAGTTTGGAATTATTACAACGCCTATTACTGAGGGACGAAGATATTTCTCAGGTGGTTCTGGAAAAGAATCGTGGAATGCACTTGGCGATTTTTGCCCGGAAATGACAATGGACCACCTTGATGATAATTTATATATTATTGAATACATACCCAAGTCGGAATTAGCAAGGAAAAAATCATCAGAGATATTTAAACTAGTATTATCTGTTCGACAAAAGTTGGCCGGTAGACTGTCAAAGAGAAAGACAAATCCATATGAAGTCGAGGAAGAATCACGAATTCTACGCCGTTTAAAATCTTACCATAGCTGGTTGTATGATAAGAGTGGAAATCTGAGAGAGCCAAGAGAAATATCAAAATATGATTTGGACACATCTTTGTATGGTGAGGTTATACCTGATAAGAATTTTTATTCAATGCTTGGATTTATTGAAACTGAGGATGATAATACTGCCGAGGCATTTGAACATGTAGATAAGTTAGACACCAGAAACAAAAAGCTACTTTTACGACAGCTGGCAAGAGAACTGGGAATGAAAGTTTCTGATGGAGCGGAAGATGATACAAACAATGATGAGGAAGAAAAAGATGATATCTTCTCTGCTGATACTTATGTGTCGGAAGCATTTCCGGTATCAAGGGTTCGTAATATAGAGAGCCTGATTGAGCATGTAAGACAACAATTTTTCTGTGCTGATCCGGTAACATATCATAAAGTACTGAGACAGATCAGAACAAGTAAGTCAAAGAAAGCAGATAGAGCATATGTAACAGGAATGTATTTGAATGATAGCCATGTGAAAATTTGTCAGATGTGCAAAAAACCTTCAACACAGGTTTATGTGACAGAAGTTGCAAACTATGGAATTGAGCTTCCACAGATGAATCTTTGCTTATGTCCTAATTGTTCCGGACATTATAAGTCATTAAGAGACAATAATAAGGAAGCATTTAAAGAGGCAATGAAAGTTGCAATACTTAGCTTAAATATCGAGGAAAACTCCGATGAATATGAGATTCAGCTAGATTCTGATACATCTTTGTACTTTACAGAAACTCATGTGGCTGAAATACAGACGATACTAGGACTTATTTCTGAGTATGGCGTTCCAGATGGAAATCAGGATGAGCGTTTAGAAAAAGCATTGATGGAAACTGAGATGTTACAAGAAGAAATAGGATCAGAGCAGGTTGCAGCTACTTTTGAGTCAGGTAAAATGTTATCTGAACCAGAGATAGAAGAAAAATTAAAAGATGGCAATCAAGAAGAAAAAAATGAGCCAACAATAAATGAGTCAGATTTAACCTCAGCAACAGAAACAGAATTTGATTTTCTCACAAATACGGAACCAATACAGGATGGCAACCTTGTATCTTATAAGAAAATGCAAACATTGGAGATTGTTGATGCCGTAATGGATTCGACAAAATATCCTTTACATAAAGCTTTTCTTGGTAAGAAAGTAGGGGATTTAGTTGTTTTAAATGGACGCAGATATTTGATTATTAGCATCCTGTAAAGAAGCAAGGGGGATTACGTTGTATAGTTATTTTATGAAATGTCCTGTGCATAAAACGGACATGAAAGTGAAGGACAGTGAAAAAGTAACAGTGAATACAAACGGTGTAAAAAAGAAGGAGCCGTTGTTTCACTGTAGGGAATGTAAAAGATATTATCTGTACGATTCAAACATTCTTCCAGCACAAGCGAAGGGAACGAAAGCAACCTATCATGAAGAACCTGTTTATAAGTGCAGTATAAAATATCGTACAACTGTTGATGATACTGATAGTATCTGGAAGAAAAAAACAAGACCGGCAGCTGAAAAAAATAAAGTTCAGAAAAAAACAAAAGACGCACGAAATGCAGTTGCGAAAAGAGAACCTGTTAAAGAAAAGGTAGCTAGAATTCATGTCTTGAAAGAAAATGATTTGGATTCTAAGCTTAAAGCAAATATTGTAAGTTTGAAAAAGGCATATCCGCAGGTAATGCCTGAGCAGATGAAAATTCATGACCTTATAACGAAGGTCTTTCCGGCAAAATTAAAACAACAGATAGTTGTGCGAAATGAGAGTTTTACTGGAAATAACGGAAATGTTATCAGACGAGTATCATTATATAGTAAGAGTAGTTCGTACCTTTCCAGGCGTTTGCCAGAAGATATGTATCTGTCTTTTGGTGGAAGATTTATACTTGGCGAATTTGTGATAGATGAGATGCGTCTTTTGGAGCATCCGATGATAAAAGAAGATGATATTGAAACGGATATGACCTTTTATTATGATGGTCAAAATCTTGCAAACTGGCTTTACAATGTGACTGAAGATGCAGCAGAGCAAGAGCAGCATTTGACAGGAGAAATTGCATCATGGAATGAATATCTGGACTGGAAGAGACAATTAGCAGAGCTTCGAATTCGGGGGTTAAAGTATATAGGATACAAATTTGATGTTGAAAACAGAGAATTGATATTTCTGACAGTCGCCGAGGGAAAAGAAAACTTTGATGAATTTCGTAAATATTTACGACGGAATGAGGTATCGGCTTTTTCAAACAATTATTCTAATGATAGATGGAGTTTTGAGTTTAACCGAGATTATCAGAATGGTCAGAATAATGATGATGGTGTCTCTTTGACATTCGTCCGTTATGGAAGACAATATGGATCTCTAAGCGAGATTGAAACATATGAATGGGATACATTAAAGGATTATGCAAAGAAATATGAGAACGATCGAGATTCAGGTACAAGATCTCTGATTTCCGGAATTAATCGGAATTATTTTGAACCTTATGTGATGGAATTAGTTTTTGAATTCACAGCGAATGCGAATACAATGATTGAACGTCAGATACGCCGAATGGGAAGCATTAAGGATGATGTAGAGGAAACAATGGCTGGAGAGCTTTATGCAGATGGCTATATTGCAACATCACAAATTGGAGATTTTGCCTTGCTTCATCGTTTAAAAGGTGCAGTCAACAATCTTGTTATGGGAAAGGCGGCTTCACAGGGACTGGATCAATGGCTTTTTGACATTAATAAAGCAAGAACGCCACAGGAAATCAAAAAAATAAGTACTTGGCAGAATTCGAATATCAACGAAAAACAAAAAGAAGCAGTAGAAAAAATATTGTCTGTTCCCGATGTGTGTTTAATTCAGGGACCTCCCGGAACAGGAAAAACAACTGTTATTGCAGAGGCAATTTATCAATTGGTTATACGAAATAAGCGTGTTTTAGTTGCATCTCAAGCTAATTTGGCAGTTGATAATGCGCTGGAGCGATTGATTTCTAATCCTAAGATACGTGCAATCAGACTTGGAAGTGCAAAAAAGATCGATTCATCGGTAAGCAATATTACAGAGGGAAATGTATTGGAATCTTTTTATGATTCAATTGTTCAATATGTTGATGGAAATTTTGTATCCAAGTGGAATCAAATCGATGCTCGTTTACAGGGTGGTGAAGTAGACTATCATAGATTTCAAAATGTGGATGGCGAAGTAGATGCTTTAAAGAAGAAAATTGATGATAGAGAGCAGAAAATTGCACAGATTGATGCAAGGGGGAATTCTAACGAGGAATTTGAACTGCAAAATAAGCTCAGAACAGAAAAAATAAGTCTCATTATGCTTCAATCTTATTGCCAGGGAAATACAAAAGATCTGGAACTGATGTTGAATAAAGAAGGCATTATCAAGATTTGGAATGTGATACAGCCGATTTTAAAATCTTTACAGAACACAGGACTTTGGTTAACACATGTAGGTGTTGATGTAGATGATCTTGATTCTGCAGTTCGTATCAACAGAACAAATGATAATTTAAAGTATATCATTACTGGTGCAAGAAATGCTATAACTCTGCTAGATAGATTGAAAGTCAGTGCTGATTTTGGCGGAGATACAAAAGAGTTGGAAGAACTCAAAATACAAGAAACATTGTTGACTGAAGAAATGATGAACAATCCAACAACAGAAGTGCTTGAAAAATGGAGGAATGTAAAGAAGAAAATTGCAGACTTTAATTCGGCTGGAGTTGGTTTGACAGATGCAGAATTAAAACAGTTTGACATGGATGTGCTGTCAACTATGTCAGATGATCAAAAGATAAAGTATATAGAGGATGTTTTGGAAAAAGCACTGCCATTTATAAATACTCTGTTTCACAGATTAGAAGAAGTTGTTCAGGAGTTATTGAAATCAATTAGTGATCAGCAGGCCGCTTTTGAAGAAGACAGACAGAGCCAGGAGTTACAGAAACAAGAGCTTAGCAAAGAAATTGCAGACTTCCAGCAAGAGATTGGATTAAAATATAAAATCCGAGATGCTGTATTGCACAAGTATAAAGCAACACCAGATAATTTACGGGAAAAGATTGCACAAGTATATGAGCAGGCGAAAAGACAATATCGGACATCTATTGAAAGAGATGACTGGGAGGAGATTTTCAGAGGTTTGGAGAACTGGGTTCAGGATATACCGGATTATCAGCAAGAAAAAGATATCTATTTAAAAGATTTTATTAACGGCTGTAATGTGGTAGGAGTGTCTTGTACTGAAAATGCAAAAACATTGACGGAAAATGGATTTGATGATTTTGATGTTGTTATTATTGACGAGGTTAGTAAAGCAACGCCTCCAGAATTGCTGATTCCAATGCTCCGTGGCAGAAAAATTGTTCTTGTAGGCGATCATAGACAGTTGCCACCATTGTTTAATGAGCATGAAAAGACATATCTGGAAGTGGCAGAACAGCAAGAAGATATGGAAGACGTGATTGTACCGTTGACAATGGAAGATTTTAACAAGTATAAAGATATGGTAACTGCATCCTTATTTGAAAGATATTTTGAAAATGCCAATGATTCAATTAAAGAAACATTAAATTACCAGTATCGAATGCATACAGATATCATGGATATCATAAATATTTTCTACGATGAGTATCTTAGGGATGGCAATGAAGATAACTATACATATGACACAAAAGCACATTATCTGAGTATTCCAAGTACTTCTGGAACAGAGATGATTATTCCTGAACGACATGCTTATTGGTTTGATTCTTCAGAATTAGCAGGAGAAAAGATTTATGAACAAAGACGCCAGGGTAGTTCTTCAGCAGAGAATCTTGTAGAAGCAGAGATGATAATGGCGATGCTGAAAAAGATGGAACTGCAGTATGCGAATATGAAGGGAAGAGAAACACCGGTCAGTATTGGTGTAATCAGTTTTTATTATGATCAAGTTGCACTAATTCGTCAGATGCTCAGACAGGAATCTTTTTATGCAATAGATGTTGAAGTCAATACCGTTGACCGTTTTCAGGGAAAAGAAAAAGAAATCGTATTTGTCAGTTTGGTACGTAATGTAAAGAATTTCCGACATAGTGTTGATTCTCATATAGCAGCATTTCAGCGTATTAATGTTGCTTTTTCTAGGGCTCAGAATCTGCTTATAATCGTAGGTGCTAAGGATATGTATGTGGATCAGCCGGTTAAACTGACAGACATGAACGATGGTACAGAAAAAACGATTATGGCATATAAGCAGATCGTCGAGATGATGGATCAAAGAGGAACCTATTTTACAGGAGATGAAGTAATTACTGATGTCCGTGCAGAGGAAATCCTTCAAGAATTGAAACAGCGTCAGGGAGGTAACGAAGTATGATTCTTTCTGAAAATCAGTTGAAAATACCGGGAAAGATGTATAAAGTACGTGTAAAATGCGTATCAACAAGAAGGCTTACAACAATTGAGTGGTTGATTCTTAGTTGTACGCAAAAGTTCAATAAGTCCAACTCAATGTCTGGAAAGACATTAAAATATGCATTCGAAGAGGTCCTTCAATTTCAAAACAGTGAACTTCTGATTAAACCATGCTTGAGGAATCTTAGTGGATTGAAAGTTATCCGTATTTCAGGAGATGGAAATTTTGATTATAACAAACTGAAATTCGAAGATATTGAGGTGACTGAACTTGGACAGTATATGGTGAAAGAAGGTCTTTTGCCAGGTGAGGCAAGAGAAATGCCACTTGATATATACTATAATCCATTAACCGGTAAAATGAATAATTATTTTAACGGAAATTCTGACTCTAAAGATGCCATAGAGTTTGGTACAGAATCTGATTATAATACAAATTTTCCAGAGGAACGTGTGATTAATGAATTGCAGGCAGGTTCTGTAGGCGGTGGAAGGTTTACGGCTTCTAAATTCAGAATAGAGGAAATTGAGAGTTTAACATCTACTGACTGGGAGAGTAATATCAATATGACAGTGGATGTCAACGAGGAAGGTGTAATAACTACAAATCCAGAAATAATTGAAGAAAATGTAAAAAATAAAATCAGTTCATTGCTTTTGACCAAGGAAATCAATCAGCAAATCATCAGCAGATTGCCTGTAATTGACACGGATGAAGTGCAGAATATAGTTGGATCAGGAAAAAATATAAAACAATCAATCTTGGATATTTGTAAAAATGGAAAACTATTATTTATGGATGCTGCTGTGTACGGATTATACAAGAGAAACACAGCATCATTTAAAGATACTACTGTCATTTTATTCAATGATGAAGACGGATTTTCTATTGAAAATGAAAAAGGGCTTATTATACATATACCGGAAGATTTTCCAATTAAAGGTTGTGTTGTCATTAATGAAAAAGGCAAACATATCTGTCTGGGAAAAACAGAATATCTGTATGAAGAAAAAACAGTAACGGTTCCGCTTGTATATGAAAATAGGGTGTTAAGTAAAAAGAACAAAATTGCTGTGGAGTGGCTCCAGGATGTTGTAAGGAAAAATAGTGCAGAAAATATACAGTATATAGCATTATATACATTGCCAATATTAGCCGGTAATCAAAGGAACTGTAAAGAGGCTTTGCTTCAACATTGGGAGACTGCAGAACTTACAGAAATTATAGCAGAACTTGAAAAAATTCATCTTGGCTGTATTTGGATGAAAACTGAAATGTTTCAACTTGACATATTTACAGAAGCCTTGATCAAAAAGATTGATTTTGAAAATTATGAAAGTGCATTAAAAAGTATAAAAGCAATCATGGATACAAATTGTATTCAAAAAAATTCTGAATCTCATCGAAAAATGGTAGAGGTTTTAATTGAATATGTGAAGGTACCAACGTCTTATCGTGATTTATTCATTTTATTACAGTCATTTGGAATCACTACACACGAAGATGCACTACGATTTGATGATTTGATTTCCAGTCTTTATACTAAAACTGTTATGGTTGATATTTTGACGGCAATAGCAGATGGGATTTATACAAAGATACCAGAGTTATTTGAATATGATGTATTTTTCAATGAATATCAAGAGTGTATATCGGCTATAGAACTTCACGTGTCAGGATTGCATTTATTTGAACAAAGTAGTGAAAATGAATTAAAGTCCGCTGTGCTTTCTTGTCCAGATATAGCAGCACTGCAATCATACGTTTCAGAATTGCGTTCTAAGAACGAATATTTATTGAAAAAACAAAAAATAAATATCGATGAAGTTTTGAAAAAGACAATGCCATTAAAAGCAACAGCTTTCGTAGAGAACATTCGACTAGTAGAAAAATATGCAAAGCAGGCTGTAAATGAAATGTATGAACAGACAACTACAGTAGTTTCTGAAGCGGAATACAAGAAGAATAATGGCAAAAAAATATACATAGTAGATACCTGTGCATTGATGCATCACCCAGATTTGTTTTTATATTTTGAAGATGAAGAATATGTGCGAATTCCAACAAAAGTGATAGATGAGCTTGGCAAAATCAAGGATAAGCGTAATAAAAAGTATGGAGCAGAGCTTTCCGAAATAGCAAGGATGTTAGCAAGAGAAATTGAACGTACATACCTGAAAGTGTATAACAAAAATAATAAAGTACGTTTAATGATAGAAAATGCTGCACCGGAGCTACTTCCAAGAGAACTTGATCCGGACGTACCAGATAATCAGATATTATCGGTGGCATTAAAATATAAAAACTGGGACGTATTCATTATCAGCGATGATGGTGTTTTCCGCTTAGCAGCCATGGCACAAAGAATTGTTGCTATGAATTCAGAAGATTTTATTAATCAGCATAAAGAACACTATAAATCGTTAGAAGAAAGGATAAAGGAATGTAATTCCGAAACAAATACTGAAATAACAAGTAAAGATATTGCTTCGGATACGGAGCCAGAAGAGGCATCTGAGCGGTTGGCAGATAAAATAGCAAAGGCTGTAGGAAACATTATCCTTGAACCTTCTGTGCAATCGGAAGAGGAAGATGGTTCACAAGAATTAGCCATAGATGATTTACCGATTCGAGAATTGAAAAAATACATTCCTGATTTTAATGAACCAGTATTTTCTTACTTACAATCAAATCAAGTAAAAACAGTAGGTGCTTTCCGCCACTTGACAGAGAGCAAAGTCCGTAATATGCCGGCAAAAGGCAAGCAAATGGTTTATAAAAACACGGTTATGCGGGCCGTTAAACAATTGGATTCCATTATTGCTAAAATTAAACTGAAGTAAAACGTAAACGGTAAATTCCGAGTACCTTTTTATCCCCCTACATTTATGCCATAATCATACTGACCAAATTAACATAGTCCAAAAAGTTCAGCACTCAACTTTTTAGACTGACTATAATTCAGGGAGGAAGGATATGGCTACGCAAACCAGTCTTGTAACGCAGCAGGTCAGGATCCGGCAGTGGGCAGAACAAATTCGTGATTGTCAGAACCGTCCGGCGGGGATGGATGTTGAAACCTGGTGTGCACAGAACAATCTCACAAAATCTAATTATTATTACCGGCTCCGGCGTGTACGTAAAGCATGTCTGGATCAGATACCGGCTGCAGAAACCCCAGCCTTTATAGAGCTGCCTGCCCCGGTGTCAAAAGAGCATGACCTATGCAGACAAACACTTGCCAGCCCTGCGACCGGCATGGAACCTGTCGTCCGCATTCAAAACACAAAAGGGCTGTCAGCGGAAATATTTCCCGGTGCATCACCGGAGATCATCTGTCAGCTTGTCGAGATATTCCATCATGCTGAATGATGCAGATGCTTCCGGTTTTAAAAAAGTTTATCTGGCGATGGGATTTACGGATCTCCGGATCTCCGGCGTGGGATTAATGGTCTTGCAAACATCGTCCGGTTTCAGTTTCAACTGGATCCTTATGATAAAAATACGCTGTTTCTCTTTTGTGGGCGAAAATGCGACCGGATCAAGGCATTACTTTGGGAAGGAGACGGGTTTCTCCTTATGTACAAAAGACTCGACAATGGTGCATTCCGATGGCCACGCTCTGCGGACGAGGCAATGGCCATCACAGAAGAACAGTACCACATGCTGATGCAGGGTCTGGAGATTGTTGCGCGCCATCCGATTTCTGAATTAAAAGAAACACCCACTATCCTGTAGTTTGTGCAAAATGCTGAAAATAAAAATGCGAAAAAGAGTAAACGGTGTAAAGTGGTGGTTAAAAATCTATAAACAAAAAAGCAGCCTATGCGGGCTGCTTTTTTGTTACAAAAGATAAACTGTCCCAACATTGACAAAATTGTCCCAACATGATATAAAAAGGACAGCGAATAAAAATGGGGTGCATAGTATGAAGAAGAAAAGTGTTATAAGTTTAATTAAGTATTATACCGAAAAAAATGATGTTGGTTTTCGCAGTGAAGCTTATGAAATAGCAAAGGATTTTGATGCATCCGGCGATTATCAACTGGCTGAGTATATTATGTCATTATTATCAAATGCTAATACGTTTGTGCCGCAGGTATCAGAGAATGTTTCTCCTTTTTTTGAAAAAATAGAAGCGAATACGGATATGTTATTACTTCCGGATGAAATTACAGGTGATTTAATAGGGATAGTTAATGCAATTGAGCATCACATTGGAATTAATAAGTTCCTTTTTCAGGGAGCGCCTGGAACAGGAAAAACGGAAGCAGTAAAACAATTGGCAAGAATCTTAAACAGAGAGATTTTTATGGTGGATTTTTCTTCTGTTATAGATAGTAAGCTTGGTCAGACACAGAAGAATCTGTCTATGTTATTTAAAGAAATCAACCAATTTGCTCAACCGGATAAGGCGATTGTTCTATTTGACGAAATCGATGCATTGGCATTGGATCGCACGAACCAAAACGATTTAAGAGAAATGGGGCGGGCTACATCAACAATGTTAAAAGAGTTTGACCGAATGAATGAAGATGTTGTTTTGATTGCAACAACAAATCTTTACCAGTATTTTGACAGGGCATTGATAAGAAGGTTTGATTCTGTGATTGATTTTAACCGTTATTCGCAGGAAGATCTTCTTTCTATTGCTGAGCAGATGCTGGATCGTTATCTGGATAAGCTGAAACTTGCAAATAGAGATATTCGCCTGTTTCGGAAAATTATGAAATTGATGTCCAAATTACCATATCCAGGCGAACTGAAAAATTTGATCAGGACGTCGGTTGCCTTTAGTAATCCGAAAGACGGCATGGATTATTTTAGACGGTTATACTATGCCGTATGTAATGAAAAACCAGACGATCTGAAAAAACTGCAGAGTCAGAAATTCACAGTGAGAGAAATGGAAATATTGGTTGGACGTTCCAAAAGCAGCGTGGCTCGTGATTTAAAAGAAGGTGTAAGGGATGAATAGTATTTTACAGTTAAAAGGAAGATTCGAACAAAGATCAAATCGTTCCAGACCGGGATCACCTAAGCTTCCAAAAGGGAAAAGTGTTTCTGCATCACATTTACGTGAGTTGGAAAAGCAGCTGGAAAGAATACTTGTATATTGGACGGAAAACAAGGATATTCGTGGTGCCCTGGTAAGTGTACATTATAAGCATATTGTTGCCAAAAGCAACCGGTTGAAAATTCTACTGTCAGAAAATGGAAAATCACCGACAGAATCAATTCGAGGGGCCAAATTTGTCTGGGAGCCAGATCAAAAAGGAAATGAAGTGCAAAAACATGTTTTTACGCATTTTGTTTCCTTGCAGGCAATTGAAAAATCTATCGATGTTTTAAAAAAGACAGCGTCTATCATAGAACAGTATTATAAAGGTTCTGTTCCTAGTGAAGTAATAGAAGAATTAGGTGAAAAATATCATTTTAATGAAGTACCCAAAACCAGTTTTCTGAAAACCGTGGTTGACGGCTTTTATGTGGAACGATTTGATATCGACAGAGCAACGGAGGAAATAACAGAAGAAGCAATCATTACCATCTATCAGACAGGGGTGGATACAAAAAGACTTCTTTCAAAATTCGGAATTGATATTGTAGATGATCGCATCATAGACGGAACTACTTTAAGACTGAATCCAGACGAAGTTAAATTGCTATATAACAATGCGTCGTATCTGATCGCTATGGGAGTTACAGACTTCTCTGAGATTTCAAGAGACGATGTGTTAGATGCGTATGAGGATATGGAAGAGGATGCCGGATTATTAATCCCACATCCACAGAACGAACCGGTCATAGGTGTGATAGATACACAGTTCAATGAAAAAGTGTATTTTCACGAGTGGGTTGAATATAAAAATCTATTGGACCCTAATATTCCTCTGTCCAGGAAAGATTATGAACACGGAACAGCTGTCAGCTATATTATCGTAGATGGCCCACAGGGAAACCCGGAGCTTGCGGATGGCTGCGGCAGATTTCGCGTAAGACATTTTGGAGTGGCAACAAATAACGGATTTAGTTCTTTTACTGTTCTGAAAATGATCCGAAATATTGTTGCGTCCAATCGAGATATTAAAGTCTGGAATTTATCGCTGGGATCAAAACTTGAAATCAAACCAAATTTTATTTCGCCGGAGGCTGCAGAGCTGGATCGTATTCAGAGTGAATATGACGTTATTTTTGTGGTAGCAGGTACAAGTATTCCAGCAGGAGTTACCAAAAAGAATATGAGAATTGGATCTCCGGCAGATTCCCTGAATTCTATGGTGGTTAATGCTGTGGATTTTGCAGGAAACTCTGCTTCTTATACCAGGATTGGACCTGTTCTGTCGTTTTTTCATAAACCGGATGTCAGTTATTATGGTGGTGATGGAACGGTCTATACAGATAAAATGGTGGTATGCAAAGACGATATGGGAGCAGCATACGTAGCGGGAATTTCATTTGCAGCGCCATGGATTTCACGTAAACTGGCATATTTGATTCATATTATGGGATTAAGCCGGGAAGTGGCGAAAGCATTGCTGATTGATGCAGCTTCCGGATGGAATCGAAGAGATGATATTTCACATAGAATCGGATATGGTGTTGTGCCAAAGCATATTAATGAGGTTTTAAAAACACCGGATGATGAAATACGTTTCATTATGACAGGGGCATCGGAGGAATATGAAACTTATACTTATAATCTGCCAGTGCCTGTTGTAGATCATGCGCACCCGTTTTATGCAAGAGCTACCCTGGCATATTTTCCACAGTGCGATCGCAAACAGGGTGTTGACTATACGAGTACAGAAATGGATATTCAGTTTGGCAGAGTTGTTGCCAAAAGAGGGTCAACCATGATTAAAGCAATTGATGACAATCGACAGTCTGAAGAGAAACAGATTACTTTGTACGAAGAAGATGCAAGAAAAATGTATCGCAAATGGGATAATGTGAAACATATCAGTGAAAAAATAAAAGAAAAAAGGGTTCCCCGAAAGGCTTATGATTCTGGGTTATGGGGACTTAAGATTAATACGAAAGAATGCTTGCAGAAAAGAAAAGATTCTCTTCCGTTTGGTGTGGTTGTAACGTTAAAAGAGATGAATGGAGTAAATCGTATAGACGATTTTGTGAAGATGTGTCTTGCAAGAGGTTGGCTGGTTCAGAGACTTGATATTGAAAATCAGCTGGATTTGTATGCTAAGGCGGAGGAAGAGATTGAATTTGAATGAGGCGCAAGCGAAAGGATTTAACTTATGAAAATCACATCAGGCCTCGGCTCCATTGATGACTATCCCCGTTACGTCCGCGCCGGTGCAGACGAGCTGTTCTGCGGTTACGTTCCATTTTCCTGGTCAGAAAAATACGGAACGGTTCTGCCGCTGAATCGGAGAGAGGTTTTAAACTATAACGTACAAATTGGATCGTTCAGTGAACTGGAAATTCTGGCCAATATGGTGCAGAAATACCAGAAGCCAGTGCATCTGGCGTTCAATTCGCTGTATTACCGGCCGGAACAGTATGAAGAAATTGCACAGATCATCCAACAGTGCCGCAGCATAGGGTTTGACAGTTATATTCTTGCGGATCCCGCGCTGCTTGTGTACCTGCGAAAAGAAAAGATCGACTGTGAGGTGCATCTGAGCGGGGATTTGGGAACAGTGAATTCTGCGATGACAGAGGTTTTTGCGAAAGAATACCCGAAGAGGATCATTTTCCAGCGCAAAAATACGATCTCGGAAATGCGTGCAGTGATTCGGCATATAACTGCGCAGAAAGAAGCCGCTCGAAAAGAATGGACTTATCCAACGGAGTTCGAGGCATTTGCTTTGAATGAACTGTGCCAGTTCAGTGGTGCTTTCTGCAATTCCCTGCACTGCGATGAAATGGGATATCTTTGCCGGGTTCCTTACTGGAAGAAACCGATGTCGCTTTCAGAATCTAAATTAGAAAAACAAGAAAAAAATCGTCCGGGAGAAAATATTTCTATATCCGAATGGGATTCTGCATCAGAACTGATGAATCCTGTATCGGAAGATGGTTACCTCTGCGGCGCAACCGGCTGCGGCCTGTGTACATTAAAACAGCTTTCCGATGCTGGAATCACTCATCTGAAGCTGGTAGGCCGGGGAAATTATACCGATTTTATGGAGCGTGATATCCGAAATCTGCGCCGCACGCTGGAGATTCTGGAGGATTCTTCTACGGAAGAAGAATATATCCGAGCGATGAAAGCAGAGCTTTTTCCAAATGGATGCAGTCACATGTGCTATGCCAGATAAAATATGTCAATTCTTTCTGAATCTAAAGAGATAGTGGAGAACGTAATGAGAAATGTTTTCCCAGCACGCTTTAATAATTGACATAATGATGAATCGTCTTCTGCGTGATTATTTATAATAATTACGAAATGCGACGAAAATCAACCAGACGCTGCTGAAACGGATCGTGGCCGTAGCTTCGATTGCGATCGCGTGCAGCAAACTCTTTTTCTGATTGAAAAACCATTTCCGCAGCCTGCACGCCCCACTTTGCGGTATATTTTGCCCTCATTCAGTCGCCGTAGCCCGCTACGCCTCCTTCATTCAGACAAAATCTCCCACAAATTGGAACATGCAGACTACGAAAAGCCTTTTTCAAACACACTCTAGCGCTTTGCACACAAACTTTAGTTAGAAGCGTATCCCAATTGTTCTTATTGACTAAATATTTCCTTAGGGAATACAATATAGAAAAAGTAAAAAGGAGGGATACCATGCAGGCACTTTCAAAGAAAAAAACCGGTGATATCTGTACCATCAAATGGATGTTTGGAATCCCTGATGTTCTGGATTTCCTCCGAAGCCGTAAAATCAAAGAAGGCAGCACCGTACAGGTCATCCAGAGAATAAACGGTGGATTGATCCTTGGCATGGATGGAAAACGGATTGCAATGTGTGATGCAGCTGCAGACCGGATTCAGGTATGAAAGGAAGAAAAATCAAAATGAGCGGAACCTTGGAAGAGGAGCCGCTCATTTTGATTTTCCAAATACCCACAAAAGAATTTTCGTAGATAAGTGTGCAGACTGCGGAAATGATTTTTAATAAATACGCGCCAGGAAATTTTCAAGCTTTTCTTTACATAGAACCGTTGCGAAACAGCCGCCAGATAGAGTAAAATAGAGCAGATCTTAAGAAAAAGGAAGTTGGACTTTTATGATATTATTAGAACAGATACAAAAAGAACATGCCGCTGCTTTTACGCACGGCGGAAAATTTCATGCGGATGATGTGTTCTCTGCGGCACTGCTTCTGCATTTTAATCCGCAGCTTACCATCCAGCGCGGAAATCGTGTGCCGGAGGATTTTGACGGGATTGTTTTTGATATTGGAAGAGGAGAATACGACCATCACCAGAAAGACAGCCGGATCCGGGAAAACCAGGTTCCGTACGCGGCGTTTGGCCTTTTATGGGAGGCACTTGGCACAGAAATTTTAAGTCCGGAGATGGCCGCGCGGTTTGACGAGAAGTTTGTACAGCCGCTCGATCTCAATGATAATACAGGAGAAAAGAATGAACTCGCCAGTATGATCGGCATGTTCAATCCGGTATGGGATGATAACAGCGGAAGCGATGCTGCTTTCCTGGAAGCGGTGGCAGTGGCCGGACGGATTTTGGAACATAAATGGGAGCGTTTTCGTGCGGATGAGCGGGCGGAGCAGCAGTTTGCAGCTCTTCTTGCCGAACACAGGAAGCGGATCGCAGCGGAGAAAAAGGCAGGAACAATGGATGAAAAGATTCTGATTCTGTCGGAATTTTTTCCATGTCAGAAACAGCTTTCCGCGACTGAAATTGCATTTCTGATATTCCCATCGAACCGCGGCGGTTACTGCGTGCAGCCGGTTCGAAAAGAAAATTCATTCAATTACAAGTATGATTTTCCGGAAACATGGCTTGGTCTGGAAAAAGAAGCACTGCAGGAAGCGACGGGGCTTTCCGATGTGTCTTTCTGCCACAAAGGAGGATTTCTTCTCACCGCAGAAACGCTTGACGATGCCGTCGCTGCCTGTCGCATCAGCCTTACGGGAATGCCAAAAGCACCGGTTCTGATCCACATCGGTACCGATGCGATTGATGCGGATGACGCGCTTTTGCGGCAGATGCCGGGCATGGAGCATGCAGTTATTCTTCATAAACCGCTGCTGGAGGCCCCGGAACTGAACATCTGTGGCAGTTATGCCGTGTCATCACTTGAAAAAGCAGAATGGAAGATACGCCTGCGGGAATACCTGTCGGACCTGTTAAAAGAAAAGCCGGAGGCTGTCTGTGTCAGCGGTGATCTCTTTGCGGCCTATCCGGTCATGCACCAGCTCCGCAAAAAACATATTCCGGTTCTGACGGTATCAGAGCAGAATGGAAAACGGCTGCTGGTCCGCATTCCGTCCGGTTCCTGAGAATTTACAGAGAATCTCTCTCAATTTCACGCGTTAAACAGAAAAATTCCTCAATATGTGATTTGTTTCTTTGCATCTGCTGTTGTCTGTGATACAATATAGAAAATACGTGAAATTTTTGCACAATGAAAATAAATGATATCATTTTTGGTTTATCTTCAAAAAAAGAGGCCAGACTTTACAGGAACGATACGTTTTTGTGATTTCATCCGAACGGCCTCAAAAGCAGAAAATGGCAGGCAGAAATCGACAAACAGCAGAGAGGAGAGCAAAACATATATGATTTCAAAGAAAAAATTTGGCACAACGGTAACAGCGTTCGGCGTGGCAGCCGGAATGCTTCTCGGTTCGGCTGCACCGGCGCATGCAGAGGAGACAGCGAAAACGGTGCAGGAAACGCAGAAAGATCAGGCGGATGCACCGGCCATGCAAAGTGAAACGGAAAACGGAAACACAGAAGAAGCCGTTGTTACGGCTGTAGAAACACAGGAAACCGAGACACCAGCAGAAGAACCGTCCGTACCATCTCAGGATGAAAATGCCGCTTCCACAGAGGAGCCAGAAGTACCGGAAACGCCAGAACCGACAGAGGATCCGAATCCAACGGAGACACCGGAAGACCCGAATCCAGGCGAGATGCCGGAGCCATCTCCAAGTGAAACCCCGGAACCAACTCCAGGCGAAACTCCAGAACCGTCGGTAACGCCATCCCCAAGTGAAACGCCGACTCCAGCCCCGTCCGAAACCCCGGAACCAACTGAAACCCCGGTGCCAACCGAGACGCCTGCACCAGCACCGACAGAAACACCGAAAAATGATGAGACACAGGCGGATGACTGGATTCAGACGATTGATTACGGAAAATATATCAGCTCCATGAAAAAAGATCTCCGCGCAGGTTTCGCACAGGTCGACAAAGCGTACGCCTACGCAAAGGTCGATACCAGATTAAACGTCCGCGAAAGCGGTTCCACCAGCGCACGGATCGTGGGAACACTTCCGGCAAAGGCACTCTGCTTTGTGATCGCCGATGCGGATCAGGAGTGGGTTTATATTGAATCGGGCGACGTCCGCGGTTTTGTCCGTACGGATTATCTGCAGCAGGGAAAAGAGGCGCTGGAATATGTAACCGGCACCGGAGAGGATCAGATGAAACTGGCGGATCAGGTGATTGATCCGTCTGAAAATGAAGCCTTTCCCTATAAAAAAGAAACGGTTTATGAAGTAAAAACCTCAACCGGAAACGGTATTATCACATTTGCAAAACAGTTCGTTGGCAGACCATACGTCTGGGGTGGAAACTCCCTGACGGACGGTATTGACTGCTCTCATTTTGTATGGCAGATTCTGACCCGTTGCGGTGCGTACGACGGTGAATATACGATCTCCGGCGGATGGCGCAGCCTTGGAACGGAGGTTGCAAGCCTGGATGAGGCACGCGCAGGCGATGTTATTTGCTATAATGGCCATGTGGCGCTGTATGACGGAGAAGGAAAAATCGTAGAAGCGCTGAACGAAAACGCCGGTATCACCTGCGACCGCCCAGTGGACTGTGACACGATTCTGACGATCCGTCGTTTTGCAGCCGACGATGAAATCGGTGGAACGAACGCAGAAAAGATCTGGAATTACTTCCTGATGCACGGATTTACAAAAGAAGGAGCCGCCGGTATTATGGGAAATATTGCAAACGAGGCATCCACAGACCTCAATCCGACACTGCTTGAGTATGGCTCTACCAGCCGCACAAGCCTGAGCGGAGAGCAGTACACGAACCTTGTTGATGCCGGAATCATTTCCCGTGACGAAGTGATCCGAAGTTCCCGTTTTGGCCTTTACAGTGGCGGAAGATATGGATATGGTCTCTGTGGTTTTACAGATCCAACGATCAAAGAGTATCTGTGCCGATATACCATTGATCTTGGAAAGAGCCTTGGAAGCCTGTCCGGCCAGCTCGACAGTCTGATGGCCTACCTTTCCGACTACAATCCGAATCTGCTGGACAGACTGAAAAATGCCGAAGATGTTGACACCGCAGCAACTGCCTTCATGCGTGAATACGAAAAATGCGCAAACCAGAGCACACAGCAGAAACTGCGTACAACAGCAGCAGAACAGATCTACAATGTTATGGAATTGTATGATTCGCCGGTAGATGTAGAATAAACGAACAGATGATGAAAACGTGTTAAGGAAAGTCCTCCGCAGCAGAAAGATTCTGTGTGGAGGACTTTCTTACAGTAAAATAATTGAAAACGGCGCGTCGCATTCTCGTTACTTTAGCCTGCAAATAAAAAGTCAATACTAAAATTGAAGAAAGTTAAAAAACTTTACAGGTTAAAAATTAGGCATTAAAAT
>ENA-OQIH01000075-OQIH01000075.1-human-gut-metagenome-genome-assembly--contig:-NODE-75-length-93919-cov-20.972869_pt1 | contig 93919 bp, 80 predicted proteins | sample MGYA00242575_ERZ504740 | MGnify/ENA primary metagenome ERZ504740 (study PRJEB26092, sample SAMD00036192) | human gut metagenome | host: Homo sapiens | study: EMG produced TPA metagenomics assembly of...
GTAGTAACAACAACTACACATAAAACACTTAGAGGACCTCGTGGTGGTTTAATCCTCTGTCGTGATGCAGAATTTGGCAAACAATTCAATAAAGCAATTTTCCCTGGTATTCAAGGTGGTCCATTGATGCACGTAGTGGCAGCAAAAGCAGTAGCATTTAAAGAAGCTTTAAGTGATGAATTTAAAGTTTATCAACAACAAGTTTTAGATAATGCAAAAGCCCTATCAGATGAACTTGTGAAAAAAGGATTTAGAATTGTATCAGGTGGTACAGATAATCATTTAATGCTGGTAGATTTGCGCTCTAAAAATATCACAGGAAAAGAAGCACAATTCTTATTAGATGAAATAGGTATTACAGCAAATAGAAATACAATTCCATTTGAACCATTGAGCCCATTTGTAACAAGTGGTATTCGCCTAGGAACACCAGCACTTACAACTAGAGGATTAAAAGAAGAAGATATCCGTGAGGTAGCAGATATCATTGCTGATGTTATCGAAAATCGTGAAGATAGCGCTGTTATTGAAGCAGCAAAAGCAAAAATTCAAGCTATTTGTAAGAAATTCCCATTATATGAAGCTTAAAATATCGGTTTATCAGTTGGACAATTAAGTATATAAAAATATCAAATTTTAGTGTCGGTAATAATTACAAGGAGGGAATGTATATGGATTTATTAAAAACACCATTATATGAAGAACATCTTAAATGTCATGGTAAAATGGTGGAATTTGCAGGGTACAATTTGCCTGTCCAATATGCTACAGGAGTAATTAAAGAACATTTAGCAGTGCGTACAGCTTGTGGCTTATTTGATGTATCACATATGGGTGAAATAATTTGTGAAGGTGAAGATGCTCTAGCAAATATAAATATGTTATTATCCAATGATTATACAGATTTAGATATTAATCATGCTCGCTATAGCCCAATGTGTAATGAACAAGGTGGCGTAGTTGATGATTTGATCGTATATAAACAGCATGAACATAAGTATTTTATTGTAGTTAATGCTGCTAATAAAGATAAAGATTTTGCATGGATGAAAGCACATGCTTTTGGTGATGTAAAATTTAGTGATGTTTCAGCAGATTATGCTCAGTTAGCATTACAAGGTCCAAAAAGTGAACATATTTTAGCTCAAGTTACTGATGAAAAAAATATTCCACAAAAATATTACACTTGTATTTTTGACGCTAAGATTGATGATATTGATTGCATTATTTCTCGCACAGGATATACAGGCGAAGATGGTTTTGAAATCTATGTAGCTAGTAAATATGCTCCAGCTATTTGGAATTTATTATTAGAAAATGGCAAAGAAGATGGCTTAATCCCTTGTGGTTTAGGTGCAAGAGATACTTTGCGCTTGGAAGCTGCAATGCCACTTTATGGTCATGAAATGAATGATGAAATTTCTCCAAAAGAAGCAGGCTTAGGCATTTTTGTAAAAATGGATAAACCAGATTTTATCGGTAAGAGTGCATTAGAACAAAAAGGTGCACCAACTAGACGTCGTGTAGGCTTGAAAGTTACAGGAAAAGGAATTATTAGAGAAACACAAGATGTTTATATTGATGGAGAAAAAATCGGTATTACTACATCAGGTACACATTGTCCATATTTAAAACAGGCAGTGGCTTTAGCTATTGTAGATGTAGCACATAAAGATGTAGGTACAAAAGTACAAGTTGATGTACGTGGTCGTATGGTTGAAGCGGAAATCGTTAAATTACCATTTTATAAAAGAAATAAATAAAGAGAAAATAAATTTATAAATTTTTAGGAGGAATAAATTATGAACTTTCCAGAAGAATTATTATATGTAAAATCTCATGAATGGGTACAAAAACAAGAAGATGGAACTTATTTAATCGGTATTACAGATTATGCTCAAGATGCACTCGGTGATTTAGTTTTTGTTAATTTACCAGAAGAAGGCGATGAAGTAGTTAGAGGTGAAACTTTTGCTGATGTAGAGTCTGTAAAAGCTGTATCTGATGTATTTTCTCCTGTTAGTGCTACTATTGAAGCAGTTAATGAGGAATTAGCTGATGACCCAGCACTTATTAATAGTGATCCTTATGGTGCATGGTTTATTAAAGTTAGCAATTTAACTGACCATGAAGATTTATTAAGTGCCAAAGAATATGAAGAATATGTACAAACTCTCGATTAAATAATTATTGAGGTGATTTTATGGGAACATATGTAGTCAATAGTAAAAAAGAACAGCAGGAATTATTAACTAGATGTGGTCTTAATTCTTTCGTGGATTTATATAAAGATATTCCCGAAGAAGTGTTATTAAAAGATGGTTTAAATTTACCAAAAGGATTGGCTGAACTTGAAGTTAAAAGAAAATTTGAAGATTTAGCTGATAAAAATAAAGTTTATAAATATATATTCCGTGGAGCTGGTGCGTATAATCATTACATTCCATCAGTGGTAAAAGCTATTGCAAGTAAAGAAGAATTTGTAACAGCATATACACCATATCAGGCAGAAATAAGTCAGGGAATATTACAAGCTATATTTGAATTTCAGACTATGATTTGCGAATTAACTGGTATGCAAATAGCAAATGCTTCTGTTTATGATGGAGCAACGGCAGCAGCAGAAGCAACAGCTATGTGTTATGAACGCAAAAAAGCTAATACTGTTTATGTATCAGCAACTACTAATCCACAAGTAATAGAAGTTATTAAAACGTATAGTTTTGGTCATGATATAAAAGTTGAATTAGTGCCGGAAAAAAATGGCGTTACTGATATCGAAGCACTAAAAACAATGATAGACAATGAAGCTAGTTGTTTTTATGTGCAACAGCCAAATTATCTTGGTAATATTGAAGACCTTGTAGCACTTGGTGAAGTAGTGCATAAGGTAAAAGCAAAATATATTGTAGGAGCTAATCCAATAGCTTTGGCAGTATTACAAACTCCAGCACAAGCAGGTGCTGATATTGTAGTAGGAGAAGCTCAGCCACTTGGTTTACCACTTGGCTTTGGTGGCCCATATTTAGGATTTATGGCGACTACTGATAAAATGATGCGTAAATTGCCAGGCAGATTAGTTGGTCAAACTGTTGATGTTGATGGAAAAAGAGCTTTCGTACTTACATTGCAGGCAAGAGAACAACATATTCGCAGAGAAAAAGCTAGCTCTAATATATGTTCTAATCAGCAGTGGTGTGCATTAGTAGCTTCAATTTATCTTGCAACTATGGGTGCTAAAGGTTTAGTTGAAGTAGCAGAACAGTCAGTAGCTAAAGCCCATTATTTAGCAGAAGAATTGTCAAAAGCAGGTCTGACTTTAAAATATCAGCAACCATATTTCCATGAATTCGTTACTGTTTCTGCTAAAAATACACAAGATATTATGGATAAATTAGCTCAAAATAATATTTTAGGTGGATTGCCACTAAATGAACGAGAAATATTATGGTGTGCTACAGAAATGAATACTAAAGAAGAAATTGATAAATTAGTTGAATTAGTAAAGGCGGTGTAGATATGAATTTAATTTTTGAACAAAGTACACAAAATCATCAATGTAGTATTTTACCGCCTTGTGATGTTCCCAAAGTAGAATTGCCTACAAAACGTCAAGAGAATTTGAATTTACCAGAGCTGTCTGAAAATGAAATCAGTCGTCATTATACGCAATTAGCAGAAAATGTGCATGGCGTAAATAATGGTTTTTATCCTTTAGGTTCTTGTACTATGAAATACAATCCTAAAATTGATGAAGAAGTAGCAAGTTTCAAAGGTTTTACTAATATTCATCCATTGCAAGATATAAAAACTGTACAAGGGGCATTAGAAGCGATTTCTTTGACTAATGATTATTTATGTGAAATAACTGGTATGGATAAAATGACTTTCCAACCAGCAGCTGGCGCGCATGGTGAATTTTCCGGATTATTATTAATCAAAGCGTATCATAAGAGCAGAAATGATGAAAAACGTCATAAAATAATTGTTCCAGATTCTGCACATGGCACAAATCCAGCAAGTGCTTCTATGGTAAATTATGATGTTATTTCTGTTCCATCATCTAGTGATGGTTGTGTTGATATAGAAGCATTAAAAGCTGTATTGTCTAAAGAAGGCGAAAATATTGCAGGTTTGATGTTAACTAATCCAAATACAGTTGGTATTTTTGATAAAAATATCTTAGAAATTACAAAATTGATACATGATGTAGGCGGATTATGCTATTATGATGGGGCAAATTTAAATGCTGTAATGGGTTGGGCTCGTCCAGGTGATATGGGCTTTGATGTAGTACATCTTAATTTGCATAAAACATTTGCAACTCCACATGGTGGCGGTGGCCCAGGAAGTGGCCCTATTGGTTGTAAAGCATTTTTACAAGAATTTTTACCAGGATATCAAGTAGTGCAAAAAGATGACTATTTTGATTTAATACGCTATGAAAAATCATATGGCATGGTAAAAGAATTTTATGGTCATTTCCTCGTAGTGTTGAAAGCATTGGCTTATATTATGACTTTAGGCAAAGAAGGTATCAGTGAAGCTTCGGCAAATGCTGTACTCAATGCTAATTATATGAAACAAGAACTTTCAGATACTTTTAATATGGCTTATGATGGCATTTGTATGCACGAATTTGTAATGAGCTTAGAACAATTAAAACATGATTATAATGTATCTGCTTTAGATGTAGCAAAAGCTATGTTAGATTATGGTATTCATCCACCAACAATGTATTTCCCATTAATTGTGCATGAAGCATTGATGGTAGAACCTACAGAAACAGAAGGCAAGGCACAGATGGATGAAGCTATTAAAATTTATAAAGAAATTTATAAAACTGCGATAGGAAATCCAGATATTATGCATGAAATGCCACTTAATACTGTAGTGCGTCGTTTAGATGAAGTTTTAGCTGCAAGAAAACCAATATTACGCTATCAGGCAGAGTGATTAATTATGATAAATAGTATAAAAATTGTAAGAGGTGATGGCTTTAATCCCTATTATAATTTAGCTCAAGAAGAATATTTGACTACTACTGTAAATAAAGGTGAATTGATAATTTATCTATGGCAAAATAAGCACACCATTGTGATTGGCAGAAATCAAAATGCCTGGCAAGAATGTCATGTAGAAAAATTTATCCAAGATGGTGGGAAAATAGCTCGCCGTTTATCTGGTGGCGGTGCTGTCTATCATGATTTGGGAAATTTGAATTTCACTTTTTGTGTGAGAAAAGAAGATTATGATATAGATAGACAATTATCCGTAATTTTGACGGCTGTACAAGCTTTAGGAATTAAAGCAGAAAAAACAGGTCGCAATGATATAACTATTGAGCAAAAGAAGTTTTCTGGAAATGCTTTTTATAAACAAGGAGAATTTTGTTATCATCATGGGACTTTATTACTATCGGTAGATAGTGAACAAATGCTGAAATTCTTAAATGTAGATAAAGCTAAATTACAATCAAAAGGCGTGGACTCTGTAAAATCACGTGTAACAAATTTAAAAGAATATAATGCTGATATTACAGTAGAGTTAATGTGTAAGCAGATAAAAATATCCGCAGAGAAAATTTATAATTGCTTAGCTGTGGATTATGTGATTAATTCTGTTGATAAATTAAAGATAAATGAATTAATGCAAAAATTTAGCGACTGGGATTGGATTTTTGGACGGAAAATACAATTTACAAATCATTTGCAAAGACGTTTCTCATGGGGAAATGTGGAATTTTATATTTATGTAGATAAAGGTAGAGTCAAGGATATAGAGATATATTCTGACGCTATGGAGCAAAATTTTATTTTATCATTGAAAGAAGCATTAAAAGATTGTTTGTATATAAAAAGAAATATAATTGAGCGGATAGAAAATTTAACTGAAGATAAAATTATGAGTAAAGATTTAATAACTTTAATTCAAGATGATTTGTAAATTATAAAGGTGTGGTGATTTATGGAAAATTTTGATTTAGCAATAATTGGGGCAGGTCCAGCAGGATATGAAGCAGCAGTTTTTGCTGCTAAACAAGGATTGAAAACAGCTTTAATTGAAAAATCAGAGCTTGGTGGAACTTGTTTGAATAATGGTTGTATACCCACAAAAACATTATTGCATACAGCTGATTTATATCGTGAGATGACTAATCAAGCGGACATAATAGGATTAGATTATCAAGCATTATCCTTTGATATGAAAAAAATGCAATTGCATAAGCAAGATGTGATACAAAAACTTCGTGAAGGCATAGCTAAATTGATGAAAATGCATAAAGTAACGATAATCAAAGGTTGTGCTAAGATTGTTGGCGAACATGAGATAGCAATTCAAAGTGATGAAAAAGTAGAAAATATTGAAGTTAAAAATATTTTAATCGCCACAGGTTCAGTGCCAGCTATGCCCCCAATAAAAGGTGCTGAATTGACTATAAATAGCGATGAATTATTAAATGATGAAAATGTATATGAGCAAATAGCTATTATTGGCGGTGGCGTTATTGGTATTGAATTTGCTTTTTTATATGCTTCCTTAGGAAAAAGAGTCATTATTTTAGAAGCATTAGATAGAATTTTAGCTAATATGGATAAAGAATTTGCACAAAGTTTAAAAATGTTATTGAGTAAACGCAATGTGGAAATTCAAACAAAAGCATTAGTCCAAGAAATAAGTTATAACGAAGGAACAAAGAAATATAATTGTAAGTATCTACAAAAAGATGCAGAATATATCATATCAGCAGATAAAGTATTGATGGCTGTAGGTAGAAGAGCATATACTCAAAATCTTTTTGCTGATAATCTATCAATAGAAACTGATAGAGGTAAGATAAAAGTAAATAAAAATTACCAAACAAATATAGAAAATATCTATGCTAGTGGAGATGTTATTGGTGGTATACAATTAGCTCATGTTGCTACAGCAGAAGCAATAAATGCAGTTTGTCATATGTTAGGCAGAGCGCCAATTTATAATATGAAATTAATACCTAGTTGTATTTATACTAATCCAGAAATCGCCTCTGTAGGTATGACTCTTGATGAAGCGAAAGCTCAAGGAATTAATGTAAAAACCATAAAATATCCTATGGGTGCTAATGGTAAAACTGTATTATCCTTACAAGAGAGAGGATTTATAAAAATAATAGTGGATAAAGAAACTGATTGTATTTTGGGAGCACAAATGATGTGTGCTCATGCTACAGATATGATTAGTCAATTTACACAAGCTATTCAACAAGAATTAACGCTAGCAGACCTGCAGAAAATAATATTCCCACACCCAACATTTAATGAAGCTATTGGTAAAGCTGTAGAATAATAAAAAAGCTGATGTAATTCAATTTACATCAGCTTTTTTCTTTATAAATTATCTAAGAAATTTTTTATGCGAGCAAGAGCACCGCTTATATTATCTACAGAAGTAGCATAAGAAGCTCTGATAAATCCTTTACCACATTCACCAAAAGCAGTGCCAGGAACTACTGCTACATGTTGACGGAGAAGTAATTGTTCAGCGAATTCTTCAGAAGAAAGACCAGTGCTAGAAATATCAGGGAAAATATAAAATGCTCCTTTAGGTTCAAAGCATTTTAATCCCATGCTAGTAAAGCCTTCATAGATTAAACGACGACGGCGGTCATATTCAGCTACCATTTTTTTCATATGTTTTTGACCATTGCGAATTGCTTCAAGTCCAGCTATTTGAGCTGTTATTGGTGCGCAAATCATAGTGTATTGATGAATTTTATTCATAGCATCAATTACAGGTTTTGGTGCTAAGGCATAACCAAGGCGCCAGCCTGTCATAGCATATGCTTTAGAAAAACCGTTTAAAATAATACTGCGTTCTTTCATATCAGGTAAAGCAGAAAAACAAATATGTTTACGTTCGCCATAAGTTAAATCTCCATAAATTTCATCGGATATGACAATTAAATTATGTTTTTGGGCAAAATTAGCAATAGCGAGTAATTCATCATATTCTAAAATTGTTCCTGTTGGATTGTTAGGATAGCCGATTAATAATGCTTTTGTCTTTGGCGTAATATGTTTTTCTAAATCTTCAGGAGTTACTTTAAATTCATTTTCTGATTTAGTAGGTACAGCAATAGCTTTGGCACCAACTAAAGTAGCACAAGCTGCATAAGATACATAGCATGGCTCTGGAATTAAAATTTCATCATTAGGATTTAAAATAGCACGCATAGCAAGGTCAACAGCTTCACTAACACCAACAGTGATGAGTACTTCATCATTAGGATTGTATTTTACTTGAAAATCTCTTTCATACATATGTGTGATGGCATGACGTAATTCATAAAGACCTTTATTGCTAGTATATGCTGTATATCCACGTTCTAAACCATAGATACAGCTTTCGCGAATAGTCCAAGGTGTTACAAAATCAGGTTCACCGATACCAAGGCTGATGACATCTTCCATAGTGGAAGCAATATCAAAAAAACGGCGAATACCAGATTGTTTTGTATGTTGTACAGTAGTTGCTAAATTTTTATTCCAATCAATCATGGTGATACCACCAATCTATGGTCAGTTTCTTTATCATCAATGATAATACCATCTTTTTTATAAGGTTTAAGCATAAAATGACTGCGTGTAGAAGTAACGCCTTCAATTGTAGAAAGACGACGAGCGACAAAGTCAGCTACATTTTTTAAAGATTTACCTTCAATGATAACTAATAAATCAAAGCTACCAGACATTAGATAAACAGTTTTTACTTCATCAAAACGATAAATTCTTTCGGCGATAGCATCAAAACCAAATTCACGCTGTGGAGTAACATTGACTTCAATCATAGCAGAAACGCTATCATCTCCGTATTTTTCCCAGTCAATCATAGTGTTGTAGCCAAGAATAATTTTTTCTTTTTCTAGCTTTTTCATTTGTTCTTCTATTTCATATTCAGAACGACCAAGCATAGTAGCAAGTTCTTTGATTGAACGACGTCCATCATGTTCTAGTAATTCTAATAGTTCACGCATAAAATCACTTCCTTAGTAAGTTTAATGAATAGTAATTTAGTAATCTTTATTTTAGCGAAAAAACAAAGACCCTCGTCCAATAAAGGACGAGGGTCTTCTCCCGTGGTACCACCTTAGTTAGCAAATAGCTCACTTAATGCCGATATCGCTGGCATAGCGCCTAGTTTTGCTAGGTGCTCACGGGTAGCTTTCTAATTTTATCGCTTGATAGCTCGCACCAACCGCTATTTCTCTGAAAGTCAACAAAATTATACTTTTCCGCTCATTGCATTTTATATATGTGTAATAATGTTAACATAAAATTAGAATAAAAATCAAGTGTTAGATGAATAAATGTAAAATTAAATATACAATAGCAGATAAAATTGCAGTACATGGAATTGTCATAAGCCAAGCGACAAGCATTTGACGAGCAACGTCCCAATGTACAGCTTTAACACGTTGGGCAGCACCTACACCCATGATAGAACCAGAAACTACATGAGTAGTAGATACTGGTAAATGTAGAAGTGTAGCGCCAAAGATTACTACAGCTGAGTTTAAATCAGCAGAAAAACCATGAACGGGTTGCATGCGGAAGATTTTCCCGCCAACAGTTCTGATGATTTTCCAACCACCAAATGAAGTACCAAGAGCCATAGCAAAAGCACATGATATTTTTACAAAAGTAGGTACTTCTAAAGCACCGATATAGCCACCGCTTAAAAGAGCAAGTGTGATAATCCCCATGGATTTTTGTGCGTCGTTAGAACCATGAGCAAATGCCATTAAAGCAGCAGAAATTACTTGGAGACGATTACAATTATCATTGACAGTAGCTGGTCTCATGGAATGACAGATAGCAAAAATAATATGTAGTATAATCCAACCAATTGCCATAGCAGCAAGAGGAGAAAGTACTAAAGATAAAAATATTTTTAATATACCATAGCCATTTAATCCCATAAAGCCAACGGAGATGATTACAGCGCCAATGATACCACCAACTAAAGCATGAGAAGAACTACTTGGCATACCAAACCACCATGTTATTAAATTCCAAATAATAGCACCAGCTAAAGCAGCGATAATGATGACTTCATTTACCATAGAAGCAGATTGAACTATATCGCCACCGATGGTTTTGGCAACGCCTGTACTAATCATGGCACCAGCAAAATTTAAAATAGCAGACATAATGATAGCTACTGCTGGAGATACTGCACGAGTTGATACGCATGTAGCGATTGCATTTGCAGTATCGTGGAAACCATTTACAAAGTCGAAAATAAGAGCTAAGGCAATAACAATAAAAATTAAGATAGAAGCTTGCTCAAGCATACTTCATAACAACTCCTTTTAATGTGTCAGAAATATGTTTTGTCTGATCAAGTGTATCTTCAAGGCATTGAAGAATATCTTTCCATTTTACAAGCGTAATAGGGTCTTTTTCAGTTTTGAATAATGAAGACATTTCACTGCGATAGAGTGTATCTCCTTGACTTTCATAAGTTAAAATGCGATTAGTGCATTCAAGAATTTCATTATGATTTTTACGAATATCTTTTAATAATGCTGTAGCTTTTACTAATTCTTCTGTAGCTTGAATTAAAAGCTTAGACAATTTTGCAGGGCCGTCTGTTTTTGGTTGACCTGCTTCGTACATGATGACGCGTTCAAGGCTACCATGAATATTATCTACACCATCATCTAAGCCATAAGAAAGAGCGAAAATATCTTCGCGGTCAATAGGTGTGATAAATACTTGATTTAATTTTTGAACAGTTTCAGAAGTAATATTATCAGCCTGTTTTTCAATAGTTTTTATTTCTTCCATTTTTGTTTGTGCTTTACTGTAATTGATCATTACATCATACATTATTTTTGCACCTTGATTAAAGTATTTAGCATGCTGATTTAGCATATCAAAAAATTCATAATGTTTGTTTCCAATATCAAACATAAATAACCCTCCCGAAAAATTTCAATACTAAAATAAAGTATAGGATTTAAATAAGAAGAATAAATATGTTTTAAGTAAAATCTATGTAAAATAAGTGCGATAAATGATGAGTAAAAAATGTTTTTATTTGATATATTTTGAGTGAAAAATATGGATAAAATAGCTTTTCTTTCTTAGAAATAATGGACATCATAAGTTTTCTAAGGTACAATAGAGGTGAGTTTTTTTCTTAATGTACAGGAGGAATAAAATTGTCAGTTAGAAGATTGTATGTTGAAAAACGCCAAGGTTTTGATATTCCCGCTCAAAAACTCTTTGCAGATTTAAAAGAGTTATTTGCTATTGAGGGAATAGAACAAGTAAGAGTTATTCGTCGATATGATATCGAAGGATTAACTGATGAAGAATATACACAGACAAAACCAGTTGTATTTTATGAACCACCAGTAGATGTAATCTATGAAGAAGAATTACCAGAGTTTGCAAATGCACGTGTATTTGCTATTGAAGCACTTCCAGGACAGTTTGACCAAACAGCTGATTCAGCTGCACAATGTGTACAGCTTGTTACACAAAAAGAACGTCCTGTTATTCGCAGTGCAAGAGTAATTGTTTTAGTTGGTGAAATTGATGATGAAACTTTTGCCAAAATAAAAAATTACTGCATCAATGCTGTAGAAACAAGAGAAGCTTCTTTTGAAAAGCCAGAAACACTTGCTATGACTATGGAAGAACCTGCTGATGTAAAAATACTAACTGGTTTTATTTCTATGAGTGATAGTCAGCTTATGGATTTACGCAATGAAATGGGCTTGGCTATGAGTGATGAAGATTTGAAATTCTGCCAGGAATATTTTGCTAAAGAAGAAAATCGTGATCCTAGCATTACTGAAATTCGTGTTATTGATACTTACTGGTCTGACCATTGTCGTCATACTACATTCACAACAGCTATCGACAATGTTTCTATTGAAGAAGGTAAATATAAAGATACAATTAAAAATGCTTATGAATTGTATTTAAATGACCGTGAAGTATTAGGCAGAACTCATAAAGATGTTACTTTAATGGATATCGCTGTAATGGGTATGCGTAAACTTCGCGAAGAAGGTAAATTACAAGATTTAGATGTATCTGAAGAAATCAATGCTTGTAGCATTGTTGTAAAAGCCAATATTGATGGAAAACAAGAAGATTGGCTTGTAATGTTTAAAAACGAAACTCACAATCATCCTACTGAAATTGAACCATTTGGTGGTGCGGCAACTTGTCTTGGCGGTGCTATCCGTGACCCACTTTCTGGTCGTTCTTATGTATATCAAGCTATGCGTGTAACAGGTAGTGCTGACCCTCGTCGTAGTCTTGAAGAAACAATTAAAGGTAAATTACCACAGCGTAAAATTACTCGTGGTGCAGCACATGGTTATAGTTCTTATGGTAACCAAATTGGTTTAGCTACTGGACAAGTTCATGAAATTTATCATGAAGGTTATGCAGCAAAACGTCTTGAAATCGGTGCTGTAGTAGCTGCTGCTCCAAAAGAAAATGTACTTCGTTTTGAACCACAACCAGGTGATGTAGTTATTTTAGTCGGCGGACGTACTGGTCGTGATGGTATCGGCGGTGCAACAGGTTCTTCTAAAGAACATACTTTAGAATCTTTGACTCAGTGCGGTGCAGAAGTACAAAAAGGTAATCCTCCAACTGAACGTAAATTACAAAGATTATTTAGAAATCCAGAAGTTAGTCGCTTAATCAAACGTTGTAATGACTTTGGTGCAGGCGGTGTAGCTGTAGCTATTGGTGAATTAACTGATGGTCTTGTAATTGAACTTGATAAAGTTAAGAAAAAATATGATGGTCTTGATGGAACAGAACTTGCTATTTCTGAATCTCAGGAACGTATGGCAGTTGTTGTAGATGCTAAAGATGCAGATAAATTCATAGCTGAATCTGCAAAAGAAAATCTTGAAGCAACACTTGTAGCAACTGTAACTAAAGAACCTCGTCTTGTTATGAATTGGCGTGGTAATGATATCGTTAGCATTAAACGTTCTTTCCTTCAGACAAACGGTGTAAAACAGCATACTGATGCTGTAGTAAAAATGCCAGAAGGCGAAACATATTTTGAACAAGCAAAACAAGTAGAAGGCTCAGTAAAAGATGCTTGGCTTAATACTTTAAAAGATTTAAATGTATGCAGTCAGAAAGGTTTAAGTGAACAATTCGACTCTACAATCGGTGCTAATACTGTGCTTATGCCATTTGGTGGTAAACGTCAAATGACACCTGCAGAAGGTATGGTAGCTACATTACCATTATTAGAAGGTTCTACAAATACAGCTACTGCTATGACATTTGGTTTCAATCCATATCTCATGAGCTGGAGCCCATTCCATGGTGCAGTATATTCTATCGTAGAAGCTATTACAAAAATCGTAGCTATCGGCGGTGATTATGCAAAAGTTCGCTTAACTCTCCAAGAATATTTTGAAAGCCTTGGTAAAGATAGCGAAAAATGGGGTAAACCATTTGCTGCACTTTTAGGTGCATTATGGGCACAGCATAAATTCGGTACAGCTGCTATTGGTGGTAAAGACTCCATGTCTGGTACATTCATGGATATGACAGTACCACCTTCTTTAATCGCTTTTGCTCTTGATATGGTAGAAGCAGATAAAGTTGTATCTCCTGAATTTAAACAAGCAGGACATAAAGTTATCGTAGTTAAAGCAACTCGTGATGAATTCGAAATGCCAGTTATTGATACATTGACTGCTAACTTCAATAAAGTTTATGAATTAATTCATGCAGGTAAAGTTGCAAGTGCAAAAACTGTAGGCGTTGGCGGTATTGCTAGTGCCATCAGCAAAATGACACTTGGCGAACAACTCGGTTTTGCTTTTGCTGATGGCTTTGATACAAAAGAATTATTCGCTTGCGATTATGGTACAATCATTCTTGAATTAAATGAAGATGTAGATTTAAATGAATTTGTAGGTGCATATGAACTTGGTAGCGTAATTGCAGACAAAGCAATTATCTGTGGCGATGTAAAAATTTCTCTTGATGAAATTGAAACAGCATATACTCAGCCACTTGAACAGATTTTCCCAACTCATGTACGTAAATCTACTGGTGAAACAAAACAAAGTGAACTTTATACAGCAACTAGCATTGCTAAAGCTCCAACTTCTTTTGCTAAACCAAGAATTTTCATTCCAGTATTCCCAGGTACAAACTGTGAATATGATACTGCTAAAGCATTTAATCGTGCAGGTGGTCAAGCTGAAACTCTCGTTATTAAAAACTTGACTCCTTCCATGGTTGAAGAATCCGTTGAAGCTATTGTAAAAGGTATTGAAAAATCTCAGATTATCATGCTTCCAGGTGGTTTCAGTGGTGGGGACGAACCAGATGGTTCTGGTAAATTCATTGCTGCTATGTTTAGAAATCCACGTATTACAGAAGCTGTTCGCGATTTACTCAAAAACCGTGATGGTTTAATGCTCGGTATCTGCAATGGTTTCCAAGCTCTCATCAAATTAGGTCTTGTACCATTTGGTGATATTCAAGAATTAACACCAGAAAATCCAACACTCACATATAATGAAATTGGTCGCCACGTATCTTGCATGGTAGAAACAAAAGTTGTATCTAATCTCTCTCCATGGTTTAACAACGTAAAAGTAGGAGATATTCATACTATTGCTGTTTCTCATGGTGAAGGTCGCTTCTGTGCAAGTCCAGAAGTTTTAGCTCAATTAAAAGCTAATGGTCAGATTGCAACTCAATATGTAAATGCAAATGGTGATACTTCTATGGATATCGAAGTAAATCCAAATGGTTCTGTATGGGCTATCGAAGGTATCACAAGTCCAGATGGCCGTATCTTAGGTAAAATGGGACACTCCGAACGTATTGGCAAATATGTAGCGAAAAATGTTCCAGGTGCAAAAGACCAAAAATTATTTGAAGCTGGCGTAGCTTACTTTAAATAAAAAATAATAGATATAAAAATAGACAGGGTATAGATTACCTTGTCTATTTTTGTTGTTTTAATAAAGAGTATTGATGATAAGTTTAAATGAAATGTAAATAAAATATCTATTTTAGATTAATTATGCAAATATCATATTAAAAAATGATATATATTAACTATATGCACATTGAAGGAAATTTTTTTATAGCATATAATAAAGACATCATTTTTATATGAAATTTGCAAAGGCGCAAAACTATTTAAATAGTTTTGTGCCTTTTTTGTTTTTAGAAAGGAAAAAATATGAGTGTAGAATTTATAAATGTTCATAAATCTTTTAATGAAATAGAGGGGAAACCTAAATATGTACTTGAAGATATAAATTTAAAAATAAAAACAGGTGAATTTATTTGTGTTTTAGGAAAAAGTGGTTGTGGTAAATCAACTATGTTAAATCTATTGGCAGGGTACTTAAAACCAGATAAAGGAAGAATTATCGTTGATGAAGTGGATGTAAAAGGACCATCTGCACAACGTGGAGTTGTTTTTCAGCAACATGCTTTGTTTCCTTGGTATACAGTAAAAGAAAATATTGAATTTGGTTTAAAACTAAAAAAATATAAGAAATCGGAAAGAGAAAAAATAGTTAAGCAATATATAGATATGATTGGATTACAAGGATATGAAAATGCATATCCTTCGGAATTATCAGGTGGAATGGCTCAACGTGTAGGTATTGCTAGAGCATTGGTAAATGATCCACAAGTTTTATTAATGGACGAACCACTTGGAGCTCTTGATGCAATGACAAGAGATGTAATGCGAAAAGAATTAATTCGTATTTGGCAAATAAGTAAAAAAACCATTTTTTTTATTACACATAGTGTACCAGAAGCAGTTTATTTAGCTGATAGAGTTATTTTATTAAAACAAGGACATGTAGAAATGGATAAATATATTGATTTGGATAGACCAAGGGATATTCGTTCAAAAGAATTTAATGAATATGTAGATTTATTTTCAAATGGATTAACAGATAATGCTAATACAGATGTAATCGTTGAATAAAGGAGAAATTATAATGAATACTCGTTTATTAGAAAATAGAGAGATATCAGTACATGATCTTTTAGTACAGTCTCAATATGTGATAGAACCAGATTTTGAAGAAGAAATTATTCCAAGAAAAGTAATTGAAACACGTCAAGCTAGATTAAATACGTATTATAAGATATTTTCATTATTTTTCTTTTTTGCTTTATGGCAATTAATTAGTTATTTAAATAGTTTGAATGAATGGTTTAATCCTGTATTCTTGCCATCTCCTGTGATGGTGATAGAGACAGCTTATAACTATATTATTGATGGAACCTTAATTGGACATATAGGTATGAGTTTTTATCGAATGATAATTGGTTTTATTATAGGTGTAATAATTGCAGTGGTTTTAGGAATATTAATTGCGACTAAAAGAGATATTGATAATATAGTTTCTCCTATTTTAAATCTTGTAGGGCCTATTCCAGTATTTGCATTTTTACCAATGTTTTTAATTTGGTTTGGTATAGGAGAATCTTCAAAAATTGCTTTAATTGCTTATGCAACATTTGTACCATTAATTACTTATGTTATTGATGGTATAAAAAATACTGATCCAATATTAATTCGTTCAGCACGTAGTTTAGGAGCAACACCATTTCAAGTATTTACTAAGGTCATTTTTAAATCTGCTATGCCACATATTTTTGCAGGTATGAAAATAAGTTTAGCACTTACTTTTTCTGCTTTAGTTGTAGCAGAAATGATGGGGGCATCTGAAGGTTTAGGTTATATTATTGTAAATGCTAAAAACTGGTTTAAAATGGCTGATATGTTTTTAGCAGCAACATTAATAGGTTTAGAATATACAATCTTTTATGGAATTTTAACTTTGATAGAAAAAAGATTATTCCGTTGGAAAAAAGTTGGTGTAAGTAAAGCTGTAGAAAATTAATAAGAAAGAAGGGTTGTATATGAATAAGAGAAATTTTTGGAAAAATTTTTTGACAGTAGTAACGTGTTCTGTATTTTGCATGGGTATGTTAAGTGGTTGTGGAAATGAAAATGCAAAAGGAAATGGATCTAGTAATAAATTAGTGGCATATGGTGAGTTAGATCCTCAAGTATCAGGACAACAGATTATTGCAGAAGAGAAAGGTTATTTTAAAGAAGAAGGATTAGATATTGAAAATAAATTAATGACTGGACCAGACGAAAATGCTTCATTGGTTGCTAGCGGAGATGCAAAAATTTGTTTTGGTTCTATGTATAACAATATTTCAGTTGCAGCAAATGGTGTGAAGATAAAAGTGGTAGCTCCACTCGTCAATGCAGCTGGAACACAGAGTATAGTAGCACGTAAGGGTCTTGAAATAAATAGCCCGAAGGATTTGGAAGGTAAAAAAATTGGTATGACTAATGGAGCAGGTGTACTTATTGCTATTAGAAACATGTGTAAAGCTACAGGTGTAGATGTAAATAAAATTCAATTTGTAAATTTAGGAGTTTCTGATCAGTTGGCTGCTTTGGATAGAGGCGATATAGACGCTATGGCAGCTTGGGAACCTTGGATTGGTAAGGCTATTGATCATGGAGGAACATTGCTTTTTAGTGGTACTAAATCCAATTTACCAGGAGCAGAAGGTGATGTTCATTGGATTGATTTTTATATGACATTACAGGTTACTCAAGATTTTTATGATAAAAATCCAGAAACAGTAGAAAAATTATTACGTGCTTTAAATAAAGCAACAAATTATATCAATGAACATCCAGAAGATGCAGCTAAGATTATAGCAAAACGTATTAATATAGATGAAAAAGAATGTTTACGTATTATGCAAGAAAATAAATATACTATGCAATATGACCAGCAATTTATAGATGGTGCTAATAATATGGCAAATTTCATGTTGGAAATGGGTAATATTAAATTAGTACCAAAAACTGATGAATATTTAGATTCAACAATGTTGAAAAAAGTAATTCCAGATGAAGTAAAATTATAATTTTGTTTATAAGAAAAGAGATGAATTGTGATGAATTGGAAAAAAATGATAGCAGTTGTCGCTTGTGCGATGACTTTGACAAGCGTAATGGCTGGTTGCGGACAAGATAAAAGTAAAGAAGCATCAAAAGATGCTTCTTCTACAGAAATTGTAGCTTATGGTGTAATTGACCCACAGATTTCAGCGCAACAGATTATTGCAGATAAAAAAGGTTATTTTAAAGAAGAAGGATTAAATGTTACTAATAAATTTATACAATCAGGTGGAGATATGTCTTCTTTGATATCTGGTGGTTCAGCACAGGTTTCATTTGAATCACCGTATACAGATATTGCTTTAGCGGCTAATGGTGTAGGTGTAAAAATTGTAGCACCAATGGCTAATATTGGTAATACACAGGCTGTAGTTGCTGGAAAAAATGCCAATATCGTAAATGGTAAAGATTTAGAAGGCAAAAAAGTTGGTATACCAGCGGGTGCTGGAGTTATGATTGCTATTCGTAATATGTGCAATGAATTAAATGTTGATATAAGTAAAATTCAATTTGTTACTTTAGGTCCAAGCGATGCAATTGCGGCTTTGGAAAAAGGTGATATTGATGCAATGGCTTGTTGGGAACCATGGATAAGTAATGCACAAAATAATGGAGGAAAATTATTATTCAGTGGTTTGAAATCTTATTTAGGTGATAAACAAGGCGATGTAAACTGGATGAATTTCTATACTACTATGCAAGTATCAGATACATTTTTAAAAGAACATCCAGAGGAAGTAAAAGCAATGCTTAGAGCTTTGAAAAAAGCAACAGACTTTATAAATGAAAATCCTGATGAAGCAGCAGAAATTATAGCAAAAGAAATAAATCTTGATGCAACACAAGTAAAGAAAATTATGAGTCAAAATCAATATCAAATGGTATATGATGATAAATTTGTAAATTCTTGTGGTGAAATTGCAGACTTTATGAAGGAAACAAATAATATTTCAAGTAAACCAGATTTTGGAAAATATGCAGAGTCAAATACATTAAAATCTGTAGATGAAACACTTGTCACTGCTAAATAAGGAGTAGTATTATGCTGGATTTATTAATAAAAAATGCCCAAATTGTTACAGAAAAGGAAATATTAACAGGAAATGTAGGCGTAAAAAATGGCAAGATAGAAATTATTACTAAAAAAAATCTATTAGCTGAAGATGTAATAGATATTAACAATAAGTATTTACTTCCAGGTGTAATTGATGAACATGTGCATTTTAATGATCCTGGATATACATGGCGAGAGGATTTTTATCATGGAAGTAAAGCGGCTGCTAAAGGCGGTGTTACAACTGTTATAGATATGCCAATGCAGAATAAACCAGCAGTTACAACGGTTAATATATTTTTAGATAAAGAAAAATTATTAAAAGATAAATCCTTTGTAGATTATGGTTTCTGGGGAGGATTAGTACATGGCAATGAAAATGAACTAGAAAAAATGGATGAAGCTGGAGCTTTAGCCTTTAAATGCTTTATGTGTGACCCTGGTAAGGATTATACAGAATTGTCTTTAGATGAAATTCGTCAGAGAATAGAATTTTTAAAAGAATTTGATGGATTGGCAGGCTTTCATTGTGAAGATTACAAAATTATAAAAAAAAATGAAACAAATGCTATTGAAAAAGGTACAGTGTCTGCTGAGGATTATTTAAAAGCTCGCCCAGTAGAAGCTGAATTAAAAGCTGTAAAAGATATCATTGAAATTTTACAGAAAACAGAAGGTAAAGCACATATTTGTCATGTATCTCATCCTCAAATTGCTCAGTGTATAAAAGAAGCAAAGAAAAAGGGTATTAATATAACAGCAGAAACTTGTGCACATTATTTATTATTCACAGGTGATGATTTGATAAATAAAGGAGCTATATTTAAATGTTCTCCACCATTGCGTTCTAGAAAAGCAGCTGATGATTTATGGAATTATGTTGTAGATGGAACATTAGATTGTATTTGTTCTGATCATTCACCTTGTCAAATTTCTGAAAAAAATGTAACAAATATCAAAGGTTTTTTTGGTGCATGGGGAGGATTAAGTGGTGTACAAACTAATTTGCAAACTTTTTGGGATTATGCAGTAAATAAAAAAAGATGTTCTCCTATGCTTGTGGCAAAAGTAATGGCACAAAATCCTGCTAAGATATTTGGTATTTATGGTAGAAAAGGAGCTATAAAAGAAGGTTTTGATGCGGATTTTGCAGTAGTTGATGATAAAAAATTATGGAAGATAGTTGCCGATGAGCTAGAATATAAAAATAAATTTTCTGCTTTTTGTGGTTTAACAGGAATGGGCTTATCTGTGATGACTATTGTTCGTGGTAATTTAGTTTATAATGAAAAATCTTTTAGTGATAAATGTTTAGGACAATTTATAAAAAAATTAAAGTAATAGGAGTGGATATTTGTGAAGATAGCAATTATTGAACCATTAGGAATTGATGAAAAGGCTGTAGAAAAATTAAAACAAGATTTTTTACCAGAAGATATTGAACTTGTGTATTACAATAGCACCTCACAAGATGATGAAGAAAAAATAAAACGTTCCGAAGATGCAGATATTGTAATGTTGGCTAATATGCCTTTAAGAAAAAATGTATTAGAAAAATGCACTAAATTAAAAATGATCTCTGTTGCATTCACTGGTGTAGACCATGTAGATATGGATTATTGCAAAGCAAATGATATCATGGTTTGCAATTGTTCTGGTTATGCTAACGAAGCTGTTTGTGAATTGGTTTTCGGTATGATTGTTGATTTATATCGCAATATTTTTGCAGCAGATAAAGCTGTGCGCACTGGTAAAACAAAAGCAGGACTTAGCCAATTTGAACTTTGTGGCAAAAAATTCGGCATTATTGGAGCTGGTGCTATTGGCTTAAAAGTAGCAAATGTAGCAAAAGCATTTGGTTGTGATGTATATGCTTATAGCCGTACACCTAAAGATATTGATGGTATAAAATTTGTAGGCTTAGATGAATTATTATCTATCTGCGATGTAGTATCTATACATGTACCACTCACTAAGCAGACAAAAGATTTAATTAATGCAGAAAATATCACAAAAATGAAACCGACAGCATTACTTATAAATACAGCACGTGGACCTGTAGTCAATGTTAAAGCATTAGCTGATGCACTTAAAAATAATATTATTGCTGGTGCAGGCATTGATGTTTTTGATAATGAACCACCAATTGCAATGGATAATCCACTTCTTAGTGTATCAAATGTTGTTTTGACACCACACATTGGTTTTGCAACAAAAGAAGCTATGGAAAAAAGGGCTGTTATCGCTTTTACGAATATTAATAAATATTTGATGGGAAAACCACAAAATGTTATGTAATAGGTGATAGAAAATGGAAATTAAAGCAAATGCAGAGAATATAAAAACATGGTTGGAAACAATTAATACATTTAATTCCACACCAGAATTCGGCACAACACGAGTTTTATTTACCGATGTAGAAGTAAAAGCAAGAGAATATGTCAAATCTGAAATGCGAAAATTAAATCTGAAAGTACATGAAGATGCTATAGGCAATATTTTTGGTGTACTTGAAGGAACACGACCAGAACTGCCACCTATTTGGACTGGTTCACATATTGATACAGTATTAAATGCTGGTATGTTTGATGGTATGAGTGGAGTTGTCGCAGGTCTTGAAGCAGTGAGACTCATTCAGGCAAATAATTTAAAACATGAAAGAAATATAATTGTTGTTGTATATACATCAGAAGAGCCAACTCGTTTTAAACTTGGTTGTTTAGGCAGTCGTGCTATGGCGGGCAAGCTTGATGAAAGACAGGCTAAAGAATTGGTTGATGATGATGGCAATATTTTGTATGAAGTGCTTACAAAACTTGGATTTCCTGTGCAAGATTTTGATAAAGTACCAATAAAAAAAGGCTCCGTTTATGGAGCTGTGGAATTGCATATTGACCAAAATGGTGTTTTAGAAAAAGCTGGAAAACCAATTGGCATAGTAAAAACGATTTGCGCACCGAGCGTTTTTGATGTAGAAGTTGTTGGCAAGCAATCACATGCAGGCGGAACAACAATGGAAGATAGACAAGATGCGTTCATGGCAACAGCAGAAATCGCTTTGGCTTTAGAAAAATTAGGAAAGACTTCGCCAAGTGAATATACTACAACTACAATTGGTAGAGTACAGGTAATACCAAATGCAGTTAATGTAATACCAGGAAAAGTTATATTCTCTATCGATATTAGAGACTGCGATTATGATTATAAAAATGATTTAATTGCAAAATTAAAAGAAGAGATAAAAGCTATTGCTAAGAAAAGAAATGTAGTAGTAAATATCACTCAATATAATAATGATTATCCGATGAAATGTGATGAAAATATTATAAAAAAATTGGAAGTAGCATGTGAAAAAGAAAATACAGCATATATTAAAACAATAAGTGGTGCTTTTCATGATTCCATGTTAGTTGGAGAATTTGCTCCTGTAGCAATGATTTTTGTACCAAGTAAAGATGGAATAAGTCATAGCCCAAAGGAATGGACAAATTTTGAAGATATTGCTGCAGGAACAAATATATTAACAGATGCATTAGTTGAATTGGCTAATGAAATTTAGTTTTATAAATTGAGTGCAGATAAGCTTAAATAAATAAGAATATTTTCATCAGAATTATTAAAATCAGTCTGAAGTATTTCTTTTATTTTTTCTAATCTATTTAACATAGTATTACGATGTAAATAAAGAATTTTAGCTGCTTGACTAGCATTATAATTACAAGAAAAATAAATTTTTAAAGTATGAATAAGTTCCGTATTATTTTGTTGATCAAAATCTAAAAGTGGTTGCAATATATTATGAATTAATAAATTAGAAGAAGATTGATTTAATAAATGTAAGGGAATTTGATGTAAATATGAACCTGGTTGAAAATCATTTATCTGTTGTTGATATTGAAGTGCTTTTAAACTTTCTTCGAAGGCACGACTAATATTTGTGATTTTTTTATGACAGGCACTGATACCGATAAAAATAGATTGTTCATTAAATTTATTTTTTAATTTTAAAGAGTAATTTTGTACTTGATGTAAAGCTTGTAAACGATGATAAGTTGATGGAAATAAAAAATATATACAAAATAAATTATTATTGAAACAAGTAAAAATAGTGCAATGTTCTAATGATAAATCTTTTAGAAATTTATCTAAATTTAATAAGAATAATGATTTATTTTTTTCAAGTATATTTTGCAATGATATAGTAAGACAAATCCATTCTTTTTGATAATCAAAACCGTAAAAGGAACATAATTTTTTTATTTCTTCTATATTATTTTGTTTATGATGGACGAGAAAATGTAAAAAGAAAGTTGAATTGCTATTGTAATTAGTGTTTAATGTTTTATTTTGGACGCAGGCAAATGTTAAAAGTTGAATGATGTTTTGAAGGAATTTTGATGTAGGTATAGGTGAAAATGATGTTTTTTTATATAAAAAACATAAATAACCCGCTTGATTATAAAGTGAAAAAGTTTGTAGTGAATAATTTTGTTCATTTATTTTACAAAAATTATCAATAGTATTTTTAGATATTTGTAAAGATAAAAAATCTGTTAGGGAATGTAAATTGTCTTCATTTATATCTTTATATTTATAAGGAAACGCACTTGCTATTAAAGAACAATTTATATCTATTAATAAAACAGGTGTAGCAAAAAAATGGGCAATTTGTTGTAAGGAAGTAGATATTGGTTCATGATTTAGTATTTGTTGCATAAAATTAGATAAAAAATGTTGTTCTCGTTCTACTTGAAGGTTTTGTTCTTTATAAATTTGTTGAAAAATAATTTGGGATATTTCAGAGAAAGAATAAAAATAAGGTAGTTCAATAATAGGAAAATCAAGATTCTTAGCTTCATCAATAATGGCATCAGGAATTTGTCGGAAAAAGCGTTTAGTTTTTATAGCTAAGGCGGCACAACCAATTTCGCACATATCTTTTATCATTTGACGTTGAAGTGTAGGATTATCCTTAAAACAATAACCAGTGGTTAAAACTAATTCATTTTGTTTAAACCATTTTAAAACATCGGGATTATCTAAAACATTTACACTTTTAATTTCTTGTAAAATATGGTTTTCTCCAGTTATAAGACGTATATTATTTAGATTACTTTCTTGAATTAACCAGTTAAGAGTAGGCATAAAAAAGTCTCCTTAAAATATAAATTAATAAAATTATATCATGTGTTGTGTTAGTAAAAATATATATTATTGTTGAAAGGAGTGTCAATATGAATACTACTGATAGAATAAAAGAAACATTAGAGACGTTAAAAATATTTTCAGCGACAACAAATGGTGTAACAAGATTACCTTTTACAAAAGAAGCTAAATTAGCAGTAAATTTTTTAAAACAGAAAATGGAAGAAGCTGGACTTAAAGTATTTATTGATGCTTCAGGAGCTATACATGGTATTAGGCCAGGGATTTCTTCGAGGAAAATAATAATTGGTTCACATTATGATTCAGTAAAATCTGGTGGTGCTTATGATGGAATTGCAGGAGTCGTGTGTGGTATAGAAATAGCACGTCTTCTAAAATATGAGACTTTATTTTATACGCTAGAGATTATTGGATTTAATGATGAAGAAGGCGTTCGTTTTGGTACAGGTTTTTTTTCTAGTAAAGCTTTTTTAGGAGAGTGGAATATTGAAAATTTAAAACATCAATATGATGAGCATGGTGTTAGTGTTTATGATGCTATGAAATCATGGAATTTGATACCAGAACAATTGACAAACAGTGTTTGGGATTTATCACAAATTCGTTGCTTTATGGAAATTCATATTGAACAAGGACCAGTTTTAGAAAAAGAAAATGTAGAACTTGGTATTGTAAATGGTATTGTAGGAATGAAGCGATATAATATTCAAATTTGGGGTAGAGCTGATCATGCTGGAACAACACCTATGAATATGCGATATGATGCACTTGCAGGAACAGCTAATATAATTGAGTATATAGAAAAAGCGGCAAAAAAATATGCTGGGGCTGTTGCGACTGTAGGAGCATGTACAATTTCTCCAAATGCTGTGAATACAGTACCAGAGAAAGTAGAATTTTCTTTGGATATACGTAGTATGAATAGTAATGAATTACATTCATTAGAGAAAGATATTTTAAAGCATTTAGAAAAGACAGTACAAGAACGTAATTTAACATATGAGATACAGACTAAACTAGAGGTTGAACCATCTGATATGGATGATAAATTAAAATCTTATTTAAGACAAAGTGTTTTAAAGTTAGGGTATTCTTCCATAAATATAAACAGTGGTGCAGGTCATGATGCTTTACCAATTTCACGTAAATTATCTACAGCAATGTTATTTGTGCCTAGTAAGGGTGGTAGAAGTCATTGCCCAGAAGAATATAGTAAACCAGAAAGCCTAGCAAAAACTGTTCATGTTATGTTAGATACAATAAAAAAAATAAATAATGAGGAGAATATAAATGAGTTATCCTAAAGATATTTTAAGTACAAGAGTTGTTGTAAAACCAGGTATTTTTGCTGTTTTACCAGAAGATGGATTAGTAAATAATGTAATTCCAGCTATAAAAAATTGCCGAGTAAGTATTGTAGCTTCACCTAAAATGGGTGCAAGTTTTGTAGAATATATTATAACAGCACAGCCTGGTGGATATTCTACTAAACATTTAGCTTCTGAAGAAGGTGTAGAAAGCTTTTTATATTGCATTGAAGGCAGTGTAGAATGTTCAGTGGGATTAGATGTTTATAATTTAACAGCAGGTGGATATATTTTTGCTCCATCTGATACTGGTATAAAATTTAAATGTGCAGAAAAAGCAAAATTTCTCTTTTATAAACAAAGATATATTCCACTTGCAGGTGGAGAAAAACCATATGTATGTGTAGGTAATGTAAATGATATGGAATATCAAGAATACGAAGGCATGGAAAATGTTTTCATAAAGGATTTATTGCCAAAAGATTTGGCTTTTGATATGAATATGCATATCTTATCTTTTAATCCTGGTGGATGTCATTCATTCATTGAAACACATGTACAAGAACATGGTGCATATATTTTATCTGGTGAAGGTATGTATTTTATGGAAAATTCTTGGATGCCAATTAAAAAGAATGATTTTATGTGGTTTGGCCCATATGTAGCACAGGGTTGTTATGGTGTAGGTAAAGAACCATTTGCCTATATTTATTCTAAAGATTGTAATCGTGATGTAGAAATATAAAAATATAAATTTAGACAATGTAGTCTAATGATAATTTGTGAATTGTGAATTAAAAGCAACTGACAAAAAGTCAGTTGCTTTTTGTTTTTATAAAGGAGTGGTAATAATGGTGGCGAAAATAAAAAGTTCATTGTTTTTATAAGTTATATTGGCTTTGATATTAGGATTAATAGTTGGTGTAGTATTCCCAACATAAGCTCAAGCTTTAAAACCGCTTGGAGATTTATTTATACGATTTATACAATTATTGATTGCTCCAATTGTTTTTTGTGTAGTTGTAAATGGTATTTCTGGTGTAGGGAATATTAAAAAAGTTGGAACAGTAGGTGTAAAAACAATATTTTATTTTGAATGTGTGACAACAATTGCTTTAATTTTAGGTTTGTTGTTAGGTTTAAATAGTAATATTGGAATGGGTATGAATATTGATCCATCTAGTTTAGACGCTTCTGCAATCAGTGCATATACAGAAAGAGCTCAAACGATAAGTCAAGCTGGAGGCATATCATTTTTGATGAATTTAGTACCGACAACTGTTGTAGGTGTTTTTGCTAAAGGTGATATTTTACAGGTATTAGTATTTTCAATTATATTTGCTTGTTCTTTAAATTTAGTAAAAGATAAAGCTTCTATTGTAGTTAAAGCTGTATCTGAATTGAGCACTGTATTTTTTAAAGCTATGGGTATTATTGTTCGCTTTGCACCAGTTGGTGTATTTGGAGCAGTAGCTTTTACAGTTGGTAAATATGGATTAGATTCTTTAGGTCATTTGGGTGCATTAGTAGGTTTATATTTTGTAATTTGTATATTATTTGTACTTGTTATCTTGGGTGGAATTTTAAGATTATGTGGCATAAATTTATTCCAATTTTTAAGTTATTTGCGAGAGGAATTAATGATAGTATTTGCTACTACTGCATCAGATAGTGTATTACCACAGATCATGAAAAAATTAGAAAATATGGGAATAAAATCCTCAACAGTAGGTTTAGTTATTCCAACAGGATATTCATTTAACTTAGACGGTTTTTCAATTTATTTGACATTAGCTACGATTTTCATAGCTCATGCGACAAATGTAAATTTAGCTTTTTCTGATTTATTTATGATTATCATAGTATCAATGATTGCTTCAAAAGGTGCACATGGTGTTCCAGGCTCTGCAATCGTAATTTTAGCAGCAACTTTATCAGCTATACCAGTTATTCCGATGATTGGTTTAGTATTAATTTTATCAATCGATTGGTTTGTAGGTATTGCTAGAGCAGTAACTAATATTATTGGTAATTGTGTAGCAACCATTGTTATTGCAAAATGGGAAGGCGATTTAGATATAGAAAAGGTACATGAAGTTTTATCACATAAGGAGAAATTAGAAGTAGGTAGTGTTATACATTAAATATGATAGAAAATAATATTTATATATAGCTAAATTAATTGAGTTTTTGTAGATAAAATAGTAAAACCACTAGTTTTTAACTAGTGGTTTTTACTATATATTTAGGATAGTTTTTATATTGTATTTTTGATTTTTATAAAATACTAGTATTTGGAATTTCGCTATCGTCTAATTTTCCTTTTAAATCATTATCTGTCATAGCACAAACAGCAGAGTCTGACCAAACATTTTCAGCTGTTTCAATCATATCGATGATGGTATAAATTGGTAAGATGATACCAAGTAAACCGATTGGAGCACCGATAGAGGACATAAGAGATAAAGTCAAGAAATAGCAACCCATAGGAACGCCTGCATTACCAACAGCGGCAATAACGGATATAAATAACCATGTAATCATAGTAGTCATGGATAATTCAAAATCAGCATTTTGCATTACGAATAAAGAGGTTACTAAGATAAATGCAGCACAACCATTCATATTGATAGTTGTACAAATTGGTAAGACGAAACGAGAAACTTTTGGATTGGCTTTTAAATTTTGTTCTGCACAAGCAAGTGTTACAGGTAAAGTTCCGGCAGAGCTTTTTGTAAATAAAGCTACGGCAAGAGCAGGAGCCATTTTACGGAAAACTTTAACTGGATTTAATCCACGAAGAAGCATGATTAAAGGTAAAATGATAAAGAATTGAATAGCATTACCACCGATTACTACAGCAGTATATTTTCCTAAAGCGCCAACGATAACACCAGCTTCGATTTGAGCTGATAATTGACCTGCAAAAGCGATGATACCAAGTGGTAAAACATAAAGTAATGCACGAATAAGTGTGAAGGATAATTCTTGTAAACCATTGATTACTTTTAATAATTGTTCACGATTATCTGTTTTTGGCATGAAGGCTAAAGCTAAACCAACAGCCGCAGAAATCAACATAACAGATAAAACATTACCAGTTAAAAATGGCTGTAGAACATTATTTGGAATTACAGATAAGAAGTGGTCATAATAAGAAAGTGCGCCTAATTTTTGCATAGGTACAGCTTCTTGACCGGCATTGATAATATCCATAGGAAGATTTCCTGGAGAAATCCATAAATAAAGACAAAGACTCGTAGCTGCAGCACAGATTGTGGTGAATAAAGTATAAAATAGTGCATGAGAAAAGATACGACTTGTATCTTTATTATTACCGAGTGCAGCTAAAGTAGTGATAACTGCTAGAGCGATTGTAGGAACTGCAATGAATTGGAATAAACGTGTAAATACAGTAGCTACAAAATTGAAAAATTCATTTAAAGGTTGGATACCGAGCCAGCCTAAAATGCCACCTAGAATGAGTGCACCAAACCATAATAAGAACTGACGTCCTTGAGAAGATTTAGCTTTGCTTTCGCGGATAGCACTTTGAGCGGTTTCTTTAACATCGACTTGTTTTTTATTATCAGCCATATGTAATCCCTCTTCTCTCTTTAATATTGTATATACATATATAATTAATTCATACAATATATGTATGAAAAAGATTATACGATTTTGATGTAAACATGTCAATCATTTTAAAGCGTATAAAAAATAAAAAGGTAATGTGATTTTATTTTTTACTATTTACATTATCAAAAATAAATAAGGACTTGTCAACATAAAAAGTAATTCATTTTGTTATCTAGTTTAGAAAAAATAGATTATTTTATAGTATTTATAAATATTTTAGTTAAAATAAAAAGTTTAATCAAAATGGATTATTGTCTAATATCACGTTATTGCTACCTTTTTGATAACCTATTAAATCTACAGTGATAAATTTAAAACCTAGTTTTTGAAATTCTTTATGAATTAAATCTCTAAGAGGATTGGTAAATAATTTAGGGACTTCATTTGTCTCTACTTCTATGCGCGCTAAATCACCGTGATGGCGTACGCGAATTTGACCTTGTAAATATTTATGAAGTATATCTTCTGCCTTAGCAACTTGATTTAATCTTTCAGGAGTAACTTCAAGACCGTAAATTAAACGAGAGGCAAGACAAGCAGAGCTAGGTTTATTCCAAACAGGTAAATTCCAGTCTTTCGCCATTTGGCGGATTTCATCTTTAGTAATGTGCAATTCTAAAAATGGTGATTTTGTTAATTTAAATTCTTTTAAAGCGAGCATACCTGGGCGATAATCACCTTTGTCATCTTCATTAGAGCCTTCTAAGAGATAGTTATAATTATTTTTTTGACAAAAATTTTCTAAAAGTTTAAAGCGATTAATATGGCAATGGTAGCAACGCATTTTATCATTGCAAGTGAATTTTTTATCAGCTAAATCATCTACAGTGAATAATTCATGTTTTATGCCAATGAGTTTAGCAACTTTTTTAGCATCAGATATTTCATTAGTAGTTATTAATTCAGATACAGCAGTGATGGCGATAGCTTTATCTCCTAGAGCAATTTGTGTTGCTTTAGCAAGTACAGAGCTATCTACACCTCCAGAAAAAGCTACAGCTACAGATTGGTAAGATTTTAGTAATTCGATTAATTGTTGTTGTTTATTCATGCTTTAGTTCCTCGTTTGCTAGAAATAATGCTGTTTGTTGAATTGTTTTTAATGGTACATTGTGTTTTTGGGCTAATTTTTTACAATCTTCATATTCAGCGGATATATTTAAGACTTTATCGCCTTTTTTAGCTATTTTACATTTTACTTGACCATATGGAGTGATGATGGATTTAAATTCTCTATCTAGGCTGTAGCGAGTGATTATTTCTTCACGTATGCCAAGCGTTGTCGTTTCACTGAATATAATATCAAGGCAATTTTCTTTATCTTCGGGACGGATTAAAACAGATAAAGTATTAGCTGAGCGAGATTTTTTCATATAAATAGGAGTCAGCCAAACATCTAAAGCATTATGCTCAAAGAGTTTTTGCGAGATATATTCATAATTTTGAGGATTGAAATCATCTATATTACAAGATAGTATAAGTAATTTTTCTATAATATAATCGTTCATTTTTTCACCTGTTATTTGTTGTAAATTTAATTATATATTAAATTAGAATTTTTATTTAGGCAAGAAAGTAGATTTTAGCTTAAATAAAAAGACTTAGCTCTATATAATGAACTAAGTCTTTTTTGGGGGTTTAAATATATGATTTTGATATTAAGATGGAGTTTTTTATAGCATGATTGGTGCAAAAACGAAACCTAAAGCTACAGAAACAACGATTGTTAATACACCAGGGAAGAAAAACGGATGATTAAATACATATTTTCCGATGCGACTGGTACCTGTATCATCCATTTGTACAGCACCTAATAATGTAGGATATGTTGGCAATACAAATAAAGCGGAAACAGCAGCAAATGAAGCTACAATAATTGGTACAGAAGCAGTATTTTCTGGAGTAATACCTAAAGCGACGATAACAGTTGGGATTAAAGCTTGAGTTGTAGCTGCTTGTGAATATAAAAGCATACTAGCGAAGAATAAAGCTACAGCTAATAAAAATGGATAAGCTACAACGAGGTTAGAAGCTAATAATTTAATTTCAGGAATATGACCTTTAACGAAAGTATCGCCTAGCCATGCTACACCGAGTACACATATACAAGCAGAAAGACCAGATTTGAAGGTACTAGTATTTACTAAATCGCCTGTTTTGATTTTACAGATGAAAGTAATAAGTGTAGCAATACATAACATAAAGCTGATAATAGCATCATTTCTAGGTAAGATAACAGGTTTAATCCAACCAACATTATTAGAAATAGCAGTTGCATATAATACAATAGCAATTACGCCGACAAAGAAAATCCATACAGATAATTTGGCACCTTTTTTGAGAGGGTGGTCATCACCTTTTTTGACTACAGGTGTAACTTGACCAAGTTGTAATCTTTCTTGATAAACAGGGTCAGAAGATAAATCTGTGTTGATGAACTTTGTCATGATAAAGGCAGTGATCATGCAACCTAAGAAGGTAGTTGGAATACAGATAGCAAGTAACATTGGATAAGAACAGCCAAATGGTTCTAAAAATCCACTCATAGCAATTACAGCAGCAGATACAGGGCTAGCAGTGATTGCTATTTGGCTAGCTACAACAGAGATAGAAAGTGGTACAGATGGTTTAATATTTTCACCTTTAGCAACTTCGACAATTACAGGAATCATAGAAAAAGCAGTATGACCTGTACCAGCAAAAATAGTTAAAAAATAAGTAACAGCAGGAGCTAAATAATTGATGTGTTTTGGATTGCGACGAAGAATTTTTTCAGCTATTTTTACTAAATAATCTAAGCCTCCTGCTAATTGCATAGCAGAGATAGCACCAATAACAGACATGATGATGAGAATAACATCCCATGGAATTTGACCAGGATTAAGACCAAGCCCTAATGTTAGAGCAACTACACCAAGACCACCAGCGTAGCCAATGCCCATACCTCCTAATTTTACGCCTAAGAAGATAGCAGCGAATAATACAATTACTTGTAATAATAAAAATATATCCATAGAAAAAACCTCTTTTATAGTTAATAGAAATTATTTTGTTCCCATATGTGGTGTTAACATTGTTTTAGGATTTAAAATATCAGTGAGTTGTTTTTCAGTTAAATATCCGCGTTCTAAACAAATTTCACTTACAGCTTTACCAGTTTGTAATGCTTCTTTAGCAATGCTAGAAGATTTTTCATAGCCGATATAAGGATTTAATGCAGTAACAATACTGATTGAATTCATGATAGAGTTATAGCAAATATCTGTATTAGCTGTTAAATCTTTAATAGCTTTTGTAGATAAAGTATTTATAGCATTTTCAAGTAGGCAGATAGAATTAAATAAAGCATAAGCAATGCCAGGTTCAAAGGCATTGAGTTCTAATTCGCCACGTTCAGCACAAAGTGTGATGCTTACATCATTGCCCATAACTTCATAACAAGCTTCAGCAACTACTTCAGCAATGACAGGATTTACTTTTCCTGGCATGATAGAAGAGCCTGGTTGCATTTTTGGTAAATTAATTTCACCTAAACCACAGCGAGGGCCAGAATTCATCAAGCGAAGGTCATTAGCAATTTTGCTTAAACGTACAGCAAGTGTTTTTAAAGCACCACTTACATAAACAAAATCAGCAGTATCTTGTGTAGCAGCAATGAGATTATCAGCAATTTGATAGTTTATACCAGTGATATTGTGTAGTTCTTTTTCAATAACATGTTTGTAGTCAGGGTGGCAATTTATACCAGTACCAATAGCAGTTGCTCCCATATTTAAGAATTTCATAGTTTCACGAGCATGAGAAATTTGATGTATAGAAGTATCAATATAAGTGGCAAAAGCTTCAAAAGTATTGCCTAAAGTAGTAGGAACGGCATCTTCAAGTTCAGTACGACCCATTTTTAAGATATCTTTAAATTCTACAGATTTTTTTAATAAATTAGCTTTTAAATCTTCCATAACAGTGAGCAAGTCTGTTAATTTTGTATATGCTGCTACTTTTATAGAACTAGGATAGCTATCATTTGTGGATTGACTGAGATTTACATGGTCATTTGGATGTAAAAATTGATATTCGCCTTTTTGATAACCGAGAATTTCTAAACCAATATTAGCAATTACTTCATTAGCATTCATATTTGTGCTAGTACCAGCACCACCTTGAAGCATATCTACAGGAAATTGATTTACGAAATTGCCTTCAATAATTTTATCGCAAGCAGAAGCTATAGCATTAGCAAGTTCTGGTTTTAAAACACCTACTTCTTTATTAGCTAAAGCGGCAGCTTTTTTTATTTGAGCTAAAGCTTTGATGAAGAATGGATAATTTTCTAAAGTTCTAGTAGAAATATGGAAATTATTTATAGCTCTAGATGTTTGTACTCCATAATATAAATTATTTGGAATGTTTAATTCTCCGATAAAATCATGTTCAGTTCTTGTTGACATAAAAACGCACCTCTAATTAATTTTTGATAATTTTAGTTAATTGATATATAATGAAAAAATAAATCTTTAAATTTAAAATAAAGATATATAAATGATTTATATAATAATAAATAAAGCAAATAATGTGCCAACATAGTGTATACTTTTTTATTGCTGATAAAATATGGATAGAAAAATAACGTTATATTTATTTTGCTTAAAGGTGTATAATAGAGATGATAGTAGTGTATAATGAAGATTGTATTATGTATACAATATATTAAATAATTTTTTATAATATATTGAATTGAAAGAAAATAGAAGGACGAAAAATGAAACAGTTAGAATTAATAAATGAATATGTTAGAAATAATTCTAAAGCAGAAGATGTATTAAAATCTATGAAAAACGGAAAAATACCAGGAGTAAAAGCAACAGATATTCAAGAAAACTTCGGTATTTTGCGCAATAATGCAAGTAGTATACTCAATAGTCTATTTAAAGATAATCAAATTGTAAAAATTAATACAAGACCTGTAAAATTTTTGTCGATAGAAACTATACATTATTTGAATAAACAATACAGTTTGCCAGAGCAAAAAATTTATACTCTAAAAGAATTGCAAAAATATCTATTAGAAGATACTAGCCAGCAAAAAGATGCTTTTTCTGAACTTTGTGGCTGGAATGGTAGTTTGAAATATCAGGTGGAGTTGGCAAAATCGGCTATATCATATCCGCCAAAAGGACTGCATACTTTGATATTAGGCGATAGGGGTGTAGGCAAGAGTGCTTTTGCCAAAGCTATGCATGAATATGGCAAAGATTATTATGATAGAGATTATCCTTTAGTTACATTTAATTGTGCAGATTATGGCAGTAATCCGCAATTATTGTTATCTCAATTATTTGGTCATGTAAAAAATGCTTTCACTGGAGCCGATAAGGATAAAGTAGGTCTAGTGGAAAAGGCTGATGGCGGAATTTTATTCCTTGATGAAGTACATCGATTGCCACCAGAAGGTCAAGAGATGTTGTTTTATTTAATGGATAAAGGTGAATATAATCGCTTAGGTGATACGACTTATAGAAAAAGTAATGTATTAGTGATTGCAGCGACAACAAGTGCTCCTGATAAGGTTTTGCTTAAGACTTTTACTAGACGAATACCAATCATTATAAAATTACCTTCATATAAAGAAAGACCAGTTTTAGAAAAAATAATGATTATCGAAAAATTTTTATATAATGAAGCTTTGAATATTAATAAAACTTTATATGTAGAGCCAGTTATTTTTAAAGCATTAACAGAAGCAGTTTATAGTGAAGGCAATGTAGGGCAATTGATATCAGATATAAAATTACTTTGTGCAAGAGCATATTATGCTTATATTCAAGGTGAAGATGTAATTAAATTAGATAAGAAATTATTAGTAGAAAATTTCAATGAAAAATATCAAGAAGAAATAAATAATAAAAATATTTTCTGGTACAATATCAAAAATTTATTTCCAAAAGAAATTGTATTTTTGCCACATCAGATAAAACAGGTTTTGACGCAAATCAGTAATGAAGTATTTTATGTAGCTATAATACAACATTTGGAGAAAATAACTAAAAATGAAATAGAAAAATCTCCATTAAAGAAACTTTTTCAGCGTGAGATAAATCTCTATTTTAAATTGAGCAATAGATATTTTTTAGAGCAAAATATAAATATATCTTCTATTATAAAGAGTTGTTCTTTAGAAGCATTGAGTTTTTCCATTCAATTTTTAAATTTTATCAAAAAGAAAATGAATGTAAATTTAAAACAAGAGATATATTTAATATTGACTTTAGCTATTTGGTTAACGGATATGGAAAAATCAAAATATGATGATTTTGATGGAATAGATAAAATCAAAAATAGAGAGATTTTTCAGCATAAAGTTATGCAGAATTTAGAAGAAGAATATGCTTTAAGTAAGGTTTGGTGGAAAAATATTTGTAAATGTAAACAGATTAAATACAATGATTTCGTGCCAGCACTTACAGCTTTTTGGCTTAGTATAACCATAATATAAAATAAAAAGCATAAAAGCTTTTAAACTTTTATGCTTCTTATTTTTAATATTAATGATTTAACGCATATGATTAATCATGCTAGCTAATCGACCAGCGCCAAAACCGTTGTCAATATTCATTACGGCAACGCCAGCAGCGCAACTATTTAACATAGAAAGCAATGCTGTTAACCCATGAAAGGAAGCACCATAACCTACGCTTGTAGGCACAGCAATTACTGGTTTATTGGCAAGACCACCAACAACACTAGCCAAAGCTCCTTCCATACCAGCAGCAACGATGATGACATTAGCCTTATCAATCAAATCTTTTTTACTGAGTAGACGATGAATACCTGCAACGCCTACATCAAAGCAATATTGTACTTTATTTCCCATCAGTTGAGCAGTAAGACCTGCTTCTTTAGCGACAGGTATGTCACTTGTACCAGCTGTCATAACGAGGATAAAACGTTTATTATCAATAGGCATAGTATCTCTATCAACATAGATAATACGTGCAAATTCGTCATATTTTGCATCTTTTACTTTTGCTAGTACAGCTTGATAATTTTCTAAAGTAGCACGAGAGGCAATTATATTTTGCTCACTTTTTTGATAGAGGTGAGCGAAAATATCAGCTATTTGCTCATTAGTTTTACCTGCACAATAAATTACTTCAGGAAATCCTTGTCTTTTTGCTCGGTCATGGTCAATCTTGGCAAAACCAATGTCTTCAAAACCTTGATTATCTTGAAGTGATTGAAGCATAGTTTCGTCAGAGATATTTCCTTGTTTATAATCGTGAAGTAAATCTAATAATTGAGTAGTGTCCATATTTATTGTTTAACGGCCTTTTTTTTATTGCGTTTCCAGCGAATATAGTAGAAAGTACAAGTGAGAACAAGAATAGCACTTACAACTAAACTTGCTTCATGACCTACAGCAAGCATAGTTTTCCAATTTTCGCCAAGTATCATACCGATGTATAAGATGAACATAGTCCAAGGAAGAGAACCAATAAAAGTATAGATGATGAATTTCTTCATATTTACTTTGGCAAAACCTGCAGGTAAAGAGATAAATGTACGAACTACAGGGAGTAATCTGCTGAAGAATACAGCTTTAATACCATATTTATCAAACCATTCTTGAGCAGTGTCTACATGAGATTTTTTCATGAAGAAATATTTACCATATTTATCTACAAAAGGTCTGCCACCTTTAGCACCGATATAATAAGTGATGATAGAACCTACCATACCACCAATCATACCAGCAACAGTAGCGTGGAAAAATTCCATTTTGCCAGCAAAGATGAGATATCCAGCAAAACCTAAGATTAATTCACTAGGAATTGGAATACAAGCATTTTCAAGCCCCATTAGTACAGCTACAGCAACATAGCCCCAAGTATCAATAAAACTCAAAAAGATTGTTGAAAATTGTTCCATTAAAAATTAGTCCTTTCTATTGTTAAATTATAAGATAATCCTTATATATATTATAACCGATAAAAATATTTAAGTTAATATAAATTTATGATATTCATAGCATGTAAAATGCCAACAACACCAAAGAGAATAAAGATTAATGAAGCAAATTTTTTGATGACTCTATCAGGTACATATTTATGAAGCGTAGCACCTAATAAAATGCCAAGTCCATCAGCAACGAGCATACCAAGTGTTGTACCTACTAAGATAGAAAGCATATCAGCACCGATTTGAGCAGATAATGCTACTGTAGCGAGTTGAGTTTTATCTCCCATTTCGGCAAGGAAAAAGGCGATAGCTACAGTCCAAAAGATGCTAAAACGATTTTTTTCAGCTTCATTACCAAGTTCATCATCTTTTAAAATCCAAAGACCAAAGACAATAAAAGCGATAGAAGCAACGAGTTCAACAATGTCTTTAGGAATAAAAGAATGCAAATAAATACCAGCAGCGATTGCTACAAAGTGATTTAAAATAGTAGCAACTAAAATACCAAACATGACTTTCTTCCATGGATATTTTGTGGCAAAAGCCATAGCTAATAATTGAGTTTTGTCACCCATTTCGGCAAGAACCACCATGATAAACGCTGTTGAAAATGCAAACATAAGATTAAATCTCTCCTTAAAATAAATTAAATTTATTTGATAAAAGGGAATAAAAAAAGAGACTTCTAGTATAGACTGATACACTTAGTGTAACTAATCTATACCAAAAGTCTCACTATTGATGTAAAACATCAACGAATAAGCCAGATGAATTTCGTCGTTCATCAGTATGTTGACTTATTCTAAAAAGCTACTCCCTTTTAGCCAATACATTTACCAATAATACCATATACACACAATGGATATAATACACAAAAATAAATATTTTGGCAAGGGTTTATTTATTTTTCATAGCAAAATATTCTCTGTCTAAAATTCCGAGAATGATTAAATTTTCATAAACACCATCAGTTAAAATTGTTTCGCGAATAAGACCTTCACGGATAAGACCAGCTTTTTCATATACATGTAAAGCGCGAGTATTATGGTCTTTACAGTCAAGCCATGCTCTATGGAATTTTAAATCATCAAATGCCCAAGATTTTAACATTTCTAGTGTTTCTTGACCATAGCCTTTACCTTTTACATTTAAAATAATGCGAGTCCATTCGATTTCTTTAGATGGATTATCAAGACCTGCTATCATGAGAAAACCAACTTTTTCATGTGTGTCTAAAGTTTCGATAATTAGATGAGTAGCAGAAGGGGTATCTAAAGTTTGCATATGCACTTCGCGAGTATAAGGAATTACATATTTGGCATTTTCGGGAATGTATTCCACTTCCATGATATAGTCCATATCTTCAACTGTTGCTTGACGAAAACGTAATCTATTTCCTGTTTTTACGATTTTTTCCATATTAAAACCACCTTCATTATAATATTATAGATTTTATAATAAATTTTAGAAACTTATGGGAAAATTCCCTGACAGTTTAAGAAAAGTATAGTATACTTTTCTTAATATAACAAATAAGGAGGACAGCAGTATTGGCAACGATGTCTTTTGAACATTTATTAGATATTTTATTTGTACCAATTTGTATTCAAATAGGTGCCTTAATCGTAGGTTCATTTCTCAGTCGTTTAATTAATCGTTATTTACAAAGTAATGTAAATAGAGATTCATGGCAATATATTTTTGTCAATGCCTTAAAGGGATTACCGATTTCTTGGTGTTCCGGTGTTGGCTTATATTGGACGATAAATAGTTTATCCATACCAGAAACTATCAGCAGATTATTATCATATTTATTATTTGCAGTGATTATCTTTACTTTGACAAGAGTTATTGCAAGAACTTTATCTGGAATGATAGATTTTTATACTATGCGTTCTGACCAAAATATGCCAAAGACTTCATTATTAAATAATTTAATAAATATTTTAGTGTATTCTATGGGTGCACTTATTGTTTTACAATATTGTGGAATATCAGTAGCGCCAATTCTCACAGCTTTAGGGGTCGGCGGTATGGCAGTAGCCCTTGGTCTTCAAGATACGCTTGCTAATATTTTTGCTGGATTGCATTTAATTTTATCAAAGCAACTTCGTTTAAATGATTATATTAAATTAAGTACAGGTGAAGAAGGTCGAGTATCTGATATTACATGGCGTTTTACCACACTTCAATCCGTTAGTAATAATGTGGTAGTTGTACCTAATCAAAGTATATCTAAGGCGATTATCACAAATTACAGTATGCCACTTCAAGATATAACAGTAAGTGTAGCTATTGGTGTAAGCTATGATAGTGATTTAGATAAAGTGGAAGCTGTTTGCATAAGAACAGCAAAGGAAATTTTATCTAAATTAGACCCAGAAGTTAAAGCCGAGCCTGTAGTTAGATTTAATTTGTTTGCTGACTCTAGCATTAATTTTAATGTGATAATGCATGTTAGTGAATTTACAAATCAATATATTGTTAAGCATGAATTTATAAAAGCGATTACAAAAGAATTTAGAAAAGAAAACATAGAAATACCATTCCCAGTAAGAACTATTATCAATAATAAAGAGTAAAATGGATATCAAAATAAATGAAAATTATCATAAAAATATTTTATAGTAATAATGAATAAAATAATTAGAGAATATTTCAGGAAAAGCTTTTTATTTTGTTAGAGATTTGGTAAGATATACTTGATTGAATACAAAATGCATGATTTTGGGATAAACATGGAGAAATTAAATTTAATGAAAGAATTTTTATCTGTTCAAGGTAGAAAATTATTAATACAGATTTCTATTTGTACTATTATTATTATTGGTATGTTTATAAATTATGATAAACTTTACTTGATAACAGGTGTATTTACAGGCTATTTATTAGCAGTTATATGCGCTTGGGTAATGGTATATAGAACGTGGAAGGCTGCTCATTTAACAGTAGGTAAAGCTAAAGGTCAGATGTGGCTTAGTTTGATAACGAGGTTATTGATGATTTTTATTATACTAAGAGCTGCTATATTGCAATCAGTGGAATTATTTTATGCAGTAGTAGGAGGTTTTTTCTTAGCTTTTATACTGTATATGATACATTTAATTATTTTTGTTTATCATAAGAATATGGAATAATATTTGCCTAGTGCAAATATTATCTACATAGAAACTGAAAAATATAATCTGTATTTTTCGGTAAAATATGAAATATATAGTAAAGAGAGGTGAGGACACTGTTACTTATGGACTGTATAAGCGGCAGTGGGGAAAATGCATGAAATTGGTGTGCGTGAAGTGGTCACTTTCGCAGGTATGCAATTCAATATTCAGACCTTAGAAATGACCTGGCTAGCAATGGCCATTGTAATACTGATTGCATTTTTAGCAACACGAAGTCTAAAGCTTGTTCCTTCAGGTTGGCAAAATGTAATTGAAATGGTTATTGTTTGGCTCAATGAGCAAATTGGTGTTACACTAGGTTCTCGTGGTCAATTAGTAGCACCATTTTTAATCACGCTATTTCTGTTCTTATTGATTTCAAACTGGATAGGACTTATTCCAACGCTTGCATCACCAACAAATGACTTAAATACAACTTTAGGTCTAGCTTTATTGGTGATTGTAATGTTACATGTACTTGGCTTGTATTATAAAGGTTTTAATTATATAAAACATTTTTTCCAGCCAGTAGCGCCATTTGTAATTATCAATTTGATTGAAGAAATAGCAAAGCCTATTACACTTGCTTTCCGTCTATTTGGTAATATTCTAGCAGGGGAAATTTTAATTATTATCTTGCTTTTATTAGTGCCAATATGGATGCCAGTACCTAGTGTTGTTTGGCTTGCATTTAGTTTATTTATCGGTGCAGTTCAGGCATTTATATTTACTATGTTATCTATGTCTTACTTAGCAAATGCTATGAAAGACGATGATCACCATTAATATTTGTTGATATATTTTAGTCAGCAGATATTGATATAAGATTATCTATGGTTGTAGGTAATCTTGAAAAATTAATTTAATTTATGTTTATCTTTAAGGAGGATTTATTTTTATGGAAAACGCAATTATGGTTATGGCAGCATTAATTGGTGCAGGTATTACAATGGGTCTTGCTTCTATCGGTGCAGGTATTGGTGATGGTCTTGTTACTTCTAAATTCATCGAAGGTATTGCTCGTCAGCCAGAAGCAAAAAACACTTTATTCATGAACACTCTTATCTCTGTAGGTTTAATCGAAGCTATGCCAATCATTGCAACAGTTATTGCATTGATCATGCTTTATGCTAACCCACTTATTAAATAATTTGGGTAAACATTTAAATTTTAGATGTTTAGGAACGCATAAGGGGGCAATAAATTGATTGATATCAATATGACGATTGTGGCTCAAATCCTTAACTTCCTTATTTTGGTACTTATTTTAAAATTTGTAGCATATAAGCCTGTTATGAAAATGCTTAAAGAACGCGAAGAAAAAATCGCAAGAAGCATTGATGCCGCAGAAGCAGATGAACAAAAGGCTAAAGAACTGCTCGCTGAATATAATAAGCAATTAGCTGATGCCCGTATAAAAGCACAGGAAATTGTAGATAAAGCAATGAAACGTGCTCAAGAAGAACGTGATGCTAGCGTTGCTGAAACAAGACGTGAAATTGAGCAGATGAGAAAAGCCGCAAAAGAAGATATTGCTAGAGAACGTGAACGTGCAGCAATGCAGTTACGTGGTGAAATGGTAGCTTTATCCATGCAAGCAGCTGGCAAAATTATCGCTGCTAATATGGATAATAAAACAAATGAAAAATTGGTTAGTGATTTCATTGACCAGTTGGATAAAGATAAAATGGGTGGATTGCCATGCTGAATTTACAGTTAGCAAAAAAATACGCTGTGGCAATGTTTGAATTAGCTCAGGAAGAAAATAAGCTTGTAGAATATGGTGAGCAATTAGCAGAAATTAGTACGCTTTTTAAAACTCAACCAGAATTAAAAGTTTTTATGAGTAATCCTCAAATTCAGCCATCAGCAAAAAAAGAACTGCTAAATAAAGTTTTTGGTAGCGATATTGAAAAATCAGTGCATAATTTTATGTTATTATTGATTGACAAACGTCGCATAGCATTAATTGAAGAGATAGTCGGTGAATATGAAGCTCTGTCTAATGAAGTTCGTAATATTGTAGTAGCACATGTTACTACAGCAGTTGCTATGGAAAAGCCACAAGAAAAAGCTTTAACTGCGAAATTAGAAGCTATTACCGGCAAGCATATTCAGCTAAAAACACATATTGATAAATCCATCATTGGTGGTGTCGTTGTAAAAATGGGCGACAAATTAATCGATGGTAGTGTAACTAGCAAAATTAAATCTTTAGGAAAGCAGTTAATGGCAAATTAAGTTATTTAAGTGGGGTGACAGAGTCGTTATGAAAATGAATCCAGAAGAAATAACAGCCATTATCAAGGATCAAATTAAAAATTATAATGTTGATTTAAATGTTGATGATGTAGGTACTGTTATTGAAATCGGTGATGGTATTGCACATATTCATGGCTTAGACAAAGCGATGTCAGGGGAACTGCTCGACTTTGGTAATGATATATATGGTATGGTCCTAAACCTTGAACAGGACAATGTCGGTGCCGTTTTATTAGGTGGCGACACAAAAATTAAAGAAGGAGATATCGTAAAACGTACTGGTAAAATCATGCAAGTACCTGTTGGGGAAAGTATGATTGGTCGTGTTGTTGACGCACTTGGTCGTCCAATTGATGGCAAAGGCCCTATCCATACAACACAGAGCCGTCCAATTGAATATCCAGCTCCTGGTATTGCTGATAGAAAATCAGTAAAAGAACCATTACAAACTGGTATTAAAGCAATTGATGCCTTAGTTCCAATTGGTCGTGGTCAGCGTGAACTTATCATCGGTGACCGTGGTACAGGTAAAACAGCTATTGCTGTAGATACAATCCTCAATCAGAAAGGTCAAAACTGTATTTGTATTTATGTAGCTATTGGTCAGAAAGCTTCTACAATCGCTCGTGTTGTAAAAACTTTTGAAGATCATGGTGCTATGGATTATACAATTGTAGTAGCAGCTACTGCTTCTGATAGTGCACCACTTCAATATATGGCTCCATATTCTGGTGTTACTATGGGTGAACATTTCATGTATCAAGGCAAACATGTACTTTGTGTATATGATGACCTTTCTAAACATGCTACTGCTTATCGTGCAATGAGCTTGTTACTTCGCAGACCACCAGGACGTGAAGCATATCCAGGGGACGTATTCTACTTACATTCTCGTCTTTTAGAACGTGCTGCTAAATTAAGTGATGAACTTGGTGGAGGTTCTATTACAGCTTTACCTATCATCGAAACTTTAGCAGGTGACGTATCTGGTTATATTCCAACAAACGTTATTTCTATTACAGATGGTCAGATTATGCTTCAGACAGAAGCTTTCTATTCTGGTATTCGTCCAGCTATTGACGTAGGTCTTTCCGTATCTCGTGTAGGTGGTAGTGCTCAGATAAAAGCTATGAAACAGATTGCTGGTCGTATGCGTCTTGACCTTGCTCAGTATCGTGAACTTGCAGCATTCGCTCAATTTGGTTCTGACCTTGATAAATCTACAAAAGAACAATTAGACCGTGGTGTACGTATGGTTGAAACATTAAAACAAGCACAGTATTCACCTTTAAAAGTAGATGAACAAATCCTTGTTATTTATACAGCTGTACGTGGTTTCTTAAGCGATATTCCTGTTAATCAGGTTGTTAACTTCCAACGTGATTTCTTGAAATTCATGAATTCAAATCACCCAGAAATTGGACAGACAATCGTTGAAAAACAAAAATTAGATGATGCTTTAGAAGCTTCTATCAATAGTGCTATTGAAGAATTTAAATCCACATATTCATATAATAAATAAGCAGTGAGGTGATTTAATTGGCTAGTTTACAGGACATACGCCGCAGAATAAAAAGCGTAAAAAGTACACAGCAAATCACTAAAGCAATGAAAATGGTTGCTGCTGCTCGTTTACGTCGTGCCCAAGAAGCGGCTGTATCCAACCAACCTTATGCTGAAAAAATGTATGAGGTTATTGCCGATGTAGCCTCTAATGCAGGAAGTTTTTCACATCCTCTGCTAGAAGTACGTGAAGAAGGTAAAACTTTATATGTTGTTTTAGCTTCCGATAAGGGTCTTGCAGGTGCTTATGCTAGTAATGTATTTAAAGAAACAGTTTCTCATATCAAAGATGCAAAAAATACATCTATTATCACTGTAGGTCGTCGTGGTAAAGAATATTTCGTTCCACGTAAATATGATGTATTAAATTCTTATATGGGATTTACAGAACGTCCAGAGTATCAAAATGCTCGTCAAATTGCTGTTGAAATTATGGAGCATTTTAGTAAAGGTGACTATAAAGAAGTATATCTTGTATATACAAAATTTGTGTCAGCTATTTCTGCTATACCTCAGACAATTAAATTATTACCATTTACAGCACCAGAGTCCTCCGATAATAAACCTACTGCTGAATATATTTATGAACCATCAGCACAATCAGTGCTTGGATATTTATTACCGCAATATATTATTACAACAATATATGCATCATTATTACAATCAGCAGCAAGTGAACTAAGTTCACGTATGAATGCGATGAGCAATGCAACAGATAATGCTGAAGAACTCATCTCTAAACTTGATTTGCATTATAATAAAGTACGTCAGGCTGGTATTACTCGCGAAATTACAGAAATCGTGGGCGGTGCAGAAGCTCTGAAGTAAGGAGGTTTCACCTAAGTGGCAAAAGGTAAAATTGTACAGGTTATTGGACCTGTTGTTGATATAGAGTTTCCGGCAGAATCTTTGCCAGAAATTTTAAATGCTGTAACTATTAAAGGTAAATCTGGTGACATTGATATCGATTTAGTTGTTGAAGTTATGCAACATTTGGGTGACAATGTTACTCGTTGTATCGCTATGAGTTCTACTGACGGTTTGACTCGTGGCATGGAAGCTGAAGATACTGGTGCTCCAATCAGAGTTCCAGTAGGGGAAGCAACTCTTGGTCGTGTATTTAACGTACTTGGAAAAACAGTTGACCATGATGATACTCCTGTAGGCAACAAAGAATTTTGGCCTATTCATCGTCCAGCTCCAAAATTTGATGAACAAGAAACATCTACACAGATTTTAGAAACTGGTATTAAAGTCGTTGACCTTATCGCACCATATTCCCGTGGTGGTAAAATCGGTTTGTTCGGCGGTGCTGGTGTAGGTAAAACAGTTCTTATCATGGAACTTATTCATAATATCGCAACTCAACATGGTGGATATTCTGTATTCTCTGGTGTTGGTGAACGTACTCGTGAAGGTAATGACCTTTGGTCTGAAATGAAAGAATCTGGCGTTATCGATAAAACTGCTTTAGTTTATGGTCAGATGAACGAACCACCTGGAGCACGTATGCGTGTTGCTTTAACTGGTCTTACAATGGCTGAATATTTCCGTGATGTTCAAAATCAGGACGTATTATTATTCATTGATAATATTTTCCGTTTCATTCAGGCTGGTTCTGAAGTATCCGCACTTTTAGGTCGTATGCCATCTGCCGTTGGTTATCAGCCAACACTTGGTACAGACGTAGGTGCTCTTCAGGAACGTATTACTTCTACTAAAAAAGGTTCTATCACATCTGTTCAGGCTGTATATGTTCCTGCCGATGACTTAACTGACCCTGCTCCAGCAGCAACATTTGCTCACTTGGATGCAACAACAGTATTGTCTCGTCAGATTGCAGAGCTTGGTATTTATCCAGCAGTAGACCCACTTGATTCTACTTCTCGTATTCTTGACCCACATGTAATCGGTGAAGACCATTATGAAGTAGCTCGTGGTGTACAGGCTATTTTACAGAAATATAATGAACTTCAAGATATTATCGCTATCTTAGGTATGGAAGAATTATCTGATGAAGATAAACTTACTGTAGCTAGAGCACGTAAAATTCAAAGATTCTTATCTCAGCCATTCTTCGTTGCTGAACAGTTCACAGGTACACCAGGTAAATATGTACCATTAAAAGAAACTATTCGTGGCTTTAAAGAAATTTTAGCAGGTAAATATGATGACTTACCTGAAAGTGCTTTCTATATGGTTGGTAGCATTGACGAAGTTGTTGAGGCAGCAAATAAAATGAAGAAGGAGGGATAATTTATGGCTAAAATAAAGCTAGAAATTATTTCTCCAAATAAAGTTGTTTATAGTGCTGATATTGATATGTTAATCGTGCGTTCTATTGCTGGGGATTTAGGTATTATGCCAAAACATGCTCCTCTTCTTGCAGGGCTTGTTCCTCATGCAATGAGAGCTATGATTGACGGCACTGAAAATCTTATTGCAGTTAGCGGTGGTTTTATTCAGGTTCAGCCTGATAAAATTATTGTACTTGCAAGTGCAGCAGAACTTCCTATTGAAATTGATATCAATAGAGCGAAAAAAGCTTATGAACGTGCACAAAAACGTTTAGAAAGCTTTAAAGAAAATCCAGAAGTTAAGAGTGATGTTGATACACTTCGCGCTAGAGCTGCACTCGAACGTGCTAAAGCAAGACTTAAAGCAACTAAAACAGATATTGGTTAATATTTAATTAGTTTTATGTAAAAACGGTTGTAACTTAATTTAGCTACAACCGTTTTTATTTTAAAGGTGATAATATGATTTTTAGCAATATAAAAAATATAGATTTAACCACTATAGATGAACGAATTAAATTTTGTGTAGATTATTTTAATGAACATGATTTAATAAATTATAATGCAGGAACATATCAAACAGATAGAGAGGATATTTGTTTTCGCATTGATGAATATGAAACACAAATTGCTCAGGAAAGATATTGGCAAGCACATGAAAAACATATAGATGTATATATTTTATTAAAGGGACAAGAACGCATAGATGTTAATATCTATGAAGGTGTAATTTATCATCGTGATAAGATAGACGATATGTTGATGTTAGAAGAAATGCCATATACAAATATTAATTTTTTGAGCAATTTTGGTGATATTTTAGTTTGTAATCCAAATGAAGCGCACAAGACAGGAATTCATATGGATTTAAAGAATAAATTTAAGGTAGCTTTATTTAAAATTAGAATTTAATTTGGGAAATAAAAAAAGAGCAATCATATGATTGCTCTTTTTTCTATTATTATTTTACAACAGTAACGTTTACTGCACGAAGTTTGCTAGCGTCACGGCTGTCAGCTTCTGTATCAAAAGTAACTTTTTGACCTTCTTCTAAAGTTTTGAAGCCTTCGGAATTGATAGCGGAGAAATGAACGAATAAATCTCCAGATCCGTCATCATTAGTAATGAAGCCATAGCCTTTACCAGAATTAAACCATTTAACTGTACCTGTTCCCATTATAAAATCCTCCTTAGGATATAAAATATAATCAGTGCAGAGGTCAAACTAAAAAACACATAAGAATCTTCCACACTTATTAAGAGGAGGACTAAGACGTGACTTTAATTGTGTTCCAAAACAAGACTGAATATCCTAATAGTAGCATGGGAAGTATAATTTGTCAATTTACAAAATAACACATATCATAATTATTTTTTATAGTTGAATTGATTTTTAGATTTACATATTTACAATAAAATTTGACATAATAAATAGATGATGATATATTTATAAGTCGATAATAAATTTTATAAGTTAAAATCATTTATTTTTCGATATAAAATATAGACATATATATATTATCGAGAGATAAAAATTTTATTTGTCCAGAAAGGGTGATTAGATGAATGGAATAATGTTAGTTGGTTGTGCTATTATAATTTTTTTTCTAGCCTATAGAATTTATGGTCGTTGGTTATTACATACTTGGGGTGTTGATGAAAATGCAAAAACACCTGCTTTTAAATATAATGACGGTCAAGATTTTACACCAGCATCTAAATTTACGGTATTTTCTCATCAATTTTCTTCAATAACAGGTGCAGGTCCTGTAACTGGCCCAATTATTGCAGCTATGTATGGCTGGCTTCCTGCTTTTTTATGGATTATCGTAGGTGGTATTTTCTTTGGAGCAGTACAGGATTTCACTGCATTATATGCTTCTGTTAAAAATGAAGGTAAATCCATGGGTATGTTAATTGAACATTATATTGGTAAAACAGGCAGACGTTTATTTTTGTTATTCTGTTGGTTATTTACTTTATTAGTAATAGCTGCTTTTGCTGATATAGTAGCGAATACTTTTAATGGATTTAGTAAAGATGGTGCATTAATAACACCAAACGCAGCAGCAGCTTCAATATCCATGTTATTTATTTTTGTAGCTATTTTATTTGGTTTATTCATTAAGAAATTTAAACCGAATGAAAAAGTTCGTCTTGTCTTAGGTATTATTTTATTAATTGCTATGCTTGCTGTGGGTATTGCTTTTCCAATTTATTTAGATAGAATGATTTGGCTCTATGTAGTATTTGCTTATATATTTGCAGCTTCTGTAATGCCTATGTGGATTTTAAAACAGCCTCGCGATTATTTGAGTACATTTTTACTTTTAGCAATGATTGCTGGTGGCGTTATCGGTGTATTAGCAGTAAACCCAACAATTAATATGCCAGCTTTTGTAGGTTTTAATGTAAATGGAAAAGATTTATTCCCAATTTTATTTATAACTATTGCTTGTGGTGCCGTTTCTGGTTTCCATAGCTTAGTATCTTCTGGTACTTCTTCTAAGACTATTTCTAATGAAAAAGATACTTTATTTGTTGGTTATGGTTCTATGCTTGTAGAGTCTGTTTTAGGTGTTGTTTCCTTAGTAATTGTTTGTTCTGCTGCTACTAATGGTCAGTTACCAGAAGGTACACCTTTCCAGATTTTCTCCACAGCTGTAGCTGGATTTTTCGCTATGTTTGGTATGCCACATGATATAGCAAATTGTATTTTGACTATGTGTGTATCAGCTTTAGCACTTACTTCATTAGATGCAGTAGCTCGTATTGGCCGTATGTCTTTTCAAGAATTATTCAGCGTAGATGAAGGTCAAGAAATGAGTTTTGTACAAAAATTATGTACAAATAAATATTTTGCTACACTTATAACTTTATTTATTGGTTATTTATTATGCCTTGGTGGTTATATGAATATTTGGCCATTATTTGGAGCTGCTAATCAGTTATTGTCTGCATTAGTACTTATTTCTTTGGCTGTATTCTTAAAAACAACTGGAAGAAAAGGTTTTATGCTTTATATTCCAATGGTAGTTATGTTCTGCGTTACTTTGACAGCTTTAGTAGAGGCTGTGTATGCAATTGTTGTAAAATTATCTATGGGACAATTTGTTTTTGCTGTAGATGGATTACAGTTAATTATCGCGCTTGCTTTGATGATACTTGCAATTTCTGTAGCTGTTCATTGTGGTAGAGAACTTGCTGGTGCTAAAGATAATAGTAAAGCTGAATTAAATAATTAATAAAAAGAGTGATAGGTATTTTTATATCTATCACTTTTTTATTTATCTTTTCAGTTTTATTTGGTATAATTATTCGAAATGAAATAATAAAAATAAATATTAAGATGGATAATATAAAGATGATGATGTTTGTTTTAAGGGGTACTTAAAGAGGTATTTTTCCCTTTAATGTTACTTCTTATTGCAAGATTATTATCTTTTTTTATTATTTGTCTGGGGAGGTATTATCATGACAGATTTTTTTAATTGGCTTGCCTATGATATTTTATGGGGTACACCGCTTATCGTTTTAATGATTTTTACAGGTCTTTATTTTACAATTAGATCAGGATTTTTTCAGGTCGCTCATTTTAAGTATATTTTGAAACGTACATTGGGAACTGTATTTAGTTCTAAAAAACGTAAACAAACTTTAGAAGAAGATGCAGGAAAAGGTTTAGTTTCCCCTTATGAAGCGATTGCAACTGCTGTAGGTGGTTCTGTAGGCTTTGGTAATATAGCAGGGGTTGCTACAGCTGTAACTACAGGTGGCCCTGGTGCTGTATTTTGGATGTGGTTAACTGCACTTTTGGGTATGCTCATTAAACAAGTTGAGGTTACACTTGCTGTTTATTATCGTAGAACAGATGAAGAAGGCAATCCATATGGTGGACCAACATATTATATGGAACGTGGTTTAGGTGAAGAAATGCATTGGGGTAAAGCATGGCTTCCATTTGCATTTGTTTTTGGTATAGGTATTTTCTCTACATTTTTTATAAGTGCTTCTAATTATACTACTTCTGAAGTTATTGCTTCTTCAATAGGTATTCCACAAGAATTTGCTGCTATAGCAATGGTTTGTTTACTTTATTTTATCATTTGGGGCGGTGTTAAAAATTTAAGTAGAATTTTTGTAAAACTCGTTCCTATAATGAGTATTGCATATCTTTTTTTTGGCGTTGTAATTATTATTTTACATATTGATAATTTAATACCGACAATCACTATGATTTTTACAAATGCTTTTACTGGTACATCTGCATTAGGAGGATTTGCAGGCGCTTCCGTTTCTCAAGTTATTTCTACAGGTATGGCTAGAAGTGTTTATTCCAATGAAGCTGGTTGGGGTAGTAGTCCAATGATACATGCTTCAAGTCAGACTCGCCACCCAGTAGAACAAGGTTTATGGGGTTCTTTTGAGGTATTTGTTGATACATTTATTGTTTGTTCCATCACTGCTTTGACTGTATTGATTAGTGGTGAATGGACTAGTGGTGCGACAAATGCTACTTTAGCTTTAAATGTTTATACACATAATTTTGGTTTATTTGGCACAGTATTTTTAACACTTATCATGGTTGTATTTACAGTTACAACATCTGGTGGTTGGTATGTATATTATGAAGCTGTACTTCGTCATTTAGCTAAAGACCATTTGAAATTGAAACATGTTTTACTTTTAATTTTTAAATATCTTTATGCAATACCACCACTTCTTTTAACTTTTTATTTAATTCATGTTGGGGATTTAAGTATTTGGACATTGGTAGATATTACAAGTGGGGTACCAACATTTATCAACGTTGCTGTAATTTTAATTCTTTCTGGTAAATACTTTAAATTATTAAAAGATTATAAAGGCAGATATATGGGAATTGGCAAACCTCTTGAAAAATTTGCGATTTTCTATGAAGATAAAGAAAAGGTGGAAGGAGGCAAATAATTATGCGAAAGATATTTTTCAATGGTAAGGTTTATACTGGCGAAACGAAGCTTCAAGATGCATTTGTAGTAGAAGATAATAAATTTATTTATGCAGGTAATTTAAGCGAAGCAGAAAACTTTATTGATGAAAATACGGAAAAGATAGATTTACAGGGTAATTTTATCTGTGCAGGATTTAATGATTCACATATGCATTTATTGAATTATGGTTATGCACTTAGTATGGCAGGTTTATCTGAGCATACAAAATCTTTAAGTGAAATGCTTTCATATTTAAAGCAATTTGCTCAAGAAAATAATATCAAAGAAGGTAGTTGGCTTCGCGGTCGTGGCTGGAACCATGATTATTTTACAGATGAAAAACGTTTCCCAAATCGTTATGATTTGGATAAAGTTTCTACAGATTATCCAATTTGCATCACTAGAACTTGTGGTCATTGTTGTGTGGTAAATAGCAAAGCTCTTGAAGTATTGGGTATTGATGAAAATACACCACAGATTGAAGGTGGTCATTTTGATGTAGATGAAAATGGCAAGCCAACAGGTGTATTTAGAGAAAATGCTATGGATTATGTCTATAGTAAAATGCCACAGCCATCATTAGCAGAAATCAAGGCGATGATGGAAAAAGCTATCAAAGCTTTAAATTCTTATGGTGTAACTTCCAGTCAAACAGATGATTTTATCGTTTTTCAACTTCCTTATCAAACTATTATCAAAGCGTATAAAGAACTTGAAGCAGAAGGAAAATTAACTGTTCGTGTAAATGAGCAATCTCATTTTACAAATACAAAAGATTTACAGCAATTTTTTGATGAAGGATATAATACGAATGTAGGCACAGAATTCTTTAAAATTGGCCCATTAAAAATGCTCGGTGATGGTTCATTAGGTTCACGCACTGCATTTTTGAGTCAGCCTTATAATGATGATAACTCAACTTGTGGTATTGCTATTTTTACGCAAGAACAATTTGATGAAATGGTGATGCTTGCTCATGAGCATAATATGCAGATAGCAATTCATGCAATTGGTGATGGTATTTTAGATAGAATTTTAAATGCGTATAAAAAAGCACTTTTTAAATTACCAAAAGAAAATCATCGCCATGGCATAGTTCATTGTCAAATTACAAGACCAGAACAACTAGAAGATTTTGCCAAACTTAATCTTCATGTATATGCGCAACCGATTTTCTTAGATTATGATATTCATATTGTACATGAGCGTGTCGGTGAAAAATTAGCTTCTACAAGTTATGCTTTTAATACATTACAGAAAAAAGGTGTACATGTTTCAAGCGGTACAGATTGCCCTGTGGAAGCTCCAAATGTAATGAATTGTATTCAATGTGCTGTAACTAGAACGGATTTAAAAGGCGATTGCGATGTATATCTTGAACATGAAGCAATGAGTGTGAAAGAAGCAATTGACTCTTATACAATTGAAGGGGCATATGCTTCTTTTGAGGAAGACAAAAAAGGTAAAATTCAAAAAGGTATGCTCGCTGATTTTGTAGTTTTAAATGAAAATCCATTTGAAATTGAAAAAACTAAGATTAAAAATATAAAAGTTTTACAAACATATGTAGATGGAAAATTAGTTTATAATGCTTAAATAAAAAAGAGGACAATATTATATTGTCCTCTTTTTGTATTTGTAGTATTAGATATCTCTTTCGTCGATAGCAGTTTCAAGCGCTATTTTAATCATATCATCAAAGGATTGTTCACGTTCTTTAGCTGTAGTTTCTTCACCTGTAAATAAGTGATTACTTACAGTAAATACGCCAAGTGCTTGTACATTATAACGAGCAGCAAGCATATAAAGAGCAGAAGTTTCCATTTCTACAGCAAGACAGCCATATTGGATTAATTTTTGCAAATCAACTTCTTCATCATAGAAACGGTCTTGGCAATATACATTACCAATTTTTACAGGAATGTTTAATTTTTTAGCGTGGTGATATGCTTTGCCTAATAATTCAAAATCAGCAAGTGGAGCATAATGAAGTCCATCACCAAAAGTGCGAACAATAATGCCACTATCAGTAGTTGTTCCTTGAGCGATAACAACATCACGAACGTGAACATCATCTTTTAAACCGCCACAAGTACCAACGCGAATTAATTTTTTAGCATGGTAATCGCAGATTAATTCATGTGCATAGATAGAAATAGAAGGAATACCCATACCAGTTCCTTGGATAGAAACTTTATGGCCTTTATAAGTTCCAGTATAGCCAAACATATTGCGAATATGATTGTAGCAGACAGGATTTTCTAGAAATTTTTCAGCGATGTATTTTGCGCGTAATGGGTCGCCAGGAAGTAAAACGACATCAGCAACTTCTCCGATTTTGGCTTCAATATGATTACTCATAACAATACCTTCTTTCATCAATAATTTTATGAGATATAAGAATATCTATAAAAATTTTATCATAATGAATGAAAAAATGCAGGGATTATCCTGCATTTTTAAATTAACAATGTTCGATTGTAGCACCGAGATATTTATTGACGATTTCAACAGCACAATAATCGCCACACATAGAGCAAGCAGTTGTGCCTTCTGGATTGCGTGAAGCGCGTCTTTGACGTGCTGTTTGTGGGTCGATAGCTAAATTCATTTGTTCTTCCCAATCAAGTTTTTTACGAGCTTTAGCCATATTTAAATCCCAATCTTTGGCACCTGGTACATTTTTTACAATGTCAGCAGCATGAGCGGCAATTCTAGTTACAATAACACCATCTTTTACATCTTGAACATTTGGTAAAGCAAGATGTTCGGCTGGAGTTACATAGCAAAGGAAATCCGCACCACAAGATGCTGCCATAGTACCACCGATTGCAGCAGTGATATGGTCATATCCAGGAGCAATATCAGTAACAAGTGGACCAAGAACGTAAAATGGAGCATTATGACAAATGCTTTTTTGCAATTTCATATTTGTAGCTATTTGGTCAAATGGTACATGACCTGGACCTTCGACCATGACTTGTACACCTCTATCCCAAGCGCGTTTTACAAGTCCACCTAAATTTAAAAGTTCTTGAATTTGAGCATGGTCAGTAGCATCAGCAAGACAGCCAGGACGAAGACCATCGCCAAGACTCATAGTAACATCATATTTTGCACAGATATCTAAGATATCATCATAGCGTTCATAGAGTGGATTATTTTTTTCATTATAGAGCATCCAGCCTGTGATGAATGAACCACCGCGACTAACTACGTCCATATAACGACCTTCTGCTTTCATGCGATTGATTACATCCATAGTTACACCGCAGTGAATAGTCATGAAATCGGCACCATCTTTGGCTTGTTTTTCAATGGCATGAAGTAAATCTTCTTCAGTCATTTTCACGACAGCACCATGAGCTTTGATGGCATCAACTGTTGCCTGATAAATTGGCACAGTTCCTACCATTACAGTGGAATGTTTTAAAATAGCTTGACGAGAAGCATCAATATTGTTTCCTGTGCTTAAATCCATTACAGAATGAGCACCAGATGCGATAGCGACATTTAATTTTTCAATTTCAGGAGCTGGGTCAGGAAAAGCACTAGATGTGCCGATATTAGCATTTACTTTAGTACAAAGTCCTTCGCCTACACCATAAGGGTGTAAATTTTGATGATTGATATTAGCACAAATAGCGATAGTACCATTGGCAACGCGTTCACGAAGAGTTTCAATATCCATTTTTTCTTCTTGAGCTACGATTTTCATTTCATCAGTGATTTTACCAGCTCTAGCTGATTGCATTTGTGTCATTGTCATAATTTTGCCTCCATAATATAAGTGATAAATGGCAAAAAAATAAGCAGATATGCAAAGAAAGTTGCAAATCTGCCTTGATAATCATTTATTTGCCACTTCCCTACGTTGGTCTTAACCAAATCAGGTTCTAAGGGTCGGAATATTTCCTCTCAGCTTTTATAAGCACCCCTAGTGGATTTTTTTCAATTTTCTTATATTATAGTTTATTCTTCGAGAAAAAACAAGATTTTAAAAATGAAAATAAAAAAAAGGATATCATTTGATATCCTTTTATTGTTTAATTATTAAATTAATGGTGCGACTGGCGTGAGTCGAACACGCGACCCTTCGCTTAGGAGGCGAATGCTCTATCCGTCTGAGCTACAGCCGCAATTTCAATCTAAATTAGTTAGATGAATTTAATAAGCTAAATTTTAGCATAACTAAAACTAAGTCGCAAATTTTAATTTATAGGAGCTCCAATAGGACCTACAGAGCCAATAGGATTTGTAACACCACTAGCAGCTGGTGATGTTGTAGTAGAGTTTACAGGTGTAGTAGGTGTTGGAGTTGTAGTAGTTGCTGTTGTGTTTGTTGGAACAGTAGCTGTTGTTGCTGTTTTATTGATTTGATAACGTGTTGCCCATTCAGGATATTTATTAGCATAATATCTTATTTTCTTGAATTCTACATCTTCTGTGCTTTCAGGAATGATAGAATGCATATTTTTGTCGAGATTAGGTGTTTTATCAATCCAATTTGTATCAGGGGACCAGAAATTATATTTTAATGTTCTAGCTGTTAGATTTTGTACGTTATATTCTTTTTTCATGAATTGGATAGAGGAAACATTACCAGCAGAGTCTTTGTTTTCTTGCCAAATCCAAACAATGATATTGTTATCTATTTGACGAAGTGTTGCTGTATCAGCACTACTTTCCCCAGATTCATTGCTCCATAAGCCAAGCCAACGAGCATTAGAGATAAGACGACCGCCTTCACCTTTATTGAATACACGGTCTACAATCATAGCATAGAATTTTTCATCAAAAGATTGAGAGTTGATATCTTTATTTACAGGATTATCATATTTGAGTGTATAAAGAGCCTTGCCATCTTTATCATAGAAGATTTCTTCCATATAGCGTAAGGTTCTTTCTTGAGGATTGATTTGAACGCGAGCTAAGCTATAGACTAATTGATTAGGGTCATTGATAGGAAGTTTCATATTAGCTATAGTTTCAGCTGCTCCACCTGGAGCGTAACCTGTTTTTATCCAGTCTTCAATACAAGTAGGAATGTTATTTTGACTAGAAACAGTAGTAATTCTTGTCATAGAAAAATATTTACTATATTTATCATCTGAGCTAATCCAATACCATTCAGAATCAGCCGCAAAACTAATTTGAGTATGGAATAATGTGAAAACCATTAATACAGTAAGACAAATAATATTTTTTATTAATCGCATAAGCATGCACCCTCATTATATATATTATAAAATTTGTTACTCTACTTATTATACCAAAAATTTTAGCTTAAACAATAAGAAAACCCCTAAAATAGGGGTTTAAAAAATTTTTTAATCTGATTTTAAAGAAAAGTGAATTCTGATACAAGTTCCTTCATTAGGTTTACTTTGAATTGTTAAATTAGCATGATGGAATTCAGCAATATGTTTAACGATAGCAAGACCTAAACCTGTACCTTCTACATTGATTTGAGAACGGGATTTATCAGCACGATAAAATCTTTCAAATACATGTGGTAAATCGTCTGACGCTATACCTATTCCTGTATCTTTTACTTCTAAGATAAGATGATTTTTGTCTTCATTTAATAAAGAAATAAAGACAGAACCATTGGCTTTATTGTATTTTATAGCATTTTCGATGAGGTTATAAATTAATTCTTCGATTAATTGACGAACACCGATAATTTCGCTGGTAGGAACTTCTTTAAAAATGAGTTTTACCTGTTTTGTCAATGCTTTATCATTTAGACGTAAAATAATTTGTTTACAGATAGCAGAAAGATTTAGCGGTTCTTTCATAAAGGTACTATTTTTTTCATCAAGTTGAGAAAGTTTGATTATATCTTGAATTAAACTGATTAGACGTTGAGCTTCTTTGTAGATTTTACCAGCAAATAAAGGAATGTCATTTGGTCGAACCATATTATTTTGTAAGAGTTCAGCAAATCCAGAGATAGAAGTGAGTGGTGTTTTTAATTCATGAGATACATTAGCGGAGAATTCTTGGCGCATTTTTTCTGCCATGCGTTTTTCTGTGATATCTACAAAGAGAATTAAAGCACCTTTTACCGTATTATGCTTAGTTACAGGGCTGGCAATGATTTGATAAGTTTTTTTATCAAGAGGTAAATAAAACTCTTGTCGTTCTCCACGCATTACATTTTGAGCAGCTTGATATAATGTTTCATTATTGATAAGCGTAAAGAGATTTTTATCAATATAGTCTATTTTTTCGGCGTTTAAAATATTTAATACGCTATGGTTTATAGCTAATATTTTATAAGAATGATTGATTAAGATTAAACCTTCTTCAATATTATTGATAATCATGGTAAATTCACGTTGTTGATTTTTTAAAGTCTTCATTTGTTGGTGAATTTGCTCATTTTGATTTTCTAAACGAATTAACATAGGATTTAATTCTTCATACAAGTCATTCATAATAGGATGCTCAAGATTGATAGAATTTATAGGTGCAATGATATTTCTAGCCATACGGCGAGCAGCCAATAGAGAAATTAAATAGATTAATAACATCATAGCTAACAATATCGGCAAGGCTTCTTGAACCATATCATATGCACTGACATTATTGCGAGAAAGACGTAAAACAGAATTATCATCTAATCTCACAGCGTAATAATACGTATTAGTTCCAAGCGTAGTTGAGATGCGATAAGATTCACCTGTTCCTACTTTTTGGGCAATTTGTACTTCTTGACGCAAAAGATGATTTTCCATTTTATCTGGTTCAGCACTATTATCAAAGATAACATTGCCTTCAGGGTCAATCCAGGTAATGCGTGTTTGTGTCTGTGCATCTTTTAGTAATTCTTTAGGGTCTGTTAAATGATGATTAAAAACATAAGTTAAATAAGTAGCCTCATCTTTAACTTCTTGTTTTGTATGTTCAAAAAATAATGGATAACATAAGGTCAAAGTTAAAATAAAAGTACAAATAACAGCCATAGATACTAAAAAGCACATATAATTGAAGATTTTTTGCTTCATACTCATATTAATCAATGATTTTATAACCGACTCCACGGATAGTTTCGATTAATTTGCTGGCTACTCCTAATTTATGGCGAAGTGTTTTTATATGCACATCGACAGTACGAGTTTCAGCTGCATAATTATAATCCCATACTTCGTCCATAATTTTATCGCGGGAAATAACGATATTTTTATTTTTTAATAGATAGTATAAAAGTTCAAATTCTTTTAATGTCAAAATGACTTCTTCATTATTTACATAGACTTTATGGAAATCATGATTTAATACAAGAAGACCATTGCCAGCAGATAAATCATTAGTAGCTTTATCTTGTGCTACATTGATTTTTGCACTGCGACGTAAAACTGCTTTTATGCGTGCGATTAATTCCATTACGCCGAATGGTTTAGTTACATAATCATCAGCGCCATTATCAAGACCAGTTATTTTATCATATTCACTACCACGAGCCGTGAGCATGATGATAGGAGTATGTTGTGTTTTAGGATTTTTACGAACTTCTTTGAGAATTTCAATGCCATCAATGCCAGGAAGCATAATGTCTAAAAGAATTAAATCAGGCACATTATTTTTTAGTACAGGAAAAAATTCTTCAGCATTGACAAAGCCTTGAGCTTCAAATCCAGAAGATTGTAATGCATAGATGACAAGTTCGCGAACGCTTTCGTCATCTTCAACACAGTAAATTTTTTGCATAAGAACACCTCATAGATATAGATTAAATGTAAGTTATATTTTATAAAAAATAATGGATATTATATTAATATGTAATCAGTATAAAATTTTTTGATAGCTACTACAAGAGAAGATTTTATATTTTACATAGTTTTTACTAAAGGCTAGATTTTTGCAATCTTAAATGGATTTTTGACAAACAAAAAAGCATTGTTTCACTTTTTGTAAAACAATGCTTTTTTATATGCCCATAATGCCGTTATCTTTTATTCGCCTAGACCTGCTTGGTGCAGGTGGGTATCTTGGATAAGAGCTTTGCTATTCGTTCGAGACGATTCAGCAGCACAAATATCACAGCCAGATTCCCGTTTAGAAAGAGTAAGGTTAGACAATATAAAAAGACCTACGCACATTGCAGGCATACTCCGTTATTAACTGATAATATAATAGCATAAAGATGAAATCTGTGCAAGAGTGAACAGGTCAGAATTGCAAATTGCATTTTTACTTGCGCAGATTATTAGGCTCAGTTAAAATAAGTATAACGTTATTGATAAAAGAAGGGATTTTTTATGGAAAACAATTATAGTGTAGCTATTTCTTGTCATAGTGATTTAGGATATATTGAGTATACAGCTGATACTAAATCTGCAAATATTGTTTTGGCAAATGAAGTAGCTAAACAAAAAGTAGAAGAGTTTTTAAATACACCATTAACTTTACAAGTACCACATGAAACATTACATGATTTTACTACAATAACTATTAATCCATTAGATGATGTGGAAACACTTCAATTAGCACTTACTCGTTTATGGGAAGCAACTGATGTACATGTTGATTGGAGCAGACCAGTTGATTATGTAAAAAATGGCATTCGCAGTTTAAAAGATTTATAAGATATATTATAGGTTATAAAAAGCTACATTTAATATTCATTTTTATGAATTTATTGAATGTAGTTTTTCTATTTTAGACATTATTTAATTTTGTCCTAAAGGATTAAAGACTTAATAATATAACTTTAGATTGAATTTACAAACAATTCTCTATTATAATTTAATTGTAGAAATAAACCGGTTATTTAAATATTAAACTATAAGGAATTAATTGTATGAAAATAAACGAACGTTCGAAATTTATAATTAATGAACTTATAAAAAGAAATACTTATGTAACGGCTAGTGAAATAGCTGATTTACTACAAGTAAGTATAAAAACTGTAACTAGACAATTAGTTAATGTCGAAAAGATTTTAAATGAAAATGATTTAATCTTAGAAAGAAAAACTAGCAAGGGTATGCAAATCATAGGGACTGAAGAGCAAAAGCAAAAAATGCTAGAACAAATTCAATCTAATGGTTTGCATGAATATTCGCCAGCGGAAAGACAAAATATAGTATTAAGTCATTTGTTAAAATCACAAGAACCTATAAAGTTATTGACTTTGGCAAAATTATTGAATGTAACAGAAGCTACTATAAGTAATGATTTAGACAAATTAGAAACATGGATAAAAAAGATGAATATGAATTTAGTCCGCAAACCTGGTTTAGGGATTTATTTAGAGGGATTAGAGAAAGATATCAGGAAAGCGATTATAAGTCATATTTATAAAAATCTCCATGAGAAAAACATTCTAAATGTCTTAAATAAACAAGAAAAAAATATTAAATTGAAAAGTGGCACGGATAAGTTTTTATTGGATTTAGTCGATAAAGATATCATTCAAAAAGTAGAAAAAGCAATAACTACAGTAGTGGAAAGAGAGAATTATAATTTATCGATAAATGCTTTTTCAGGCTTAGTAGTTCATCTTACATTAGCGATACAGCGTTTATTAAAAGGTGAAATTATCAAAATTGATACTAAGTTTTTAACAGAATTGAAAAAGAAAAAAGAATTTGATTTAGCATTTAAGATAAGTGAAGAGATTGCGAAAGTCTTTGATATCGTAGTTCCTGAAGAAGAAAGTGGTTTTATCACTATGCATCTTTTAGGAGCTAGAAATAATTATCAAGAAGGCACTATTAATAACTATGATAATTTTGCTTTGATAAAAATTGCCAAAAAAATAATAGCTATAGCTCAAGAAGAAAGCGGTATTTTTATAGCTAAGAAAAGTAAATTATTAATAGGTCTTGTAAAACACTTAGGGCCAGCGGCAACGAGAATAAAATTAAATTTGGAGATACGTAATCCACTACTAAATGAGATGAAAGAGAAATATCCTCAATGGATGAAATTAGCTAAAAAAGCAGCTAAGCCTTTAGAGGAAAAATTAGGGGTTAATTTACCAGAAGCGGAAATTGCTTATTTAGCAATGCATTTAGGTTCCACTTTAGAAGATGCAAGTTTGCAAAAAACGAGAAAATATAATGTTTTGGTAGCTTGTCCAACAGGAATTGGCACATCAAAATTATTAGCAAGTCAACTAAAACAAAAATTCACTAATTTAAATATTGTAGCTATTGTTTCTGCAATCAATATAAACTATGAATTTTATCAAAATGAAGGCATAGATTTTATAATTTCCACCGTGGAAATAAATGAAGCGACAATACCAGTAGTGATTGTGAATTTCATGTTAGATGATAAGGATATAGATAATATCATTCATCAAATGCAATTATTACCTGATGAAAATAGTGGGGAATATCATAAAGATAATAAGAGTTTAGTTGAAAAATTAAGCGAACTTAATCTATTTGGTTTTTATATTAAATCTATTTTGAAGAATTTCTTTTATCAAGATATGGTAAATGTTAATTCTAAAGAAGAATTATGTAGTTTTGTTAGTATTTATTTATTAAAAGAAAATATAAGTCAAATTTTGGAAGCAGACTTGAAATCAAGAGAAGAAAAAGGTAGCACTATTATTAAAGATTTGATGTTATTACATACAAAATCTAAAGTTATACAAAATTTGACAGTAGGGATTATTCAGTTAGAAAAATCTTTAAAAGTAAATGAAAAAGAAATATCTACAGTGTTGATTTTATTAGTTCCAGATAAAGCTGATGAAAAAGCTTTAGAAACGATGGGAGTTTTATCCGAAAGCATTATAGAAAATACGAACTTATTAGATATTTTACATCAAGGTTCTAAGGCAGAAATTTATTTGGAACTAGAAAAAATATATACAAATTATTTTAAGAAAAAATATAAAAAGGTAATGGAGGGTTAAAAATGTCTGAAGCAAAAGCAGGAAATGTTGCTCAAGAAAAGATGCAAAAATTTGGTAGATTTTTAAGCGGAATGGTAATGCCAAATATCGGTGCATTTATCGCTTGGGGTTTACTCACAGCATTATTTATTCCAACTGGTTGGATACCAAATGAATATTTAGCAGCTGCAGGTGGCCCTATGTCAAAATGGTTAATTCCATTATTGATTGGTTATAGTGGTGGTAGTGCTATTTATCAACATCGTGGCGGTGTTTTAGGTGCTATCGCAACAGCTGGTATCATCGCTGGTTCTGACATTCCAATGTTCTTAGGAGCAATGATTGTTGGTCCATTTGGTGGTTGGTGTATTAAAAAATTTGATGAAGCTTTCCAAGATAAAATCCCAACAGGATTTGAAATGCTCATCAATAACTTCTCTGCTGGTATTTTAGGTGGTATTTTAGCAATTCTTGCTTATGCCATCGTAGGTCCAGTAGTAAGTTCCTTAAATGATATTTTACGCGGTGGCGTTGAATTTATCGTAAACTTAGGTCTTATTCCACTCGTATCTATTTTGGTTGAACCTGCAAAAGTATTATTCTTGAATAATGCTATCAACCATGGTGTATTCAGCCCAATTGGTATTCAGGAATCTCAAGAACTTGGAAAATCCATCTTCTTTATGATTGAATCTAACCCAGGCCCTGGTCTTGGTGTATTACTTGCTTTCTGTTTAGTAGGTAAAGGCATGGCAAAAAGCTCTGCTCCAGGTGCAGTAATTATCCACTTCTTAGGTGGTATTCATGAAATTTACTTCCCATACATTCTCATGAAACCAATCCTCTTATTAGCAGTTATTCCAGCAGGTATGGCTGGCGTATTCACATTAAGCGTTTTAAATGGTGGTCTTATCGCTCCAGCTTCTCCAGGTAGTATTTTTGCAATCTTAGCAATGACTCCAAAAGGAGCATATTTTGCAAATATCGCAGCAGTAGTAGTAGCTACAGCAGTATCTTTCGTAATCGCTTCTATCTTCATCAAAGCTTCTAAAGATGACGGTTCTTCCTTAGAAGAAGCTCAACAAAATATGCAAGATATGAAAAACCGTGGTAGCAAACGTGTTGAAAGTGATGTAGTAGTAAAAGGTAGCGAACTTAAGAAAATTATTTATGCTTGCGACGCAGGTATGGGTTCTTCCGCTATGGGTGCAAGTGCACTTCGCAATAAATTGAAAAAAGCAGGTTATGGATATATTTCTGTAACAAACTGTGCTATCGGTAATATTCCATCTGATGCTCAGATTGTAGTATCTCATGAAAAATTAGCAGACCGTGCAATCGCAGATTCTCCACAAGCTGAACATTTATTTGTACAAGATTTCATTAAAAATGATGTTTATGATATTATTTTAGCTAAATTACAAAATGTAGAAGCTAAAGTAGAAGAAGTTGCAGATAGCAAAGAAAACGCTGTTGAAGATGAAACTGTATTAAAACGTGAAAACATTAAAATGTGCTTAGATACAGTTACTAAAGAAGAAGCTATAAAAATGGCTGGTGAATTATTGTATAAATCTGGCTATGTTGGCAAAGAATATATTAATGGTATGCTTGCACGTGAACAAGATGTAAGCACATACATGGGACGTGGCATTGCTATTCCACATGGTGAAAATGCAGTAAAAGACACAGTTAAAAAATCAGGTATTGTAGTATTACAATTCCCTAATGGTGTAGAATTTGGTACAGGTAAAGCAAAATTAGTTGTTGGTATCGCAGGTAAAGGCGACGAACATCTTGCTATTTTAGCTAATATTGCTATTGCTCTTGACGAATATACTGATGAACAATTAGAAGAATTATTCGTTACAAAAGATAAAGAAGCTTTATATAACTTATTTACAAAATCTAATGATTAAGTTTTAGATAATAGGGGGTATTTTAAATGAAAGCAGTGCATTTTGGTGCTGGTAATATCGGTAGAGGTTTTATTGGAGAATTATTATATGAATCTGGTTTTTCTACAACTTTTGTTGATGTAGTAAAAGCAACAGTTGATTATATCAATGAAACAAATTCTTATGAAATGTATATCATTGATAATAATGAAAAGAAAGTAATTAAAAATGTAAAAGCTTTTTCTCCAATTACTAATGAAGCAGATATTGTGGAAGCAATTTGTGAAGCTGATTTAATTACAACATCTGTTTGTGTTGATAATTTAGATAAAATAGCTCCTACACTTGCTAAAGGATTAAAAGAACGTTTAAATCGTGGCATAGGTAAAGTAGACGTTATGGCTTGTGAAAATGCTTTTTATGCTACAGATATGTTGAAAAAAGCTTTAGTAGAAAATACTAAAGCACCAGTAACAGAAGAAGAACTTGATAAAGTAGGCGCTTTCCCAAATGTAGCTGTAGATAGAATTGCACTTAGCACAGTTATAAATGGCGTAAGAGTACCTCAAATTCAAGCAGCTTTTGAACTTGTTATTGAAAAAGACAAAATGGTAAATCCAGAAGCTCAACCAATTAAAGGTGCAGAATATGTAGAAAATCTTGGCATGTATCTTGAACGTAAACTCTATGTATTTAACTGTGGTCATGCTGCAACTGCATATTTTGGTTACCATAATAATTGTGAAACAATCCATGATGCTTTAGAAGTTCCAGAAATTAAAGCTGATGTAGTAGCTGTAATGAAAGAATCAGCTATGGCAATGACTAAAAAATATCCATTTAAATTTGAAGAATTAGAAGCTTATATCGAAAAAATCTTAAAACGTATTTCCTTAGAAGCATTACATGATGAAGTAGTACGTGTAGGTCGTTCTCCTATCCGTAAATTAAATCTTAAAGACCGTTTAGTAGGGCCAGCTTTATTAGCTGAATCTTATGGTCTTGATAATACTCACTTAGCAAAAGCTATTGCTACAGGATATACTTTTGATTATAAAGAAGATGAACAAGCTGTAGAAATTCAGGCTTATATTGCTGACAATGGCATTGAAAAAGCAGTAGAAAAATATTCTGGACTTACAGCAGATCAAAAACTTTATCAGCTTGTAATTGAAAATTATAAAGCTATTAAAGCTTAAAACAAAGTTTTCCCCATTCCTATTCTAAATAAATAAGAAAAGCACAGCTTATTATAAGCTGTGCTTTTTATTTTATTTTTGTTTACTGATTATATATTTATCTGTAGCGAAATCTAACATTTCTTGCCATGTTTTGAATTGAGTATTCTTAGCTACATGTTTATCCATTAAATCTTCTGGTAATTCTTCAAAATCCTTTTGGCAAGTGATGTTAAATTTACCGCCTGTTAAAAATTTGGCAAAAGTTTTATATTTAGTGTATTTACGCATAAAGGAAATATTGAATACTTTGTCAAACTCTATTAATTGAGGTTCGATTTCATTAGGTAATTTATAATATCCTGTGATTTTTACAGCCATAAAGCTACCTCCAGTATAAATAAGATGAAATAAAAATTTTAACTATATAATATAAAATATGAAGAAAATAGTAAATATAACAAAGGTGTGAAAAGTTTTATGCAAAATTTTATTTTAGTGCCTGACTCTTTTAAGGGAACTTTATCAGCTATAGAAGTCTGTAATATCATGAAGTTATCAATAAAAAATTTATATAAAGATGCAAATATCATCAGTGTGCCTGTAGCTGACGGTGGTGAAGGAACAGTAGATGCATTTTTATATGCTCTTGGTGGGGAAAAGAAAAGTATTTGGGTAAGTGATGCTTTTAATGAACAGAAAATATTAGCTCATTATGCTATGTTAAAAGATGATATAGCTGTCATAGAGATGGCTGCTTGTGCGGGACTGCCATTGGTGAAAAATCGCTTAGAGCCAGATAAAACAACTACATTTGGTGTGGGTGAATTAATCATAGATGCTATAAATAGTGGGGCTAAAAAAATAATTTTAGGTCTTGGTGGAAGTGCGACAAATGATGGCGGTTGTGGTATGGCTTCTGCTTTAGGTGTGAAATTTAAAGATGAACAAGACCAAGAATTTATACCAACAGGTGGGACATTGTCTCAAATTTATAAAATTGACATGAATAATATATATTCAAAGATAAAAGATGTAGAATTTATATCTATGTGTGATGTAGATAATCCTTTATGTGGCAGATTAGGTGCGTCAGCAGTTTTTGCTCCGCAAAAAGGTGCAGATGAAGATATGGTTAAATTATTAGATGAAGGGTTAGCTCATTTAGCAAAAATAATTAAACGAGATTTACATATTGAGGTGAAAGATATCAAAGGAACTGGAGCTGCTGGTGGTTTAGGTGCAGGCAGTATAGCTTTTTTGCAAAGTAAATTAACTAAAGGCATAGATGTTGTTTTAGATACGATAAATTTTGATGAATTAGTTTCAAAGGCAGATATTGTATTTACAGGTGAAGGTAAATTTGACAGTCAATCTTTGCATGGAAAAGTAGTCATGGGTGTGGCAAATCGCAGTCAAAAATATAAAACTCCTGTAATTGTGGTAACAGGAGCTATTGGTGAAAATATTCAAGAAGCGTATAATAAAGGTATAACAGCTATATTTAGCATTAATAAAGAACCTATGGAATTTAGTAAATCAGCCTTGAAAAGCAAAGAAAATATGATATTAACTATGGAAAATATTTTAAGATTATTAAAAATATGAGGTGGCAAATATGCAAAGTGTTTTAATGGAAAAAAATGAGCATCTAGGGATAATTACATTAAACCGTCCTAAAAGTTTAAATGCAATGAATGCAGATTTAGTGGAAGAATTTCATCGTGCCTTAGATATTTTTGTAGAAGATGAAGATATTCTCGTAATTATTTTAACTGGTGCAGGTAGAGCTTTTTGTGCTGGTGGTGATTTAGGTTATTTAGAAAGCTTAAATGATGATAAAAAGAGAAAAGCCTTTATTGAACGTGTAGGCGAGATGACTCTAAAATTGAGAAATTGTGCTAAGCCTGTCATTGGTATGATAAATGGTGTTACTGCTGGCGCTGGTGTTAATTTAATGTTAGCTTGCGATATTGTGTGTAGTAGTGAAGATGCCAAATTTATTCAAAGTTTTGTCAATGTTGGTTTAGTTCCAGATTGTGGCGGTATGTATTTATTAAAAGAAACAGTAGGATTGCAAAAAGCGAAAGAATTGATGTTCACAGCTGATGTAATCAGTGCTCAAGAAGCAGAAAAATTAAAAATGGTAATGCATGTCTATACAAAAGAAGATTTGAAGATAGAAACAGAAAAAATAGCACAAAAAATAGCACAAGGTGCACCTATGGCTATTATGTATATGAAGAAAATGTTAAATAAATCATATGCAAATTTAAAAGATTTTCTTGATGAAGAAGCTCTTGTACAGACTTTTTGTTTAGGAACAGAAGATTGTAAAGAAGGAATTTTGGCTTTTAAACAAAAACGTCAACCTAATTTTCAAGGCAAATAATAGATTTAGAAATATTTAATTAGATAAAAATAAAAAGTCCTACGAAATTGCCGAACGTAGGACTTTTATCTTGCTTATATCTTCTAGAATTAGGAAGGATTAATTTAATAATAATATAATTTTTAGTAAATAACAAGTAATTTTAAGAATTTTTTAATATTGTTAAGATATAATGAAAAAAAGTGCATTTAAGGGAGGGTTTCTTATGCAAAAATCGTGGAAAATTTTAATGAGTTTATTTATGGTAATGCTTTTGTCAATGTCGGTTACATTTGCGCAATCAGGCTATTATGAAGTGCAAGAAAAGACATTGAATAGTGAGTTTGTAGAGGGGAAATATCCAGTAGTAAATGCAGATAATATTTTAGTGAAATCTAGAATAAATAGACAGATTACTAAAATAATAAATGACTTTAATCAAAATGTTCAACAAGAAAATGATATTGGTAGAGACCTTACAGGTTTTATCGGATATGAAATAAAAGCAAATAGCGATAAAGTTTTTAGTGTGATAATAAATTGTTCTACTATGTATAAAGGTGCGGCTCATCCAAATACGTATGCTTATGGATTAAGCTTTGATGAACAAGGTAATTTAATACAATTTTCTCAAGTTATTAATATAGATAAGCAAAGTGGAAAAAATATTTATACAATAGATAATTTAAATAAAGAAATAAAAGCACAGGTAGGTCAACATCTATTTGATTTTCATAAAGATGTAACAGCATTTCCTCAAGAATTTTATTTAGATGAAAATATGGATTTACATGTATTGTTCCAAAGATATGAGATAACTCCATATGCAGTAGGTCTTGTTGATGTTATTTTAAAAAAATAAAATTGCTATAAATAAAAAACTGCTAGATATAATATGCTAGCAGTTTTTTTATTAGTTTTAGATGAAATAAAATAATAAAGATAAGATTATAAGAAATAAAATCATAGAGATATAATCTATAGCTCTTAATTTAGTATCAATGATAAATACTCTTGGCTTAGGAGAAGAAAATCCTCTCATTTGAAGACTGAGCGCCATATTTTCACTGCGAGAAATAGAGCGAAAAACCATGGGTTTAATTACCATCATATAGTCAAAAATGCGACGAAATGGATTTGATGAAGGTTTAAAACCACGGCAACTCTGGGCATCGCGAACAGCAGAGCTTTCTTCTAATATATCAGGAACAAAACGCAAAATAGCAGTAATCATAAAAGCATATTGATAAGGTAAATGCAATTGTTTTACTAATGAAGCAGTGAGCTCTCTAGCAGAAGTGGTTTGCAAGAGCAATAATAAAGATACTGCCATGATGAACATTTTGAGAGCAGAAGCAATGGAGGTATTTAAATCAGTACCGCAAACAAGTTGAATTAGAAATAAAATAAAGCTGAAAAAAATTAAAATACCAAGAGCACTCCAAAGTAATTTTGTCTTAGGTAAATAAAAACAAGTAAAAATTTCGATAAGGGCTAATATACTTAAGATATATAAGTCATTAGTGATTAAAGACGCTATTGAAATCATAATAGCTAAAATTAATTTTGTTAAAGCAGTTAATTTATACATTATAATCAACCTCGTTTGTGCAAATGAGCGTAAATTTCCATAGGTGTAAGGCAAATATCAAGACCTAATTCTTGGCTGATACAAACAGCTTCAGGTAATTCTAAACCGAGTTTTAGCGTCAATTCTTTTTGGGAAAATAAATCAAGTGGCGTACCATCAAAAGCAAGTTCTCCTTGATTGATGACGATGACTTTATCAGCATGTTCAGCTAAGATATCCATATCATGTGTTACCATGATGATACCTAAACCTTGAGCATTTAGTTTTCGCATCAAGCGCAATAACATAGTGCGTTCTCTGCAATCTTGCCCAGAGGTAGGTTCATCTAAGATTAAGATTTTAGGTTTGGCAGCTAAGGCGCAAGCAATAGATAATCGCTGTTTTTGCCCTAAGGTTAAAACTTGAGGCATTTCCAAAATTACATCTTGAAGATTAGTTATTTTTAAAACTTCTTCAACACGTTTTTTTATAGTATGTTCATTACAACCTAATTTTCTAGGAGCAAAAGCTACTTCTTCAAAAACAGTGGAAGCGAATAATTGTTGGTCAGGATTTTGAAATACATAACCGATATATTGAGCCATTTCATATGGTTCTTTTTTTGTGATATCAACATCATCTAAAGTCATAGAGCCTCTATTAGGGTGTACAAGTCCCATTAGAAGTCTAGTTAATGTTGTTTTACCACTGCCATTTCTGCCAGCTATAGCCGTGATTTTTGTATCATCTATATTGGTGGAGATGTTCTTTAAGATAAATCTATTTTTCTGATAGCTAAAAGAAATATTATTTAGCGTTAACATGATTATCACCTATTTCATAGCGTATTTTCCAGCGAAGAGGAATAACTTCAGGATAAATTTTTTCTTCATACATATATTTTAAACAATCATCTACATTACCACTGTAAGCTAAATGACCGTTATCAATTACACAAAGTTGGTCAGCAATATCAAGTACATATTTCAAATCATGTTCAGTTACAATGATTGTTTTATTATATCTTTTATTGAGATTGACTAATAAATTATAGATATCTTTTGCGCCTTCAGGGTCAATGGCAGCAACTGGTTCATCGAGAATGATGATAGGCGTATTCATTGCCATTATAGAGGCAATAGCAAGTCGTTGTTTTTGTCCGCCAGATAAAGCCGAAATCGGCATATCTTCTTTATCGGATAGACCAACACTAGCTAAAAGTTCGCGTCGTCTTTTGATGATTTCTTGAGCATTAAGACCAGATGTTTCAAGAGAAAAAGCGATTTCATCGCCAACTGTTTGCGTTACGAGTTGAGCATTGTAATCAGCCATGACAACACCGATTAATTCATTGAGTTTTTTAGGTGGTGTATTCAAGATATCAATATCAGCTATGTTTATTTTGCTAGTGGTGATTTCACTCAAATATGCAGGTTTACTGCCAGCTATATTTAAGATTAAAGAAGTTTTACCACTGCCATTTACACCTGTGATTACACAAAAAGAACCTTGAGGAATATTCAAATTTATATCGTGCAAAGAAAATTGTTTATCATTTTTATTTAATTTGGCATTGAAAATTTTAAAAGCAGGTAAATATAGCAATTGACCAGCAACAGCACCTAAAAGAGCAACTAAAGCTACAGCAGGAAGCATAGCATAAAGATAAATATTCATAGGAAGTTGTAAAAAGATTTTCGTCAAAGTAACAAAAGTACCGCCACTGATAAAAGTAGTAATAAATACAACGATAAAAGGAATTAGTGAAATTTTAGATTTTTTAATGTTGAAAAGATTGCTATTGACCATTAAAGCACAAATAGTAGCAGCTAATGGGTCACTTATTAAATTAGCATAAGGTAGAGCAGCTTTAGATGTCATCATAGCGATGATACCGGAAACTAAACCAATGCCGAAACCTTGTTTTATTGTAGGTCTACATAATAATATCGCTAAACAATACATTACAATATTCCAGTTTAAAGATATGCCACCAATATTTGGCGAAACCATACGTAAAATTACACCGATGGCTAATAATAAAGTAGTAATAGTTATCCAACGTAACTCCATAAATAAATCCTCCAATCAAATAACAAACAAATAAAAAAGCCTCTCAATCCCTATAAAAAGGGACGAGAGGCGTTATACTCGTGCCACCCTTAGTTAAACTAAGTAGCAAATTATCTTACTAAATACAAAGTGCGGGATTTTTTATATCCGATACTCGTTTCCGTATAACGGTGGAAAAGGCCGATAGTGCTTACCCCATAATATTATGGCTCAGGCTACATCTCACAAGTCCATTCGCTATCATAAGTGCTTATCGAACTCTCAGCATCGTCGATTCTCTGTAAAGCTTTTATCATAGTTACTATTCTTGCTCATAGATTTTAAATATATTAATCTGTGTTCATGATATCAAAACTATTTTTTATTGTCAAGACACAATAAAATTTTTAATTTTGTATAGTTGTAAAATGATTATTAACGAGAAAATCTTTTATTACATTAAAATATTCATTAGGATAATTAGAAATAGCTTGAGCATGTGTAGAGTCTTTGAACATATGCATAGATTTTGTTGCACGACAATTATCGTATAATTCTTGAAGTGTATTTGGCGGAATTAAAGTATCTGCACTGCCATGTAAAAATAATGTAGGGCTTGTGGAGTGAGCTACTGCTTTTAATGGAGCTAATTTATCTAAAGTTGAACCTGTATGCCAATACATGCAGACTTGAGAATAAATCCACAAGATATCAAGAATTTTGGAATCATTAGGTAATTGTATCATGCTGTGTAGATGATTGTAATAAAGACCTTTTAAATCACTATAGGAACTGTCTTCAATGTAAAAGTCAGCAGGGTGAACAGACAATCCACTATGCAAGAGGGCAAATGCACCACCTAGAGAAATTCCATGAATGCCAATTAATTCTTGTTGTTTTGTATTGCGAAGATAATCGCACCACATATCAATATCACGAATTTCTGTTTGTCCCCAAGTGATAATGCCATCACTTTCACCATGACCACGTAAATCAATCAATAAGATATTAAATCCTAATTGTTTATAGATATTGACATAATTTAAGCACATGGAACGATTTTGATAAAGACCATGAATTAAAATAATTGTCTTTTTATATTTGGAATTATTGTTGATAAAAGTGCCAACTAATTCACGAGAGTTATCACCATAAGGAGTATATAGAGCAACTTTTTGAGCGTTAGGGTTTTCTTGTTGATATTGATTTATTCTCGTCAAGTCTTGAGAATGATTTACGATGCTAGTGAGATTGATATTTAATTGGGGATTGCTAAGCTCCATATATAAAATATTGCCTAAAATTAAACCTAAGGTATTAAAGGTTAAAATAGCACCGATTAAAAGCCCAATAAAAAATATAAATAAAGAATGAAGAAATTTTTTCACATAAACCACCTAGATAAAAAATAAAAATTTGCAATAAAAACCAAAGATAATAAATTGGATAATAACGAGTATATATTATTTAGATGATTTTATAAAGATTATTTTTGAGGAGTTATGATAATAATTATCTATAAATAATAAATCTTGCGTCTATATAAGTTATTAGTGTATACTTAACTTAAATATACACTACAAAGGAGGTTTTATATTATGGATGTTATAACTCTATCTAGATTGCAATTTGCAATTACAACAATTTACCATTTTTTATTTGTTCCGGTTTCATTAGGTTTATCCATTTTCATTGCTATTATGCAGACTATGTATTTAAAAACAGATAATGTAGTTTATAAGCGTTTAGCAAAATTTTTTGGAAAACTCTTTATCATTTCATTTGCCATGGGTGTGGTAACTGGTATCGTACAAGAATTTCATTTTGGTATGAACTGGTCTGAATACTCTCGTTTCATGGGAGATATCTTTGGGGCACCACTTGCACTAGAAGCATTGACTGCATTTTTCTTAGAGTCTGTATTTTTAGGTGTATGGATTTTTGGTGAAGGTCGTTTATCCAAAAAATTACATTGTTTATCTATTTGGCTTGTAGCTTTTGGTAGTAATTTATCTGCTTTTTGGATTTTAGTTGCAAATTCTTTTATGCAACATCCTGTAGGTTATACTATTGCTAATGGCAGAGCTGAAATGACAGACTTTTTGGCATTAGTAACTAATCCTTATGTTGTAGGGCAATATGCTCATACTGTATTATCTGGTATTGTTACAGCTGGTGTGATTGTAGTGGCTGTAAGTGCTTATCGTTTATTGTCTGGTCAAAATGTAGAAACATTTAAAACAGCGATAAAATCAGGTATTATCTATAGTTTAATTGGTTTGTTCTTAGTAATGGGCAGTGGACATTTACAAGCTCAGTTTATCGGTAAAAATGTACCAATGAAGATGGCAGCTATGGAAGCTTTATGGGAAACTGAAAATCCAGCTCCTTTCACTGTAATAGCTAATATTGATACAGAAAATAAGGTAAATCATGATGCTATTGAAGTGCCATATATGTTATCTATGCTTATTTATGATAGCCCAGAAGGCGAAGTAAAAGGCATAAATGAATTGCAAGAACAATATATTCAACAATATGGTTATGATGATTACATTCCAAATGTAGTTTTGTTATTCTGGAGCTTTAGAATTATGATAGCTTGCGGTGTAGCTATGATTGGTGCAATGATTTTAGCAGGCTTTTTATTCTATACAAAACGTTTGGAAAATGCTCGTTGGCTCTTAAATATTTTAGTATTATTATTGCCATTGCCATTTATAGCAAATACTTTTGGTTGGATAATCACTGAAGCTGGTCGTCAGCCATGGATGGTAGTAGGTTTGCAAAAAGTATCTGATGCAGTATCTCAAAATATCACTAGCACAGAAGTTTTAATTACATTGGTAGGTTTTACACTTATTTATGCTTTATTGGCTGTAGCTGCCATTTTTATAGCACTTAAATTTGTGAAAAAAGATGCTCATAAAATGGATGATGAAGGAGGGCAGGCATAATGGATTTACAAATTGTATGGTTTATACTTGTAACAGTTTTATTTGTAGGTTTCTTCTTCTTAGAGGGCTTTGACTATGGTGTAGGCACGATTTTACCATTTTTTGCGAAAAATGATGTAGAACGTCGTATGCTCATTAATTCCATAGGTCCAGTTTGGGATGGTAATGAAGTTTGGATGATTACTGCTGGCGGTGCTATGTTTGCAGCATTCCCTCATGTATATGCTACTATGTTTAGTATGCTTTATATGGCATTGTTTTTGATGCTCTTAGGTTTAATTGTTCGTGGTGTAGCTTTTGAATTTAGAAGTAAACACGATTGCACATATTGGCGAAGCTTATGGGATTATATGATTTTCTTTGGCAGTGCCTTACCTGCATTTTTATGGGGCGTTGCTGTAAGTAATATGATGAAAGGTTTCGCTATCAATGGTGAAATGATTTATAAAGGTACTTTTTTTGATTTATTATCTTTATATACTATCGTTGGTGGTATTACTTTCTTATTGGTATTTGCTTATCATGGAACAGTATTTTTAACACTTCGTCTTGCTGATACAAAAATGATTGATAGATTGCGTATCGTATCTGTATGTCTTGGTGGTACAGCAGCTATTTTCTATGTGCTTTGTTTGATTTTAACTGCATTGAATACAGATATGTTTGCGTCAATTTCTTCTGTTATTTTATTTATTCTAGCAGCTGTTTCTTTTGTAGCTTCTATCTTATTAGTTTATAAAAAACAACAATATGTTAAAGGATTTATCGGTTCTTCTTTAGCTATTGTATTTACAACAGTTGCAGTATTTGCAGGATTATTCCCACGTATTTTAATATCCACTTTAAATCCAGATTGGAGCCTAACAATTTATAACGCTTCTTCGACTGAATATACTTTGACTATAATGACAATTGCTGCTGTTTGCTTTGTACCAGTAGTACTCATTTATCAAGGTTGGACTTATTGGGTATTTAGAAAACGTGTAAGTCATCATGACTTAGAATATTAATTAAAAGAATGATAGATAAAAATTTATTAAAAGATATTTTCCCTTTTAAACGACAGTTGATTTTGGTGATGATATCAAATATTATGCAAGCTATGATGATTGTAGCTATAGCATATATTATTGCTTATATAGCAGATAAATTACTTTTATCTCGCTTAGAAAGTAGTACAGCAACGCCATTATTGGTGTTGCTGTTTTTCTTTTTTTGTATAAAGGCAATACTAAATTATTTTAATCATTATCAAATGGAGAAAATATCATTAAATGTACAAAGCAATTTACGTAAACAATTATTTGAAGTATTGGCTCAGCGCAGTTTTTTAGCCAATTCATATGTAAAAGGGCAATGGATAGCCTTGATTACAAAAGGCGTTGATAAATTAGATATTTATTTAACGTCATTTATACCACAGTTAGGTTTATTGAGTACAATTCCGCTCATTTTATTGATATTTACTTTTATTAATGATTGGATATCTGGGTTGATTTTTTTAATCACTGCACCTTTAATTCCATTTTTTATGATTTTAATTGGTAAGATTGCAGATAAGGAAAATAAAAAGCAGTGGCAAGTCTTTCAAAAATTAACTATGTATATGGCAGATTTATTGCCTGGTTTATTAATTGTTAAAGCGTATAATCAAACACAAAGACAATTAAGTGAAATAAATAAAAATGGTAAACTTTTTAGTCAGGCGACTTTAAAAGTTTTGCGCATAGCTTTTATTTCAGCTTTTATGTTAGAATTTATTTCTACATTAAGTATAGCGATTATCGCTGTAAATATTGGCCTTAGACTCATATATGGACATGTGGAATTTTTACCTGTATTTTTTATCTTATTGATAGCACCACAATTTTATCAGCCTTTTCGTCAATTTGGTTCAGCTTTTCATGATGCCATGAATGGGATTACAGCTTCTAGTGAAATTTATGCTATGATTGATAAACTAAACTGTATAAAGGAAAGTATGGCAAATTTAAAATTTGATGATGCAGATATGGTGCAGATTGAATTGAAAAATGTTTATTATAAATATCAAGATAATGATAAATGGGCAATTGATGATTTAAGTTTAAAAATAGAAAAAGGCAAGCAGTTGGTTTTGACTGGAGATAATGGAGCAGGGAAATCCACATTATTTAAATTATTATTAGGTATAGAAAAATGTCAATCTGGAGAAATCTTAATCAATGATTACAATTTAGCTGATTTAGATAAACAATGGTGGCAAAGTCAAATTGGCTGGGTAGCTCAAGAGCCATATATTTTTTCAGCGACAATCAGGGAAAATATAACTTTAGGTAGAGATTTTAATTTAAAAGAAATAGAACATATTTGTCAGTTGGTAAATTTAGATGAATTTATAAAATCATTGCCACAGGGATATGATACAGAAATAACTTCAGCGATGAATTTAAGTTCTGGGCAAAAGCGTCGCTTAGGTTTAGCTAGAGCTTTAATTGGTAGACCAAGATTATTATTATTAGATGAACCTATGGAAAATTTAGATGTATATAATGAAAAGTTGATACAAAGAATTTTATCTGATTTAAAAAATAAAGTAACTGTAATAATCATTGGTCATCGCTTACAGACTTTAAAAAATGCTGATGAATTGATTTATTTACAACAGGGAAAATTAGTGGATAATGGAAAAATTAAGGATAAAATAAATTATTTTAGTGAAATAATAGAAGGTGAAAGGAGTATTTGAAATGGTACAGATATTGAGTAATATGATAAGACCTGTAGTATGGAGTTTATTATTAGCAATATTAGTAGGTACTATTTCAACATTAAGCTCAATAAGTTTAATGGGACTTTCTGCATGGTTGATAGCTAGTGCTGCCCTGCAACCGCCACTTTATGTTTTATCACTTGCTATTGTAGGTGTACGCTTTTGCGGTGTAATGAGGGCTGTCTTTCGTTATTTAGAGCGATATTTTACACATAAAGTAGGTTTTTCTCTATTTACTAGTTTTAGAGTATTTGTTTTGACAAAAATTATCAAAGCATTGCCATTCAAGCAACAAACAGAAAATGGAGATGTTTTTGATTTAATTGTAAATGCAGTGGATAATTTAAGGGATAGTTTTCTGCGTTTCTTTTTACCACCTATTATTACCACGATAAGTGTATTTATTTTATCTATATGGTTTTTTCTATATAGTTATGATTTGATGATATTACTAATTAGTTCATGGCTTATATTTATGATAGTCATACCTTATATGACATGGCGAAGATATTTGAAATTAAAAAAGCATAAATTTTTATTGACTCAAGAAATTATAGAGTTTTATGAAGGTAATAGGGAACTATCTTTCTATAATTATGACAAATATAGATTGAAAAATATTAACCATAGTATTGAGCAGTATCAACAATATCAGCAAAATTTATTTAAATTAAAATTAAAAGTTAGTCTATGTAGTGAATTTATAATGGGAGCTTATTTAGTTATTTGTTTGGCTATAAGTATTTATTTGGTGAATACACAAGATTTTAATCCCATTATGGCGATTACAATAATATTGACTTATCAAGCTGTCTTAGAGGTGTTAGCTATGGTACCTTCATTAATAGAGCATTTTGATGAAGCTAGTAAATGTTGGCAAGATTTAGCTATTTTTATGCAAGAGAAAAAATTTATTGCTGATACAAATAATGAAATAAAAAGTGAAAATCAAGAAGATAAGCAAAGTAAAGATGTGCAATTATTGCTGAAAGATTTAGCTTATGGATATGATAAAGTTTTATTGAGAGATATAAATTTATCTATAAAAAAAGGCAATAAAACCTTGATTGTCGGCACTAGTGGTTGTGGAAAATCCACATTATTTTATGTATTGATGAGATTATTATATCCATTGAAGGGAAATATCTTTATACAAGGTAAAAATTATGATAATTTAGCTGAAAAATCCATACGTGAACATTTTGCAGTAGCATTTCAAGAGCATCATATTTTTAATTTATCTATACGTGATAATTTTAAAATGCTTTATGAAGATATCACTGATGAAGAAATATATAAATCCTTAGAAAATGTATATTTATTAGATTTTGTAAAGCAAGTGGGATTGGATTATATAGTGGGCAATGATGGCAATAAATTATCAGGTGGGCAAAAGCATAGATTACAATTAGCTATTTGTTTAGCAAAACAAAAAGATATAATTTTATTAGATGAACCTACAGCAGGGCTTGATATAAAAACAACAAATAATATATGTAGTCAACTTATGGAAAAATATCAAAAACAAACGATGATAGTAACTTCTCATGATATAAGTTTGTTGCGATTTTTTGATGATATTATTATTTGTGGAGAAGAAAAAATCATAGAACAAGGTAATATAAAAAAATTATTATTGCGTGAAGATAGTTATTTGAACAAATTGATTAGGTACAAAAACTTTATCTAGGAGCAATTTATTTGTATTTTTTATAGGGATATTCTATAATGATTATAAGATTATAAATAATATTTATAGATTTTGGGGTGATTTTATGCTAGGTATTGAGCGACGTCGGGAAATAATGAAATTATTAAATCAGCACCAAAAAGTTTATGTACAAGATTTGAGTAAATTATTTGATGTAACTGATGAAACAATAAGGCGTGATTTAGAGAAATTAGAGCAACAAAATTTGGTTAAACGTTGTTATGGTGGAGCGGTAATAAATGACCATACAAGTCAAGATATTTCTTTTTTAAAACGCATAGATATTAATAATAGTAATAAGGTTTATATAGCTAAAAAAGCTGAACACTTGATTAATGACGGCGATACCTTAATGGTAGATGCAAGTACTACATGTTTAGCATTATTGCGATATTTAAAAGATAAGAAAGATTTAACTATAATTACAAATTCTATACGACTTATAAATGAATTTGTGAATAGTGATTTTAAAATAATTTCAACTGGTGGAGAATTAAGAGCTCATTCTTATGCTTTAGTTGGACCTATTGCTTGTGAGACTATAAAAAAATATTATGTAGATACAGTTCTTATCAGTTGTAAGGCTTTAGATATAAAAAAAGGTTTGATGGAATCAAATGAGCCGGAAAGTATTATTAAACGACAAATGATAGAACAAGCACAAAAAAGTATTTTATTAGCAGACAGTACGAAATTTGATAAAATTGCATTTATTAAAACATGTGATTTAACTGAAATTGACACAATTGTAACGGACAAAGAACCTAATATTGAGTGGTTTGATTATATTAAAGAAAATGATATAAAGTTGATTTACTAAAAAAAGCTGTAACAAAAGAGGATATCTCTAATTGTTACAGCTTTTTTATGATGTTTATTTTAAGAAAGTTTTATTTAAATCTATTTTAAAATCTCTAGCTAAATCAAGGAAATTTTGAGTGGTAATAGTTTGTTTTTTGCCACCCATTGAACGAACTTTTACACAGATTTCAGCAGCTTTTTCCGCAGTATCCATAAGACCAAAAGCTTCATCAAAATCTTTACCAGAGCAGAACATACCATGATGAGCCCATACTACAATATTATATTTTTTCATAAGTTCACTTGTAGCTTTAGCTATTTCGCTACCACCTGGAACCATCCAAGGAACAACACCGATACCCTCAGGGAAAATAACAGGATCTTCTGTTGCCATTTCCCAAAGTTCACGAGTAAATTCTTTATCGTTTAGTGGTAAAACGAAAGTAAGAGCAATGATATTAGTTGGATGAGCATGATAAATTACATGATTTTGACCATTAGTTAAGTCTTTTTTTATACTATGGTTCATAAGATGCGTAGGGAATTCACTTGTTGGACGACCACCCTTTTCTAATCCCCAAACGATAGCATAATTTTCACCTTTATTATCAATTTTAGCAATACAAATATTATCTTCTGGTTTTAAGATAACATTGCGCATATAACGACCAGTCCCAGAAACTAAGAAATATTCATTAGCTAAATTAGGTACACTTACACCAATTGGAATCCAATTAGTAGGTGCTTTTAATTCAGATTTTATTTCTTCGATTTCTTCAGGTTTTATACGATAACTTAGATTGCCACCATTGCGTTCATGCCAACCTTTTTTGAATGCATCGTCAGTAAGACGTATAAATCCTTGAATAAATTCAGCATTAGTAATTAACATAAAATATCCTTTCTTATGATAAAATCTTTATTTTTGTTTATATCTTTGTTATTTTTATTATTTTAAATATAATACCACATAAAATCACAATAAACAATAAAATAAAAAATGAGTTTTCAGTAAAATTTAAAAATAAAATAATTTGAAAAAGTATTGATTTATATATTTTATTGATGTATAATTGAAATTAGAAAACGTTTACTGTTATATAGAAAATTAATCAAAAATATTAATAATATTATTTTCTTAGGAGGATTTTAAAATGGCAGTTTTAGTATGTGGTGGAGCAGGTTATATCGGCTCTCATATGGTTTATGAACTTATCAATAATGGTGAAGATGTTGTTGTAATCGATAATCTTGAAACAGGTCATTTAGCTTCTGTTCATGAAAAAGCAAAATTTTATAAAGGCGATATCCGCAATATGGCAGACCTTGATAAAGTTTTTACAGAAAATGACATTGAAGCAATTATTCATTTTGCTGCAAATTCTCTTGTTGGTGAAAGTATGCAAGTTCCTTTAAAATATTTCAACAACAACACTTGCGGTATGGAAGTTCTTCTTGAAGCTATGGTTAAATATGATGTTAAGAAAATTGTATTCTCTTCCACTGCTGCAACTTATGGTGAACCAAAACGTGTGCCTATTTTAGAAACTGATGAAACAAATCCTACTAATCCATATGGTGAATCCAAACGCATGATGGAAAAAATGATGAAATGGGTAGATATGGCTAACGGTATTAAATATGTATCCTTACGTTATTTCAACGTAGCAGGTGCTGTTGAAGATGGTCATATTGGTGAAGCTCATACAACAGAAACTCACTTAATTCCAATCATTTTACAAGTTCCACTTGGTAAACGCGATCACATCACTGTATTTGGTACAGATTATCCAACAGCTGATGGTACTTGTATTCGTGACTATGTACATGTAATGGACTTAGCAGATGCACATATGAAAGCTCTTAACTATTTACGTGAAGGTAATGAAAGCAATATCTTCAATTTAGGTACTGGTGAAGGCTTCTCTGTAAAAGAAATGATCGACGCTGCTGAAAAAGCTACAGGCTTAAAAATTAAAGTAGAATATGGTCAACGCCGTGCTGGTGACCCTGCTCGCTTAATTGCTTCTAGTGAAAAAGCTCAGAAAATCCTTAACTGGCATCCAAAATATACAAGCATGGAAGAAATTATCAAAACTGCTTGGAAATGGCATCAAGCTCATCCAAACGGATATGAAGACTAATTTTGGGGTTTAGTTAATAAAAGGGGATTTTTAATAATGGATATGAATTTACAAATAAATCGTTTGTTAAACTTTGCTCTACAACAAGGTCTTATTGCACCAGAAGATAAATACTATAGTGCGAACTTACTTTTAGATTTATTAGGTGTAGATGAGTTTGAAGTTGTAGAAGTAGATGAAACATTACCAATAGCTCATGATATTTTAGAAAATATGTTAGATTATGCTGTAGAAAAAGGTCTTTGTGAAGATACTGTAACTCAGCGTGATTTATTTGATACTCGTATCATGAACTGCGTAATGCCTCGTCCTTCTGAAGTTGTAGGCAATTTCAAAAAATTATACGAAAAATCAAAAGTTCAAGCTACTGATTATTTCTATAAAACAAGTATTGCTTCTAACTATATTCGTAAAGATCGTATTGATAAAAATATTATTTGGAAAGCAAATACTGAATATGGTGATTTAGATATCACAATTAACTTATCTAAACCAGAAAAAGATCCAAGAGATATTGCTAAAGCAAAACTTGTAAAATCTTCTTCTTATCCAAAATGCTTACTTTGCCGTGAAAATGAAGGTTATGCAGGTCATGCAAATCATCCAGCTCGTCAAACACATAGATTAATTCCTATGGATTTTGAAGGTCATCAATGGTTTATGCAGTATTCCCCATACACTTATTACAATGAACACTGCATTTTATTAAATTCATTGCATGTACCAATGAAAGTTTGCCGTGCTACTTTTGAAAACTTATTAAACTTTGTGGATTATTTACCACATTATTTCTTAGGTTCCAATGCAGATTTACCAATTGTTGGTGGTTCTATTTTATCTCATGACCATTATCAAGGTGGACATTATACATTTGCTATGGAAAAAGCTCCAATCGAAGAAACTTTCAATATCGAAGGTTTTGATAATGTTACTGTTGGTCGTGTAAAATGGCCTATGTCTGTAATTCGTGCAGCTTCTTCTAATAAACAGGATTTAATTAATTTTGCTGTACATGTATTAGATGCATGGCGTGGATATTCTGACGCAAGTGTAGATATCTTAGCTGAAAGCGATGGACAACCACATAATACAATTACTCCAATTGCTCGTGTTCGTGATGGTAAATATGAATTAGATTTAGTTTTACGTAATAATCGTACAACTGAAGAATATCCATTAGGTATTTTCCATCCACATGATGAAGTTCATCATATTAAAAAAGAAAATATCGGCTTAATTGAAGTAATGGGTCTTGCAGTACTTCCAGCTCGTTTAAAAGACGAATTAGCAAAAGTAAAAGAATGCTTTATCGCTGGTAAAGAAGATATTAGTGATGATGAACAAATCGCTAAACATGCAGATTGGTACAAAGAAATTCGTGCAAAATACACAGATATTAAAGCTGAAGAAGTTGAAGATATGCTTAAATTAGAAGTAGGTAAAATCTTTATGGTTGTATTACTTCATGCAGGCGTATTCAAACGTAATATACAAGGTATTCAAGCTTTCAATAAATTTGTAGCAACTTTATAATTTTAATAATTATGCCATCTATAAATTTTATAGATGGCATATATTTAATCAAGAAAATATTGAAAATATAGAAATAATATATTATTATATTTTAATATATTATTTTAATAAGGATTGAAGACAATGAAGTCAACTACGATAATTGATGTAGCCAAAAAGGCACAAGTATCAGTAGCAACGGTATCCCGTGTAGTAAATGGTAATTATCCAGTAAAAGAAGCTACGAAGAAGAAAGTTTTAGAAGCAATAAAAGATTTAGAATACATTCCAAACATTCAAGCAAGAGAATTAAATACACAACATTCTTCAATAATTGGAATTATTGTGCCTAGTCTATTTAATACTTTTTTTGCTGAAGTTGTAAGTGGAATAGAAAGTTTTGCAACAAGTAGTGGCTATTCGTTATTGTTGACTTACACAAAAGATGACCCTATCTGTGAAAAAGAATGTATGAATGAATTACTGATGCGAAATGTGTCAGGAATAATAAATATTAGTCCAAATACGGAACGTGTGGATAGTAGTTTTTTTGACCAGATGGCATCTAGGATACCGCTGGTATTTATTAACTCATATATAAAACGTCCAGCTATTTCTTATGTATATAATGATGAACGCATAGGTACCAAAATTGCCTTAGAACATTTAGTATCATTAGGTCATCAAAATATTTGTTTCGTTCGCGGTGAACGAAGCGATTCTTATGAGTTTAAAGAAGATGTATATATTGAATTTATGAAGAAAATGGGTTGTTATAATCCAGAAAATATCATAAATGTTAGTGCGGGTAATAGTATAGATACAGTAGAGTTGACTGCTAAAAAGATTGTAGAATTTTTGCCTAATCGAAAAGATGTTACAGCACTTTTCTGTTGTAATGATTTGATGGGTGTCGGTGCAGTCAATGCTTGTAGACGTTTAAATTTAAAAATTCCAGAAGACATATCTATTATGGGATATGATAATGTTTCACTAAGTCATTTTATTGAGCCAAAACTTACGACAATGGACCAAAATATGATGACTTTAGGATGGACAGCGGCTAGTTTATTAATGGAAAAAATAGCTAGTGATAATAAAACAAGCAGACAAGTTGTATTACAAAATACTTTAGTCTTACGTGATACTACAGGTCCTTGTAAAACAAATAAATAAAAGAGGTAAGAAAAATGGCAGTAGTAAAAAGTGAATTTGGTGTAGCTTCTACAGGGGAACAGGTTTATAAATTTAAAATTGAAAACTCCAAAGGCGAATATGTAAGCATTATTAATTATGGTTGCACTATTCAAGCTATTGTAGTTGAAGGCAAAGACGGTAAATTACATGATGTAGTTTTAGGTTATGACACTGTAAAAGGCTATGAAGAAGGAACATTCTTCTATGGTGCATTCATCGGTCGCTGCGGTAATCGTATAGCTAATGGTAAATTTACTTTAAATGGAAAAACTTATGAATTAGAAACAAATAATGGAGCAAATCATTTACATGGTGGCTCTAATGGTTTTGATAAAAAAGTTTATAGCGATTTCACAATTGGCGAAAATAGCGTATCTTTAAGACGTACATCTCCAGATGGTGAAGCTAATTATCCAGGAAACTTAGATGTAGAAGTAACTTATACTTTTGATGATAATGCTTGCTTGCGCATTGATTATAAAGCTAAAACTGATGCAGACACTGTAGTTAACTTAACAAACCACAGCTATTTCAATTTAGCTGGTGAAGGCAGTGGCAGTGTTTATGATCAAACATTGAAATTAGATTGCCCAGCAATGATTCCAACTGATGCAGGATTAATTCCAACTGGTGAAATTCGCACTATCACAAAAGGCGATGTATTTGACTTTAGTGAAGCGAAACCTATTGGTCAGGATATAGACAAAGATGATGAACGTTTAGTTATTGCTGCTGGTTATGACCATACAGTATTATTACCAGAACATGATGGTTTATATACTTTTGCACAAGCTAAATCTGAAAAAACTGGTATTACTATGGACGTTGCCACAACAATGCCAGGTGCACAGTTCTATTCTGCAAACTTCTTAGAAGGAAAACCAGGTAAACAAGGTCATATTTACAATCGTCGTGATGCTTTCTGCATTGAAACTCAATATGTACCAAATGCTGTAAATTGTGATAAATTTGCATCTCCAGTATTGAAAGCAGGACAAGAAACTCATACTGTTACAACATATACTTTCAGTAAATAATTATATTGAATATAAAAATACACTTATGTGATTACATAAGTGTATTTTTTTTAGTTGCGGAAAAATCATAAATAGTTTGTAGTGTATCGTAGTGAATAGATTGTTTTCTAAAGGTATTAGGTGTGATACCTTTTAAATTTTTAAATACTTTACAAAAATAATCGTCATTATTATAGCCTACATGGTGAGCTATTTTTTTTATCGTCCATGTGGGATTATTGATTAGAAGTTTACACGCGGTAGAAATCCTTAAGTTTTGTAAGTATTTCATAGGTGATATGCCAAATTGTTTATGGAAAGTTTTGCAGAGATGATATTTAGAATATCCTATTTGTTCAGCTATTGTATCTATATTTAAATTGCTATTAGCGAAATTTTGCTCGAGAAAATTTTTGGCTATATCTGTTTTTGTGAGATTATTTGCATCATATGCTAGATTGTATTTTAAAAGGTCTATCCAGAAATTATAGGCTAATTTTGTATTTATAAATACTGATTGTAATTTATTGTTGAGAGCTTTGGTATAAAAATTAGCTATTTGTGTCAATAATGAAGGATAGTTTGCTAAAGAAATGACAGGGCCTAATTTATTATAGATTTTACATAGAAGAGGTAAAACTTCAGGAGAAAACTCTAAATAAATAAATTTCCAATGAGTGGAATTTGGGGGTAAATAGTAATGGGAATTGCTGGGAATGTTGAGTAAAAAAGCTTTACCAGCTGTGATGGTATAAGTGGAATTATTTATGGTTAAAATGCCTTGTCCACTGATGCAATATTGAATAAGACAATGTTTATCATGACGATGTAGATTATGCCAAGAATAGCTGTGGTCGGTGATATTTTGAAAGCCGATACCTGTTAGTGTTATCAATGGCAAATCAGAGGAAAACTGATATTTTATAGCTTTATAAGGAAAGGTGCTAAACATAAAAAACTCCTTTAATTTATAGATGAAGATGACAAAAAATTACAGTAGATAACATTTTATTATCATTTTAATATAGCTAACGATATTTTAAAATATTATGTAGAAAATAAATTTAGAGGAGAGAATATAGATGTTAGCAATTAATTATGATAAAGAGCAAAAGATATTTAATTTATCTAACGGCAAAATTAGTTATATTTTAGGCATTGAAAAAGATTGTTATGTAAAACATATTTATTTTGGTAAATATTTATCATCATATAATGGAAGTAATGCTCAATTATTTTATGATAGAGGTTTTTGTTCAAATCCGATAGCTTCAGATAGAAATTTTTCGTTAGATACTTTATTGCAAGAATATCCGGATTTTAATCAAGGGGATTTTAGAAATCCAGCTTATATAATTCAAACAGAAGATGGCAAGCGTGTAAATCGCTTTTATTATGATAGTTTTAATATCATTGAAGGAAAACCAAAATTAGAAGGATTGCCTTCTATTTATGTAAATAATGAAAATGAAGCTAAGACTTTATGTATTATCTTAAAAGATGTAGCGATGAATACAAGTATTTATTTGTATTACACAATTTTTGCTGATTATGATGTTATTTGCAGACATACTGAAATTGTAAATCATAGTGATAAGAGTATATATTTAGATAAAGTAATGAGCTTTAGTATGGATTTTGCGGATAGCGATTATGATGTGATGACATTATCCGGTGCTCATTTGTATGAAAAAAATATTTATCGCAGAGCTATAAAATCCGACTCTATTGTATTAGAAAGCATACGAGGAACAAGTAGTCCACAGGCAACTCCATTTATAGCTTTGATGGATAAAAATACTAATGAAGATATAGGCTCTGTTTGGGCATTTAATTTTATTTATAGTGGTGATTTCCAAGCCAGTGTACAAGTGGGACAATATGAGACTACTAGAGTACAAATGGGCATGAACCCTACGACTTTTGGTTGGACTTTAAGCGGTAAAGAAAAATTTGTTTCTCCTGAAGCTGTGTTAGTTTATACAGATAAAGGTTTAAATACTATGTCTCAGATTTTTCATAAATTGTATAGAAATCAACTTTGTCGAGGTTTATATAAAGAAAAAGCTCGTCCAATCTTGTTGAATAGTTGGGAAGCTTGTCATTTTGAAGTCAATGAAGATAATTGTTTGGATTTAGCAAGACAAGCTGGTGAATTGGGCATAGAATTATTTGTATTAGATGATGGCTGGTTTAAAAATCGTTGTGATGATACACAAGGTTTGGGCGATTGGCTAGAAGATGAAGAAAAATTCCCACATGGATTAAAAACTTTAGCTCAAAAAATTAAGGAAAAAGGATTATTATTTGGTTTGTGGTTTGAGCCAGAAATGATATCTAAAAATAGTGATTTATATAAAAATCATCCTGATTGGGTGATTAGAAGTATGGATTATGAGCCTATTTTGAGCAGATGCCAATATGTGTTGGATTTATCGAATATAGAAGTTTGTAATTATCTTGTAGAAAAAATAGCTAATATATTAGAAAATGTAGAGATATCTTATGTTAAATGGGATATGAATAGACATTTTACAGATTTAGGTTCTGCTTATTTAAATAGTAAGGAACAAAAAGAATTATCACATAGATATGTATTAGGTTTATATTATATTTTAGAAAAATTAACACAGCGTTTTAAAAATGTTTTATTTGAAAGTTGTTCTAGTGGTGGCGGTAGATATGATGCAGGAATGCTCTATTACATGCCACAAACATGGGCTAGCGATAATACAGATGCTATTTGTCGTTTAAAAATACAATATGGTACAAGTATATTATTCCCTGCAATTACAATGGGTTCACATGTTTCTATAGTGCCAAATCATCAAGTCGGTAGAATAACACCACTTAAAACTCGTTTTGCTGTAGCTTCTTCTGGAAATTTAGGTTATGAATTAGATTTAAATAAATTAAATGATGAGGAAAAAGAAGAGATAAAAAAACAAGTAGCTTGGTATAAACAATATAGAGATGTTATACAAAAAGGGACTTTCTATAGAATAAAGAGTCCTTTTGATGGAAATGATATTAGTTGGAATTTTATTTCCGAAGATGAAAATACTGTTATTTGTTATTTCCATCAGGTTTTAGTAGAACCTATATATAGAAATTTAATTTTGAAATTAAAAGGATTACAAGAAGATGCTTTATATAATTTAGTTGGTACAGATAAAATTTTTAGTGGTAGTGAATTAATGTATGCTGGTTTAATGATACCAAAAATAGAAGAAGATTTTTATAGTAATATTTATGTATTTAAAAAATCAGTATAAACGGTAACTTTAGTATATTTATTAAAAATTTCATTTATATTTTACAAACAATGACTATGTGAAACTATACAATTTTACATAGTCATTGTATAATAATAATGAGCTTAACAGAAAATTCCATAAGAAACAGCATTAGATTTTTTAAATGCAACATCATTTCTCACAGAAAATTTATGAGGTGATAGTAAATGGCTATTAAAAAAGTTGAAGTTGACCGTAGAGATTGTCAAAACTACCGTAACTATTTAAAGAGAGGAGGATATATCTCCGCAAGCTATTTATCAGTAAGTGGTTTAGATGCTATAAGATTAAAGAAATTAGCTATACAAGGTAGATTAGATGCTGTTAGATGCGCTATTGGTAAATCTGTTAGATGGTATTATTGTGAAAAACAAGCGGAGTTAGCTCACTTACGCGGAGAAGCTTAAAATGCATAATTGTTATGTATAATAGACTACTTTTTATGAGTTTATAAGAAGTAGTCTATTTTTTTATAAAAAACTGTTGACAAAAATGAAAGTATCTGATATTATATATTTCTGTCAGCAACAATATAATATTGTTTGAGAGCACATGGAGAGTTGTCCGAGTGGTTGAAGGAGCACGCCTGGAAAGCGTGTATACGGGTCCCCGTATCGAGGGTTCAAATCCCTCACTCTCCGCCATAATTGATAGGTACAGGATTTTGCATAGCAAAATCCTGTTTTTTGTATATAGAGAAATAGGAGATTTATTATGAAAAAAATCTTAGCTATATTGATGTTATTGATGTTAAATTTAAATATAGCATTAGCGCAGAATTTGGAGATTGATGAAACGAATTTAAGTGAAAAAGATATTCAATATTTATCTGCATGGACATCGCTTGCTGTATATAATGATAAATTTAGCTTATTAGCAAGGGATATATTGAAAAGCAATGGTTGGAATATTCGCTTTTATAATGAACAAATAGCTAAATCTGATGTTAAATATCTATTAGCTGATAAAAAAATAAATGATAAGGATATATTCTTTTTATCTATCAGTGGTACTAGCAGTTGGCAAGATGTAAAAACGGATTTAGCAGTAGAGGCAACAGTATTTCAAGGTCATAATTTAGATGAATTTTTGCAAAGTAGAAATGACAAAGATTTAAGTGAAACTAAGCCTTTAGTGCATAAAGGGTTTTTACAATATGTACAAGATGGATTTTTTTCCGCGAATAGTTCAGGTGAGATTTTAGGTCTTGATTTAGTAGAACATTTGAAACAGTGCCCAGAAGATAAGATTTATATAACAGGTCATAGTTTAGGTGGAGCAGTAGCGGAATTATTGACAGCTAGATTATTAGATATGGGCGTAAATAGCAATCAAATAGAAACTATTACGTTTGGTGCACCTGCTGTAGGCAATAAGACTTTTGTAGATATGTATGAGCCTAAAATGAATTTGACTCGTATTACGATGAAAGGTGATATTGTAAAAAATTTAGCTCAGATAGCTAATGAGCGTTTTGTGCAATTTAATACTAATGAAGTATGGACTGTATCTAAATTGGAAAATGATAAATTTGCTCATAATATGTTGCTTTATTTTGATAGAGCAATTAAAAATTATTATGATAGCAAAGAAGATATATCTTTAGCTACAGAAGATATTGAAACATGTGAAACTTATGTGGCAAAGCCTAAATATGATTTTCCTAGTGAATTACAATCAGAAATAAATTATATGAATTTAGCTTTGAAAGATAAGTTATTAAAAGAAGATGAAGATTGCTTTGTTGACCTTGCAGATGATGACCTATCTTCAAATGTATTTCAAAAAGCAAAAGCATTAAATGCTAAATATGTAGTGTTTTATGAGTTTAGTGCAAATAAAATAAAAGATAGTACTTCCAATAAAAGATATTATATTTATGGAAGTAAATATATTTATGATATAAATGGTAATTTGATAAGAGGCTTTAGTGCGACGTCAGATACTAAAGAGATGACTGTATTGCAATCTGTATTATATTTAGAATGTCAATTTAAATAAGAATAAAAACTTAGTGAATGGTAATATAGAATAAAACTATGATTATCTTCACTAAGTTTTTTTTATTATGGTAATTGAGTTATATTTATATCGGATATTTGTTTAATGATAATATCGGCTCTAGACAAATCTTGATTGCCGGAATTAGGATTGGCAAAACCGATACAATACATGCCAGCATCTTTAGCAGCAATGCTACCGTTTTTAGAGTCTTCAAGAACGACACAATCTTTAGGGTCAACTTGTAATTTTTTTGCTGTTTTTAAATAAATATCTGGAGCAGGTTTACTATGAAGGATATCTTCGCCAGAAATTAAAAATTTAAAGTATTTATCAATATTAAAGGTTTTTACAACAAATTCAATTACGTTTAAAGGAGAAGATGAAGCTATCGCTAAAGGAATATTTGCTTTTTGTAATTGTTTTAATAAAGGGCAGATGCCATCAATAGGTTTAAGCTTATGGTCAACGATATATTTTTTGAAGAAATTCATATGATTATTAGTCATTTCTTCAGGAGTATATGGTAAATGATGTTTATCAATAAAATAGGAGAAAACAGAAGTTGATGTCATACCAATGAGTTTATTGAATTCTTCATCATCAACTACGATATTATTTTCGAGTAATACCTCTTTGACTACTTTGTTATGTATAGGTTCGCTGTCAATGATAACGCCGTCCATGTCAAAGATAAATGCTTGCATAATAACACCTCTTTTTATTTTTATCAAATATAGCATAGCAAAATTACATATAATTTTAAAGAGATTTCAAATGAAAGATTATAGATAAATTTATTTGAATTTAGAGGGTTTGGATATATAATAAATAATATAGATAAAATTGTAGAGGTTGATAAAGTGAAAAAAATAGTATTATGTTTATTAAGTTTATTTATTTGTATGCAATCTGTAGCTTTGGCTAATATACATCAATCAAAAGTATCAAATGTGGAAAATATTCGTTCTATATATGCATATAAAGACCCTGAACAAATGAAAGATTATGAACAGAAAAAATTAGTAAAAGAACAAACTAAAAGTGATGAAAAACTAGAAGAACCAATGGCATTGTTTAGAGTATTTGTCAATAATGATAGATTTTATACTGACGATAATAAATATAAAGACAATGTAGAGTTAGCAATAACATCACATAATATAGATAGAAATTATATTTTTGATAATGAATATCCTCCATATTTAATATTGCAAGATAGTGATAATAATAGATATGAAATTCATTTTGCTAAAGTTAAATATGACAATCCATATTGGATAAGTTTCAATTTAACAAATAAAGAGATAGAACAAATAAATAAAGCTAAAACTATAAGCCTTGTTTTACCAGAAGCGCAAGAAAATATGTACCGTTATAATAAGAAAAAAGATAAATTAGAGAAAAAATCTTATGATAATGATATAAAAGTAGAAGAAATGGTGTATGAACTTCCAGAAAATATAGTTGATGAATGGAAAACTGTTTTAAATAAGCATAAATAAAAATAACCCTACTAATTTAACTTAGTAGGGTTATTTTTATTTATAAAGTAGTAAGGGGTTTATGATTAGGGCTTAGTAAGCGGCATCATTGCCGTTACCAGCTTCTGTAGGGGCTGTGTCTTTATGATCTATTCCTGTATGGTATGGACTATCTACATTTACTGTTGGGGTATGCAATTTTATATTGCGTTTTTCTAATACTTGTTTTAAGAGCCATGGCTTATCTGAAATAATACCATCAACACCCATATCAAGTAACATATTCATATCTTTTTCATTATTAACAGTCCATGGAACAACTTTCATACCCAAAGAATGAGCTTCATCAACATCTTGTTTGGATATTTCTGTATAATATGGAGAAATAATATCAGCACCAATAGCATGAGCAGCTTTTACAGGATTTCCTTGATAATCCTTGACATCTAAACCACCAAGCCATGGAGATTTTTTCTTTTCATAACGACGTAAAGATTCACTATCACGTCCCCATGATGGTTGTTCTTGCCAAAGTGCACTAGTGGAGATATTAGGATTTAATTTTTTCATTTCAATTAAAGTTTGCCAGTCGAATGATTGGAGAACAACTCGATCTTCCATATCATATTTTTTTACAATATTATTGAAAACTTCTACAAATTTCTTAGGGTCAGCATTATTTTTATATCCGGCACTTGCAGGGTCTGGATAGGATTTTGTTTCTATATTTAAAACAATATTTTTATCACTATATGATTGAATTAATTGCATTAATTCTTCTAATGTAGGAATTTTAGCATCATAAGTAAATTGTGTTTTTCCATGTAAATCATAGTATTCGCCACAATTTGGGTCCATCACACCTACATCGAATTTTTTTAATTCATCTACAGTCATTAAACGAATATCATATTTATTATTTTCAATATAATTGCCATTTTCATCACGTGTTATATCTGAATTTAAAATAGGATTATGACTCATTACTATTTGACCATCTTTAGTAAGTTGCATATCACATTCAATAGAAGTAGCACCTAGTTCTATTGCATAAGCATAAGAATACAAAGTATTTTCAGGTCTAACATCTCTACCTCCACGATGAGCCTCTAAGTCAAAAACATCATAGTTGACTTTGGCATAAGTAGTGGAAATATCAATATTATTAAATCCACTATAAATTGTTAAGGCAGCTAGACCACTCAATAAGAGTTTTTTGGATAGTTTTTTCATTTGTATTCATCTCCTAAAGCGTTTAAATTTATTTGTTATAATTATCTCATAAATCTGAATTTATGTATGTCAGAATAGAGCGTAATTTTTAGGTAAATATTTCTTACAAAAATAAATATATTTTTTCTAAAAAAAGTGTTGACAAAGTGATTTATAGTAGATATAATAATTAAGCACTCAACGAGAGGGCAACTCAAAAGAAGAAAATTGTTAAAAACAAAAAATAAATTAAAAAAAGTTCTTGACAAGATAAACTTCTTGAGTTAAGATATACAAGCTGACTTTTGAAGCCAGCAAGAAATGTTCTTTGAAAACTAAACAATGCACAATATGTTTTCTAACATAAACGGATGTGCGGTATCTGCTTTATAGCAGATTACCTAATAAATTCTTTTTAAACAGATAATTAAAGAGCCAATCGGTTCTTCGAAAAATAATTTTTTTTGGAGAGTTTGATCCTGGCTCAGGACGAACGCTGGCGGCGTG
>ENA-OQIH01000087-OQIH01000087.1-human-gut-metagenome-genome-assembly--contig:-NODE-87-length-88070-cov-18.350198_pt1 | contig 88070 bp, 74 predicted proteins | sample MGYA00242575_ERZ504740 | MGnify/ENA primary metagenome ERZ504740 (study PRJEB26092, sample SAMD00036192) | human gut metagenome | host: Homo sapiens | study: EMG produced TPA metagenomics assembly of...
GACCAAATTTATAATCAAAATAACTATCTATAGCACCTGTAAATACAATCTTATCTGCTATATTTTGATATTTTTCTTTTTGCTTTACAAAATCTACATTAAGTTCTACATCGCAATTAGCTAATAATTTTTCAATAATTTGATTATATCCACCAATAGGAATACCTTGATAACGAGCATTAAAATAATTATTATCATAAGTATAACGAACAGGCAATCTCTTTATGATAAATGCTGGTAAGTCTTTGCAATCTCTTCTCCATTGTTTTTCTGTATAGCCTTTTATAAGCTTAGTATAAATATCTGTTCCTACTAAACTTATAGCTTGTTCTTCTAAATTTTCAGGTTCTTTCTTTATAATTTGCTTTTGTTTATCAATTATATTTTTTGCTTCTTGTGGTGTAGCTATATTCCACATCTTACTAAAAGTATTCATATTAAATGGCAAATTATAAATCTCACCACGATAATTAGCTACTGGACTATTAATATAATTATTAAATTCAACAAATTGATTTACATAATCCCATACTTCTTTATTATTTGTATGAAAAATATGTGCACCATATTTATGAATATTAATTCCTTCTTTATTTTCACAGTAAATATTACCGCCAATGTGCTTTCTCTTATCTATGACAAGACATTTCTTTCCTCTTTTAGTAGCTTCATAAGCAAAAATACTACCAAATAATCCACTACCTACAATAAGATAATTATATCTCAAAAAAATACCTTCTTTCTTTATTAATTAATTAATTATTATTTTATTAAAATATCTTTTATATTTTGATTAAATACTTTTTCTTCACTAAAAATATATTTCCTACTAATAATAAATTAAACATTTCTTCTCTAGATAAAATTTTTAATACTTCCCATCTTATATGCGGAGATTTTTCTATTATTCTTTGTAAATTCATAACCTTTTTTAGGATTATATAAAACTATATTTTCTTTTTTTATATATTCTCTTTTATCTATATCATTATTTAAGTAAATAATATATTCTAGAAGTTTCTATTCCTAAATTTACAAAATTATTTAGCATACTTAGATTGTGATGGATTGTATAATGAAGTGTGACACCTAGAAAATAAGTTACATTACTTATTCCAATAAACACTATTAATAAAGAAGATATTTTTAATATATCTGATACTTTCATACAATCTATTCCAAAAAACCAAGGTACTAAATTATCTGATATACTAATTAAAATTACACTCAATGGTATGCCTAAAAAACAAACAAATCTGTAACTTTTATACATATATTCAATTACTTTTTCATATTGTTTTTATCCAAATAGAAATCCAATTCTAGGTATCATAACAGTTCCTAATGATATAACTATCGTCAATATTAATTTAGATATTTTCATTGATTGTTCATAATATCCATTTTCAATAAAGCTATCTGAATAATAACCTAACATAATCTTATCTAATATTACATATAATTGAATTGCTAATGCTGGAATAAAGAGTGATACTATTATCTTTATATTCCCAAAAGGTTTTATACTTTTCACTTTAGGAATAGTTATATACCTTGATAAAGATAACCATAATATTGCATTTTCTAATATTTGAAAAATTACTATCCCCAATACATATATAATTAAATCATCTTTATTCTTTATGAATATAAAAATATACATAATATCTAATATTTTATACAACAATTTCGAGTAACAACTTTTTTAAATTCTTCTAATCCTTGAAAAAACCATGTTATACCAACAGCTACATTTAATATACTTATTCCCCATATTAAGTATATTAATAAATATTTAGTATCAACATATATTGATACTAATATTAAATATATTAACATACAAATCAATACATTTATTTACAAATCAATACATTTATTATTGTTAAAATTTTTGTTTCCCAAAAAATTTTACTTCTTTTTAATTTATCATTCTGAACATATGATATTTCTCTTTGTCCATAAATAGATAAGCCCATTGTAGCGAATAATATAAAATATAATACAACTGAATTAGTAAAACTATATATACCTATTCCTTCTGATTGCAATACTCTAGATAAATAAGGTGTTGTTATTATCGTAGATATTATTAATAAAATCTGATATATTAAATTATAAAAATAATTTTTTTATACTAACGCTTTTCATGTAAAATTACACCATACTATTATATATTAATATTATTTTTTCCATATAATATTGCTTTTTAAAATTTTTATTGGTAACCCTGTATATATACAATTTTCTTCATCTAGAATTCCTTTTATAATACTTCCTGATGATATTACTGTGTTATTGGGAATATTTGTTCCTTTTAATATATTAACTTTACTAGCAATCCATACATTATCTCCTATTATAATATCTAAATCTTTATTTAACAAATTATTATTTTTATCTAATATTTTATGAAAATCTGTATCCATTATTTGTGTATTCCATGATATTATACTATCATTACCTATGCTAATATTTTTGCTAGCTATTATATGAGATTCTGATGTTATACTTACATTTTTTTTTATCTCTAATCTACTATTCTTACTAACAGTACAAATTTGACAACCTCCTCCTATTTTTACATTATTTCCTAAATATATTATTCCATTATTCTCAATAACCGTAGACATATGTTTTGCCGTACCCGCTCCATCAAAACCTATACGAATCATACCGTATTTAGCTTTATCTAATAAAACTATTTTTCCTCTCAACGATATTAATTTTGTTTTATATGAAACTAAAATTGGTAATTTTATAGCTTGTTTTAATGGTAATGATTTTATATTTATATATAAACTTTTTGGTATACTAAAAATATACTTTATTTTATTCATTATTTACTCTCCAATATTCAAAATACGCTATAATAAATGGCAAACCAAAAATATTTCTAAAACTATAAATATCATTAGATAAAATAGACATTAAAATTGTATATATTATTAAAGATATTCCGAATATATACTTTCTGTCTTTTTTATTATTAATATTTTTTAATATAAATATCATCCTAAAAAAAGGTATTACCATTAAAAAAAATCCTATAACTCCCCAAGAAAATAAATCGCCTAAAATTCCTAAATCAGATAAATAAAATAATCCACTTGAACCATTTAAAGTATCTTCGTTAAGCATCATATTTATTCCCATAATCCATTTATCAGAAAACAAATCCATATAATAATCTAAAGCAATGAATCTTATGCCGATAGAAAATGTTTCTCGGCTTAAACTATTTATAAATTCATCAATAGTATCCATATTAAGCATTGTTAATAATATAATTAACCCTATAAAAATAACATTTAAAATAAACTTTTTTATCATAGAAATTTTCATCGAAAATACAGCTACTACTATTGTTATAAAAAATACTATTAATTGTGCCCTAGAAGCAAATATAGCATTTGCATACCAAATATTAAATAAACTAACTATCAATGCTAATAATTTTATTTTCCATTGTTTACTATAAAAAAATAAATATATTGTGAATGAAAATAATATACCAGAAAAGCAGGTTGCTGGTATTCTCTGAAAACCTTCTCTAATCCATGGTTCTGGTCCAAATTCATATAATAAATAATGCATTACATCTTTACCATGATAATTATAAAGCCACCATACTAAAGTTTTTAAAATCAAAGTAAAAGTAGTAAGGCCAACAATTATCAAAGACATTTTTTTTAGTCCCTTACTTGTTGATAATATATATATTATTGGATAAAACAATAATAACCAACTATTATATACATACGTCATTCCTATTGCTTCTGTTATAGATTTTCCGCCTAATAATAAACCATTTATTACTTCTAAGAATAAAAATAAGAAAAAAACTATAATCCACTTACTAAAAAATTTATTATATAATCTAATTTGATAATATATTTGTTTATCAAAAATACACCAACTAAATAATATTATGGAAATACTACTTGTTAAATATCTATATATTTTACTAAAATCTCCAAAATTCAAAATTTGTAGATTAATAACTATTAATAACATTATCATAAATAATATTATATTTGCTTTTTTTATTACCATTTAATTAAAAATAATCTCCTTATCTTTTAAAAAATTTCTTTATATTATTTTTTATTTGTTTATACCAAACAATAAAATAATATAATCTATACTTTGAATATCTCATTAATCTTACTATTCTAAAGCTTTTTCCCATCTCTAAAAATATTTCTTCTGAATAGTATTTTATTAATCTATCAAAATTTATTAATTCAGATTTTTTTTCTTCACTTGCTTTAAACATTAATATAGCTGAAATATGCCAATTTAGCATACCATAAATTCGAGTTTTAATATATCTCTTTTTTTCATTAGAAAGATTCTTTTGTACTTTTTTATAAAAATCTAATAAACTTTTTGATACAATATAACTATGCTTAATATTTTTCATCCTATTTTTAGGATTTACCGATTGTTCTTCTAATCCCATTCTATAACAAGTTATTTTATATTCTAAAAACAAAATATTATTCACATATAACATAGGATAAATTACATATTCTGTATCAACATAAAAACAATTTTCATCTAGTTTTATATTATTTTTTTTCAATAAATCAGTTTTATATATTATGTTATGATATCCTATATATTTTACTAAATTAAATAAATCTTTTGCATTATATCTCTTATTGTGAATTAGATTTTCTAAATTTTCTTCCTTTCTACTTCTTGATTCAAAACATATATAATAATTTGTTAAAATCATATCCAAATCTATATTTATATCTTTTATTTTTTTTATAAGACGTACTACATCTTCTGTATTTACCCAATCATCTCCATCAATTGCTTTAAAGTATTTTCCAGTTGCTAAAGATATTCCTGTGTTTATTGTAGAACCATGTCCACCATTTTTTTTATTTATTAACTTTACTGTATTTGGATATCTTTTTTGATATATTTCTGCAATAGAAGCAGTTTTATCTGTAGAACCATCATTTACAATTAAAATTTCTATAACATTTAATAAATCTTTTTCTAATAAACTTTCCATTAATTTGTCAATATATTTTTCTATATTATATGCTGCGATAGAAAATGTTATTATTTTATTCATAAAATCACATTCCTTTTTTATCTTTATAATAATTAAATAAACAATATAAATATATTGGTAAATAAAAATTTTTTTCTAATAAAAACTTTATTACATATTTTTTCCATGTACTATATCTATATTTTTTTTCCAAAAGATTTGATAATTGATACAATCTTTTTCTACAAAATTTATAAGAATTACTACTATCTTCTAAAATAGTAAACTCTTTAACGGTCTGGATAACATGATTATTAAAAATACTTTCCTTATAATCAATGTTCATATCATATAAAAAATTTTTCTCTTCCTTTAATTTTCTTATAATCATATCAAAAACCTTAATATTTCTTAATCTACTCAATGATTTATTTTTTCTATGATAATAATTGTATAAAGGCAAATTTATTAATTTATATTTTCTTACATATCTATGATATTTAAAATTAAAAATTTGATCTTCTCCACTAGAAATATTTTCCGAAAATAAAATATCATATTTTTTTATTATATCTGCATTGTATAATTTTATTACAGATACTCTTAATAAATCAATTAAAAAATAATAATCTTTTTTTAATTCTCCTGATAAAAGCTTTTCTTTTATTAATCTATCTTTTATTATACATTTTTTTTTATATTCAAATATATCTCTTATTCCACAATAAACAATATCATATTTATCGTCTTTATTCCCCATCAATAGATAATAAACATAATTTTTATCTACTGTATCATCCGAATCAATAAATAATATATATTTTCCTGTAGACAATCTTATTCCATAATTTCTTGAACAACTCACCCCTTTATTATTATTATTATGTATAACAATAATTCTATTATCTAATTTAGAGTATTCATCACAAATTTCACCAGATTTATCTGTACTTCCATCGTCAATTAAAATTATTTCTAAATTACTATATGACTGATTTATTATACTATCTAAACATTTTCTTAAATAAGATTCTACATTATATATAGGTACAATTATACTAACTTTTTTCATAATATCCTCTATTTATTACATATTACTCATTATTTTCAACAAAATTTTTATATATAGTATTATGTTTTTCATAATCTATAAATTTTTTCCAATTTAATTTATACAAATAAGTATTTTCTCTTAATTCTCTTATTATAACTTCATTATAATGAATATTTAAAACATCAAATAAATCATCTATATGAATATTATTTATTGGTACATCATCTATCATTTTCTTTATATCGGTATAATTTTCATATAAATAATTTATAAAATAATCAAGCAACACATAATCTATAATAATAGTATATCTTTCCCAATAAATAAATTGCATATTTAATAAATACTTAAATAAAATATTTTGTGGTTTACTTGCTAAAACAAATCCTGTCCAACGATAATCAGCAATATATTTTTCATCTTTTTTTTCTCTTTTTACACTATAAAAATTATAATTAAATATAGCATTATCTAATTTATCTTTTATTAAAATAGTTGCATCCAACCATATACCACCATAATTGTACATCAAATATACTCTTATTATATCTGAAAATTGTTGTATTGATATATTTCCATTATTAAATTTCTTCATAATAAAATTAGGTAAATTAATATAATAAGAAAAATTATCTTTTGTTATTAAAATTATCTCTCTATCTTTTATATACTTTTTCATATTATTGATACATAATTTAATAATAAATGGTGCTTCATCTAAACCTTGCCACCAAAAAACCCATATTTTCCCTTTATACAAATTTGTGTCTATTTGGGGCTCAAAAAGTTTTTCTTTATTATTTTCATATTCTTTATTTAAAAATATTTTTTCTATCTTTTTTTCTACTAGTTTATTTTTTTTCAAAAAAAGATTTTTTCTACCATAAATAGTATATTTTAATGAAAATATTATCCCATAATTGCATATATATTTAATTTTATTTTTTATTCTTTCAATCATAATTTTCTTTCCTTATAGATTTTTTGATAATTTTATTACATTGTTAAACATATCAATTGTATCTAATGAAGATGTCCATTTTATTTTTCTTAATTTTTGAGAAGATAACTTTAAATAATTTTTTTTTGGATATTTATTAGTTTTTTCTTCTTTTACTAATAATCTAATTTCATTATGTGCTACATTTTCTATTACATTATCAATCATATTATAAATAGAATCATATGTTTTTTCATTTGCTACATTATATATTTCTCCATATTTATTTGATAACAATACTAATAATATAGCTGTTATAACATCCCTAATATATATATATGTTCTTTTACTTTCGCCTTTCGTAGCTAATACTATATCTTTTTTATTTAATATACTATATATTACTTCTTGAATAATTTTTCTATCTTTTATTAACTCTACATTTTCTTTTAATCCTATTGTTTGAGATATTCTTAATATATTTACTGGTACTTCATATTCTTTAAAATATGCTTTACTAATATTTTCTACTAAGGCTTTTCCTAAAGGATAACAGTCCCTTATATTATTAGGATTAAGTTTTAATACACTATTTTCCTTTAATACTTCTTCCGTTTTATATTCTCCATATACTTCCATACTAGATAAATATACCATGGATTTTATATTTTTTGATTTAGCTAACTCTAAAATATTTTGAGAACCATTTACTATAGATTGTATTACTTCTACTGGATTTTCTACAAATAATTTACTTATTGTTGGACTTGCACCATGAATTATATAATCTATTTTTTCGCTTATATCAGAAATATTATTTAAATCACCAGAAATAAAACATAAATTATTATCTACTTTTAATTGTTCTTCAAATTGTAATTTTGCTTTTTCTATATTTCTTACTAAAACTAATATTTTTATATTACTATTTTCTTTTATATTTTTATAAACTAAAGAACTTGTTAAATAATATCCTATAAGACCTGTTGCACCTGTTATAAATATAGTTTTATTATTCAAATTTTCCCAATTAATAAAATTAGCATGAATAATATATTCCATATCTTCTTTAAATATTTTATTATCTATCCACATAGTTATACCTTCTTAGAATCCTAAAATTTGTAAGTTTTCTCTTGCATCCATAATTGCTCTAAAAATATAAAAATCTGATGGTGTTGTTATTTTTATATTCTCTGCTGGACCTTCTACTGTATATAATTTATGACCATAGTATTGCATCATACTAGCTGAATCTATAAAATCATATTTATTTTCTCTTTGTGCTCTTAAATGCGCATTATAAATATCTTTTAAATAAAAACATTGTGGAGCTTTTGCTAATTCACAATCAGAACGTTTAAAAATATTACCTACTGTACCATCTCCATTTTTTCTAAAAATAGTTTCTATTGCGGGTGCTATTGTTACTGCATTACCATTTTTTTCTACACAATCTAAACAATTAGTTATAACATCTTCATTTATCAATGGACGAACTCCATCATGAATTAAAACTATAGAATCTTTATCGTAGTTCTTATAAGCCCTTTCTAATCCTAAAAATATAGACTCCTGTCCTATTTTTCCTCCTGGAATTACATCTAATACTTTTGTTAAATTATATTTTTTTATTAATTCTTTAGTATATTCAATCCAAGATTCTATACATACCAATATTATTCCATCTATGTCTTTATGTTCCTGAAATATTTCTAAAGTATAAATTATAACTGGTTTCCCATGAACATCTAAAAACTGCTTTGGTTTTGATCTTGTATTCATTCTTTGTCCACTTCCACCAGCAAAAATAATAGCTATATTCATTCTTCAGCATCTCCAATATAATAAGCTTTCATATTATGTGTTTTTCTTTTTTCGATAGGAGGTAACTCCATATAATTTTTATATAATCCCTTTAAATAACTATCCCAACATGAAAAAGTTGGAAACTTATATCCTTCAAAATCAACATAAACTACTTTTTCAAATTCTACTTTTTTCATTCGTTCTCCAATACCATACAAACCCCAAGTAATAGCTCCAACATAATCAGATTTATCATAATCATATGTTAAAGCTATATCTTCAATTTTTCTTGTAAAAAAATTAACACCTATTAATCTTGCTATGATTATAACAAATGGTTTAATTATTTTTTTTAATAAAGTTTTTGCCTTATTTATTTTAGCAAAATTTAATATTAATAATGTTCTATAAAAATCTACTTTGTTATATATTTTTTTTAACTCATCATCATTTTTAGGTAATCCATCCACTGGAAAAATATCTATCCATAAATTATTTTCAAATTCATTCTCAGTATATTCACAATCAATTTTAGTTTTATTATTAATAATTTTAGCAAAAGGATATAAAAAATTATCTCTTTTTATTGATTTTAATATATATTTGTTTTCATATTTATCAGGAAATATCTTTATTAATTTCTCAAAATCTGGTCTAGGCATGCATACATCAATATCATCATCCCACGGAATAAAACCTTTATGTCTTATTGCACCTAATAAAGTACCACCAGCTAAATAATATCTTAATTTATTTTTTTTACAAAATCTATCAAAATTAATTAAGATATCTAGTTCTACTTTTTTCACGTCCTTAGAAGATAATTCTTTCACATTATTACTCCTTTAATAAATTCATATATATTTTTTCTAGTCTTTTTACTTCATATTCTATATCGTATCCTGCTTTTATAATATTTTTTGACATATTTCTTCGTTCAAAAACATCTTCTTTCATTATTTTTTTAGCCCAAAAATCAGGAGATTTATTTAAAGATATAAAATTTGCCAATTGAGTTATTCCTATTTCTTCTGTAATATTTTTTGAAAAATAACATGATAATCCCGACGTTTGAGCTTCTACCCCAACTATTGGTAATCCTTCAAATAAACTTGGTAAAATAAAACAATCCATTACATTATATAAACTAGGCACGTCTTTTCTATTTCCTAAAAAAATAACATTATTTTCTAAATTTAAATTTAACACTTGTTCTTTTATTTTAGTTATTAATGGTCCATTTCCTATTAACAATAATTTAGTATTCTTATTTAATAAATGTATCTCTTTAAATATATCTATTAAGAATTCATGATTCTTTTGATAAGTAAATCGTCCTATATGACCTATACAAAAACAATTATCTGATATATCTAACTCTTTTCTTTTTTGATTTCTAATCTCTCTATTAAATAGATATTTTTTTAAATCAATCGCATTATGTGCTAATATATATTTTTTTTCTCTTACAATTGTTCTTGAAAACATCCATTTAGCAGCTAAATCTGAACAAGCTAAATATCTTTTTACTAAAAATTTTGCTAGAAATTTACCCAAAAAGTTAAGTTGTTTTTTTATCATTCTTATAAAGAAACGATTATCATCGATTTGTGTACTATGTGCATGTAAAATAATATTTTTTATTCCTACTAATCTAGCACAAATTATTGGTACAATATTTGTATATGACATATGAAAATGTATTATCTCATATTTATTTTCCTCTTGAAGTCTTTTCCAAAAAGAAAAATACTTAATTATATTTTTTATTTTAAGTATTCTATAAAATCTAGCTCCTTTTTGATAAAATTCTTTTTCAAAATCTAAAAATTTATCATAAGTTATAAAATCAAATTGTATTTTATTTTTATTTATAAAACAATAATTTTGACAAATATACTTTGTCAATCCACCTTTATCATTACTTACTATATATTGCAAAACCCTTATAGTTTTTTTACTTTCCATATAAAACCTCATTGCTTTATTCTAAAGTCAATTCAAAAATTTACGTTTTAAAAACTCTTTTCCTTTTTTTATCCAGTTAATCTTTTCTAAAAAAACTACATTTATAGTTTTAACTTTTAATGACTTTTTCTCTAACCATACATTGAATAATCGTTCGCTAAAAAAACCAAAAACACGTGCATTATATTTATCATAATCACTAATGTCTATTCTATCTTCTAAAGTAAATAAAATATCAAATAACCACGCACAATATTCGTCAAACAATGATTTTTTCATAGCAAACATATTATAAATATATAATTTTCTACTATTCATCACTTTTTCAAAAGCTTTGATGTACTCTGGATGTTTTTCCTTTATTATATTTTCAACTTCACCCAAATCTCGTTTATTATGTGCATGTTCATATTGGCTACGCACTGTTTCAATATAATAATTTCCCCACATGAATGGGCAAATAAACTTCATCTTTTGGCATCCAATATTTTTTATGTGTTGCCACCAAAATTTTTATATCCAATCTATTTCAATTCCTTTTTCACTAAATTCAATACACTTTCTATAACTTTATCCATATCATAATACTTATACTCACCTAAGCGACCACCAAAAATAACATTATTTTCTTGTTTAGCTAACTCAAGATATTTTTGATATAATTTTTGATTTTTATCATTATTTACTGGATAATAAGCTTCTTCTCCAAGATGCCAATCTGCTGGATATTCTTTTGTAACATATGTTATTGGCTGTGTGCCAAATTCAAAATGTTTATGTTCTATAACACGCGTATAAGGTACTTCTCTAGCTGTAAAATTCATAACCGCTACACCTTGATAATTATCTTGCTCTAATCTTTCAGTTTCAAAACGTAAACCTCTATATTCAAGCTGACCAAATTTATAATCAAAATAACTATCTATAGCACCTGTAAATACAATCTTATCTGCTATATTTTGATATTTTTCTCTTTGTTTTACAAAATCTACATTAAGCTCTACATCACAATTAGCTAATAATTTTTCAATAATTTGATTATATCCTCCAATTGGTATGCCTTGATAACGTGCATTGAAATAATTATTATCATAAGTATAGCGAACAGGCAATCGCTTTATAATAAATGCTGGTAAATCTTTGCAGTCTCTTCCCCATTGTTTTTCTGTATATCCTTTTATAAGTTTAGTATAAATATCTGTTCCTACTAAGCTTATAGCTTGTTCTTCTAAATTTTCAGGCTCATCTTTTATAACCTGTTTTTGTTTATCAATTATATTTTTTGCTTCTTGTGGTGTAGCTATATTCCACATTTTACTAAAAGTATTCATATTAAATGGCAAATCATATATCTCACCATGATAATTAGCTACTGGACTGTTAATATAATTATTAAATTCAACAAATTGATTTACATAATACCATACTTCTTTATTATTTGTATGGAAAATATGTGCACCATATTTATGAATATTAACTCCTTCTTTATTTTCACAGTAAATATTACCGCCAATATGATTTCTTCTATCTATGACAATACATTTTCTCCCTCTTTTAGTTGCTTCATAAGCAAAAATACTACCAAATAAACCACTGCCCACTATGAGATAATCATATTTCATAAAATCACCTACTCACCCTATAAATTTTCTCTTTAAAAATAAATAACCTTTTTTTAACCAATTTTGTTTTTCTATAAAAGACACATTTACTTCTCTATATTTTATTTGTTTTGTTTCTAACCAAACATCTAATAATAATTCACTAATAAATCCAAATACACGTGCTTCCATTACTGTATAATTGCTAATATCTATACGTTTTTCTAATTCAAATAAAATAGTAAATAACCATTCACAATATTCATCAAAGTAATCTTTTCGCATAATAAACATATTAAACATATGAGCCCATGTACGATTCATTACTTTATTAAAAGCAATTGAATACTCTGGATATATTTCTTTTATTATATTTTCCGTTTCATTTAAATCTTTTTTATAATGTGCATGATTATAATGACTTCTATTTGTTTCGATATAATATTTTCGTTTATCTGGAACTATAATATCTACATCTTTTAAAATATTTTCAAAATCATTTTTTGTTAATATATCCTGTTTTTTCTTTTCACAATTTCTAAAATTATGCTTAGTAAAATATCGTCTATAATGTACTAATCCTATATAATCTGCCTCTAAATTTTTCCATGCCCAATAAATAGCTGTAAGCTCACAATAATTAGAATTTTTGGTACTAATATTATCTCCTGTATTATCTCCAATATATCCCAAATCCTGCTTACCTTCCTTACCTACCTGAATTGGTAAATATATCTCATCTTTAGGCATCCAATATTTTTTGTGCGTTGCAACCAAAAATTTTATATTCATAAATTATAACCTTTCTTAATATGCACCTTTTTTAGCAACTACTGCTTCTATTGTCTTCCAAAGTATCATAATATCAAGCCAAATAGACCAATTTCGCACATACCAACTATCCATTTGAACTCTCTCTTGATAAGTAGTATCACTTCTACCACTACATTGCCATATACCAGCAATACCTGGTTTTACCATTAAATAATCATCAACATGATTTCCATAGCGTTCCATTTCATCTTTAATTATTGGTCGTGGCCCCACAAGACTCATCTCACCCTTTAATACGTTAAAGATCTGTGGCAATTCATCAAGACTAGTCCTACGCAAAAAAGCTCCAGATTTAGTAATTCTCGGATCATGTTTTAATTTAAAATCTCGTTCCCATTCTGCTCTTGCCTCGGGATCATTTTTTAATAATTCTTCCAATTTTTCTTTAGCATCTACACACATAGAACGAAATTTATAACAAGGAAATTCTTTTCCATCTTTTCCCACTCGCATATGTTTAAATATCACAGGTCCAGGAGAATCTTTATAGATCCATATAGCGATAATAACTAAAAGTGGAGAAATACAAATCGTTCCCACTATAGTCAATGTCATATCAAATAAATATTTAATAATGCGATTAAATCTGCGCTCTAAATTATTACGCACACGAATAAGCATAATTTTTTCCGTAAAAAATGTCTCTACATCTATTCCCCCCATAGGGATAGCTGTAAGATTTGGAATGATACAGATATTTTTTACTAATGGCTGTACACGATGAATAATATTTTGCATTTTTACTTGTTCCAAATAAGGAATAGCTATCAATACATTATTTATCCCTGTAGTTTTGATTATTTCTTCTATATCCTTAAAATCACCTAATAATGGATAATTTTCTAATCCTTTTACAGGAATTTTATCACTGATTAAACCTACTATTTTATAAGAACTCATTCCTATATCATTATTTATACTTCTTGTAAAAGCTAAAGTCTCTTCTTGTGCACCAATAATTAATAAAGGTATCTTAAATATTTTTCTTTCATCCAAAATACGTTTTAAAATATATCGCATAACTATTAGACAAAGAAAGCTAGCTAGCCATAATAAAGCTAAAAAAGCTATACTATGTTCAGTAGAACTTGCTCGCACAAAAAAGAATAGTAAGATAGCAATAATACTATAAATACTGCTATAAAAAAGCGACTCTACCCTCTGCCAAAAAGGAATAATGCGTCGATAAGTTTTTGCAGCAGCGATAAAAGCTATATAAATAAATGGTATAACGATAAATAAATCTATATAGCGAAGATTTTCCTCACTAAAATATATCGCTATCAATTCAGCTAATAATACCGCCAGATAATCTGCCATCAGTGATATACCGGACCAAATTATGCGGATATTCTGTTTTAGATTAGTTTTATAATTTTGTGCCAATAAATTCACCTACATTGCATTTATTTTTATTTATACTATAAAAGGAGAAGCTATATTTATCTTAAAATCTATACTTCTCCTTTTACCTTTATATCCTATTATAAACCATATCTTCTACTATAACTATATAGAGTATAACCAAAGCTAATCATTATACCTAAGACAAAACCAATAGCTACAATTATTTTTTTATTTGGCTTAGCTGGCATATCTTCTTTTGGCAGATCTGCTGCATCGATGATCTGAATATCCATAGAGTCTTTTGCTTCTTGAATTCTAGTCTGTTCATAATTCTGTACAAGAGAAGTATATACTTGACCTGTAATAGTCGCTTCACGAGATAGACGCATATATTCTACACTATCAGCAGATAATGTAGCTATACTTTCTTGAGCTTCTGCTTGTTTTGCTTTCAAAGCTTCTAGAGAAGCATTATTTACAGATATCTGCACTTCTGTACTGATTTTATCTTTTAAAAGATTAGATTGTACAGGACTTAAAGTCACAGATTGAGAATTTACAGCTTTAGCTATTTCATCAGATAAAGAGCTTTCGAGACTATTTAATTCTTCTTTTGCTTTGATCACATCTGGATGTTCATCAGTAAATTGTTGTTGTAATCCTACAAGTTCTACACGTTTATTGACTATAGACTCACGGATATTACCAATATTCGTATTGTCAGATACATTATATTCTAATAAAGATGCATTTTGCTGTTCTAATTGACTAGTCACACCAGCAAGTTTCGCACTATCACCTTCACTTTGCGCTTGAAGCTGAGCAATCGTTGTATCATAATTATTTAAATTAGCAATAATAGCTTTTGCTTGTTCATCAGGTGCATAGATTTTATGTTCCTGCTGATAAGCAGCTAATTTATTTTCTGCTGTCTCCATCTCTTCTTTTGCGATTTTTATGCGTTCATCAAGGAATTTCAAAGTAGTGGAATTATCTTCTTTGTTTAATTTTGTCATCAAAGCTAAGAAATTATCTGCTACCCCTTGAGAGATCATCTGTGCTTCCTCTGGTGTTTTACCATAAGCAGCTATAGTTATTAAATCTGTCTTTTTAATATTAGTAACTTCTAAATTTTTCTTTGCAAAACCTTCTGCTGTTAATTTTTCTTTATCTTCATCAGGTAAATCCAATTCAGCAATAATAGGCTCTAAAACTTCACGAGATTTCATAAGTTCTATATAAGATTCAGGTGAACCGGAACTTCCTCCTCCTATATCTATGCCAAAACCAGCTGCCATAGCTGCATAACCAGCCATAGAAGAACTACTACTAGATTTTACACGTACAAGTGTAGTGGATTGATAAGATTTTGGTAAAACAAAAGCAACTATAGTGGCAATAATAGTACAGATTACTACTATCGCTATAACTATCTTTTTCTTTTCCATCATTAAAGAAAACAATTTTTTTAAATCAATTGTATCATTATCATTTGTATTATTTATATCCATTATTTCACTCCTAATTAATCAGTCAAGGCTCTATACGTACTATATACATTGATAAGTGGTAATACGTCTTGATGGAAGTCAATTTTATTAGATTTAGGAATATATAAGATATCTCCATCTTCTAGGGCAAAATTCTGACTGATATCATGTTTTTCTATATAATCTTTAATATTGGCTTCTTTCACATACATAACACCATCATCTATACGAATGACTTGTACTTTTTTGATACGACCATATGTAGTCACCCACTCAGCTTTAGAAATAGCTGCTAATACATTCATATCATCAGAAGCTAATTCAACTGTACCTGGAGCATTCACTTCTCCTAATACCTGTACTTTTCTAGGTCCATAATTAGTAACAATTATTGACATATCTGGTATTTTAATATATCTGCCAAATTTCGCTGTCAATACTTGTTTTGCTTCTTCAATAGTTAGACCTGCTAATTTCACGCTACCAGCATAAGGTAAATTTACATAGCCATCTGTACCGATCATAATGCTATCCAATCCCTGAGCATCTTTGTAGCCTATAATTCTAATTGATATCGTATCATATTTATATAAACGATAATGTTCATCATAATCATCCAATGATTTTATCGATGCTGGTTTAAACACTGAAGTATCTGCTGCATCCATGATCACTGCACTATCAGCAATATTTGTATATACATCTTCTGGCGCTGCAAAAGCAGTAGTTGATAATGCTGATACTAATAAAGCTGTAACTATCGCTTTTTTATAAAATCTTCCCATAAAATCCTCCATAAATTTTATTATTAATTTATAAATCCATTCTTAACTAATTTTATATTATATCATATATATATAAAAATCCAATACTATATTATTTCCTTATTTTATATTTATATTTTACAAAAAAATATAAATTTCCTAATAATATCAAATATAAACTTAGATATAAAAAACTCTAGAATATAAATCCTAGAGTTTTCTTATTTAATCTTTATTAATCTTTCATTAAAACTTTATAAATATAAGTCATAGCTATAGCTAATAAAACAAAACCAGATACTACACCAATCCAGCCATTACCAGCAATACCAGCTACCAAATAACCTACAAATGCACAACTAGCTACTACGATTACATATGGAACCTGTGTACTTACATGGTCGATATGACTACATTGAGCCCCCGCAGAAGCTAAGATAGTAGTATCAGATATTGGCGATACATGGTCACCACCTACAGCACCAGCCAATACTGCTGCTACTGTAACTACTAAAAGATGAGGATCAGTAGATACTACAGCAAGTGCGATAGGAATCAAGATACCGAATGTCCCCCAAGAAGTACCAGTAGCGAAAGCAAGACCGATAGCTACAAGGAAGAATACAGCTGGCATGAACATACCTACAGTAGCATTATTGGATACGATACCGCCAACATAACCGCCGATATTTAAATAATCTTCACCGCAAACACCAGATAAGCTCCAAGCAAGACATAAAATAAAAATAGCAGGTGTCATAGCTCTAAAACCTTGGTTGAAACATTCACAGAATTTACCAAAGCGAAGCACTCCACGTGGTACATAGAGTAAAAATGTGAATACTAAAGCGATAAAGGAACCAATTACTAGACCTCTAGCAGATTCACAATTTGCGAAAGCGTCAGATACGCTAGCACCTTCTAAAATACCACCAGTATAAAGCATACCGAAGATACAACCACCGATTAAAACGATAAGTGGTAATAATAAATCTAAGATTTTACCATTACCTACTGCTTCTATTTTTTCTTCTTTATATTCTTCAGGAATTACTAATTTGCCACCGCTTTTTTTCTCTAAAGTTTTCATAGCAGCAAAATCTTTACCAGTCCAAATCAAGAACAACATAAAGATAATAGTAAACCATGCATACATATTAAAAGGAATTGTCTGCAAGAATAAGGAGAAACCATCAATAGCACTGTCTTCTGGAAGTGAAGAACTAACTGCTGCTGCCCAGCTAGATACTGGAGCGATAATACAAATTGGTGCTGCTGTAGCATCAATGATATAAGCGAGTTTTGCACGAGTTACATTAAATTTATCAGTAACAGGTCGCATAACTGTACCTACAGTCAAACAGTTAAAATAGTCATCGATAAAGATAACTACCCCTAAGATAGAAGTAACGAGTAAGGAACTGCGTTTTCCTCTGATTACACTTGCTGCCCATTCACCATAAGCACGAGAAGCACCAGAGCGAGCAATAGCTGCTACAATAATACCTAATAAGACCAAAAATACTAAAATATATACATTTCCGCCAACTTTATCGGACATAATTGCAAAGAATGTATCAATAGCAGCCAATAAATCAAAGCCTGTGAACATTAAAGCCCCTACAAAGATACCCACAATCAACGACATGTATACTTCTTTTGTCGCCAAAGCCAATACTATGGTAATTATCGGAGGCAATAGCGACCATGCTGATTCAACCATTCATTTCCATCCTTTCTTATATATACAAATTATAAATAGTTAAAAACAATAGCTATATTATACCATCTATAGCCTATTTGGCAAAATGCTTTTTGATAACAATATCCTGTCCTTAGTAAAACAAATCAATTATAATACCTAATATAATATCTAAATTAATTCAACTTGTTTTGCCATATTCATTGTAGTATAATAAACAAAGAAGAGAATAAACTGATGTTTGCCGATGTCAGCCCTCTTCTTATAGTGTTATTGTTGAAGAAGAGGCTGTCCATCAAGATGGCTTCTTTTTTATTTTAAAATCAATTAAAATAAGAAAGTATAGTAAATATAAGCGTTAATAAAGATATTATCAAAGACAATACTTCATAATTCGTCATATTTACCACCTCCCTAAAAGAGAGGCATGACACATCAATTTATTCCCTATGCCAAGAATTATATCATAAAGACAAGTATTTTACTTGTCTTTTTATTTTTGTCATAAAAATAAAAAAATAGGTTTAGATATAAAATCTAAACCTAAATAGTATTAAGGTATATTCTTAGAATTTTGAAGGCTTCATTATTTAACAATATTAGTTATAGTACCAAAAACAGTTTTTGCTCTATCCCCCATATTTACAATCATTTGTTCATGTAAGAATTTCAAATATCTGATGAACACATAAGTTACAATCGCTGTAGCTAAGATAGTTTCTACTCCTACTACATAATTTAAAATACTAGGTACTGCTATATTGATTTCATTTAAATAACTAACAGTTTGACGAAGTGCAATCGCAGTAATAACAAATGGGAAAGTAAATGCTGCATAACTAGGATAGAATTTTAATTTTAAAAGTTTTGGCATCTGTGTAAGCACTGCTACAAATAAACCTTGAGCTAATATCTGCATAATTACAATCATGATTAAAGATTTATCAGCAACACAAGCAAGATATCCTGCTAAGCTTAAACTCATTGGTGCAGTATAGATACAAAATAAAGGTTTAGCTGGTTCAGCGATTGCATGTTTACTGCAATAACGGATAGTAACAAGCGCAAATAATATCATATACATACTAAAACCAAACCAGAAAATATATTCACCTAAATTGTGATGATTAAAAGTAGGCGCTGTAACAGACGCTACCACGATACCTACATATGCTATAAAATATGTTGGGAAAACATCTCTTAATTCAAAATTAATGATATAGCGATAAGTAAACCACACCATCAACATAAAATGACCACAAATCGCCCCATACCAAACTACTTCACTAGCTATAGGTGCAAACGGAAAAGTATAAGTGCAAAGCTGCATAATTGCCATAAAGAAAGTAGCAAATACACTGGCAAAAATAGAATTTCCATTCAAATCATTTTTCATCATCTGCGGATGTAAAATAATTTTGCTAAATAACAACACCCCTAAAAACGCAGAACTAATACCGCAAGCATATTTCAAAATCATGGAATATGGTGCAAGCAAATTGCCAAGAGCCGCCAATCCAAGCATCACCCCAGCAGTAGGTACAGGAACTTTTCTAATCATAATATAAAGCCTTCTTTCATAAATTATCTTATTTATAATTTTTTAATTAATACCTTGTTCAACCTTGACCTTATATTATCATATGTCCATTCATAAGTAAAATATATTATTTATTTTAAAATAATAGGTAAATACTTATTTACAAAAATAGAAAAATCCCCATAATATCAATCTTATATTATAAATATAACATCTATACTATGAGGAAAATCTTCTAATAATACCAATTTTTTCCCGCATTTTAGCATTTTTTACGGTAGCCATCAGGCTATTGGCAAAGATAAAAATATGGCTACGTCTTTAGTTCTACTGTTTGAGCCGTGCGAGTTTAGAACGTTGTTGACATATTTTTATCTTTGACAAAGTAAAAAGTGTGTGAGCGGGTGGTTTCTTTTGATTCGTTTTCTTTACCACTAAAGAAAATGAATACCTATATATTTTTTCAAAGCTTAAATTTTATCTGCGGTGACTTTCTTTGGTTCGTTTCTTTGCCACCAAAGAAATGAACACCTACATCTTTATACTTACTTTTCTTTCATGAACAAGAAAAGTAACAAAAGAACTCTACCTCCCGATACCAATTTTTCTTTGTCCATTATAAAACCATATCTATAACGCTCTAAACTCACTTCGTTCAAACAGTAGAGCTAAATTCATAGATATAGTTTTATAATTCCCAATAGCTTTCAACTACCGAGAAATTGCTAACGTGAGGAATATTTGCTTATTATTTTTTATTTAAAAACTAATAATAAAAAATTCCCTATAATATAAATCTTATATTACTATTATAAAATCTATATTACAGGGAAATTATAATTTGTAACTTTCCTCGCGTTAGCAGACTTTTACGGTAGCCATAGGCTATTGAAAAAGATAAAATCATGGATATGTTTTTAGTCCTACTGTTTGAGCGAAGCGAGTTTAGAACTTTATATCTTTGATTTTATCTTTTTCAAAGTAAAATCAATATCGCGAGGCGGTTTCTTTGGTTCGTTTCTTTACCATTAAAGAAATGAACACCTACATCTTATGGGGAAAATCTTCTAATAATACCAATTTTTTCCCGTATTTTAGCATCTTTTTACGGTAGTCATCAGGCTATTGGCAAAGATAAAAATATGGCTATGTCTTTAGTTCTACTGTTTGAGCCTTGCGAGTTTAGAACGTTGTCGACATATTTTTATCTTTGACAAAGTAAAAAGTGCGTGAGCAAGTGGTTTTCTTTTTGGTTCATTTTTCTTTTGCACAAAAGAAAAACGAACATTAACCATTATTTATCTAATTTTTCCATAACGCCTTTAATTAATTTTACATGAGGAACTAATGTTTTTAATTCCAATCTTTCATTTGGGCTATGAATATCTATGTTGTTTGGTCCAATAGAAATTATATCTAAGTTTGGATTTTTAGCATAGAAATAGCTACATTCAAGACCTGCATGAATGGATTTTGCTTTCATATCAAAACCATTTTGTTCTTTGAAAGTTTCTAATACTACATGTTTTAATTGACTATCTGGATTTGCAGGCCAACCAGGAGCAGGTTCTCCGCTTACAACGCGAATACCACAGCGTTTACCTAATTGAATATAAATATTTGCAATTTCTCTAGTCAATGCATCTACAGCACTTCTTGGGAATACAGATATTTCCACTGCATTTTCTTTAGTAACAACAGGACCGATATTGGCAGATAATTCTACTAAGCCTTCTTCAACTTGAGACATTTTGAGTACGCCAGTCATGCTCAAATTGATAAAGTCCACAATACTGCTTGCATCTTCTTCAGACATTACACGTTCTGGAAGTTCACAAGGAACACAAGTAACTGTGAAATTCTTTTCTACATTGCCATAAGCAGCTTTTAAATAATCTGTGATTTTAGCTACTACTACATCAAATACCTTCACATTGGAAAGTGGGGAAGTGAATACAAATTCAGCTTCAGATGGAATTACATTTCTTGCTTTTAAACTGCTGATACTTGCAAGTTCAATTTCTGTTTTTTTCATAATGCTATTAATTGCTTGAGCAATGATTTTTACAGCATTAGCATAACCACAATTGATAGCTTCACCAGAATGACCACCATGTAAATCTTTGACTACAAATTTATAAGCAGAACGATGTTCTGGTTTATGCCATGTAATGCGACGTTCTGCATCGACATTTACACTACCTGCACTAGACAAAGTGAGCACATCAAAAGCTTCAGAATCGCAGTTTATAAGATATTTTGCATCTAATAAATATTTAGCATCTAAAGCTTTTGCCCCAGTCATGCCCTGTTCTTCATCTACAGTGAAGATAGCACGAATAGGACCATGATTGAAATCTTGTTGTAATAAATACATAGCTGCTGCTACGCCAATACCATCATCAGCACCAAGACTAGTACCATCAGCACGTAAAAATTCACCATCATTGATAATTTTAATAGGGCTTGTAAGTGGATCATATTGCACACCTTCAGCTGCTACGCATACCATATCCATATGACCTTGAATAATTACACGTGGCCAAGCTTCACAACCTTTTGCTGCATCTTTATCAATGATTAAATTAAATTTTTCATCTTGAACTACTTTACAACCAAAAGATAAAGCACGTTCTTTCAAAAAATTACTTACTGCTTCTTCATGATTTGATTTACGTGGAATAGCTGCTAAATTGCTAAATTCAGCTAATACGCCATCCATAATTTCTTTATCAGTTAAAGACATAAGCTACACCTCGATTTTGATAATATATTATACTATATTATAGCATAAAATATATTTATTTTAACTTTATACAAGATAAAAAAAGAAGTTAGGCAATACCTAACTTCTCTTTCGTATATTCATTTATAAGTTATTTAATAAGCTAAAAAATATCCAAGAAATATCTCTATTTATCCATAGAGATATTTCTTGTTTGTGTATAAAGATATTTCTTTCATTATAATATATAGTCAAATTGACTACGTTTATTATAATGAAGGAAATTAATCATGCTTCATCATCTGTGATGGCTTTATCACCCATTGTACCTGTGCGAATACGCATAGCATTTTCTACATCATAAACAAAGATTTTACCATCACCAATATGACCTGTCTGTAAAGCTTTGCGTGCTGTTTCTAAAACTAATTCTACAGGAACTGCACAAACAATTGTTTCAATCTTTACTTTTGGTACAAGATTTACGCTATATTGTTTGCCACGATATACTTCAGTATGACCTTTTTGTAAGCCACAACCGTATACTTGACTTACAGTCATACCCTGAACACCGATTTTATTCAAAGCTTCTTTTAATTCTTCTAATTTACTAGCACGAGTTATAATTTCTATTTTCGTTATTTTGCGCATAAAATCTACCCCTTACTAATGAAAATCTATAAATTCTTTTTCTTATAATAATACCACTAAAACTTTTAAATTTTAATTTTATTATTTTAAATCAACAGGTTTTGTAAAATTTTCACTAGCAAAAGCTTCTGCATTACTGGAAAGCAATGTATTGGCACTCATAATAGATTGATTGTATGCACGTTCACCATGTTCACAGATATCAATACCGGAAACTTCTTCATTTTCACTTGCACGAACCTGCATAAAGCAACTAACAACTTTAAATAAGATATAAGAACCTACAATAGCAAGTACATAAGCTACTACTATAGAAATCAACTGAGCGATTAAAGTATCTGCACTACCATAGAATAAACCATCTGCACCAGCTGGATTTATTTCTGTGGAGCACCATAAACCTGTAGCTACAGCCCCCCATGTACCACCGATACCATGAACACCGAAAGCATCTAAGGAATCATCATAACCGAATTTTTCTTTAACAACTGCTACTGCAAAGTAACAAACAATACCACCGATTAAACCGATAATTACAGCTGGAAGTGGAGCAACAAAACCTGCTGCTGGAGTGATGGCTACAAGACCTGCAACGCAACCAGAAGCTGCACCTAAGATTGTAGGTTTGCCATGATGCATCCATTCACATGCTACCCAAGATACAGTCGCCATAGCTGCTGCTGCCTGTGTAGTAATAAAAGCATTTGCAGCTAGTGCATTAGCACCGAGAGCAGAACCTGCATTGAAGCCGAACCAACCAAACCATAAAAGTGTTGCACCAAGTACAGTCATTGGTAAATGATGTGGAAGCATTGGAACTTTGCCATAACCATGGCGTTTGCCAAGTAAAATACATACTGTAAGACCAGATACACCAGATAGAATATGAATTACTAATCCCCCTGCAAAATCTAAGGCACCGAGTTTAGCTAAGAAGCCACCACCCCATACCCAATGAGCCATAGGGTTATAGATTAAGATTGCCCATAATAAGATGAATACTACAAAAGCGCCAAATTTCATTCTTTCTGCGAAAGCACCAGTAATAAGTGCAGGTGTAATAATAGCAAACATACACTGAAAGGCTACGAAAGCAAGTTCAGGAATTGTACCATTTGCCATTACCTGCATGCCTACACCAGTCAAACCAACTTTGTCTAAGCTACCAATAAAACCACCAATATCACTGCCAAAAGTCATTGCATAACCAATAAGAACCCATTCCACAGAAATCATCGCTACAATGAAGAAACTGTGCATTATGGTACTCAATACGTTTTTACTTCTTACCATACCACCATAGAAAAATGCAAGACCTGGTGTCATGATAAATACAAGTGCTGCACTGATTAAAACCCATGCTGTATCACCTGTATCTATTGCTGCTGTAGTATCGTCAGCGGCGAAAGCCACAGATGCCATCATCGCTATGAACATAGCAGTCATAGATAATATAGACGCTAATTTTTTCATAAATTACACCCTTTCTTCATCACAAAATAAGCCAAAAATATATAATAATTGCTAAAATAAAAAACGCCTTGTCAAAGGATATACTGCTTTGTATATCTTTTAACAAGACGTCTTTGTCTTATTTTGCTATTAAATTACAAGATAATATCAACAATTTTTTATTTAATTCTGATGTACATCACTGTTGATGTTTTTTATTATATGACTGGACATTATATTTGTCAATTAAAAATACAAAAAAATTTTGTATACAATCCACAAAGTAAATCTCCCTTATATTTATTGCAATATTTTTCTTATTTATAGTATATTTGTATTATTTGTAGTATACACATTTACATATGTACATATTTTACTTATCATGATACAATATTAACCATATAATTAAACATCAAAATTAAATAGGAGGTATCTTATGTCTGATAATATATCTATTATCGTCGCTTTTTTACTTTATTTGCTATTCATGATGGCAATCGGTGTTTATTTTTATTATCGCACTCATAATATGTCCGATTACATCTTAGGTGGCAGAAAACTTGGTGCTTGGGTAACTTCCATGAGTGCCGAAGCTTCCGATATGAGTGGTTGGATGCTCATGGGACTTCCTGGATTTGCTTATCTGGCTGGTCTAAATGCTGGCTGGATTGCCGTAGGTCTTGCACTTGGTACATGGGCAAATTGGCAGTTTATCGCTCGTCGATTACGCAAATATACAGAGCTTGCCAATAACTCTCTTACTTTGCCAGATTTCTTGCAAAATCGCTATCATGATAAAAGCCCTTTAATTCGTGTTGTCATGGCAATATTTATTTTAATCTTCTTCATCATCTACACTTCTTCTGGATTTGTAGCTGGCGGTAAATTATTCAACACTATTTTTGGCATTCCTTATGAATATGCTCTTTGTCTTGGTGCTTTCGTTATCGTCTTTTATACTTTTGTAGGGGGATTTTTAGCCGTTTGTTGGACTGACTTTATCCAAGGCGTAATGATGTTCTTCGCTATCTTAATCGTCCCTATTGCTGCTGCTTTCACATTAGGGGGATTTGGTGATACATATACTGCTATCAGCATCACTAATCCAGAATTTTTCAATCCATTCACAAAACCAGATGGTTCTTATACTACAGTATTAGAATTGATTTCTCTACTTGCTTGGGGTCTTGGTTATTTTGGTCAGCCTCATATCTTAGTACGTTTCATGGCTATCACTTCTTCTAGTGAATTGAAAAAAGCTACTCGCATTGCTATGACTTGGGTAGTAATCTCTCTTACTGCTGCTGTATGTGTAGGTATGGTTGGTAGTGTTTATTTAACTACACCACTCAATGGCACTAATTCTGAAACAGTATTCCTCGTTATGACTGACCATTTATTTAGTCCATTCTGGGCTGGTATCGTGCTTTCTGCTGTACTTGCAGCTATCATGAGTACAGCTTCCGCTCAATTATTAGTAGGTGCTTCCGCTGTAGCTCAAGACTTATATAAACAATTCATTCATAAAGATATCAATCCTCGTGAATTAGTACTTGTTACTCGCTTATCTGTAATCGGTATCGCCTTGATGGCTATCGCTCTTGGTCTTGACCCTAATAACTCCATTTTAAATATCGTTGCTTACGCTTGGGCAGGATTTGGTGCTACTTTCGGCCCTGCTTTATTATTCTCTCTCTTCTGGCGTCGCACTACAAGAAATGGTATCTTAGCAGGTATGATTGTCGGCGGTATCACTGTTCTTGTTTGGAAACAAATCACCTTATTAGATATCGCAACTGTATATCCAATCTTACAACTCTATGAAATCGTTCCAGGCTTTATCTTATCCTCTTTAGCTATCATTATCGGTAGTAAACTTGATAAAGCACCATCTAAAGAAATCACAGATATCTTTGACTCTGTAAAACATAGCAATATTTAAATAAATGTTCATTTCTTTGATGTCATAGAGATGTTCATTTCTTTGATGGCAAAGAAACGAACCAAAGAAACCACCCGCTCACGCACTTTTTACTTTGGCAAAGATAAAAATATGTCAACAACGTTCTAAACTCGCTTCGCTCAAACAGTAGAACTAACACCGTAGTCCTATTTTTATCTTTACCAATAGCCTATGGCTACCGTAAAAAATACTAAAATGCGGGAAATATTTGGTATTATATTTTTCCGCATTATAAAATTTTAGTGGTAATCGAAGGTTATTGAAAATAATTATCGTTGAATACGGTTTTAGTCTGAATGTTTAAGCGTAGCGAGTTTCTAAGCGTTGTATGAGGCGATAATTATTTTCAAAACTAAAATTTTATCTGCGGTGGGTATTCTTTTGTTACTTTTCTTTGCCCACCAAAGAAAAGTAAGTTTAATGTTGACTTTAAGTTTACTCCAATATGTATAATTAAATTAATTATTATATATTGGAGTAATTTTTATGTCTATTTCTCGTCGCAATTTCTTTAAATTAGCCGGTATTACTACAGCTTTATTAGCTATGGGTGGTATTGGTTTTATTAATCAACCTAAAATTGGTCGCTCACCTAAGGGTGATGAATTGACTAAGATTTTAAAATCTCCTCATTATGTAAATGGAGAATTTCAAAATCTTGAGCCTACATCTGTTTTAGTCAATAAAGATAATTATTATAATGGTATCAAAGAAATTCTATTTCCTACTAAGGGTGTAACTGTACCTAAGGAAAATATTCCTACGCAAAAAACAGATTTAAAAGCTCTAAATCCTAAAGAAAATCTACTTGTTTGGTTTGGTCATTCTAGTTTTTATCTACAAATTGATGGTATCAAGATATTAGTTGACCCTGTATTTAGTGATTATGCCTCCCCTTTATTTTTCATCAATAAAGCCTTTGCTGGTACAAACATATATATAGCTAATGATATACCTGATATTGATGTTTTAATCATCTCTCATGACCACTGGGACCATTTAGATTATGCTACTATTATGAGCCTAAAGCATAAAATCAAGCATATTGTTTGTCCCCTAGGCGTTAGTAGTCATTTTTATCATTGGGGATTTAATCCTGATATAATTCATGATGAAGATTGGTATAATGAAATAAAACTTAGTGATAATTTAAAAATTCATATCCTACCTTCTCGCCATTTTTCAGGAAGATTTTTAGATAATAATAAAACTCTTTGGGCTTCTTTTGCCATCATTACACCTACCAAAAAAATTTTTTATAGTGGTGATGGAGGATATAGTCCTCAATTCCGTGAAATTGGTGATTATTTCCAAGGCTTTGATTTAGCTATCATGGAAAATGGTCAATATAATACATCTTGGGCACAAATTCATATGATGCCAGAAGAAGTAGCTCAAGCTACTATGGATTTACAAGCTAAAATGCTTTTACCTGTACATTGTGGAAAATTTGCTCTAAGCCCTCACCACTGGCAAGATCCTTTTGAACGTATTTATACAGCTAGTCAAAATAAATCATATAAACTATTCACTCCATTATTAGGGGAAGCTGTATTTCTTGACCAAAACAATCAAAAATTCGACAAATGGTGGACTACTATTTCCTAATATCTTGAATAATAATCTTTAAACAAAAAATGCACTACTAAATATAAATTTAGCAGTGCATTTTTATCTTTATAAATCAGCCAATTTTTACTGTATGAATAACTTTATAACCTTTAGCTTCTAATTTTGCTTTGATATCATCAATATTAGTAATATCACCACGAATAACGATTTCATATTTATTATCTTCTTTTTTGCAAGTTATCAAGCTATCAATGCTAACACCTGCTTGTCCAAAGATTTCTGCGATATCTTTAACTACACCAATTTTATCTGTAACTTCCAAAGTAATACGAGTTTTTCCATCAGCTAAGCCCATTACATCTACAAATGTTTTGAAAATATCTGTTTCTGTGATAACGCCTACTACAGCACCCATATTACTTACAACTGGCATACCGCCAATTTTATTTTTATACATAATAAGTGCGGCTTCTTCAATAGTTGCATCTACATTTACAGAAACAACATCTTTTTTCATGATATCTCGAACGCAAATTTTTGCAAGTAAAGAATTTATCTCATATCTTGATAAAGTTGTTGCAGGCGATGGTGCTACACGCATTAAATCACTATCGCTTAAAAATCCTACTAATTTGCCATCATCTACAACAGGTAAGCGACGAAAATTATGTTTTTTCATTAAATGAGCTACTTCATCAACTTTAGTATCAGCTGTTACTGTCATAGGATTTTTCGTCATTCTATTAATAACAAACATTTTTTTCACCTCATATAAATTTATTTTATTATCCTATAAGAAAGGATTCGCTATAAATCTAACGAATCCCTGCATACAATAATTATCTATATAAAATCAGCCACCAAGATATGCTTTTCTTACTTCTTCACTAGCAGCAAGTTCTTTGGCATCACCAGAAAGTGTAATTCGTCCTGTTTCCAAAACATATGCACGATTAGCAATAGAAAGTGCCATATTTGCATTTTGTTCTACTAATAAAACTGTAGTGCCTGCTTTATTGATATCTTGTATTATTGAAAAAATTTCTCTTATCAATAATGGTGCAAGACCCATGGAAGGCTCATCTAAAAGTAGTAAACGAGGTCTACTCATCAAAGCTCGTCCCATAGCAAGCATCTGCTGTTCCCCACCAGATAATGTTCCTGCTTGTTGATTTACCCTTTCTTCAAGTCTTGGGAAACGTTCAAATACCATTTTCAAATCCTTAGCAATGCCAGCTTTATCCTTACGAATAAATGCACCTAATTCTAAGTTTTCCATAACAGTCATTTCTGCAAAAACACGTCTACCTTCTGGTACTTGAGAAATACCTGCTTTTACGATATTTTGTGCTGGCATTCCAGCAATATTTTTACCTTCAAACTCAATTGTACCAGTCTTTGGTTTTAAAAGCCCTGAAATAGTGCGTAGAGTTGTAGATTTTCCTGCCCCATTAGCCCCAATCAAAGTAACTATTTCACCTTCATTGATTTCTAAGCTAATTCCTTTTAAAGCATGAATTGCACCATAATAAACATTCATATCATTTATTTTTAACATAAATTCTACACCTCCCCACCTAAATAAGCTTTAATAACTTCAGGATTTTTCTGAATTTCTTCTGGAGTTCCACTGGCAATAATACAACCATATTCCAAAACATAGATGCGTTCACAAATTCCCATTACTAAGCTCATATCATGTTCAATAAGTAAAATAGATAAACCAAATTCTTTACGTATCCAGCGTATCATTTCCATCAATTCTTGTGTTTCTTGTGGATTCATACCTGCTGCTGGTTCATCTAGCAATAATAATTTGGGTTTAGTAGCCAAAGCTCTGGCAATTTCTAAGCGACGTTGTGCCCCATATGGTAAATTTTTTGCTACTTCATAAGCTTTATCTTCTAATTTAAAAATCTTTAATAGTTCTAGACTTTTTTTAGTGATTTCATCTTCTTCTTTGAAATATCTACCCAAACGAAGTACAGACTCCACTAAACTATATTTTGCATGAGAATCATATGCTATTTTTACATTATCTAAAACAGTTAATTCCGAGAACAATCTTATATTCTGGAAAGTACGTGCAATTCCTTGAGAAGTTATCTGATAAGGTTTTAATCCAACTAAACTTTTACCAGCAAAATCAATAGTACCTGTAGTTGGTTGATATACACCTGTCAATAAATTAAATGCAGTTGTTTTCCCTGCACCATTTGGCCCAATAAGACCTATGAGTTCGCCTTCATTTATCTCTATATCAAAATTAGATACTGCTTTTAATCCGCCAAATACTTTTGATACACCATCTGTTTTTAATAATTCCATAATTATCCACGACCTCCCTTAAAACGTTGGAAAATCTTAAGGCTTGTAATTTCTGTATAACCAAAAAGACCTTGTGGACGATAAAACATTAATAAAATCAATACTAATGCATATGCAATCATACGGAATTCAGGCCAGCTAGCAAGTGCTGCTGATACGAAAGTTACTACAAATGCACCAGCGATTGAACCTGTAATTGAACCTAATCCGCCAAGTACTACCATGATTAAGAAATTAAATGATGCCATAAAAGTAAATGAAGATGGATTGATAATATAGAAACAATGAGCGAATAATCCACCGCCAATACCAGCAAAAATAGCACCAATAGTAAATGCCATTACTTTATATTTTGTAGTATTAACCCCCATAGCCTCTGCTGCAATCTCATTTTCACGTACAGCAATACAAGAACGACCATATTTAGAATTAACAAAGTTCTTAATGAAGAACAATGTAAATAACATTATAAAAAATACCCATGGAAAAGTCGTATTATGTGGTATACCTTTAAAACCAGCTGCACCACCTACATACTCTATATTCATGATAACAATACGAATGATTTCCCCTAAGCCTAATGTAGCGATAGCCAAATAATCGCCTTTTAGACGCAATGTTGGCAAACCAATCAAAAATCCCAAAATACCAGCTGCAAAACCGCCAATTAATAAGGCCACAATAAATGGAGAATGAAAATTAACTGTTAAAATTACGCCAACATAGGCGCCTACTGCCATAAAGCCAGCATGACCTAAAGAAAATTGACCTGTATAACCATTTATCAAATTTAAACTTGCTGCCATGATAATATTGACACATACAAGGAAAATATTTAATTCCCAGAATGAGCCAATAATTCTTTCAGCCATCAAAAATTGCAAAACGCCAAATAAAACAATCGCAAGTATTAAAGTTATTATATCTTTTTTTCTAAGAGAATTCACTTTTAACACCTACACTTTCTCATTAGTATTCTTACCAAAAATACCAGATGGTTTGAATAACAATACTAATATTAATATCGCAAAAGCTGCTGCATCACGGAATGTAGAAGATATAAAACCGGATACTAAAGCTTCTATTACACCTAAAACAATACCACCAGTCATAGCTCCTGGGATACTACCGATACCACCTAATACAGCGGCAACGAAAGCTTTAAGCCCTGGCATAATCCCCATAAGTGGGTCAATAGAGTTATAATATACACCTACTAAAACACCACCAGCGGCAGCTAATGCTGAACCAATACCAAAAGTAAAAGAAATTACTCTATCTGCATTTATACCCATGAGCTGAGCTGTTTCTGTATCAAAGGATACAGCACGCATAGCTTTACCCATTTTAGTTTTCTGTACAATGTAAGTGAGTAATACCATCAAAATTACAGTAATGATAAAAATTAATAATTGCTGTCCATTAATTACAAATGAACCAATATTTAAAGATAAGGAATCAATAACATTTGGAAAAGTTCTTGGTGTTGGTGAAACAAAATACATACTTGTATATTCAAGGAAAAATGAAACCCCAATCGCTGTTATTAACAGTGATATACGTGGAGCTTTACGCAATGGTTTATACGCTATTTTTTCTACTAAAATTCCTAAAAGACCAGTAACAACCATAGAGATGATAAGTGCTGGAATAATTGACATCTTAGTCATTGTTACAGCATAAAAGCCTACATACGCACCAACCATATAAATATCACCATGGGCAAAGTTTATCAACTTAATAATACCGTATACCATGGTATAGCCTAAAGCAATCAATGCATAAATACTACCTAAGGAAATACCATTGATTAATTGCTGTATTAATTGCTCAAAAAAATCCATCTTACTTTCCTCCTTCACAAAGAAAGGCCGCAAAATTGCGGCCCTTTCACCTAGTATAATCAGCCTTCTGCTGTTGTTGGTGTAACTCTTTGTTTAAGAACTTTATTACCATCTTTCATTTCAATAATGAAAGCATTTTTGATCAAGTTGTGATTTTCATCAACAGTAAGTTTACCTGTACCAACTTGTAAATCTTTAGTTTCTGCTAATGCTTTCTGAATTGCTTCTGGATCTGTGCTACCTGCACGTTTTATAGCATCAACGAGCATTTTACCTGCATCATAACCAAGAGCAGCAAATACACCTGGAGCATGACCATATTCTTTTGTGAATGCATCTACAAAAGCTTTAGCATCTGGATCTGTTTCAGTATAGTGAGTGATGAAGTAAGTATTATTAAGTGCATCTGCACCAGCGATATCTACTACTTTTGTATCATCCCAACCATCTGTACCTAAAATTGGTTGTGTAATACCAAGTTCACGTGCTTGTTTTACAATTTTACCAACTTCTTCATAGTAAGCAGGAATATAAATTATATCTGCATTTGCTGTTTTAATATTTGTAAGAGTTGCTTTAAAGTCTTGGTCTTTAGCTACGAAAGCTTCTTCCATTACGACTTTACCGCCTAAAGCTTCAAATTTATTTTTAAATACTTCAGCTAAGCTCTTAGAATAATCTGTACTAGAGTCTAAATAAATAACAGCTGTTTTAGCTTTTAATTCGTTAGCTGCAAAAGCTGCCATTGTATTACTTTGTAATGGATCAATGAAGCAACCACGGAATACAAATGGTTTAACTTGACCATTTTCTACTGTAATATCAGGGCTTGTTGCATCAGGTGCGATAATTGGCACTTTATTTTCAGTTGCTACCTGAGATTCAGCTTGTACCGCACCGGAAGTTGCAGGTCCTACGATAGCTACAACTTTATCATCAGAAATAAGTTTTGTAGCTGCGTTAGCTGCTTCAGCAGGGTCTGATTTATTATCAGCTTCAACTAGAGTAATTTTTTTACCATTAATTCCACCGGCGTCATTAGCTTCTTTGATAGCTAATTTCAAACCTTCTAATGTTGTTGTACCATAGTTAGCAACATTACCAGTCATTTCAAAATTGGCACCGATTTTAATTTCATCACTATTTGCTGCTTCTTCACCGCCACAACCAGCGAAAATGCTACCGAACATTGTCATACCAAGAAGTAATCCTGCTATGCGCAAACGTTTTTTAGAAAAATTCATTATGATTCCTCCCAGCATAGGCCTAAAATATAATTATTATAATTCCTTTATGTAGGTCTTAGTCTTGATGTTGTTTATTATACTTTACAAGTTTACAACAGTCAAGTACCTAATTTAAAAATTTTATATTTTTTATCTTTTAATAAGCAATAAATAATATGTACTATCTAGTAAATATATCCTTATTTTTTACACTAAAAATAATTTATTTACAATAAATTCCCTATTTCTTAATTATATATTTAAATCTGTTACCTTTAAATATATATATTTATGTATATTATTACAGGACATTTAATTATAATGCTTAATTATGATGCTTATTTTAATAAACTTCTACCACTCTATCATTACTTATGATAGAATAAAAAGATAGTACTATTTTTTTATAGGAGGATTTAAATTGTCGGAATTACAAACTGAAATTCAAAAACGACGTACTTTTGCGATTATCTCTCACCCAGATGCTGGTAAAACTACTTTAACTGAAAAATTATTGCTCTATGGAGGTGCAATCCATTTAGCAGGTTCTATAAAATCCCGTAAAACTCAACGTCATGCTGTTTCTGACTGGATGGAAATTGAAAAACAGCGTGGTATTTCTGTAACTTCTAGTGTGCTTCAATTCGATTATGCTGGTTGTCGTATCAATATCCTTGATACTCCAGGTCACCAAGACTTCAGTGAAGATACTTATCGTACACTCATGGCTGTAGATAGTGCTGTCATGATTATCGACGTAGCCAAAGGTGTCGAAGCACAGACAAAAAAATTATTCAAAGTTTGTAAACAACGTCATATTCCAATTTTTACATTTGTTAATAAACTTGACCGTTTTGGTAAAGCTCCACTTGAATTAATGGAAGAAATCGAAGATGTTTTAGGTATTCGCTCTTATCCAATGAATTGGCCTATCGGTACAGATGGTCATTATAAAGGTATTTATCACCGCGAAACTGAAAAAGTAGAATTATTCAGTGAAGATACATCTCATGGTCAAGAAGAACGTGAGTCTGTAATTTTTGATTTAAAAGACCCAAAAGCTAAAGAAATCATTGGCGACACTGATTATCAAGCTTTATTAGATGATATTGATTTACTTGATGTTGCTGGTGAACAATGGTCTATGGACAAAGTAAATAAAGGTGAATTGACACCTATGTTCTTTGGTAGTGCCATGACTAACTTCGGTGTACGTGGTTTCTTAGAAGAATATCTTCGTCTTGCACCAGCTCCTCAACCTCGTATGAGCTCCGATGGTCTTATCAGCCCTGATGATGAAAAATTCTCTGGCTTTATCTTCAAAATTCAAGCTAATATGAACCCTGCTCATCATGATAGATTATCCTTCATTCGCATTTGCTCTGGTAAATTCGAACGTGGTATGAGCGTTTATCATATGCAAGGTGGCAAAGCTGTAAAACTTTCTCAGCCACAACAATTCTTAGCTCAAGACCGCCAAATTATTGATACTGCATACCCTGGAGATATTGTTGGTTTATTTGACCCAGGTATCTTCGGTATCGGTGATACACTTTGTATGCCTTCTCACAAATTCAAATTTGCAGATTTCCCTGTATTCCCACCAGAAAGATTTGCTCGTGTTTCTGCTAAAGATACTATGAAACGCAAACAATTCGTAAAAGGTATCATGCAGCTTACACAAGAAGGTGCTGTACAATTATTCCAACAAGCAGGTGCTGGTATGGAATCTTATATCGTTGGTACTGTAGGACAATTGCAGTTTGATGTATTAGAATACCGCTTAAAAAGCGAATATAATACAGAAATAGTCATGAATATGCAACCATTTGAAGTTGCTCGTTGGCTTCGCTTCAAAGATAATCGTCCTGTAACTCCAGAATCTCTCCGTGGTGCTGACCGTGGAATGTTCGTATATGATATGAAAGATCGTCCTGTACTTCTTGTAAACAACGAATGGGCATTAGGCTGGATTCAAGATAATAATCCAGATTTAGAAATGTTCCCTGTACCACCAGAAAAACAAGATGCTGAAGACGATATGAAATAATTATTAAGAACTGTATCATAATCATGATACAGTTCTTTTTTATATACAAAATTTATTATAAATAAAGGTTTTTTCACTTATTTCCAGAATTAATTATTTAACAATAAATAAAGGACTGATTCTCTTGCCTACTAGTACTCCTATTAATATTAAAAATCTTATTGAAGACTTAAAACTCATATCCTCAAATAATATTGATATTATATATGATATTATTAATCATATATTAAATAACAATTATATCAATTATGATTTTCAGGCTGCATTAAAAATTATTTATAACAACTTAGATGACAAACTATCTATTTCTTTGAAAAATAGACAATATGATTTAGTTCTTAAACTAACATCAATTCGACAAAGTATAGATACTTTAGAAACACAATTAAATCTAATTTGTAACTCAAATACTAATAAAAATATCACCCAAAATATAAATAGCACTTCAGAAATAACTACTTCTTCAGATCATGCCAATATAGAATCTTTAAATAATAATATTGATATATGCTCTATTAATGATATACCTTTAAATAATACAATAATTGCCCAAATTATAACATATGATTTATCTAATGATATTGATTTTACCAAAAAAAATCCTAAAGGTTTTATTTTCAAAAATAAACTCTATCAAAATATTACAACATGGAAAAATATTCTTATTGAAACTTGCAAAGCACTATTTAAAGAAAATCCAATTTTATTTAATGACCTTCCCTATAATGAAGATTTACAAGGTAAACAAAATACCACTTATTTTTCAACATTACGAACTAAACCTACCATCAATAATAGAAATCCTATACGTAAACCATATAAAATTCCTACATCCAATGTATATGTGGAAACTAATTTAAGTGCTAACAATATTACTTCGATAATAAAAAAATTGTTACTATTATACACTGTTTCATTGTCAGACTATAAAATTTTACTTTTAGAGAAAATTCCTTTTTCTATTAAAGCAAATACTTCAACATCTGAAATCTCAAAAATGGCTTCTTCAAAAGAAACTCGCAATAAATATATGTGTATTCATTATGATGCTGATACAAATTTTTGCAAAATAACAAAAAACATTAATTGTTACTCTGCAAAATTAAATTGCTCTAATTATCAACAAAAAGAAGATACTAATATTGCTAAAGATATAATACCTGAAAATAAAAATTTTATTACTAACATAGATAATAATACATCTAAAAACTCTAATAGTATTTCTTTGATAGAAGATAAATCAATTGAGAAAATTAATAATACTAATGTACCTAATTAAAAAAAGAATACTATTATTCTTCCAAAGAAACCAATTATATATATATTAAATTCAATTAAAACATGTCCTTGTTGTCAAAAAGATTTAATTTTAGATTCTGTAAAAATATCATTTATAAAAAATAACTTACAAAAAGAAAAAACTTTACTCGCAAAAAAATGCTTAAATTGTAATAAAACTTATATTCTTAAAGAAGTTTATACTAGTTTCATAAATAATAAAAATATAAATACTATGAACTATAATTTTTTAAAAGGAGATCATTTAACCACTTCAAATTACTCAAATATTAATTTGCTATTAAATACTATAAAAAATAATCTTAAACCTAATGAACAGATTGTTTTTTTTAGTGATGATTTTTCTAAATTAACTAATAGTCTTCCTATTAATTTTTACTTTAATAATCAATTTTATTCCCTAATCAAATGGAGTGATATCTTAATACATCTTTCTCAAAAATTATATATTATGAATCCCACAAAATTTAAAGATTTACCTAAAAAGACAGCTGTAAACATTAATGGTACTTTACATTTTAAAATTGCTTTTGATGATAAAGTCTAAAAAAAACCATTTAAAATAAAAAACAGCTCTCTTTTTATCGACTTAGATCTTTCTCTCATAGAAATTCAAACACTTATTAATCAAATGTTATATATATATATAATAGATACAAATTTATTATTTATAAAAATAAAAAATATATCATCTAAAAATTTTAATAACTAAATTAGTAGTCTATATTATTTTACTTTTCTAAGTAAAAAGGAAAATGATTCAAGAAGGTTAAACAAACGTTGTATCCATTATCATAAGGAAAATAATTATTGTAGTTATAGATTTGGAAAATGTATGGGGTCTAGCCATTGTTCTGGTTATAAAGAATAATAAAAAAACGACTACGCTTAAATGCTTAGTCGTTTTTTTTGTCAAAATATAATTGTTTTATATGTTTTGCAATCTCTTGTAAATTATTTGGCACAAGTTCGATATTATAGCCAATGAATAATGGTGATGTCGCAAATCTAGGCATTATTTTTACATGTATATTGCCTTCAATTAAATAGAAGAATAAATTATAACTGCTACAATTTACGCTGAAATGGTTCATGATATAATCGACGCCTATTTGCACAAATTCAGCTAAGGTATCAATATCATTTAGACCTTGCATAATCACATTGACTTCTGTAAATCCCACACGTGGCTTTGTAGACAAGTTCATAACTACATTATTTTTTTCTGCAATTTTAATACCTTCAAATTGGCGTTTATCACACATATTTTTAAACTCTAAATTTTTAATGCCCACAATTTGCATATGTGGATGACGCATAGTTCCTCCAGATAAAGGCCCATGATTTTTGAAGAAAAGCACTGTTTTATATTTTTTACTATTAATGATATTGAGCCAGTGATTTATACTAAAATGCATGAGTTCTTGCATATGCTCTAAAGTATAATCTGGAATATCTGCATTACATTCACTGCCTTCAATAATTAATAATTGATAAGCTTCTTGTAAAACTTGATATTTATTTTCTAATAATATCATATCATTTTTTATTTCTATGATATTTTTTAAACTTTTCACATCACAAAATGGACAAGCAACTTCTCTATGTACAATATTTTCAGGTTTTGATTTACCAATATTTATATCAAATCCTAGATAATTATACTCCATAAAAATTTTCCTTTCTTTTTTTATTTTACTCAAACTCATTCAATGCTTACTTAATCCTAGCTTTATAGCTATAAAAGTAAAATATACTAGCATAGTTTTACGATAAATGCTATAATTTTCTAGTATAATTACTTTTTTAAGCTGTATTTACTATTATACAGTCTTTTCAATTAAAAGAAAATGATGTTTTAAAGCAGGTGTTTTCCATTAACGAACAAGATAATACTTCAAAAAAATCTCATAAAGCTGAAAGCTTTTTAAAAGGAACTTTTATATTAACAGTCGCTAGCTTAGTAGTTAAAGTTATCGGCTCATTAAACTGGATTTTTGTTTCCCGCGTTTTAGGCGGTGAGGGTATCGGTCTTTATCAAATGGCTTTTCCTATTTATTTTTTAGCCTTGACCGTTTCTTCTGCAGGTGTTCCTGTAGCTATCTCTATTATAACAGCTGAAAGAGTTGCCTTAAATGATATTTTTGGGGCAAAACGCATTTTTCGCATTTCCATGTGCTTTATGTTCTGCACTGGTTTATTTTTTAGTTTGCTGACCTATTTTGGTGCTCAATGGCTCATAGATTGGCAATTTGTGCGTGACCCTCGTGCATATTATTCCATTATTGCACTTGCTCCAGCTGTATTCTTCGTTACTATCTTAGCTAGTTCTCGAGGATATTTACAAGGTTGGCAACGCATGACACCAACTGCTGTATCACAGATTGTTGAACAGATATTCCGCGTTGTAACCATGATTTTATTCGCTCAACTCCTCTTACCTTATGGGCTTGAATATGCTTCAGCTGGTGCTTCTTTAGGTGCTTTAGCTGGTGCTATTACTGGTGTCATGGTTTTAGTTTATTTCCACATAAAATTAGAAAAAGATATTGTCAAAAACTATGGTAATGAATTAAAACCGGTAAATGATGCTCAAACAGCTTCTGTCTGGAAGATTATTAAACGTATCTTTGTATTGGCACTTCCAGTTTCTGCTGCTAGTATCATGCTTCCAATTGTATCTAATCTTGATTTATTAATCGTACCAGCTCGTTTGGAAGTAGCTGGTTATAGCGTAAATGAAGCTACAGAATTATTCGGTTATTTGACTGGTATGGCTGTACCACTTGTTAATCTTTCCACTATTTTAACAGCTTCTCTTGCTGTAAGTATCGTACCTGCTATCTCTGAAGCTCGTACGTTAAAAGATAAAACACGTTGTTTCAATCAAACAGCAGCTGCTATGCGTATTTCAAACTTTATCTGTTTCCCTGCATTTGTAACAGTTATGATGTTGGCTGTGCCTATCTCAACTTTAATCTACAATGCACCTGGAGCAGGCCCTGCTGTTTGGGTTTCATCCTTTAGTATAGTATTACTTGGACTTCATCAAGTTACTACTGGTGTTCTTCAAGGACTTGGACACCCTACTATTCCAATGATTAATATGGTTATCGCTGCCATTGCTAAAGTTATTTTAAACTGGGTATTAACAGCACAACCTTCACTCGGCATCATGGGTGCTGCATGGGCTACTGTTGCTGATATCGGTATTGCAGCTTTAATCAATCTATATTTCTTATATAAATATATCAATTATAAAATTGAAATCATGCAATTATTAAAAACTATTGTTTCTGCTGCTATCATGGCTGGTATTATTCATTTTGGCTATGAATTCTTATTATACGAAACAGCAAGCAATGCTTTAGCTACTTTTGCATCTTTATTTGTTGGTATGTTCTTCTATATTATTGTCTTAATTTTAATTGGTGGTATCATGGAATCAGATATCGAACGCATTCCTATGATTGGTACCCCTAGTATTCGTTTCTTCAAAAAAATTGGTGTTTTAAAAAATTAATGGAGAGATTATAAAATGAAAAAATTTCTATTGGCATATAATCCAGTTTCTGGTGATGCCATGTTTAAGAAAAAATTAGACGATATTATCAATCAATTTCAAAGTCGTGATTGTATCATCATGCCTTACCGCACTAAAAAAGAAAGCTTTGATCCATTCTTTGCTAATTGCGTACGCAATGTAAATGCCGATGGTATCATTGCAGCTGGCGGCGATGGTACTTTGCATAAAATAATCAATATGACCTTAAAAGAAAATCTTGACGTACCTGTAGGTATTATTCCTAGTGGTACATCTAACGATTTTGCTTCTCATCTTGGTATTGATGCCAAATTTGATGAATATATCAATAGTATCATCACTGGAAAAACTCAATATGTAGATGTTGGCTCTATTGGTGATGAATACTTTATCAATGTAATCAGTGCTGGTATGATGACAGGTGTTGCTCATGAAGTTGATACTCGTCTTAAAAATACTTTTGGTAAATTAGCTTATTATTTCCGTGGACTCGGTGAACTTCCTAGATTTCGCGGTTTGGATTTCACAATTGAAGCTGATGGTGAAATCATCAAAGAAAAAATCTTCTTTGTATTAGTCGTTAATTCACCTGTTGTAGCTAGCTTCAAAAATATATCTATGGACGCCAAAATCAATGATGGTAAATTAGATATGATATTATTAAAACAATGTAATATTCCTGAATTGATGAAAATTGTAGCTGATACAGTGGCAGGAAAAACATCTTTTGATAATAAAAATATCATCTATAAACAAGCATCTTATTTCAAATTCTCTTGCCCAGACCGCGTAGAAAGCGATTTAGATGGCGAACTTGGCCCTGTATTACCACTAGAAATTCATACCGTTTCTAATAAATTAAAAATGTTTGTCTTATAAAATAAACAAAATGCACTTTAAAAGTTAGATTGATATCCTACTTTTAAAGTGCATTTTTTATAAGTATAACAATTTATAATATAAAAAAAATAATTCACAATGTTTATTTTTTACTTAATATCATTCCCACTAAAATGCATATAGTACCTAAAACTTGTCCTAATACTAAAGTTTCTCCTAATAATATATATGCAAATATAAGAGAACATACTGGCAACAAATACTGATAAATTGCAGTTCTTACACTACCAATTTTACCAACAGCCCATACCCATACAATATTACCTAACCAAAGAGCAAAAACTCCAGAATAAACTACACTTATCCATGCTTCATTAGATAAAGTTTCAAAATTTATAAATTGTAACTCTGGTATTCCTAATAGAAAAAATACAATAGCCGAAATACTCATTAAAAAACTTACAATTTGACAAGGAGAATATTTATTAAGTAAATCCTTAGCATAAATAGTATAATAAGCATTACTAAATTGTCCCAAAACTACTACTAATGTACCAATTAAATGATGATTAGCAAAACTGATCTCTTTATTTGAACTAAAAATAATTGCCATCATTCCTACAAAAGAAATAATTAAACCTAAAATAACATTTTTGGACAAAGGATTTTGTTTAAATAATTTATTTAATAATGCTACTGCTAATGGCATAATAGCTGAAGCTAATGATGCATTACCTGCAGTTGTTTTTGATAATCCAAAAGTTAAACAAACTTGTGTCAAACAAAATCCACCTAAAGCCAATAATATTAAATATTTTAAATCTGTCCATGGCATTTTTCTATATGTATGTGTCTTATATAACCAAAGCCAACATAATAGTGCTGCAATAGTTAAACGTAAAGCATTATAGATAAATGGTCCTATTTCCTCAATTCCTATTTTCATTACTGCATTGTTTGATGACCAAATTAATATAATGCTTAAAATACTAAATTCAAAAAAATATTTTTTACCCAATTTAATTAAACTTCCCATTTTTTAACTTCCCCTTTTTAGCAAACGTTTACTATTTTTCATAAATATAGATATATTAACTTTCATTTTTAAATATTGTGAAAATTTTATTATTTTATTATGAAAATTTATAAAAACTTAATTTTATTGAACTTTATACTTTCCCCCTTTCTTAAAATTTTCTTATCAACAATTTTATTTTTAATATATTTTATTTTTTCTCTATCTAATTATTTAGTAAACGTTTTCTTTAATTTCATAGTATAATTATACTACTTACTATTAAATTTGTAAATATTTTCAGAATTTATTTTCATAACAAAAAAGAGAAGAATATACATTCTTCTCTTTAAATTTAGCTATTATTTTTAAACTTCCATGATGATTGGTAAAATCATTGGACGACGACGTGTTTTTTCATAAAGATATCTACCAATAGCTTCGCGAATGTCATTTTTTATTACAGACCATTCTGTAATATCGTTATCTAAGCAATGTTCAATAGCAGAAGTTACTCTTTCTTTTGCTTCTTCCATCAAAGCTTCTGATTCTCTAACATAGACAAAACCACGAGATACGATATCTGGGCCAGCTGCGATAAAGCGACCTTCTTTATCCATAGTAACAACTACGATTAAGATACCATCTTGAGATAATTGACGGCGATCACGAAGTACGATATTACCTACGTCACCAACACCAAGACCATCGATTAATACTTTACCAGAAGTTACTTTACCTACTACTTGACCTTTATCACGTGTAAATTCTAAAACTTGTCCAATTTCACTGATGAAAATATTTTCTTTTGGCATACCAATACTTTCAGCTAATTTAGCATGCTTTACGATATGATGATATTCACCATGTACAGGTATGAAAAATTTAGGACGAACTAAATTATGCATTAATTTTAATTCTTCTCTACTAGCATGACCTGAAACGTGAATTCCTTCATCACGTCCATAGATAACATCAGCGCCTTGTTTTAATAAATTATCTATTGTTCTTGATACTAATTTTTCATTTCCAGGAATAGGTGTAGCTGAAATAATAATTGTATCACCTGGCACAATGCCTACTTTGCGATGATTTGCTGTAGACATACGAGTGAGCGCTGACATTGGTTCACCTTGACTACCTGTAGTGATTATTACCACTTGGTTCATTGGATAATTATTGATTTCATCAATGTCGATTAACATATCTTCAGGCATATTTAAATAACCTAATTTAATAGATATATTTACTACATTTATCATGCTACGGCCTAAAATAGCTACTTTACGATTATATTTAATAGCTGTATCTACTACTTGTTGTATGCGATGTACATTTGAAGAAAAAGTCGCGATAATTATGCGATTTTTAGCTTTACGAAAAGCTTTTTCAAAGGCAATACCTACTGTACGTTCACTTGGTGTATGCCCTTCGCGTTCTGCATTTGTGCTGTCAGCTAATAATACTAAAACGCCTCTATTTCCTAAATCAGAAAAAGCTCTAAAATCAGTCATTTTACCATCTACGGGCGTATAATCAAATTTAAAATCCCCTGTGTGTACAATCATACCCATAGGAGTTTTAATGGATAAACCACATGCATCAGCAATACTATGATTTACACGTATAAAACCAACAGTAAAGCAACCTGCACTTATTATATCTCCATGATATACAGGATGAAGATTACTAGAATCCACTCCATTTTCTTTTAAACGACCTTCTAAAATTCCTAAAGTTAAACGTGTACCATAAACTGGTATATTAGGAATTTGACGTAAGACATAAGGTAATGCTCCGATATGGTCTTCATGACCATGTGTGAGCACAATAGCCTTTATCTTATCTTTATTTTCTAATAAATACGTAATGTCAGGAATAACTAAATCTATACCTAGCATTTCTTCCTCAGGGAACATCAACCCAGCATCAATAACGATAATATCATCACCGTAACGTACAACGGTCATATTTTTACCAATTTCGCCAAGTCCACCCAAAGGAATTATTTGCAATTTTTGAGCTTCCTTTGCCAAAAAAAAAGCACCTCCAAATTTATATTTATATATATATTTATTTTTTAGTATTCATTATTATTGTAAATTTAAACGTAAATCCGTCCCGTACAGATGACCTTTGATAAATAATATATATACACCGAAACATTTAATACTCGAATTAATTATATAACTAAATTCATTCTTTGTAAAGAAGCCCCTGCATTATCAATGTCTTTTGGTTATAAATCATAACTACATATCAATTCGTATTTTTATTAATCTAAGAGAAATTCACTAAATACTTGATTGCCAAATTTCATGCCTTTGGAGGTTAAATAAATATACTTTTGAGTATTGATTATCAACCCATCTTTTTCTAGATTTGGCAAAATTTCACCGTATAAATTTTCTATATCTGTATTAAATTTTTGCTTAAAAATTTCTTTATCTATGCCTTTAGCCATGCGCAGACCTAAAAAACAAAATTCTTCAATATGTGCTTTTTCATCTACTATTTCCTCATTGATAAACGGCAATATTTTTTGATTGCATTTTTTTATATATTCATCTATATCAAAAGGATTTTGCACACGTTTTTGATTATAATATCCATGAGCGCCTGCCCCTAATCCTAGATAAAATTTATCTTGCCAATAAGCTAAATTATGTCTACTTTCATAACCCGTCTTCGCAAAATTAGATATTTCATAACGATTGTAATTATATTTAGGCAATTGTTCTGTCAAATAATCATACATCATTTCACTTTCATCTTCTGATGGCAATATCAATTTTCCTTGGTCATATAATCTGCCAAAAACGGTATTTTCTTCTATTTGTAAACCATAAATAGAAATATGTTGTATATTTTTATTTACTGCCCAAGATACAGCTTCTTTGAGCATTTCTAAAGTTTGCCCAGGTAATCCATACATTAAATCCACACTTATATTTTTAAAACCTATTTTCTGAGCCATTTCTATAGCCATTTCAGCTTCTTTAATCGTGTGAATTCGCCCTATTTTTTGCAATAAATCATCTTGTACTGCTTGTACACCAAAACTCAATCTATTAATTCCATTTTGATAAAGATACTGTAATTTTTGCTCATCTACAGTTCCTGGATTTGCTTCCAAAGTTATTTCTATATCAGAATTTAAAGCAAAATTTGCCTTCACAGTATTTAATGCTCGTATAATTAAATTTGGTGGCAAAATCGAAGGAGTTCCGCCACCAAAATAAATCGTATCAATACAAATATCAGGAAATAACGCCTGATACATGGTTATTTCCTGACAAAGTGCATTTATATACTGTTCATATAAAGTTTCATCTACTTTTTTTGCTGTTGAAGCAAAATCGCAATAAAAACATTTTTGTTTACAAAATGGAATATGAATATATATGCCAAATCCCATTAGTCTATTTTTAAAATCGCCATGAAAGCTTCTTGTGGAACTTCTACAGAACCTACAGCTTTCATACGTTTTTTACCTTCTTTCTGTTTTTCTAATAATTTACGTTTACGTGTGATATCCCCACCATAACATTTTGCAAGTACGTCTTTACGCATAGCACGTACATTTTCACGAGCAATAATTTTATTACCTACTGCTGCCTGAATAGGAATTTCAAACATTTGACGTGGAATTATTGTTTTTAATTTTTCCGCTAATTGACGACCACGAGCTGCTGCTTTATCTACATGAACAATAGTGGATAGAGCATCTACAGGATCCCCATTTAACAAGATATCAAGTTTTACTAATTTAGATGTCTGATAATCTGTCATTTCATAATCAAGTGAAGCATATCCACGAGTAGCAGATTTTAATTTATCAAAATAATCATAGATAATTTCACTAAGTGGAATGTGATAAATTACCATTACACGATTTACATCAAGATAATCCATAGTTTTGAATACGCCACGTTTTTCTTGAGAAATCTCCATTACAGGTCCCACATAATCATTAGGCACGATTACAGTAGCTTTTACATAAGGTTCTTCAATATGTTCAATCTCTGTAGGAGATGGCATAGAAGCTGGGTTATCAATTTTTACCATTTCTTTATTAGTTTTATATACATGGTAAATAACGCTTGGTGCTGTAGTTATGAGTTTTAATTTATATTCACGTTCTAAACGTTCTTGAATAACGTCCATGTGTAAAAGACCTAAGAAACCACAACGATAACCAAAGCCTAAAGCAATAGAAGTTTCTGGTTCAAAAGTGAGGGCAGCGTCATTTAATTGTAATTTTTCTAAAGCATCTTTTAAATTTTCATAATCAGAGCTATCAACTGGATATAAACCACAATATACCATTGGTGTTACACCACGATAACCTGGTAATGCTTCACTAGCCGGATTATTAGCATCAGTAATAGTATCACCAACGCGAACATCACGCACATTTTTAAGACTACCAGCAACAAATCCTACCTCACCAGTTTCTAACATATTGATATTAACTGGCTGTGGTCTAAAGCAACCGATATCTGTAACTTCAAATTCTTTACCTGTTGCCATCATTTTTAATTTCATGCCAGGTTTAATAGAACCATCAATTACGCGAATATGAGCGATTACACCTTTATAAGCATCAAAATAAGAGTCAAAAATAAGTGCTTTTAATGGTTTATCACTATCATCTGGTGGAGCAGGAATTTTTTGTACAATCTGTTCTAAGATATCTTCAATACCAATTCCAGCTTTTGCACTTGCAAGTACTGCATCAGAAGTATCTAAACCAATGATATCTTCAATTTCCTGTTTTACCATTTCAGGTTCAGCACTTGGTAAATCTATTTTATTGATTACAGGAATGATTTCTAAATCATGTTCTAAAGCTAAATAAACATTTGCCAAAGTCTGTGCTTCTACACCTTGAGTAGCATCTACAACTAATAACGCACCTTCACAAGCTGCTAAGCTACGAGATACTTCATAGTTAAAGTCAACGTGGCCTGGTGTGTCAATTAAGTTTAATTCATAGATTTCGCCATCTTTTGCTTTATAGTGTAAACGCACAGTCTGTGCTTTAATTGTAATTCCACGTTCACGCTCTAAATCCATGCTATCTAAAACTTGAGATTCCATTTCACGTTCAGTGAGCGTACCTGTATATTCAATTAATCTATCTGCCAAAGTAGATTTACCATGGTCGATATGAGCAATAATCGAAAAATTTCTAATATGTTTTGCGTCCAACGTTGTTCCTCCATTAATTATTTTATTGTTATAATTATATCATTTAGTAGAAGTTTCTAGCAATAGCTATACCTATAGCCTATATAAAAGATAAATAATATTATATAAAAAAACTAGGAAGAATATACTCCCTAGTTTTTATTTTTATCTCATAAATATTTCACAAATAATAATTTAAAATTACATATAAGATTGAATTGTGGAAATCAAACCATATAAAAATGCCACTAAAGCAATACCTTTATAAACTAAAGTATTTTTAATTTGATTGCGGAATAATAACAATAATACTGTTATCATAAATGGTGGGCAAATTGTTGTTAAAATTGGTACTGCTACATTTATAATAGTAGTCAAACCTAAATTACAAAGAGAAATACTAATTAATGTATTGATAACAACCCATACAGGATATTTGATTTTTTTGTTTGTAAAATCTTCAAAGAAGCAAGCTGTGGAACCGATAAGACCTACAGCAGTAGTCAAACAAGCAAAACCTACGATTATACCTAAAATAACCATACCTGTATGACCCATTAAATGATTTGTAATAGCTACAATAAGCTGTGCTTGGTTGAGATTATTATTACCTAAAACAACGCTAGAAGTCGCACCTAAATAAGCTAAGCCACCATAAATCAAAGATAATAAAATACCTGCAACGATACAAACACCAATGATTGCTTTTATCTGGGATTTACGTTCTACATATCCTTTTAAACGTAAAGTGTTGAGCATTACAAGACCAAAACCAGATACAACTAAGATATCCATTGTTTGATAACCAGCGATGATACCATCTTCAGCAACTGTTTGAGATACCGGAGCTGCGATTTCACCAATAGGGCTGAGAATACCTGCGATAATCAAAATAAATGTACAAATAATGAGTACAGGTGTTAAAAATTTACCGATTATATCAACAAAACGTGTAGGGCGAATAGTAAAAGCAAATACTATACCAAAGAAAATAATAGAGAACACAAATAAGGAAATCTTATCTGTAAATGGCGCAATACTCATTTCAAAAGTAGTCGCTGCTGTTCTTGGTGGAGCAATCAATACACCTGTACATAATACAGCTGCTACATTTAAAATCATGCCTGGAATTTTACCTACAACACTTTCTAAGGCTTTAATGCCACCGCCCCCATAAACTATAGTAAATATTCCGATACAAGATAAAAATACATCAATAAATATGAAACATAAGAAACCTGTTAACCACTCTGTTCCAGAGGTCATACCTAAATATGGAGGAAATATTACATTTCCTGCACCAAAAAACATTGCAAATAATGCAAAACCCGTTACAACTACATCACTAATTTTTACTTGCATAATAAAATCCTTTCTTTTAATGTATTACGATTATAGTCATATTTTTATATTATATAGGCAAAATAAAATATACACAATACAAAAAATGTAAATTTGTATATTTTTTAAAAAATATAATTTTAATCATTTTTTCATTTTATTGATTAATTTATGATAATCCTATGTAAAATAAAATAATCCTCAGCATAAATACTAAGGATTATTTTTTATCTTTTTTATTTTGTTTTTCATTTTGTTGGCAAGTAATCATTGCGTTAGTTTCTTTAGCTTGTCTTGCCAATTCTGATAAAGTAACACTATCTAAATAACCATTTATTACTTTATTCAAGCCTAACCAAAATGGCAATACACTACAATAATCAGCTCTATTACAATTACAATGATCTTTTTCAATACAAGCAATTGGAGCCATATCTCCTTCAGCTGCTCGCAAAATATCGCCAGCTGTGTATTGCATACTAGATTTTGCTAATAAATAACCTCCATTATTTCCTCGCACACTTTTTACTAATTTTGCTTTTATCAATAAAGAAATTATCTGTTCCATATATTTCAAACTTATATTCTGTCTAGTTGCAATATCTTTTAGCGGAATGGGATTACCTGTATTATTCACTGTTAAATCAATCATTGTTCTCAATGCATATCGACCTTTTGTTGAAACCTTCATCAAAATCACCTCATAAATATTTTACTATTATTTTAGTAGGAAATCAATTTTAAAAACTGCTATATTCTCAATTTTTTTCTATTTTTTCTCAATTATACACCTATAAAATATCAGGTATTTAATTATATAAAAAATTAACAATGTAACAATATTACTTGACTTTAATATTATAGCTAAGTATAATGATATTTGTTTATATCAAATTCAAATCCAATGATACAGAGTAGTAAATTATTTAAGGATTTTTCAGAAAGTAGGCGGTTGATGCGAGCCTATAATCATGTAATTGAACTCGCTGTGGAGGAGTGCAAAAGCACCGCTAATCCCGTTAAGATTTTAAAGAGGATAACTTTTTGTTATCAATCAGGGTGGTACCGCGATAATTCGTCCCTGGCATTTTGCCAGGGGCTTTTTTAATGTCCAAAAATAGTATAGGAGTGTTAATTTTATGGAAAAATATTGTCCTCAATCCATTGAAAAAAAATGGCAGAAAATCTGGGACGAAACAAAAGCTTACCAGATTAATATGGACCCAAACAAACCAAAATATTATGTACTTGAAATGTTCCCTTACCCATCTGGTAATTTACATATGGGACATGTTCGCAATTACTCCATCGGTGATGTTATTGCTCGTTATAAAACTATGAATGGTTTCAATGTACTTCATCCAATGGGCTTTGACGCATTCGGTATGCCTGCTGAAAACGCAGCTATCAAACATGGCGTTAGTCCTTCTGACTGGACTGAAGATAATATGGCAAATATGACTCGTCAACAAAAAGAAATGGGTCTTTCTTACGACTGGGATAGAAAAGTTGCTACTTGCCATGAAGATTATTATAAATGGACTCAATGGCTCTTTGAATTATTCTATAAAAAAGGCTTAGCTTATAAGAAAAAAGCTTCTGCTAACTGGTGTGAAACTTGCCATACTGTACTTGCTAATGAACAAGTTATTGATGGTAAATGCTGGCGCTGTGATGATACAGTAGTGAAAAAAGACCTTGAACAATGGTTCTTAAAAATCACAGATTATGCTGATGTATTATTAAAAGACCTTGATAAACTTGAAGGCTGGCCAAACCGCGTAAAAATCATGCAGGATAACTGGATTGGTCGCAGTGAAGGTGCTGAATTTAGCTTTGATGTACCTGATTACAATGAAAAAATTTCTGTTTATACAACTCGCCCTGATACTGTATTTGGTGTATCTTATGTTGTACTTGCCGCAGAACATCCACTTGTAAAAAAATTCATCAAAGGCAAAGAAAACGAACAAGAAATCTTAAAATTCATTGAAGAAGTACACAATATGAATGAAATCGAACGTACTTCTAGTGAATCTGAGAAAAAAGGTATGTTCACAGGCGTTTATGCTATAAATCCATTCAATGGCGAAAAAGTTCCTGTATGGGTAACAAACTATGTTCTCTTTGAATATGGTACTGGTGCTGTTATGGGTGTTCCTACTCATGATGAACGTGACTTTATGTTCGCTAAAAAATACAATTTACCAATGAAAATTGTTATTCAAAATAAAGAACATAATTTAACACTTGAAACTATGGAAAATGCATACGTTGAAGATGGTGAACTTGTAGAGTCCGGTCAATTCACAGGCATGAATAATCGCAAAGCTATCACAGCTATGATTGATTGGCTCGAAGAAAATAACCTCGGCAAACGTCGTGTAAATTATCGTTTACGTGATTGGCTCATCTCCCGTCAACGTTATTGGGGTGCTCCAATTCCTATTATTTACTGCCCTCATTGCGGTGAAGTTCTCGTTCCTGAAGAACAATTACCTGTAAAATTACCTAAAGATGTAAAATTTGAAACTGGTGCAACTTCTCCACTTGCTCAAGCTGAAGATTTCGTAAATTGCACATGTCCAAAATGTGGTGCACCTGCAAAACGTGAAACAGATACTATGGATACATTCATCTGCTCTTCCTGGTACTATATGCGCTATGCTGACCCACACAATGATAAAGCTCCATTCAGCAAAGATGCTATCAATTATTGGCTCCCTGTTGACCAATATATCGGTGGTATTGAACATGCTATCTTGCACTTATTATATTCCCGTTTCTTCACAAAAGTATTAAAAGATGCAGGTCTTGTAGAATTTGATGAACCATTTACAAACCTTTTAACTCAAGGTATGGTTATCAAAGATGGTTCTAAAATGAGTAAATCTAAAGGAAATGTTGTATCTCCTGAAGAAATCATCAAAAAATATGGTGCAGATACTGCTCGTCTCTTTATTTTATTTGCAGCTCCACCAGAACGTGACCTTGAATGGAGTGACCAAGGCGTTGAAGGTGCTTGGCGTTTCATTCAGCGTGTATGGAGAATTATCCTTTCCTATGCTGATAAAGTTAAAGAAAATCCAACTTTTGATGTAAAAGCACTCACTAAAGAAGAAAAAGAATTATTCCGTATTTTAAATGTTACTATTGAAAAAGTAACTGAAGATATCGGTACTCGTGGTACTTTCAACACTGCAATTAGCTCTATCATGGAACTTGTAAATGCTTTCTATGTATTCAAAGATGGCAACTTAAATGCAGGTCTTGCTCGCGAAGTAGTTATCAACTTAATTAAACTTTTAGCACCATTTGCACCACATGTTACTGAAGAACTTTGGCAACAAATCGGTCAAACAGGTAGCGTACATCATACTACATGGCCAACATTCGACCCTAAAGCTACTATTGCTGATGAAGTTGAAGTTGTTGTTCAAGTAAATGGTAAATTACGTAGCAAAATAATGGTATCTTCCTCTGCTACTCGTGAAGCACAACAAGAAATCGCTCTTGCTGATGAAAAAATCAAAGGCTTAATCGAAGGTAAAACTATCGTTAAAGTAATCAGCGTTCCTAAAAAACTTGTAAATATCGTTGTTAAAGGCTAAGATTAGTCTATAAAAAATAAGCTATAGCAATTAAATTTTTACTTTGCTATAGCTTATTTTTATTTATGATTTTTCCATTTCCATTCTACGAAAGTTCCTGTATTTTTATCTATGGTAAATTCATATAAAACACCATTGACTTGTGCTCTACCTTCATATTGTAAATAGTCATCATCATGTTCTAATTTCAATTTAATATCATCAGTAGTACAATTTGGAATTTGTGCTTTTACTAATTCAATAGCACCAACTTCATCTACTGGTTTTCCAGATAATTTGGCATAATATTTTTTATCAATCTCATAATCCATTGCCAAAATTTCTCCGCCATACATATCTACATTATAATTATATTCTTTATTATCAGCATAAAATTCTATATCATAAATATCTTTACCATAATAATTTTCTATCTTAGTCTTTAATCGACTTATATCTTTAGCTTCCATGTCTGCATTTTCTAAAACAATAATTTCAGCTTGTTCCTTTGATATTATTCCTGATTTCTCCACTTTTACATCATGTTGTTCAATTTGTTGTTCTGTTCTATTATCCATAGGAATAACATTTTTTACTCCTTTAAATTCCTTTTGGTCATCTATCTGCGATTGCATTATGCCATAGCCTCCAAAAAAGCCCAATACTAAAATGATAATTATAATACCAACAATCCTCACAAAATCATACCCTTTCTTTGTTCTCTATCCATGCTATTTAAACTTTACTTTATTAATTTTTCCATATGTATATGCGGACAATATTCATCTAAATAAATATCTCCACTTGCTTTATATCCTAAACTTTCATAAAAGGCTCTCGCTCTACATTGTGCAGATAAACTTATTTTTTCACCTGATAAAGCTTTCACTTTTTCTTCTAATAAATTCATCAATTTAGTGCCTATATGACATTTACGATATTCTTTAAGCACTGCTAATCTGCCAATTATATATGAATTTTTCTGCTTATCATCTTGATATAATCTCGCATTTGCTATAGCTTTTTCTCCTTCCCAAATAATTAAATGATACGCAATATCATCTATATCATCAAATTCATTTTCAAATTTTTGTTCATTTACAAATACTTCTGTGCGTATATCTTTTGCCTCTTGGGGCAAATAATCAAAAAACTTGTACTTCAAATTCATCTTTACACCTTTACTTATCATACTTTTATTTATATTATATCATGAAAATCGCTCTCAATAACACTGATTATAGCACTATTCCCATATATTTAATAAAAAAATAACAGTGTTACAAGAGTTTTATAAATAATTAAACTCTCATAAACACTGTTCAAACAAAAATTAAATATTAATATAAAATATTGCTACCTACTTGATAGATAATAACGGCTACTAAATATGCAATCAATAATTGGAAAAATATTGCAAAACAAGTCCATTTTGTAGAATTAGTTTCTTTTTTTATAGTTACAATACTAGCTATACATGGAGTATATAATAAACAAAATACCATTAAAACATAAGCATTTAATTCATGAAAACCAACTTGCGCTAATTGACCAACTAAAGTATTCATGCCTTCTGCTGAATTGATATTTAAAATACCATACAATACGCTCAAACTTGCTACAACAACTTCTTTTGCTGCAATACCAGATATCAAAGCCACTGCAATCTGCCATAATCCAAGTCCAGCAGGCACTAAAATAGGTGCTATCAATCGACCAATTTGAGCTCCAAAGCTATCACCGATATCTACCATACCGGAGAAATTAAAGTTTAAGATAAACCAGATAATTATTGAAGCTACGAAAATAGTTGTACCAGCTTTTGCTAAATATGATTTAACTTTTTCCCAAGCATATAAAAATATAGACATTACATTTGGTGATTTATATTCTGGAAGTTCTATCAACAATACTTTTTTATCGCTCTTATCGCTCACCTTATAAAAGATTTTAGCAATAATTATCGCCATAACTATGCCGATTACATACATAGAAAAAGCCACGAACATCGCATATTCTGGAAAAAACATTCCTGAAAATAAAATATATATTGGAAGTCTAGCACTACATGACATAAATGGCGTTACTAAAATAGTACGCAATCTATCTTTCGGGTCTTCTAAAGCTCTTGATGCCATAATCGCTGGCACTGAACAACCAAATCCCAATAATAAAGGAATAAATGCTCTACCAGATAAACCGATTTTGCCCATTACTGAGTCCATAACATAGGCCACACGCGACATATATCCACTATCTTCTAACACAGCTAAAGCCAAGAACAAAATAAATATATTCGGTAAAAATGCTAATATACCACCAATACCAGCTATAGCCCCATCAATTAACAATGACGATATAATCGGACTGACATCTATAGAATTCAATATTGCCATCAAATCATTGCTTACAATATCTATTCCTTCTACTAAATAATTTTTAAAAATATCACCTATAGTAAAAGTTAAGAAGAAAATAAATGCCATAATAGCCAAGAAAATTGGAATACCCCAAACATTATCAGTAAGCACAGCATCTATTCTATCTGTAGAACGTGCTTCTTTATCTTTATTTACCAATACTTCTTGTATTATTTCTTCGATAAAATCATATTTTTGCTTGATGATATCTTTTTCATAACTTCTATCCAATACATCAGGCAAATCTAAAGGATATTTTTCAATAATTTCTTTATCCTGTACTAATTCTTTGATTGCATGCCAACGCAAATTAGGTAATTGACCATATTTTTCAACGAGAGCTTCCTCGATAATATCTATCTTATCTTCAATCTCATCACTATAAACAACTTCACAATCCTTATGATGATTATGTCTATGTTTGCGGTTTAAAATTTCTTCACCATGATGATGTTCTATTTTATCTTTAATTTTTTCACCCTGATGATGAGCAACTGCATGCATTAAGATTTCTAGACCACGTTTTTTTCTAGCACTGACAGGAACTACTGGTATCCCTAGCATTTCTGGCAATCTATGAAAATCGATATCCATGCCTCTCTCTTCAACAATATCCATCATATTTAAAGCTAGAACCATTGGCTTACCTAATTCAATAAGTTGCAATGCTAAATATAAATTTCGCTCTAAAGAAGAAGCATCTGCCACATCGACAACAATATCGACTTCATCATCTAATATATATTGACGTGATACTTGCTCTTCCATAGTATATGAAGTCAAACTATAAATTCCTGGTAAATCCACTAATTTATAATTTTCATTGTGAAATTGCATTGCTCCTTCTTTTTTTTCTACAGTTACACCGGGCCAATTGGCAACTTTTAAATGAGCACCAGTATAAGCATTAAATAAAGTAGTTTTCCCGCAATTAGGATTACCAATAAAAGCTACATGAACATCTTTACTCATTTTCTATTTCCTCGATTTCTATAGCATCTGCTATTTCTTTACCTATGGCAAAACGAGTGCCACGTACCTTTATAATTACAGCACCTTGATTTTTTTTATTTAAAACCATAAGTTTTACTTGGTCAGTCATGCCGAGCATCTCTAAACGACGTTCAATATTTCCCTCTAAATTTACTTTTTTTACAAGATAAGTTCTTCCTTTTTGTGCTTGTGATACATTCAAAATTATCGCCTCCTAAATATACACATTTTTCATTTTATCACATCTAGGCAAATTTTATCTAAAAAATAAAAAACGACACCTTTAAATAGTGTCGCTTTTATAGATAAAATCATTATTTAATTAAAATTTATCCTTATCTTTTGGTGGTGTAATATCTATTATTTTACCACTTTTAGACTCTGTATATTCCGCATCTTGTTCATTTGTATATTGATTATATTGTTGATATTCATTTTGATTTGCACCATTTAAACGGTTTCCACATTCAGGGCAGAATTTTGGAGGATTATTTCTATCCGGTGCCATCCATCCACAATTAGGGCAACGGAAATTATTTTCATCATATCTACTGCTAGCATAAGCATTAGTTTCATTTTTTTTGCCAAAAAGTTTACGATAAATAGCCATAATTACCATTACTACGATACCGATAAGTACCACATTGGCAATTAAACCTAAAATATCACCCATAAATCCGCCAAAACCAAACATATTACTAAGCATGCTACCTAAGAACATACCACCAGCAAATAAACCAATATTTCTTAAAGCACTACCCCAACGGCTACCAGATTGCTGATTGTTTGCTGTATTTGTAGTAGTGTTAGTTTTATTTGCAGTATTTGTACTTGCATTATTTGTTGTATTATTTGTAGTTGCATTAGACTTAGGTGCTTCTGTAGCATTTGTCTTTGGTGCATCAGTTTTTGGTGTTGTAGTTGTTGTTGATTTTGTAGAAGGTGTTAAAGATTTTGTTGTACTAGCTGGAGCTTTGAACCCGCCACCGCCAGATTTTGCTTTTGCCATGCCGATACCACTAAAAGCAAAAACACACACCATCACAATTGCTAATATTTTTTTGAAATTCATTATACACACTCTCTTTTTAATAGTTATTTTTTATCTAATTAATAGTTATTTTAACATATAAAACATAATCAATCAATTATCTAATTAATTATTTATAAATTTGCCTACAAAAAAAAGCTACAGCCAAAACTGTAGCTCTTATAACATAGAATAAATCGCTAATACCAATACTCCTGGTACTCCAAATATCCCTGCTATCAATGCCGTTATAAAATTAATCGGAATGTATACAAATCCCAAGAAATTTATAATATATAAAACGATAGCACCTATTATGCTATTATAAATGCAATTCCATAAGATTTTTAGTGGCATAGAAAAAATTTTAGTGAATACACATAAAATCAATAAGCCCACAAAAAAAGCAATAACTAATGTAGATTCAACCATAAAATCACAACCTTTGTTCTAAATGAACTTACATTTCTCGACGATTTTCAATAGCTTTAGCTAAAGTTACCTCATCTGCATATTCTAAATCGCCACCAACAGGAAGTCCATGAGCAATTCTTGTTACTTTTATACCTAGTGGTTTTAATAATTTGGCAATGTACATAGCTGTTGCTTCGCCTTCGATATTAGGATTAGTAGCCATGATAACTTCTTTTACTTTATCATCATATAGACGATTTAATAATTCTTTGATATGAATATCCTCTGGCCCTACTCCTTCAATTGGCGATAAAGCCCCATGCAATACATGATAAACACCTTTATAATCTCGCATACGTTCCATAGCCACTACATCTTTAGGCTGTTCTACTACACAAATAATAGAATGATCTCTATTTGGAGAAGTGCAAATAGCACAAGGGTCTGTATCACTAAGATTAAAACAACAACTGCAAAAGCCAATTTTTTCTTTAGCTTCAATAATAGCCTGCGCCAAGGCTTTTGCTTGGGCAGGCTCCATGTCTAAAATATGATATGCTAAGCGTACAGCTGTCTTTGAACCAATTCCTGGTAAAGCACGAAAATGTTCAATTAGCTTAGCCATAGGCTCAATATATCTCATTAGAATAATCCAGCAGGAAGATTTAAACCACTAGTTAATTTGCTCATTTCACTAGCCATCATTTCATCTACTTTTACCATAGCCTGATTTACAGCAGATAAAATAAGGTCTTGTAACATTTCTACATCTTCTGGATCTACTGCAGCTTTATCAATAACAAGGGACTGCATCTGTTTTTCACCGTTCATAACGACTTTAACAACACCGCCACCAACGCTTACTTCAACAGTTTTCTTTTTAAGTTCATCTTGCATTTTTTTCATATCAGCTTGCATTTTCTGAACTTTTTTCATCATGCCAGCCATATTACCTTGATTAAACATCAAAATACCTCCATATAAAATATTTTCTCTATTTAGAGTATCAAAATAAAATAAAATCGTCAATTATCTATTATTTATTATCTTCAAGAATTATTTTTCCACCAAAAATCTCAATCGCCGTCTGCAATGTATGTTTACCTTCTGGTGTCATATTATCATAATCCACATCTATTGGTGCTATATCTACATAATCTTCATCTGTAGGCATAGGAATATCTGCTTGATAATCACCTTGTGGCAATACATCCTCATCTTCAATCATAGGAATTGTTACTTTTGGCGCTTTTATTTCCTGTATTTTATCAACATTATTATTTAAAGTAGTATTAACCTGTGGCATTTGCGTTATTTTCAAATCTCCACAAGTACAGACTAAACGCAAATTATGACCTGTTACATTTTCTAATACTTCTTCTATCAATAAACGATAATCATCTTTTTCTGTACGAGCTTGTAAAAATGGGCTATCAAAATGAATAAAAAATTGATTATCTGCTATGCGATAAGGTAGAGCTCTATTTACACAAGCCACTACAACTTTTTTACGACGAGCATTAAGCCCTGCCAATACATTTTGCCAAATAGCTGTAGCATCAGCATTTTCCATCGGCATTATATTAGTATGCACTGGCTCATTTTTAACTATTTTTGAAGCTCTTTTTACTGTATTTTGTCTTGGCTCTACAGAAGTATTCATCATTGGCGCATTTGTCATTGGAGCTGATTTATACTGCTCTTGCATATTAGCCAACTGGCTACTAAGTGCTTTGACTATTCTATCCAAACGAGAAACAGTCTGTTCTAGCGCCATTATTTTTGCCTCTGAAGCACCCTTGTTATTTACTGCAGGCATATTATTCATCATCGGCATTATTTTCTCTGAATTATTATTTTCAACTTCGCCTTGCCAACATAATTTTAAAAATAAAACTTCTGCCGTTATTCTAGGTTGACTTGCCCATTTTATTTCATTAATAGCCTCATGTATTTTTTGAATAATTTGCATTATCTGGTCATGCGTAAATTCTTTAGCTTGGCGAGATAATATCTCTTCATCTTCAAAATACATGTTTAAATTTAATAATTTATTTGAAGCTTTATAGAGCATAATCGAACGAAAATGTAATACTAATTCGTTCAATAATTGTTTTATTTCTTTACCTTGAGCTATTACTTCATCAAGGATAGTTAAAATCGTTTGACTATCTTTTTTAGCTAGAGCATCTGTTATCTGCCATACCCAATCATGACCTACAAGCCCTAATACTTTTCTCACTTGTGTAACAGTGAGTTCATCTTTGGTAAAAGCAAGACATTGATCTAATAAACTGAGTGCATCACGCATACCGCCATCTGCTTGAATGGCAATGATAGACAATGCATCTTTATCTGCATTTAGCCCCATCTCATCAGTAATCATCACAAGTCGTTTTAAGATATCATCTTTAGTTATGCGTTTAAAATCATATCTTTGACAACGTGATTGTATTGTTATTGGCACCTTATGCACTTCTGTTGTTGCCAAAATAAATACAACATGAGATGGTGGCTCTTCTAATGTTTTTAGCAAAGCATTAAAAGCTTCTGTCGTCAACATATGAACTTCATCGATGATATATACTTTATATTTACCATCTACAGGAGCAAATTTCACTGTTTCACGTAAATCACGAATTTCATCAATACCACGATTGGAAGCCGCATCTATTTCAAAAACGTCCATGAATGAACCATCATTTATTTTTTGACAACATACACATTGATTACAAGGTGTTGGTGTCGGTCCATGCTCACAATTTAAAGCCTTCGCCAAAATCTTAGCTGTACTTGTCTTCCCTGTACCACGTGGTCCAGAGAATAAATATGCATGAGCTACTTTACCTGTACTTATAGCATTAGATAAAGTTTCACTGATATGTTCTTGGCCTATAAGATCCGAAAAATCTTGTGGTCTCCACTTTCGGTAAAGTGCCATATAAGCCATAATAAATGCTCCCCTCCTATTTTTGGATATAAAAAAAACAGCTTCTCAGGTAAGAACACGGTATTCAGGCGCCCTCACGGCACATGAAGATGATCACTTACCGTTGCTCCCTTCCGGACCTGGCGGGGTTCATGAGTCTCCATTGCGCGAGACCCGAATACCGCAGTCTTACATGAGAAACTGCTCATGAATGATATTTTAGCATAAAAAAAGAATTATTACAAGTGTTCATTTCTTTGATGGCAAAGAAACGAACCAAAGAAAGCCACCGCAGATAAAATTTGAACTTTGAAAATACTTATCGCTTCATACAACGCTTAGAAACTCGCTCCGCTCAAACATTCAGACTAAAAACGTATTCAGCAATAATTATTTTCAATAACCTAAAAGTTACCATTCAAATTTTATAATGCGGAAATTAATAGTACGGTATTATCAATAAATACCAAACTTCCCCGCGTTAGCAGACTTTTACGGTAGCTAAAAGCTATTGGCAAAGATAAAATCAGGGCTACGGTTTTAGTCCTACTGTTTGAGCGAAGCGAGTTTAGAGCGTTGTAGACATGATTTTATCTTTGCCAAAGTAAAATCAATATCGCGGGTGTATTTTCTTTTTGGTTCGTTTTTCTTTTAAACAAAAGAAAAATGAATATCTAACCTTTTAACCATTTTGCTACATCAATAGCGTGATATGTGATGATGATATCTGCACCTGCGCGTTTCATGCTGAGAAGTGTTTCCATAACGATGCGTTTTTCATCAATCCAGCCATTTTGAGCTGCTGCTTTTACCATGGAATATTCACCACTTACATTATATACAGCTATAGGACGATCGATTTTATCGCGAACTTGACGAACGATATCAAGATAACATAAAGCAGGTTTTACCATGATGAAATCTGCTCCTTCTTCCATATCAAGTTCTACTTCTTTCATAGCTTCACGGCTATTAGCAGGGTCCATCTGATAAGCTCTTCTATCACCAAATTGAGGAGCAGAATCAGCTGCATCTCTAAATGGTCCATAATATCCAGAAGCATATTTTACTGCATAAGACATGATAGATACATTTTTAAATCCAGCTTCATCTAAAGCTTCACGAATTACAGCAATTCTGCCGTCCATCATATCAGATGGAGCAATGATATCCGCACCACTTTGAGCTTGGCTTACAGCAACTTTTGCTAATAATTTCAAAGTAGCATCATTATCTACTTCATGACCACAAAGCTGACCGCAATGACCATGTGTTGTATATTGGCAAAGGCATACATCACCAACAATTACAAGGTTTGGCACAGCTTCTTTAATTGCACGCATAGCACGTTGTACAGGGCTATTTAAATCCCATGCACTAGAACCTATTTCATCTTTATATTCAGGAAGACCAAAAACTTCAATCGCTGGAATTCCAAGTTCATAAACTTCTTTAGCTACTTTTACTGCATTATCTACAGAAAGATGATATACATCTGGCATGCTAGGAATTTCTTCTTTTACATTTTCACCAGCAACTACAAAGATAGGATAAATTAAATCCTTTACAGATAAAGAATTTTCACGAACCATGTCGCGAACAGCGCTATTTAAACGCAAACGGCGTGGTCTTAAAGTATTGAGTTTCATCAATAGTCACCATCCAAAATTTTTTATTTTTGCTACTAAACCATCTATAGTATATACATCGGCTTCTACATCAACTGTAAGCCCATGTTTTTTACAAGTATTGGCTGTGATAGGGCCAATGCTTGCTTTAGCCACATTATCTAATAAAGATTTATCTTCATCAATTAATTTTAAAAGATTTTCCACAGTAGAAGAACTTGTAAAAGTTACCATATCTACTTTATGTTCTTTTAATAAAGCTTTTATTTCTTCTTTATTTGTATCTGCCATTTTTGTAGTATATGTTTCTGCTACATCTACAACAGCACCTAATTGACGAAGCCCTATTGGTAAAGCTTCACGAGCTTTTTGTGCTCTAGGTATTAAAACTTTTGTACCTTCTTTAATATCATCTTTTAAAACATTTAAAATACCTTCCGCCATAAACATTGTTGGTACTTTATCTGCGATGATACCATAATTTTTTAATTTATTTGCAGTAACTGTACCGATAGCTGCAATTTTAGCATCTCTTAAGCTACGTACATCTAATCCTTTTTCATTTAAGCGAGCGAAAAATCTATCTACACCATTTGTACTAGTGAAAATAATCCATTCATATTCACCGATTTTAGCGATAGCTTTATCTAAACTTGCAAAATCATCATCAGGAGTTGTAATTTTTATAGCTGGAGCTTCTATACAATTTGCCCCTAAATCTTCTAATGCTGTTGTCAATTTAGAAGCTTGTTCACGCGCTCTTGTAACTAAGATATTTTTGCCAAATAACGGCTTATTATCAAACCATTGAATTGTCTGACGTAAATTTACTACATTACCAACTACAAAAACTGCTGGTGGTTTTAAATTATGTTTTTTTACATCTTCCACAGCATTACCTACTGTAGTTACTAATACTTCTTGTTCTGCTTTTGTACCCCAACGCACTAAAGCTGCTGGTGTATCTGCACTTCTTCCATATTTTGTCAATTGACTTGTGATATGTGGTAAATTACCTACACCCATTAAAAATACTAAAGTATCTACAGCTGTAGCTAATTTTTCCCAATTTATATCGGATTTTCCTTTTGTTGGGTCTTCATGACCTGTAATCACGGCAAAAGATACTGCAACTTTGCGATTAGTTACAGGGATACCTGCATAAGCAGGTGCTGCAATAGCAGAGCTGATACCTGGTACAATTTCAAAAGCCACATTATTTTTCTTTAAAACTTCTGCTTCTTCACCGCCACGACCAAATACAAATGGGTCGCCACCTTTTAAGCGTACCACGCATTTTCCTTCTTTCGCTTTATCAGCGATAAGTTGGCTGATGTCTTCTTGACGCATTGCGTGATTGCCAGCTTTTTTACCTACATAGATATATTCTACATCATCTTTAGCAAAAGCCATCAAACGTTTATCTGCTAAATAATCACAAATAACTACATCTGCTTTTTCTAAACATTCTTTTCCCTTTAAAGTAATTAGGCGATAATCTCCAGGACCTGCACCTACTAAATAAACCATTCCATTCATTGATAAGAACCTCCAAAAGATATTATAATCCCAATTACTTATTGGGCATTTTCATCAGGGCAACATAAACCTAGACTTTGCATAATTTTTAATCCGCCATTTGCCAAAAGTTTTTCAGCTAAATCTTTTCCCAAAGTTTTGGCATTAGCTCTTGAACCTATGATTTTATCACGAATTATACATTTGCCATCAATAGAACCAATTACAGCTTCTACAGACAAATTATCATCATCTTCAACTTGAGCATAGACACCAACAGGCACTTGGCAACCGCCTTCTACACGAGCCAAAAAGCTACGTTCTGCTTTTGTTGCATCTGCTGTTTTATCATCATGCAAAAATTCAAGCATTTGTTTTATTTCTTCATCATCTTCTCTAGTTTCTATAGCCAAAGCACCTTGACCTACAGCTGGAAGACAAATTTCACGAGGAATAATCTGTGTTATTTTATCACCAAAGCCTAATCTTTTAAGCCCTGCTACTGCTAAAACAATAGCATCAAAATTTTCTTCTTCTAATTTACGAAGTCTTGTGTTCACATTTCCACGAAGACTATGAATATCTAAATCTGGTCGTGCTTTTAATAATTGAGCCTTGCGACGAAGACTAGAAGTTCCTACCTTAGCCCCTTGTGGTAAATTTTCTAAAGTTTTATATTTTGGACTAACTAGTGCATCTCCACAATCTAAACGCTTAGTTATAGTGGTCAAAGATAATCCTGTTGGTAATACAGTAGGCATATCTTTTAAACTATGTACTGCTAAATCTACACGTTTTTCTAACATTGCTACTTCAAGTTCTTTTGTAAATAATCCTTTGCCACCGATTTTAGCAAGTGGCACATCAAGAATTTTATCGCCTTTAGTAACAATATGCATCAATTCAACTTCCAAACCTTCATATTGTTTACGTAGACGATCTGCCACATATTCTGCCTGCCATAATGCTAATTTACTGCTACGTGTACCAATAACAATCTTTTTACGCACTATTATTCCCTCTCTTTTAATACATCTATTTTAAATAACTTAGTTACAGCATTCACATAATAATCTTCTTGTTGTGTTCCTGCAAAACTGTTTAACTTAATCATTGGCTCACGCAATAATTTACGAACAATCATATGTGACATATGTTCAATTTCTCTAACCTGACTTTCAGTTAAATCGCCAAGTTTTGTCATTGCTCGTTTCACTTCGCGACGACGAATGCGCTCAGCTTTTGTTGATAAACGAGCCATTACTGGCTGACAAGATAAATATTGAAAACGCTCTAAAATTGAATTTACTTCTTCATCAATAATTTTTTGAGCTTGATATGCTTCATATTCACGTTCTTTGATATTATCTTCAACTACAGCTTCTAAATCATCAATATTATATAATTCTACGCCTTTTATCTCTGCTACATCTGGGTCAACATCACGAGGCACTGCTATATCAATGATGACAAGCGGTCTACCTTTACGCTTAGACATGAATAATTGTGTTTCCCAAGGTTTTACTACATAATGAGGTGCTCCTGTGGAAGTTACTACAATATCCACATCATTTGCTTTACGCAAAGCATCACGGAAACCTACTGCTTCACCGCCAAATTGACTAGCTAATTCCTGTGCTTTATCAAAATGTCTATTAGCTACATAAATTTTCTTAGCACCCTTGCCCATTAAATTACGAGCAGTGAGTTCTGCCATTTGACCTGCACCATAGATAAGCGTATTGCTATGTTCTAGACTGCCGAAAATCTTTAAAGCTAATTGTACAGCGGCATAACTAACAGATACTGCATTATAAGCAATTCTAGTTTCTGTACGCACTCTTTTTCCAGTAGTAATCGCACGATGAAATAAAGTATTTAAAATTGTACTTGTCGCTTGAGCTTCTCTTGCCATTGAATAAGCTTTTTTAACCTGACTTAAAATTTGACCTTCACCAATGATAAGTGAATCCAAGCTAGAAGCTACTGCAAATAAATGTCGTATACAATCTTTATCTACATGATAATAAAAATACTCATCTTTCGCATCATCACTTCCTGCAAGCGTGAAAAAAAACTCTTTTACATCTTGCATATTTTCATTTGCATCATCTACAACAGCATAGATTTCTGTGCGATTGCAAGTAGATAAAATTACAACTTCACTAATTCCATTATAATTATCTAAATGACGTAATCCTTTATTAATATTGTCAACAGAAATGGCAAATCTTTCACGTACTTCTACAGATACAGTTTTATGATTAAGCCCTAAAACCACTAATTGCATCTCTTATGCTCGCCTCCGCTTCATCATATTTTTTAGCCCTTACAAGTTCCATCACATCATCACTTAACGCACTACGCCAAAAGATTTCACGGTCATCACTTGTTGGCAATTTTTCAATAGCTTCTTTTCTTAATTGCACTAATTTATCTAACCAATTTGCATATGTTTCGTCAAATTCTCGTTCCATTTTACAACGCAAATATCTAGATAATGCTGGTGATTTTCCATTAGTTGAAAAAGTTACTAATAAATCACCTCTTCTAATTTTTGCAGGCAAAGCAAAATCACAAAATTCTAATCTATCAACTACATTTAATATCATTTTTTTTTGATTTGCTTCTTTTCGAACTTGTGCATTTACTTCTTCATTGCCTATAGCACAAATAGCCAAAATAAAATCAGTTAAATCTCCTTGTTCATAGCATTTTTTTTGCCAAATTATTGATTTTGTTTCCACTAATTTAGCCAAACCTTCCACTATTTGAGGAGAGATAACTGTAACTTTTGCCTTTGCCTCTAATAAACCTTTTACTTTTCTCAGTGCTACATGTCCGCCACCTAAGACTACACAAGGCTTATTATCCAAAATTAAATTAATAGGATACACACCCACACCTCTTCAAAATATGAATATAATTCATTTTTTATAATTATACCGCAATAAATATGCTCTATCAACACTTTAAAGTAATATTATATAACAAGCTATCAAATTTATTAATACCTTATCTTGCAATTATTTTACCTGAATTTTTCTTTACCAAAAAAGTCAAATAGTTTATACTTATAATATCCTTTAGATGTTTATGTCGATACAAAGAAGATTAATATATGGAAATCCTTTTATGTTTTATTATTTCTCCTATATTCCTTTTCTTTGTTCCATAACAAATGAAAAGGAATTATATTATTAAGTAGGTGTTAAATTTATGAAAACTATCGCATTAATTGCCCATGACCAGAAAAAAGAAGAAATGCTTGAATTTGTTGGCAATCATCTTGATGTCTTAAAACAATTTCATCTTGTAGCAACTCGTACAACTGGTACATTAATCAACGAAAAATATAATTTAAATGTTGAAACTATGATGTCTGGTCCTTTAGGTGGCGACCAACAAATCGGTGCTATGGTAGCAACTGAAAAAGTAGATTATGTAATTTTCATGCGCGATCCATTAAACGCTCAGCCTCACGAACCTGATATCAACGCACTTCTTCGCATTTGCGACGTTCACAATATTCCACTTGCTACAAATCGCAGAAGTGGTCATATTTTAATCAAATATGCTGGTGAAAAATTATAATATTACGCATAAAAAAAAGACTTTAGCTCTAAATAGAACTAAAGTCTTTTTTCATCTAATTAATTCATTTCAAATACAACTGATACATTTGCTCTAACACTGATATCACCACTTTGAATAGGTGAAGTTGCTCCTGTTGCATCAGCTGCTCTCATATACATAGCATTATTGAAATTTTTAGCTTCAATATATGTGCTTCCAGTATTTACACTGACTACATTTACTATAGATTTTCCTAAGCTATTAGCAACAACTTGTGCTTTACGTTTAGCATCTGCGATAGCTTGCTGTAATACTTTATCTTTATAAACTTGGCTGTCTTTTAAACCAAATTCTATAGAATTTACATTGCTAGCACCTGCATTAATTGCTGTATCAATCACAGTTCCTACCATATCGATATTATCTATAGTAACAGTAATTTCATTTGATACATTGTAGCCAATGATTTCTCTACTATTATCTTTAGTGTTATATACAGGATATAAATTATAATTTGTTGTCTGCATTTTATCTTTAGTTATAGCTAATCCCAATATAGCACTTTGAATATTTTGCATGATTTGAGCATTTTGTGCTGAAGCCAATTTTGCATCTTTTGCAGTATTTTCAATGCTAATACTTATAGTTGCTTTATCTGGAGCAACTTTTATTGTAGAGCTTCCATCTACAGAAATTGTTCTTAAATCCTGTGCTTGTACTAGACTACAAGAAAATAAAATACATAGAGCCATCACTAAGCCGACCAAACTAAATTTACGCATAAATAACACTCCTTTTGCTTTAAATTAATTAAATTATTAAAATTTTATTAAAATTTTCCAGATAAAATATAGGGAAAAATTTTCCCTATATTTATTTATGCATTAAACATTGAAACGGAAATGTGTAACATCGCCATCTTGCATAATATAATCTTTACCTTCTACACGCACTTGACCTTTTTCACGAGCTGCTGCTACACTTCCAGAAGCTACTAAATCATCATAAGATACGATTTCTGCACGAATGAAGCCACGTTCTATATCAGAGTGAATTTTACCTGCAGCCTGTGGAGCTTTTGTACCCACTTTAATAGTCCATGCACGACATTCATCTTCACCAGCTGTCAAGAAAGTCATAAGACCTAATAATTTAAAAGCTGCTTTGATTAATTTATTAAGACCAGATTCATCAAGTCCTAAATCAGATAAAAATTCATTTGCTTCTTCTTCATCAAGTTCTGCAATTTCAGATTCTACTTTAGCAGAAATTACTACCACGCCTGCATTTTCTTTTTGAGCATATTCTTTTACTTTTGCTACATATTCATTATCATTTTCAGCAGTAGCTGCTTCATCTTCACTTACATTTGCTACATATAATGTAGGTTTTAAAGTCAATAAGTTCAAATCTTTGATGAGTTCTAATTCATCTTCACTGAGTTCTGCTTGACGGGCTGGAATAGCTTCTTCTACTACTTTTTTTACTTTTTCCAAAACAGCTTCTTCAGCACGAGCTTCTTTATTACCGCTTTTAGCTGTACGAGAAACTCTATCTAAACGTTTTTCTACAGAATCAAGGTCTGCTAAACAAAGTTCAGTGTTGATGATTTCAATATCACGAATTGGGTCTACACTACCTTCAACGTGAGTGATATCACCACTAGCAAAACAACGTACAACATGAGCTACTGCATCTACTTGGCGAATATGGGATAAGAATTTATTTCCTAAACCTTCACCACGAGAAGCGCCTTTTACTAAACCTGCAATATCAACAAAGCTTACGCTTGCAGGAGTAGTTTTTTTAGAATTGTACATTTCATGAAGAACTTTTAATCTTTCATCAGGAACATCTACAACACCTACATTTGGTTCAATTGTGCAAAATGGATAGTTTGCTGCTTCTGCACCTGCTTTTGTAATAGCATTAAATAATGTAGATTTACCCACATTTGGCAATCCTACAATACCAACTTCTAAATTACTCAAAATTATTCACCCTATCTTTTTTATTTTTCTATATAATTATACCTTATTCTTATTTTACTGCAACAAGGCTTCATCTATAATTGTACCATATTTGCCAAGCCACCAAGAAATAGCTCTTACACCATTGATATAATTTTCTAAAACAGTTCTATCTGGCAAGACTTCACGATTAAAATATTGTGGTTTTTCTACTAAATCATCAGTATTACCGATAGCATCAGCAGTTATCCAAAAAGCATAACTTTGACCTAATTTATTTTCACTCAAAGATTTCCCCACACTATAATAAGTAAAACCTTCTGGAGCTATTAAATCTATCACTGTTGGCATAATATCTATTTGACTTCCTGCCATATCTTCTGGCAATAAATCTTTTTGTATGCCTTTTCCTGTGATGATAAGTGGTACACTATAGCGTTCATACATCGTAGGTACTTTATCGATATTATATCTATCAGCATGGTCGCCTACGAAAATAAATAAACTATCTGGATATTTTGCTTTGACTTTATTGATGAAATCACTTGCCATCTTATCTGCATACCAAAAATGACCAAGCTCTTTGATTAATTCTTGATTATTTTTTTCTTTATCAGGCAAACCTTCAATCACTTTACTAGCATCAAAACCTTCTTTTTCTAAGTCAATATTAAATGGTGAATGATTTGATGTATTTAAAATCACCGAAAAAGTCATTTTATTATCATCAATCTGTTTAAAAATAGCATCATATAAATATTCATCATCAGCACCCCATACGCTACCTGTAGCATTAGGGTCAATATTGCCTCTACTATAAAAATTATCAAAGCCTTGCGCTAATGTAAATTCTTGAATATTTTCCCATGTAGCAGGGCCAGCATACCAAAAACTTGTTTCATAGCCTAAATTTTTCATCTGCGGTGCTATTGCTGTGATATAAGGATTTGCTAAGGCTTCTGGCATAGTTGTCAAATACAAATTAGAATTTGCCATACCTGTAACCATAGTCATCAAAGCACCTACTGTACTTGAACCACTTGGCAACATATGCGAAGTATAAATCGTATCATCTTCAGCGATTATTTTTTTCATATTATCAGCAATATGCAAATTGCTATATTTATCTAATAATGGCCAGTTCGCATAGCTTTCTGATACAATCACAAAAATATGTTTTGGTTTTTCTATCTTTGCCCCTGTTGCTTCTTTGGCTAGATATATACTTAAATCATTTCCGCCATCTTTATTTGTTAAAGATTTTGCTAAATCTCTCACATTTTGCGCTGAAAAACTAAGTCCATTACAAGCTTCCATACGCATTTGATTTGCATATGCTCGATAAATAGCTTGGTAATCATCTAAAATAGACTCATTCAAAAATGTATCATTTGTAATCCCTGCATTTTCCCAATTCACACCAGATTTCCAGCTCCAGCCACCGCCATATAAAGATAATGTACCTAAAACATATACGCACATGAGCAAGGAAATAGTTTTTATTTTCTCTGGTAATATTTGCCATCTTTTAACTTTAAAACTATAAACTAAAAATTTGTTAAAAGCATAATTCAAGATAGCAACTAGAACAATTACTAATAGCAATTTCAATGGCAACTGAAATTCTTCTACTAAAGAAATAAATAATGCATATAAATCTTCATGCATTGCTGTAAATAACATTTGATTGAAACCGCTATGGAATTGTTGATAAAAAGGAAATCTAGCTACAAATAATAATGTAGTTATAAACAAAATCGCAAATGAACAAATATAGCGAAAATATTTTAATCTATGCCATATAGTTTCAGCGATAAAACCAATGAGCATACATAATGTAAGTCCGCCTGCTGTTTGCAAACTTAATTTTGCCCCACTATAAATTGCTGTAAGAATTAAATTATGTCCACTATCTGCACTGAGATATTCACTCATACCCCAAATAAAAATCAAACGATAGACACATAATAATAACCAAAAAAAGATAAAGGTTTTTATTATTTTTGTTAAATTTTTATTTAAACCTAACAAAATTTTATTTAGCAATATAATCCTTCTTTCTCGCTTTACCAAAATTACTAAAATTTACAAGAAACTTACTATACTGCTTTATTATACAAAAAAATTTTTCACTTATAAATACACTATTAACTAAAACCTTACAAAATTTATAAAATAAGCAAAAAGACTTCCTATAGCCATTTATTCATTAAATAAACTATAGGAAGCCCTAATTTATAAAAATGATAAAATCTGAGCTATCTTTTTACAATAATTAGTCTAAGATAACTGCTTTTGTAGCTGTAGCTTGTCCAGGCATGCTCATTGCTACAAAATCATACCATACTAAAACTTTATCACCTTGTTTTAATTCTTTAGCATCATCTTCTACATTTTCAGGAATTGTAACGAACATATCTTCATTAGTATTTAAAAATTTAACGCCATTTTTTACTTTATCCACTTTGCTAACATGCATATAGATACCATCATGCTGACCATCACCCATTACAAGTGCATATGCTCTGCTTTGTGGTGGAAGGCTACGAGTGGAAATAGAGCTATAATATGCTGTTAATTCATCACCTACATGTAAACGATTGAGGTCTACATCTTCACCATTTTTACCATTTAAAATTTCAGTATCCCAACGCACGATTAAAGCCACTGTATTATCAGAATTTTTATCTTTTATAGTAATCATGTCATCATTAATAGATACAATCTGACCATGCATACTTACCACATTATCTACTGCTTTGTTTGCAGCAGCAAATGCAGCTGTAGAAGCAAAAGCTAAACATAACACCATCATCAATAAAATTCTAAGTTTCTTCATTGTAAATTCAACCTCCATTGAATATATTCATTAATCTTATATTACCATCTTTAATGAACATATTCAATAAGAAATCTATTAGAGATAAATTAAAAGATTATTAAAATAAAAAAGAGATTTATTGCCTTTGCTATATATAAACAAATTCATAAATCTCTTTTTATTATATTCTATTCATGTAATTCCAATGGTAGTCCATCAGGGTCTTTAAAAAATGTCATTTTTTTCTGTGTAAAATCGTCCCATCTAATCGGTTCACATTCAATGCCCAATTTTTCTAATTCTGCTACAGTCTTTTCTATACATTCCACTTTAAAAGCTAAATGTCTAAGTCCACACGCTTCCGGATTATTTACACGTTTTGGTGCATCTGCTTTACCAAAAATCTCCAATTCACAACTACCTAATTTTAAATCTAGCTTATAATCATTTCTATCTTCTCTATGATGTTCCCTAATTACTTCAAACCCCAATAAATCTACATAAAAATGACGAGATTTCGCATAATCAGATACGATAATTGCCACATGATGAATTACATCTAAATTCATGATTTACACCTTTAATCTTTCTTTTTAAATAAATATGTCATATAGATAAATATTACCCAAATAGGTAAAACTATTATAGAAATCAACATATCTGGTATTTGTGTCATAATCACTACTACTGCGATTAAGAACAAGATACAGAAATAATTTGTATACGGATAAAATAAAGATTTAAATTTAAGTTCATCTAAACGATTTTCACGAGTAAATTTCAATCTAAATTTCATATGTGTAATAGTAATGATAAACCAGCTGATGATTAAGCCTGCTACTACAATAGATAATAAATACATAAATAATTCTTTAGGGAAATAATATGTCATTATTACAAGAATTATACCAATAACTGCTGATACTAAAATCCCTACCATTGGAATACCAGTGCGAGATAAGGAAGCGAAAATTTTTGGTGCATTTCCTTCTTTTGCTAAACCATAAAGCATACGAGATGTACCATATAAAATACCATTATATGCAGATAATGCTGCTACTAATACAACAAAGTTTAAAATATTAGCTGCTGCTGGAATACCGATATTAGAGAAAATCTGTACAAATGGACTGCCTTGAAGACCAACTTGATCCCATGGAGAAAGACTCATCAATACTACCATAGTACCAATATAGAAAATTAAAATACGAATTAAAATTTGATTTATAGCTTTTGGTAAAGTTTTTTCAGGATTTTCAGCTTCTCCTGCTGTTATCCCGATCAAATCTACGCCACCAAAAGAGAACATAACTACTGCTAAAGAAGCCGCAAAGCCCCAAGCACCGTTAGGGAAAAATCCACCATTAACCCATAAATTACTGAAATTTTGAGGGAATGGCCCCATTGTTGTAAAAATTAAATACAAACCAAATACAATCATACAGCAAATAGCTGTTATTTTAATAAATGATGCCCAATATTCTGATTCACCATAAAAACTTACATTGATTAAATTAACAGTTATGATTACTAAAATACAAATTAAAATAGTGAGCCATTGTGGAAAATCAGGTAACCAGAAATTGACATATGTTGCTGTCGCGGATAATTCAGCCATACCAGCTATCATATATAAAAACCAATAATTCCAACCTGCTAAATAACCAGCAAATCTATGCCAATATTTATCAGCAAAATAACTGAAAGAACCGGATACTGGTTCTCTAACAGACATTTCACCCAACATTCTCATGACAAAGAAAATAAAAATCCCTGCTAATAAATAAGATAAAATAATACCAGGCCCTACTAATTTGATTGTTGGTGCAGAACCGTAAAATAAACCTGTACCAACAGAAGCCCCTAAAGCAATCATTTGCATATGACGACTTTTTAAGCCCCTCTTCATTTTGTGTTCATTATTATCCATATCTATCCACCTTTTTTAATAAAATCTAAAAACATAAATAATATATTATCATTTACCTTATCAACTTTACAATAAACAAATAAAAAATCCCTATAAATACTAAAATAATATGTATAAAAATTACAGACAAAAAGCACTAACTATCAAAAATCAATAGTCAATGCTTTTCATCTTAATTCATACCTTATTATACTTTTGCTCTCAATTTATATGTTATATAAATAAATGCTACCCAAACTACTAATGCCCCTAAAGATATTCTCATGTCTTCCATAAAGAACATAATCACTACAATAGCAGCTAAGAAAATAAAACAAAAATAATTAATATAAGGGAATAAAAATGCTTTAAAATGAAGTTCATCCAAACGATTTTCCTGTATGAATTTCATTCTAAATTTCATATGAGTTATAGCTATAGTTGCCCATGTGATAACAAGTGCTGCAACTACAGTTGATAATAAATACATGAAAACTTTTTCAGGTAAAATATAAGTCAAAATTACAAGCAACAAAGAAATTGCTGTAGATACCAAAATACCTACCATTGGTATACCACGACGAGATAAAGAAGCAAAAATCTTAGGTGCATTTCCATTTTGCGCCAAATTGTGCAAAATACGAGATGTACTATACAAACTACTATTGTATACAGAAAGTGCTGCTACAATTACTACGAAGTTTAAAATATTAGCTGCTGCTGGAATACCGATATTAGAGAAAATCTGTACAAATGGGCTAGCATTTAAACCAACTTCATCCCATGGAGCAAGTGTCATCAATACTACCATAGTACCAATATAGAAGATTAAGATACGAAGCAATACTTCATTTATAGCTCTTGGTAAAGTTTTTTCTGGATTTTCAGCTTCTCCTGCTGCAATACCGATTAATTCTACACCGCCAAAAGAAAACATAACTACAGCTAAAGACTGTGCAAATCCCCAAGCACCATTAGGGAAAAAGCCACCATTATTCCATAAATTACTGAAATTATCAGGAAATGGTCCCATTGTTGTAAATATCAAATAAAAACCAAATACAATCATACAGCAGATAGCTAAAATTTTAATAAATGATGCCCAAAATTCTGCTTCACCAAAAGTTTTTACATTGATTAAATTCACAGTTGTTACCACTACAATACAGACTAAAACTGTTATCCAATGAGGTACATCAGGAAGCCAATAATTTACATAAATAGCGATTGCAGATAATTCCGCAAAGCAAACTAATAAATATAAAAACCAATAATTCCAACCTGCCAAATAACCTGCAAAAGGACCTAAATATTTATTCGCAAAATAAACAAATGAACCAGATACAGGCTCTCTTACAGACATTTCCCCTACCATTCTCATGATACAGAAAATGAAAACACCAGCTAAAGCATAGGATAAAATAATCCCTGGACCTACTAATTTAATTGTTGGTGCAGAACCATAAAACAGCCCCGTACCAATAGAAGTACCAAGTGCAATCATTTGCATATGGCGATTTTTCAGCCCTCGCTTCATTTTATTATTTTCATCACTCATAATAATCCACCTTTAAAATTATTCTTTATACATATGTTCAATACGTGCTACAGCCAATGTACTTACTACATCGCCTGTTACATTAAGTGCAGTATGAATCATATCTATTAAACGGAAGATACCAACTATCATACCCATAATTTCAATAGGAAGCCCCATTGTTGTAAGTAACATTATAGTCAATACAATGCCACTGTTTGGAATACCAGGAGTACCTATGGAAATCAATGTAGTCATAAAGATAAACATAACTTGTTGCATTAAAGAAAGTTCTACACCATATACTTGAGCTACAAATAATACAGTAACAGCATAATATACAGCAATCCCATTCATATTGATAGTTGCACCAATAGGCAAAGTAAATGATGCTAATTCATCTTTTACTTTAAATTTTTCTTCAGTAACACGTAAGCTAACAGGTAAAGTACCAGAACTACTTGTTGTACTAAATGCTACTAACCAAATTTCTGTAATTTTAGTAAAGAAATCTTTCAATGAAATCTTAGCAATGTATTTAATAATAAATACATACATAAATAACACTACAGAAAAAGCACCTATGTAATGAGTTAAAATAAATTTACCTAAAATATTAAAAATAGATAAACCATATTCGCCAACACTACAAGCAACTAAAGCAGTTACCCCAAATGGAGTTACTTGCATTACCATATCTGTGATTTTAAACATAATAATATTGGCTTCATCAATAACTTTTTTAACATTTTTTACTCTATCACCCAAAATAGTTATCGCAATACCAATAAATACCCCAAATACGATAATTTGCATTAAATTACCTGTAGCTAAAGCTGTTATCGGATTATCAGGAACCATACTCAAAATAGTCTGGCTAACAGTCATTGGCTCAGCAGGTTTTATCACTTCGCCTGTATCTACAATTTGACTTACAGCAAAATCAGCACCTGGCTTCATTATATGTGCCACAATAAGACCAATAATTGCAGAAAGCACTGTAGTTACAATATAAAACCCTACTACCTTTGTTCCTATGCGTTTTAATTTTCCAATATCACCTATACTAGATATTCCACTAATAATAGATAAAAATACAACAGGAACAACAATCATTTTAATAAGTTTTAAAAATAAATCTCCAATAGGTTGTAACCATAAAATATCTTTTTGAAAAATAAGACCTAAGATAATCCCTATCCCAAAACCTAGAAAAACTTTAGCGCTCATACTAAGATTTTTCAAATTATCACACCCTTAATTTATAAAATAATACGCTTTCCATTATATCATAAAATCCATAAAAAATTTACATATTTACATTATTTTTAAGAAAAAAGATAAAAATTTTATACATTTTATCCATAATAAACCTTATTATTTACAAAATGCTCTATGATTAATAGCTAAAAATAAAAAGCTTAATAAAATCTTATCTATATTTTCTAAGATTTCATCAAGCTTTCCTAATTATTTATTTTATTATTTATCTTAAATTATTTATTCCAATAATCTTTATGAACTTCTACTACTTCATTTTCCACTTCTGGGAATGGACCTTCTACTTTTATATCTTTTTGACCTCTAGCGAATACTTCTCTACATGGTAAATCAAAAGTAGGATTTTGTTCATCATCACCAGTTAATTCTAAAAGGCGTTTTTCACTAATGCCATAAACTACTTTACCTACATTACCCCAATATATAGCACCTGCACACATTGCACAAGGTTCAGCAGTAGAATAAAGAGTGCAATTCCATAAGAAATCTTTACTATATTTTTTAGAAGCTTTAATCATTAAGCTAGTTTCAGCATGACCACTACAATTAGATTCTGTGATTTCAATATTTTCTTGTTCTAATAAAATATTGCCTTCACCGTCTACCAAGATAGCACCAAATGGAGTATTTCCATGTTCACGAGATTTTTTTGATACTTCAATTGCTTTTCTTAAATAAAATAAATGATCCATAATTTTACCTCACAAATTACTTATAATTAATATTTCTTTTGTCTAATTAATTGATAATGAATAAATTTTGTATCTACATATTCATTAGCATAAAAGACAGGTTCATCATTATTATCAAAATTGATAATATCGCAATTTAAAAAGCTTGTTATTTGTTCACATTTAAAATAATTAGTCAAAGAAGATAATTCCTGATTTGTTATTGTAGATAATTCTACTTTGTCCCAAATAATTGTACGCTTTAAAAATTCACTAAAATATTTATATATAGACATATCTAAGCAGTTTTGCAAAAAATTCTCTTTAACTATTTTTACAGGAATTCTATCAACACAATAAATAGCTGGCATCTCATTAGCATAAAACATTCGCTCAACAATAAAAACTTCTTCATTATTATCTAACTGTAATTTCTTAGCTTCATCATCTGTAGCTAAACGCTTATTAGTAGATAACACTTCTGTTTTTACCTCATAACCACTATTAGCAATTACATCACGTAAATCTCCAATAGGATTAAATACTACATTCATTCCCAAAGCTTGTTGATTAACGAATGTTCCTTTTCCCTGTTTACGAAAAATAATCCCTTCACTAGCAAGCTCATTTAATGCACTTCTTACAGTAATTCTACTAACACCTAATTCTTGAGCCAATAATTCTTCTCTAGGGAGCTTGTTTGATATAGATAAATCCATTGATTGTATATACTGTAAAATAGATTGTTTTGTTAATTGACTCAATGCTTGTTCTTTTACTTTACAAAATTTCATTTACAAATCCTCTACTAATTAACTAATTTTGTTTTAATTATATGACTGAAAAAATCAAGCTGTCAATTTATCTCTACCAGATATATCCATATTTTATTTTGTTTTAAAAATTTCACTATAATTAAATAAAGTATTCAAAATAATGGCTGTAACAGTGCCTGTAAAAATACCATTTTCTAGAAGCATTTTCAAAATTTCTGGCATTTCATTAAAAAGCCCTGGTGTAACAGTTGTTCCTAAACCAATACCAATACTACAAGCTACAATAATAATATTCTCATTCTTTTTAAAATCTACACTAGATAAGATTTTAATACCATTTGCACCAATTGTACCAAATAGACATATCATAGCTCCTCCTAATACTGGATGAGGAATTAATGTAGTGAGCATCGCAAATTTAGGAACAAGACCTAAAATAACTAAAATAACTGCTGCAGCTACTAATACAAATCTATTTCTTACGCCTGTAACAGTCATAAGTCCTGCATTTTCAGAAAAGGTAACATATGGGAAAGAATTGAATAATCCGCCTAAAAATTGAGCACAACCTTCAGCTCGAATACCATTTGCTATATCTTTTGGCGTTATTTTCACTTCACAAATATCAGCAATCATGTAAAAAATCCCCACAGATTCAGCCACACTAATAACTAAAAAGATAGACATTACAACTACACTGTTGAATGTGAATTCTGGAGCACCAAAATGCAATGGATGAATAAGCTTAAACCAATCTGCATCATTTAGATGAGATAAATCTACCATACCAAAAAAACTAGCAAATATTGTACCTAAAATTAAGCCTACTAAAATAGCTATAGATTTTGCAAAACCTTTGCAAAAACGATTTATCAACAAAATAATTATCAATACAAAAATAGCAACTAAATAATTTATTGGGTCACCAAAATTTTCTGATCCAATTCCACCTGCCATATCTTGTAAAGCCAAAGGAACTAATGAAAAACCAATGATAGTTACTAAAGACCCTATTACTATTGGTGGAAAGAATTTAATAATCTTATTAATAAAAAATGAACACGCAAAAACTAATACACTAGATAATAAAATTGCACCATATAAAACTGTCATTCCACCAGTTTTACCGATAGAAATCATAGGACCTAAAGTTATTACTGCACATCCCAATACTACTGGTAATTTAATTCCAATAAATCGACCAATACCAAAGGATTGTAAAAAAGTAGCAATACCACAAGTAAATAAATCTGCCGAAATCAAAAAAGCTAAATCTAAATTAGATAATTGCAAAGCATTAGCTAAAATTATTGGCACAATTACTGCCGCTGAATACATTACTAATACATGTTGAAATCCTAATATTGTTAATTTACTTACAGGGATTTTTTCATTAATATAATCTTTTTTCCCAATTTGTTCCATAATCAACCCTCTTTCTTAAAAGGTAATACCTATTACCTTTATTATTATACATAAAAAATAAAAAAAAGCAAATAAAAAAGAGGAAATTAAATTAAAAAATTTAATTTCCTCTTTTACTTTCTTCTTTACAATATTTAATTTTTATTTATTATCTTTTTAGGATGTTTCCAATATAACTTTTCACAACGAGGTGAACAAAAAATAGTTCGCCTATCATGCTTATTCACAACTGTTACTAATTCATGACATTTTTTACATCTAAATTGTCTTAGTATAACTCCTGTATTTTCTTCATCATTTATATCTTCTACAATCCTATTTTTGCTATAGTATGTTTCTTTATGATGTTTTTTTCGACAATAATAGGTACAATACACTTGATCTTTTCTTCTAGCTTCGAAAGATTGATGACAAACTGGGCATATCTTATTTAAATGCATTTATTTCTCCATCATTTTTAGAAAACGATTTTTATCTTCTAAAGTTTTTAATGCATTTGTATAAATCTTAAAAATTATTTCATCATCAATCATTTGTAATTGCATACTAGAATCTAAATCATCATATACTTTACTTTGTGAATCTATTAAATATCTTTGTAGTATATAGCAATATTTTCCCTTTTTAGTTCTATCTATGGTACTACCACTAATATCACTATCATTTATTATTATATTAGCATTATTATTTCCAATAATGGAAAAAATATACTTTATTACTGCTAATATATGGGCTTTTTTATTACTTGCCATAAAAATATCCTCCCTCTGGCTTAGTAATTATTGCTCCAAAAAACAAAAATAACTATTATTCATTTATATCCACCATTTAGACGGCTTTGATTTCTGTATAATATCATCATGATATGTAGCTTCATTATCATGTTCTTCTGTAAATAGATATTTTATATCCATTTCATTATTAAAAATCTCACTATTTATTTTTATTACTTCTTGGAATGTAAATTCCCCAACATGTTTTAGTTTATTTTCGATAATTTCTTCTGAACAATTTAGCAAATTAGCTAATATATGTGCTATTTCTTCTGTTTTATAGCCTTTTTTTACAATCTCATTAACTAAATTATTATACATAACATCACCACCTTTCCAAATATGGAAATATTTTAGTTTTATTTTACTTCCATTTATGGAAAAAGTCAAATAACTCAAAGGAAAATATTAAAATTTTTAGAAATCTATCAACTTTACACTAAAATTTATAAATGATATACTATTTCAATAATCCGAAATGGAGGAATAATATATTATGGAATCCTTTAAACCTATATTGGAAAAAATAAAAAAAATAAAACAAGAAAAAGGTTATACTAATGAAGTTTTAGCTCAAAAATCAGGTATTCCCCTCAGTACTTTGAATAAGATTTTATCTTCTGTTATCAAAGATCCCAAAATTGGTACTCTTATAGCTATCACAGATGCTTTAGATGTTGATATAAATTCATTGATTTATGATAATCTAAATATAAAAGATAAACCCAATCCAAAAACAACTGATAACTTAGAAAAACTAGCCAATGAATATAATCTAAATATAGATGATATAGCTTTTATTACAAAATATATCAATCTACCAGCTAAAGATCGTCAACATTTTCTTTCTTTATTAAGATTGTTGACTTCAGAAAATATTGACAATTCTCCCGTTTTAACAAAACCAGATCACAAATTAACTATAGAAGAAAAACGTAAAATTGTTGAATATGAATTAGATTTAGAAGAAAAAAAACAAACATTATTAGCTTCCATTTCTTTAAATGGTTCATGAAATTACATAAAAAAGGCAGTTTATGATTATTTTCATAAACTGCCTTTTTTATAATAAATTTTAAAAACAAAAATCATCGATGAATAAAATATATTAACTATATATTTTATATACTTATCGTCTCATCATATTTTGAAAACGTTTCTTATCTGATAAACTTTTCAAAGCACTTGTATAAATTTTGCTTACTATCTTATCATCAATCATTTGCATTTGCATATTAGAACCTAAATCACCACATACTTTACCCTGTGAGTCTATCAAATATCTCTGTGGCATACAATAATATTTCCCATCATTAGTAAACATATATAATGTCAATGAAGATACTGTATCTTTTAAATCCTCATCTTTTCTAAGCTCTGTTAGGAAATTACTTTCTTTATAATGTTCTTCTGCAGATACTATTAAGTAATATTGTCCATCTTTTTTTACTACTTCTACAGTATCGGTATCAATATATACTGTTCCTAAATCTGAATTTCCTACCATTTTAAAAGCTTGAGCTTGTACATGTTTAATAGGTCTAATAAATATGATTCCTATGATGATAATACACAATATAAAAATATTTACTATTCCCATATTATCTCTTATTATATCCATATTTTTTACCTAATATAAAATTATTTGGAAGCTTGTTGTATTGGAGTAAATACATAATTTACTAATTTTTGATTTTTATCAAATACAAAAATTATTGCAGCTACTGGTTGTTTATCAAAAGTAGCTAAATAAGTAACTCTATCTTCTTGTTCAAATTTCTCAAATGCACGGAAATTTACATCTTTTACATTACCAAATTTTTCTTTAACTTCAGCTGGTAATTTCTTATATGTTCTTTCACTTACACTTTTTTTCAAGTTATCAGAAAAATCTTTGCTAACTACAGCATATTCTGGTGCTTGTTCTTTAGTAAATACGCCCATAAAAGTTTCTGCTATCTTTTGTTCTTTATTTAAATCACTTCCATCAGAAGCAAAGCATAATCCACTAAATGCCATCATCATGATTAAAGTTAAAGTAAATACTATTTTTTTCATTTTATTTCATACCTCTTTTTTATTAGATAAGCGACAGAAAATCTGTCGCTTATCTATATTTTTATTCAATTGTCACCTAAATACTTTTGCTAATTAAGCATTTTTCTGAGAAGCTTGTTGTCTTTCTGCAAGTAATTTTGCATGTCTTTGAGCTTGTGCTTTTACTTTTTCTTGCTGAGCTAATTTTTTCATTTCTTCAGCTTGTTCAAGATGTCTTGCTTCTTCATCTTTTGCTCTTTCAGCAGCGGATTTACGACCGAGTTTCCATGTAGCACCAATACCACCCATTAATTCATCGCCGGAGCTAGAAAGACTTGCACTAAGCATGAAGTCTTGGTTTGGATAATGGAATACACCAATAGCTATACCAGTTTCGCTCTTATATTGACCTACGCCAATAGCGATTTCTGTTGGAGCTTCTGGGTCAAATCCCATAGTACGAAGGTTTGCGATAGCTGCTGCCATAGCGCCTACTTTATCAATACGTTCTTCAACATTACCTAAGCGTTTTTCAACACTATCAATACGATTACTTAAAACCATATCATTAGCGTAGCTAGTACCTGCTACATCTTGGATAGCATGATCAAGAGCTACATCGGCTTCTACCATAGATTCAGAATCAGTAATGTATTCAGTAGTTGCATTACCATCTTTATCTGCATCTTTATATGCAGTAGCAAGATCTTCTTTATTTGTAGCACCAACTACTTCAGTGCTTGCAATGCCTTCTACTTTTATAGAAGATGTTTCTCCACTGTACTTATCTTGGCTTGTAATTGTTATAGTACCAGTTTCTTTATCAAATGAAGTACCTTCTTGAACTACAGCACTATCTGTGAGTTGACCATTCAATTTAATATCTGTAGTAGTACCATCTTCATTTTCTGTCTTTAAAGAAATTGTACCATCTTCATTAATGCTACCCCCCTTTACATCTGTTTCTACATTATTTATATTCTCAATCTTATTATTTAAATCATTAAATGTATTATCAATCTTATTATCTAAGTTTGTAATATCATCTTTGCTAGCTATGTTATCAATAGTTACCTCAGATTTATTTCCTGTTTCATCAGCAACTATTAAATCTACTTCACCATCACCATTTACACTATAATGACCGTTTGTCGTGTCAGGATTTGATATCAAATGTTTATCACTATTAGAAATAACACCACCATCAGATGTTGCTTTATCAAGAGCATCGTTTAATACATCAACATTAACTGCTGCACTACCATCATAGTCTTCAGAAGTTCTATCTGTTACAGCATATGCAACATTAGTAATGCTTGTACCATCTGTATATTTTCCATGAGTACCATACTCAATACCTCTCAATTTAATAGTATCATAATTTACACTACCATCTTGATTAAACGTATTATATACAGCAACTGCATTATATAAATCATCTAATTGAGCTTCTGTTGCTGCTCTACTTGTTTCTGTAGTTGTAGTTTCACCAAAAGTAGCTATTTTTGTTTGTGGCGCTGTAGGTTTCCATTCAGTATTTTCTAAACCTGTAATTGTAGCGTCTTCTCCATTTTCATTAATTCTAATACCAGAATCTATAATCTGACCTTTACTATCTACTTGAGCACCTATAATTACTGTACCATCATCACGAACAGCTAAACTGAGAGTATCTGTCCCTGTTTCAGCAATAAATGGATTGTCTTTATCACTTTCACTTTGGAAATCAGCAATAATTGTATATTCATGTTGTGTAGCATCTTCACCTGAAGTAAATGTATCATGAGCAATTTGAGTTACAATATCACCAACATCATTTAAGCTATATTTTATAGTATTATCTGTCGAAGGATCATTATCTGCATCATAATAGGATATAACATCTCGAGCATGTACCATACCATCTGCTGTTACTGCAAATAATCCAGATCCATCAGCTTTATTAGAATAAATGATAAATCCGCCACCATGGTTATCAATAAATTCCATGTCTTCGGCATTAGCAGATGCTGGGATATAAGTACCATCACTAGATAATGTCAAACTTTCAGTTTTATTTGTTACATCACCTAAAGTAATTTCATCACTTAAAGAGACTTCATAATTTGTTCCACCATTTGCATTTACAGTTGATTCGACTATTAAATTATCATCACCAGCAGTTATTGTAGTATGTTGTTTAGCAGCTTCAGTTGCTACTTCACTTACAGCTTGCTGTAATTGACCTTGAGTTGCAGCTGTTCCTTGAAGTTCTTCACTGTTTGCTACTTGTTTTGCGAGTTCATCATCCCAAGTAGTATTATCAAGACCTTTAACAGTATTTGTTGTAATAGTACCACCATTAATATTTGTAGTTTCACCTGTATTAGTATTAGTAAATGTCGTACCATTAACACTATCCATAGTCATTAAACTTCCGTTAGTATTTAATGTAATACCTTCATCATCTACTACTACACCATTTCCACTAGCATTTAAAGCTATACTATCATCATTCATCATAATAGCTGAATCACTATTATTTATTGCATTTATATTACCTGTTTCAGCATCTACATTAAAGATACTATTTTTTCCACTAATTTCTAAATCTCCATCAGGTCTTACACTAAAAGTACCTGTTGCATTACCAGTAGATAAACCACCATCTTTATAGAATTTTAATTTTCCATCACCTACTGCTAAATATGGACCATCAACATTTGTTATATCAATGCCACCAATACTTATAGAACCTTTTCCTTTGTCTTCTACAGCAAATATGGAATTAGATTTATCATTAGATTTTATATCAATAATTGTATTTGTATTTTCTGGAGCTCCATTGATATAAACTCTATCATTTAAATTAATATTATCATTTAATGATACTTTTATTTTCTTATCTGTTCCATCAGCACTTACTGTTAAGTTTTCATCACCAACAAAGCCTAATGTTTCATTTGGTTTTATAGAAATAGAATTTGTTCCATCAGAAGCATTCCAACCTGCATTAGCAACTTTTGATACTTCTTGTAACTGACCTTGTGTTGCTGCTGTACTTGCTTCTACAGAGTCTTTCACTGCTGCAGCATTCGCTATATCATCATTCCATTCAGTATTAGTTAAGCCATAAATAGTTCTACCTTTTTCACCTGTACTAATAGATATTTGTTGACCTTCGCCTTTACCAACAGAAATAGCATTAGTTGCACTAATTGTTCCACTGCTACCACTGATTAATACACCATCATAGTTTTGTGCTTCTTCTGCATCATCTGATTTAAAATAACCACCAAGTTTTATATTATCATTTAATGTAGTTTTTATTTCATTATTAGCAGCAGTTACTGTAATATTTTCATCACCAGCAAAGTTTAATTTATTATTATCTGGAGTAATATTTACCTGGCTACCATTATTATCAGTTGCAATCCATCCTGCATTTACATCATTAGATACCTGTTGTAACTGACCTTCTGTTGCTGCTCTATCTGGTGTTGTTGTTGTTCCATTCCATTCGGTATTTGAAAGTCCTGTAATATCTTTATCTGTTATTTCTACTTTATCTCCAACAGATATGCTACTTCCTACATAAACATTTCCACCATCAATTGTTGTTGTTGCAATCATACTGTTAGGATCTTTTGTTGCCATGATAGTACCATTTGTACCACCTATTTCTACTCTAGAAGTACCTTCTTTACCTCCAAGTACCATATCATCTTTTAATGATACATCAATGGAACCATCTTTTTCATTTGCTTTTACTTCGATATTTCTATCTCCAGCAAAATTCAATGTACTTCCATTTTCTGGATTTACAACAATTGAAGCTCCATTACCATCTGTTGCTGTCCAACCTGCATTTACTGTATCTGATACATCTTTCAATTGTCCTTCTGTTGCTGCTCTATCTGGTGTTGTTGTTGTTCCATTCCATTCAGTATTAGAAAGTCCTGTAATATCTTTATCTGTTATTTCTACTTTATCTCCAACAGATACGCTACTTCCTACATAAACATTTCCACCATTAATAACTGTTGTCTTTTCTGGAAGATTATTTTCTGTAGTTACAGTAATTGTTCCGTTTGAACCACTTAACCATACTCTATTATCCGAATTATCTCCTTCACCTTTTAAGTTTACATCTGGATTCAATTCTACATTAATAGCATTATTTTCAGCATCTGCTGTCACTGTGATATTATTATCACCAGCAAATTTTAATGTAGTTGTTCCATCTTTCGGATTTACTGCAATATTAGTTGTACCATCTGTTGCTGTCCAGCCTGCATCTACTTTTTGATTTGTAGCATATAATTGACTACCATTAACTGCATCTGTTGAATATTCCCCTACATAACCATCTTTTAAGTTAGTAATAAGTGTACCATTTTTACCTGCTAACTTAATATTATCATAGTCAGTAACAGTAGTTGTAATACCGCCTTCTGTTATTGTCTTAGTATTATAAGTTACTAATCCATCAATTTTAACTTCTTTTGTATTAGCTGGATTGTATCTATCTTCTACAGTAATTGTTGCAGAACCATCTTGAGCAAGAATATTACCTTCTTTAACAGCATAATCTTCTAATCCAGTAATTGTAACATCTTCACCCTGAACACGATTTAATGTAATTGTTCCATTTTGATTGTTAAAGCTACCTGATTCTACATAGTCTTCTGCATTAGCTACAGCTTTTAACTGACTAACATTTACAGCATCTTTATCATTAATACCATCAGCAACATTTGTAATTGTTGTTCCTTTTACTCCAGCTAATGTTACTGTTGTTTTATCTGCATTATATCTAACAGCATTTTCGCCAACTTCAGATAAGCTATATTTATTACCATCAGCATCAGCAATAATATCATTATCGCTAGAAACTTTACCATCTTTAGTAATATTAAATACTGAGTTATTTGCTTCATTAGTAATAGAAATTACACTATCTTTATCTTCTGGATTTCCATTTAATTCAATATGTGCACCAGATTTATTACCTAATGTTATATTATCATTTAATGTAACATTATAACTTGTTACATTTGTTTCTTCATTTGTTGTAGATGTAACTTCTACATTACTATCTCCAGTAACTTCTGTTCCTTTCGCATTTACTGTATAAACAGTATGTCCATCTGTTTCATCTTTTGTTTTTTCTACAGATGCTACATTTGTACCTGCTACCACTTCTGTTGTTGCTGCTGCTGCATCTTCTTTTGTCGCTATTCCTGTAATCTTAGCTTCTCCAGCTACAACTTCTCCGTTACCATCTACATATGTCATAGTAACATTTCCGTCTTTATCAACTGCATATTCTGTTGGTGCTATATGTTTTTCTAGACCTTTTATTACAGTTTTTCCACTTTCTGTAATGTTACCTAAGTTAATATCTGCTGCATTACCTGCTACTGCATCTAATTGTGCTTCTGTTGCTGCTTTTGTTGATTGACTATAATCTCCTTCAGCATTCCATGTAGTATTACTTAATCCTGATACTGTTCCTTCATTTCCATCTATTGTTACTTTATTTTCTCCAGAACCAATATTTACTACATCTTTTAATTTAACATTATAACTTGTTACATTTGTTTCTTCATCTGTTGTAGATGTAACTTCTACATTACTATCTCCAGTAACTTCTGTTCCTTTCGCATTTACTGTATAAACAGTATGTC